>WNGJ01000640.1_pt1 | contig 76594 bp, 74 predicted proteins | sample 5400611 | NCBI WGS metagenome assembly WNGJ01 (sample SAMN13153375, study PRJNA577476) | soil metagenome | isolation source: 40 cm soil or saprolite under Garry oak tree replicate 1 | place: USA:California | collected 2016-06-15 | reverse complement strand
GGAGTTGAAAGCCGCTGACCCCGGGGATGGTGCCGGCAGGGGCGCGGATTTCCGCAGGATAGTCGGGGAACGTAGCGATGTCGTTGCCGTAGAGCGCGACGGTATTGGTGAACTGGCTGCCGGTAATCTGCATGCCGTCACCCGAGTCGCCGGCGAAGCGAATAACCGCCCGTTCGATTACTTCGCGTTTGGTCTTCGTTGATGGTGGAACTTCCGCGAGCGTAGACATTTCCTGGCCTAAACCTCCACTTTCCTCGAACTCCCCCTTGGGAGTGTGGCTCGAATTCGGGATGAGGCGGCGCGGAAAGGATGGCTTCGCAGGCAAACCGCCGAGAGCCGACCGCTAAAGGATACCACACTGGTCGCTCCCGGGAGGAAAGAGCGTTCTGGCGGGATTCGCCAATGTGTCTGGATAGCAAAGACTTTTGCCGGAAGAAAGCGGGCAGCAGGCCGCCAAAATCCACCGGTGACAGGCTCGTCCCCACGGAAACGGTGGTTAAGTCAGGCTACTTTCCGCGCTCAGGAGGTTTTTGGCTTCTTCGAGGGCGCTTTGCAGGTCGGCGGTGGTCTTGATCCGGCTGAACCTGGCGCCGATGCCCACAAAGGTGTCGGCGATGATGGCCGAAATGCCGGCGAGGATGACTTTGGCTCCCAGAAGTTGCACGGCCTCAATGGACCGGATAAGACCGTCTGCGGTTTCCGATTCAATTTTCGGAACCCCGGTGAGATCGATCACGACGGCGCGCGCGCGGTTCGTGTGCACGGCATTGAGAAGCTGGTTGCGCAACTGTGCGGCACGTGATCCGTCGACCCTGCCAATCAAGGGCACCACCAACAAGCCTTCCTGCGCCTGGACAACGGGAGTTGACAGTTCTTCGATGATGGGCTCGAGCTTTCGGCTTTCCGTGGTGCCCAGGGGCGTCGCGAAAAGACATGAATGTCCGCGGAATTCAATGATGTCGGCAGAAAGATCGATGATGCGCTTCTCACCGGCCTTCGTGCGCATTTCGAAGGTTCCTCGCGGACCGAGCGACCGGCCCTCAGCTCGGAAACGATGCGGGTGCGTTCTTTCGGGTTCGACCAGATTCCGAGAGTGCTCAAACTCTGGCCGATCAGCCCTTCGCGGCGATGGCCGAGGAGTTCACAAAGAGCTTCATTGACTTCAAGGATGTGGCTATCGTCGAGGGTACTGAGGAAAATGGGGTTGGGGCTGGAGCGAAACAGTTTCTCGAACGTGGCTTCCATGGCCCATTTGCGCTCGGTAATGTCACGGGTAACCTTTCCAAAGCCGTAGAGAACGCCTGCATCATCCTTGAGCGCGGTGATGGCGACGTTGGCCCAGAATCGCGACCCGTCCTTTCGAATACGCCACCCTTCGTCTTCGCAGCGGCCCTCCTGGGCGGCGACCTTCAGCTGGTAGTCCGGTTTTCCTCGCTCGATGTCTTCAGGAGGATAGAAAACGGAGAAGTGCCGTCCGCGAATTTCCTCAAAGTTGTATCCCTTGATCCTCTCGGCGCTCTTGGTCCAGGTCATGACGCGGCCTTCCGTATCGAGAAGGAAGATGGCATAGTCCTCGATGTTCTCCACCAATAATTGGAGTTGTTGCTGATGCTCGACTGTCCAGGAGCGTTCCGGGAGAAGATTCATAGGGTCATTTCACAGGAGATAAGCGGCCCGGTATTCGGTCAGTCCACCCTGTTTCTCTTTTCGAGCCCCCATGATTCTAACAAGGGAAAAGATATTGGGTGCCTTCGAGGTGTAGGGGATGGCCATTTCAATGCTCGCTCCCTCGGGATATTGGTTGGAACTGAGAAAGTTTACCCCTTCCCGCGCCAGGCTGGAGACCAGCACGACATCGTTTCCATGAGAGACATTTCGAATGCAACCTACCGTTTCCGTGCGCAGGCGTTGTTCGGAACGGTTTTTCAAGTTCTGTAGCTCAGGATCCTGAGCCTCCCATTGCGCCGAGTCGCCAGAAGCGGAGGCATCGGAACCGAGGGAAACGCTTCCATAAGGACGGGTCCAGGTGGTCCAGCCGCCGCACTGCCCGCATAAGCGCGGGACGCTGTGGTGATTGAGAAAAAGATCGGATTCGAATTCATTCAAGTAGGAAACTTCGAGCCGCCCGCAGGCAACGCACCGGAGCAGCGAGCGCAGCACGGCATGTTCAAGCGCCGCTGCCGGAGGGAAAACAATGTCCCACAGATTGATTTGATTGTCGCTCAATACGACGCCAAACACGCTGCCGGCGGCGTTCTGATAAGATCCCACAACGCGCGCGAGCGCTTCCTTGTTGGCTCCGACGCGCCGGATTTTGATGGTTTGGCCGATGCCGAGGTCCCGGTCCACCATGATCGAGGCGCCGTCCTGACTGACGTCAATGGTCTTACCTTCCCCCAGGAATTCTTCCCCGCGTTCCGCGGGGGCGGAAACACGAAGGCGCAGATTCACAAGGACTCTTTCACTGCCGCGAAGATTTTTCTTCAGGGCAGGCGAAGTTTGCGGACCGGCTTTGCAAACAGAATTGCCGGACCCTTTGCTGAAATCCTTCGCCAAACGGCACCACCACGGAAAAACCGAATTGACGGGAATGGCCCGCCCTCAGCGTCACTACGACTTGAGGAGCCGCTTCGTTTTGAGCACGCGAGCATGAACCAGGCTGTCGGTGCTGAGCAATCGGGCGATGAGTGGATTTGGGCACTAGGTGACCACCGATTTTCCGGACCGAGAGATTTACCGAGAATGCCTGCAGGGAATCACTGGAGTAAGGAAAGCGAATCAGCGAATCAGGCGAATCAGGCGAATTTATTTGCTTGACGTTCGCTTTATTTTCGCCTACAGTGCTTGTGGAAAAGTTTTGGACAGTGCGGAGGTGCGCTATGCCCCTGACCAAGCGGCAAAAAGAAGTTCTCGATTATCTCGTGGCGTTCGAAACCAAGCACGGCTACGCGCCGAGTTTCGAAGAAATCGGCAAGGGCCTGAAACTCACCTCGCTGGCAACCGTGCACAAGCACATCACCACGCTCGAGAAGAAGGGCTTTATCCGCCGCGGCTACAACCAGAGCCGCTCGATCGAAATCGTTCAATTGCCGAAGCCGGTGAAAGAGCAGGTGATCGAGCGGAAGGTTCAGGAGCTCCCGCTGGTCGGACGCATCGCCGCGGGGCGGCCGCTCGAGGCGATCGAGGAGCGGGAAACGCTGTCGCTGGGGGATTTCGCGAGGGGTGGGAATTCCTACGTGCTCCAAGTGAAAGGCAGCTCCATGATCGAAGACCACATCATGGATGGAGATTACGTGGTTTGCGAGCAAACGCAGGTGGCCAATGCCGGCGACATCGTGGTGGCGCTGGTGGGCGGCGAAGAAGCGACGCTCAAACGGTTTTACCGCGATGTTCCTGGAAAAGTACGGCTGCAGCCTGCCAATTCGGACATCGCTCCCATCATCGTTCCCGCAAACGAGGTAAAGATTCAAGGCCGGGTCATCGGCGTGCTGCGGAAATACTGAGCGCAGATTCTGAAATGGAAAAACCGCGGCGGGGTGAGCGGAGAACCGTGGGTGATCCGTGGCGCCGCTCGTCGAACCCGGTCTGGCAGAAACCGGGGCCCGCACGCGATTCCTTTTCGGTTCCCCGTCGCCTCCGCCTTGCAAATTGCATTATTCTTAATGCGGATTGCCGCCGCGACTTTTGTTGATTAACCTTTTGCTTGAGATGACCAAGCGATTCTCTAGGCAGGTCCGCCCTCTCTTCGTTTTTCTGCTCACTATAGTACTGTTTTGGCCCGAAAGCGCAGGGGCGTACGCGGTGCTCTCGCACGAAGCGATCATCGACGCCGCATGGGAACGTCACATCAAACCCTTGCTGTTGAAAAAATACCCGCAAGCCACCGAAGAAGCCCTGAGCCGAGCGCAAGCTTACGCGTACGGCGGCTCCATCATTCAAGACATGGGCTACTACCCGTTTGGCAGCCCGTTTTTCAGTGATCTCACGCACTACGTGCGCAGCGGCGATTTCATCCAGGCGCTGCTCCGAGATTCACAGGATCTCTATGAATATGCCTTCGCGATCGGCGCGCTGGCGCACTACGCGGCGGACACCGAGGGACATCGCATCGGGACGAACCGCGCCGTGCCGGTGCTTTATCCCGGGCTCGCAAGAAAATATGGCGACAGCGTGACGTATGAGGACGCCAAGCTCGCACACGTGAAGACGGAATTCGGCTTCGACGTCCTGGAAATTGCCAAGGAGCGCTACGCGCCGGACGGCTATCACGACTTCATCGGATTCGAAGTGGCCGCGCGCGTGCTCGACCAGGCTTTTCTTGAAACATACGGGCTGCAACTGGGAAGCGTGCTTTTAAATGAAGACAAGGCCCTGAATTCTTACCGCCGGGACGTGAGCAAGCTGATTCCAAAAGCCACGCGCATCGCCTGGCACCTGAAGAAGGATGAAATCAAGGACGACATCCCGGACGCTACGAAGAAAAGGTTCCTCTACAATTTGTCGCGGTCGAACTACGAACGCGAGTGGGGCAAGAATTACAAAAAGCCCACTCCGGGCGAGGTCTTTCTGGCGTTTCTCTACAAGCTTCTTCCGAAGTTCGGCCCGCTGAAGGTCCTCGAGTTCCGCACGCCCAGCCCCGAGACCGAACACATGTTCGAGGCCAGCTTCAATGCCACGCTCAGCCGCTATCGCAGGTTGTTGACCGAGGCAGGCGAAGGAACGCTCGCGTTGGAGAATGATAATTTTGACGTGGGAGAGAGCACCGGGCCCGGAAAGTACCGCATGAACGACGAAGCCCATGCCACGCTGCTTGACAAGCTTACGCAGACAAATTTTGCGAACCTCACTTCCGATGCGAAAGCGGAGCTTTTGCACTTTTACGCCGATCCGGATGCCCCGTATGCCACCAAACGCAAGGCCAAAGCCTGGGCAAAAGTACAAGCGCAACTTCTGCAGCTCGAAACAGCACCGGCGACGCTGGTCACGGCCGGTTGTGGCGGCACCGGCGAGCCGCGGAAGAGTCCACTCCCTAAAGCTGCGGATTTCTGAAAGGCATCGGCCGTCCTGAAACAGAACCGATGCAATTTGCTCTGGTTACCAACATGGGCCGCTTCATCCCCTCGCTGTGCTCGGGATAAGGCTCGGTCCCTACACCGGGAACGCGGGGCATCAAGCCTTTGCATTTGATGCATCGAAAAAACGGTTTCCGTCTCGTGCCTTGGCTGCGGGACAATATAGAATTTTGGAGATCGCGGCGGCCCAAGATGAGGAAAGTGAAACCAATTCGCAAACTGCTGGCTGCCAACCGCAGCGAAATCGCCATTCGCATCTTTCGCGCTGCCAACGAGCTTGGCTTGCGCACCGTGGCCATCTATTCGCAGGAAGACCGGCTTGCCTTGCACCGCTTCAAGGCCGACGAGGCCTATCAAGTGGGTTCCGGGAAAGGCCCCGTAGAAGCGTACCTGGATATTGCGGGGATTGTTGGCTTGGCAAAAGGAAAGCAGGTCGACGCGATTCATCCCGGTTACGGCTTTCTCTCCGAAAACGCTGCGTTCGCGCGCGCGTGTGAGAAGGCCGGCATGACCTTCATCGGTCCCCCGGCCAATTTGCTCGAATTGCTTGGAGACAAGACCGCGGCGCGAAGGCTGGCAACTTCGGCGGGCGTCCCGGTGCTGCCGGGAACGGAAAGGCCGGTAAAGTCAGCTGCGGAGGCACGACAAATTGCGCAGGAAATCGGCTACCCGGTGATTGTGAAGGCGGCCATGGGCGGCGGCGGCCGCGGCATGCGCGTGGTTCCCGACGCCGCGCAACTCGATGCGCTGCTCGAAGAAGCCCGTGGTGAAGCGCACTCGGCTTTCGGAGACGCTTCCGTGTTCCTGGAAAAGTATTTGCCGCGCGCGAGGCATCTCGAGGTGCAAATCCTTGGCGATCATCATGGCAACTTGCTGCATCTTTACGAACGCGATTGCTCCGTACAGCGGCGCCACCAGAAGGTTGTCGAGGTTGCGCCCGCCGCAAACCTCGCCGCCAGCATTCGCGCGGAGCTTTGCGACGCGGCAGTCGAACTGGCGCGCAAAGCCGGCTATTGCAATGCGGGCACGGTGGAATTTCTCTACGACGTGGATTCGCGACACTGGTATTTCATCGAGGTGAATCCGCGTATTCAGGTGGAGCACACGGTCACGGAAATGGTGACCGGCATCGACCTGGTGCGCTCGCAGATTTTGATCGCACAAGGTCACAAGCTGCACGAAACACCGCTTTCGCTGCCGAAGCAGGAATCGGTGCCGCTGAACGGCGCTGCCCTGCAATGCCGCGTGACCACCGAGGACCCGGCAAACAACTTTGCGCCGGACTACGGGAAGCTTTCGACGTATCGGTCGCCTGCGGGCTTCGGCATTCGCCTTGACGGGGGAACGGCCTATGCCGGCGCCGTGCTCGCCGCGTACTACGATTCGTTGCTCGTCAAAGTCACGGCGTGGGGTGCACATCTTCCGGAAGCGTGCCAGCGGATGGACCGGGCGTTGCGCGAATTCCGAATTCGCGGCGTCAAAACCAACATTCCTTTTCTGAAAAACGTGGTGAACCACGCGAAGTTTCAGGCCGGGGAAGTCGCCACGTCTTTCCTCGACGATTCGCCGGAACTCTTTCGCCTGCCAACCGCTGGCGATCGAGCGACCAAACTGCTTTCCTATCTCGGCGACGTGATTCTGAATGGCAACTCCGAAGTAAAAGGGAAGGCAATCCCGAAGGCATTCGAGACGGCCGCGCTGCCCCGGGCGCCGGGAATTGAGCCGCCGGCAGGAACCCGGCAACTTTTGAAGAAGCTGGGGCCACAGAAATTCGCGGACTGGGCGCGAAAGGAAAAACGCTTGCTCCTCACGGACACGAGCTTTCGCGACGCCCACCAGTCGTTGATGGCGACACGCGTGCGCACGTACGATTTGCTCGCGACCGCCGATGCCGTGGCGCGGAGATTGCCGAAGCTCTTCAGCTTGGAAATGTGGGGAGGCGCCACGTTTGACGCTGCGATGCGCTTTCTGCACGAAGACCCCTGGCATCGCCTTCGCGCTCTCCGCGAGCACATTCCCAATGTTTGCTTTCAAATGCTGCTGCGCGGGGCCAATGCCGTCGGTTACACCTCGTACCCTGACAACGTGATCGTTGAGTTCGTTCGTGAAGCGCATGCGCAAGGCATCGATATTTTCCGCATCTTCGATTCGCTCAATTCCATCAAAAACATGCGCGTGGCCATTGACGCGGCATTGCAAGCGGGCGCGGTGTGCGAAGCCGCGGTTTGCTACACGGGCGACCTTTTGGACAAAAGCCGCCCGCAATATTCGCTCAAGTATTATGTCGCGCTGGCCAAACAGCTCGAAAGGCTGGGCACGCACTTTTTGGCCATCAAAGATATGGCTGGCTTGTGCAAGCCGTATGCCGCTTTCGAATTGGTGAAGGCCCTGCGGCAAGAGGTTGGCGTCCCGATCCACTTCCATACCCATGACACGAGCGGCATCAACGCGGCTTCGGTCCTAAAAGCCGCGGATGCCGGAGCGGACGTTGCCGATGCGGCAGTTGCGGCGGTCAGCGGAGGCACGAGCCAGCCCAATCTGAACTCCATCGTCGCGGCGCTGCGGCACACGCCGCGCGATACGCAGCTCGACATCGAAGCGCTCAACGAGTGCTCGGATTACTGGGAGACCGTGCGAACTTATTATTTGCCGTTCGACTCCGGACCGAAGGCCGGCTCGGCGCGGCTGTACCAGCACGAAATTCCCGGAGGGCAGTACACGAACCTGCGCGAGCAGGCCAGCGCCCTCGGACTGGGCCACCGCTGGCGCGAGGTGGAAAAAATGTATGCTGAGGTGAACCAACTTTTCGGCGATATTGTGAAAGTCACGCCTTCGAGCAAAGTGGTTGGCGACATGACGCTGTTCCTGATGGCCAAGGAGTTGCAGCCGAAGGACGTCCTGGGGCTGGATGGAAATCACGACGTGCCCTTTCCCAATTCCGTAGTCGAGATGTTCTCCGGGGCTCTAGGAGTCCCGCCGGGCGGCTGGCCGAAGAAACTGCAGAAAATCATTCTTCGCGGACGTGAGCCATGCAAGGGCCGGCCGGGCGCGAGCCTGCCGGCGGTGGATTTCGAACAAGAACAAAAACAGTTGGAGCAAAGAGTGGGTCATCCGGTTCGGCGGGATGACCTGCTGAGTTATCTGCTGTATCCCGAAGTGTTTTCCAAATTCGACCGATTTCGCCAGGCCTACGCGGACGTCAGCGTCTTGCCCACACCGGCGTTTTTTTACGGGTTGAATTCAGGCGAAGAAATAACCGTAGAGATTGAGTCCGGGAAATCGTTGATCATCAAGTTCCTGACGTTCAGCGAGCCGCATCCGGATGGCACCCGCACGCTGTTTTTTGAGCTCAACGGGCAGCCCCGAGAAATCAACGTGCGGGACAAGGCTTTGCGAATCACCGAGCGCACTCATCCAAAGGCGGATCCCGCCGATCCCGGCCAAGTGGGCGCCCCGACCGCCGGCGTCGTCAGCAGCGTGGCCGTGCAAGCGAACCATGCGGTGGAACGCGGGGCGAAACTTCTCACCCTCGAAGCTATGAAGATGCAGTCCAATATCTATGCGCCTGTTTCCGGGCGCATTGCAAAAGTACTGGTGGCGGCCGGCCAACAAGTGGAAGCCAAGGACCTCCTCGTGGCGATTGCACAGTGAGTTCCGGACAGCTTCGCAAGCACGAACGGTTCCGGTCGCGCTTTCTGCGGAACCAGCGCGACCTTGTCGTGTACACGCCCCCCGGCTATGCGGAGCAAACCGCGAGGAGATTTCCGGTTCTCTATCTTCAGGATGGGCAGAATCTCTTCGACGGTGCAACATCATTCATCCCGGGACAAGATTGGCACGTTGGGCAGACCGCGGACGCTGCGATCAACGGTCGAGTGGTCGAGCCGCTGATCATCGTGGGCATGTACAACACGAAGGCGCGCGTCCGCGAATACACGCCAACGCATGTGCCGAAGCTCGGGGGAGGCCACGCCGATCGTTACGCGAAATTTCTCATTGAGGAAGTGAAGCCGTTCGTAGAGCGAGAGTATCGGGTGCTACCCGGCCTGTGGCACACCGGCATTGGCGGCTCGTCGCTTGGTGGGCTTGTCTCGCTTTATCTTGGGCTGAAGCACCCTTCCATTTTTGGAAAAATCGCCGCGCTCTCGCCCTCGGTGTGGTGGAACCAGTTGTTCATCCGCGGTTTTGTCAAGGCCACGAAGGTAGAGCGTCGCCCGCGGATTTGGCTCGACATTGGCACGCGGGAAGGAGCGCGCATCGTGCAGGAGGTCGAGCGCTTTCGCGACCTGCTGCTTCAAAAAGGCTGGCGGCTCGAACAGGACTTGCATTACGACCGAGTCGAAGGTGCGGAGCATAACGAGCTAGCCTGGGCACAGCGGGTCCGGCCGTTTCTGCAATTTCTGTATCCTGCTTCGCCCGGCGCAGTATAATCCGCGCTCGCATTGCTCTTCCGCACGAGGCAGCCATGCCAGACAACCGGTCGCTCACCATTCTCTGCATCAGTTCCTACGAAAAGGGACAGGAGTTCATCCGCACGTGCAAAGGCATGGGCTGCCGCGTTCTGTTGCTGACGGTCGAAAAACTGCGTCACGCCGACTGGCCGTTCGAAGCGATCGACGAAGTATCCACCATGCCGGAAGAATTGCCGTTGCAGAGCTTGATCTACGCCGTGAGCTACACGGCCCGGTCCCAGCCGATCGACCGCATCGTAGCCCTTGACGAATTTGACATGGAGAACGTCTCCGCGCTTCGCGAGCATCTGCGCATTCCAGGCATGGGCCTGACCACAGTGCGCTATTTTCGGGACAAGCTCGCGATGCGCGCCCGCGCGAAAGAGACGGGCATGCTGGTGCCCGAATTCGTGCACGTGCTGAACTATGACAATCTGCTCGAATTCATGGCGCGCGTGAGTGGACCGTGGCTGCTCAAGCCGAGATCGCAAGCTTCGGGCATCGGCATGAAGAAGATTCACAAGCCGGAGGAACTTTGGCCGTGGCTCGATAAACTAGGGGATCAGCAGTCGTTTTATCTGCTGGAACAATTTGTGCCCGGCTCGGTTTATCACGTGGACAGCGTGACCTCCGAGCGCAAAGTGGTTTTTGCGGAAGCTCATGCCTACGGCGCGCCGCCGCTCGAAACCTCGCATCAGGGCGGAGTTTTTACTACGCGCACGCTTCCGCGCGACGGAGAAGAAGCCCGCGCACTGCATAAAATCAATCGTGATTTAATCGAAGGCCTAGGGTTGCGGCGCGGCGTGACCCACGCGGAATTTCTGAAGGCCCATGCCGACGGACAATTTTATTTCATTGAGATTGCCGCCAGGGTCGGCGGCGCTTACATCGCCGATGTGATCGAAGCGGCCACCGGCATCAATCTCTGGCGCGAGTGGGCGCGGCTCGAGCTCGGCGCAGGCAAGGAGACTTACGAATTCCCTGCGGCGCGGCGCGATTATGCCGCAGTGATTCTTTCCCTGGCGCGACAGGAACATCCGGACACCTCGTCTTATACCGACGAAGAAATCGTCCATCGCGTCAGCAAAGTTCATCACGCCGGCTTTGTTTTGCGATCTCCGAGACATGAGCGAATCGAACAACTGCTCGATTCCTACTCACATCGTTTCATTGAGGATTTTCTTGCGACCCAGCCGGTTCCGGATAAGCCCTCCCATTGATTGCTACAAATCCCGTCATGCTTTACTTAGAATATAAATTCCTGCACAATGCCGGCGCCCTCCAGGCCTGCCCGAAAGTCTAGTTAACTCTCAGGAACGACGCGTTCAGAGTTTGTTTGCCGAGGGTTCTTTCGAGGAATAAAGTTTCATTACCCCTGGCGGAAATCTGCATGGGGTTTGCTTTCCCTTAGGGAGGACCGATGTGGGGCAATAAGAAACCGGATGCGCCGCAAGCCGGGCCACCGGGACAAGGAAATTCAATTTCGAATCAGCCGTCGAAGTCAGCTTCGGCGGCCTGGGAGGATAAACCCGTAATGAGCACAGATGCGATGCGTCCATTAGGTGGGACCGCCGATCGCGGCACAGCGCGCCTCGGGGCTAGCCTGCATGTGAAAGGAGAGATCTCCGGCAACGAAGATCTGCTAATCGATGGTGCAGTTGAAGGACTGGTCCAACTGGATGAGCGGAAGCTCACCGTCGGGGCCGCGGCGAAAGTCACTGCCGACATCATCGCCCGCGAGGTGGTGGTGTATGGCACGGTGAAGGGCAACCTTCGCGCCAAGGACAAAATTGAAATCAAGAAGGATGGTTCGGTGAACGGCGACCTGACCACCGCACGGATCATGATCGAGGACGGTGCTTACTTCAAGGGTTCGATCGAAATCGACAAGACCGAGCAAAAGGAATCCGGCAGCAGCCACGCGTTTAGCAGGAGTTCCGCAGTTCCGGCGGGTGTCACGGCAACCAAGACGATTTAAAATTCTTATCCGCGTACAATCCCTTCCGGAGAGCGCCCCGACCTGGTCGGGGCGCTCTCTCGTTTTCCGAGCAAAGATGCTCGCCTGCTTTTAGGCACCACTCGCCCGGTCTCCTGTCGGTCTCCTGCTGCCCCTGGCGTACCGCTGGGCATCGGCAAATCGATCGGGTAGTCGCCGGTGCTCTAACTTTTTCTCCTTTTGTTCATCCAATTGGGTGAGAAGAAAGGGAAAGAATGATCCGCCGTGCGGCAGCGCCGCCCATTCGCGTGCGCTTCCCCCGGTGCGAGGCTTGCCATGGAAACGAGAAAACTTGGGAATTCCGATTTGAACATTACGCCGGTGGGTTTTGGTGCCTGGGCCATCGGCGGGGCAGGCTGGGAATTTGCCTGGGGTCCGCAGGAGGACCAGGATTCGATCGCGGCGATCCATCGCGCGCTGGAGTTGGGTGTCAACTGGATCGACACGGCCGCAGTCTATGGCACGGGCCATTCCGAGGAAGTCGTCGCGCGGGCGTTAAAACAGTGGCGCGGTGCTCGTCCATACGTTTTCACCAAGGGCACGCTGACGTGGGACAAGAATCGCAAAGTGAAGCCCAATCACTCGGCAGCCTCCATCCGCCGCGAATGCGAGGATAGTCTCGGCCGCTTGCAGGTGGAAACCATCGACCTCTACCAGATGCACTGGCCTCCGTCCGACAATGGCGCTTCGCTAGAAGAAGCTTGGCACGCGATGGCGGAACTCCAGAAAGCGCGAATGGTCCGCTGGATTGGCGTGTCGAACTTTGACGTGGCGCAAATGGAGCGCGCCGGGAAAATTGCGCCGGTCACCTCGCTGCAGCCGCCGTATTCGCTGATTCGCCGCAAGATTGAAGAGGAAATTCTTCCGCACTGCCAAAAGCGAGGTATCGGCGTGATTGCTTACGCCCCCATGGCTTCCGGACTGCTCACCGGCGCGATGACCCGCGAACGCGCAGCCAAGTTGCCTCCCGATGACTTCCGAAGCCGCAATAAGGAATTCCAGGAGCCGCGTCTTTCCAAGAACCTCGAACTGGTCGAGCGGCTCCGCCAGGTGGGCGCGCGCCATGGCCGCGGGCCAGGCGAAGTGGCCATCGCCTGGGTGTTGCGGCATCCGGCAATCACGGGCGCGATCGTTGGCGCACGAAACGCCAAACAGGTAGAAGGCGTGATGCGCGCCGGCGAATGGAAGCTCAACGCGGGCGAAATTGCCGAAATCGAAGGCGCTGCTGTCATCGCCGCTTCTCGATAGGTTTCCCTGTTCGCGAAAACGGAGTGAAAAACAATGGACCTCGGACTCAAAGGCAAGACCGCGGTCGTGTCTGGCTCAACGGCCGGGATCGGCTTCGCCATTGCCGCTACGCTCGCTGCCGAAGGCGCGAAAGTAGTGGTTAACGGGCGCACGGAAGCTCGCGTCAGCGCGGCCCTCGCGCAAATCCGGCAACGCGTCAAGAATGCCGACCTTCGTGGTGTCCACGCTGATCTGGGGACTTCCGCCGGCGTCGAAATGCTTGTGAAACAGGTTCCTGAGGCCGACATTCTGGTGAACAATCTCGGCATCTTCGAGGTCAAAGCGTTCGCGGAAATTTCCGACGCCGATTGGCTGCGGTTGTTCGAGGTGAACGTGCTAAGCGGCGTTCGACTTGCGCGCCATTACCTGCCTTGCATGCTGAAGAGGAATTGGGGTCGCATCATTTTCATTTCCAGCGAGTCGGCACAGCACATCCCGGTGGAAATGATTCATTACGGAATGACTAAGACCGCGCAGGTGTCCATTGCGCGCGGACTTGCCGAATCTGTCGCGGGCAGCGGCGTCACGGTGAATGCAATCCTGGCGGGACCAACGGCATCGGAGGGAGCCGGACAGTTTGTCGAGCGCATGGCCAAGGAACAAGGCGTGACGCGCGCCGAAATCGAGAAGCAGTTCTTTGCCAGGGTGCGGCCGACTTCGCTGCTGAAGCGCTTCGAGACACCGGAAGAAGTTGCCGCGGTCGTCGCGTTCGTCGCCGGCACGCCTGCCGTGACCATCAACGGCGCTGCCGTGCGCGCCGAGGGCGGCGTGGTGCGCAGTATTTTCTAGAAAGGCATGGCGCTAGGCGCGCAAATAATCCGCTCGCCAATTCTTGATAAGCTGTTTGATGGCTTTGCGCTTGGTCAGCTTGTCGTCCAGCACTTTTCGCATCAGTTGCTCTAACTCCTCATCACCGGCGAACCGCATAGAAATAAATTGGTCCACCGTAAGTTCATCGGCGCGCCAACCGAGTTCTTCGGGCAGGATCCGCTCGTAGCGCAAGCGCTCTTCCAATCGAATGACGCGGTCCTGTACGCTCAACGCAAAAAGCCTTGCGTACAGCACGCCCAAAAATAATGCAGCGGCAGTCAGGACCCATTCCAAACCGTCGATGGAAAACCCTGCCGCTATCCACCGATAAATCGACCATCCAAAATGGATGATCAGCATGGGCAAGGCAAAGAAATGGTACAAAGGAACAAACCTTACGTGGTTCTTGAGACTCTGCTCGCTCATGGCTTTTCTCTCCCTCTGCGAAGTGGGCACGCGAAAAACGTTGGACTCCGGCAGTCTCCTGCCGAACCCTCTACTTTGTCAGTTCGTTCTTGAAGACCGACCCGTTGTGCATCACAAACTTTACGTGCTCCAGTTCGCTCACGTCCTTCAAAGGATCCCCCGAGACGGCAATGACTTCGGCGTATGCCCCGGGAGCAATCGTCCCGATCTCCCCTTTCCTATCCAGCATCTCCGCCGGCCGCGAGGTCGCCGCCTGAATCGCGTCCATAGGCGCCATGCCCATCTCCACCATCCGCTGGAACTCTTGCGCAATCGGCTCGGTCCACGGAATGCCGCCCATGTCCGTCCCAAAGACAATCTTCAAGCGCGCTTTCAGCGCCCTTTTGAAGGTATCTTCATGGACGGCCGCCCGCGCGCGGTCACGCTTTCCTTCCGGCGTGTCCGCCGGCGCCCAATCTCCGTAATAAGGAGAAAGCGTCGGGCAATACCACGTCCCTTGCCTCTTCATCTGCTCGATTTGCGCGTCGGTCATCTCCAAGCCATGTTCGATCGAATCGCACCCGCCGTCGAGCGCGCGTTGCAACCCGATTCCGTTGTACGCGTGACACGCCACTTTCTTTGTCCAGCCGTGAGCTTCATCGACAATAGCTTTCAATTCCTCGACCGTCAGTGTCGGCTGCGACACCAAGCGCCCTTCGTTGTCCACCCAAGACCGGTGCGTCATGTACACCTTGATCCAGTCCGCACCATGATCCAATTGTTGCCGCGCCGCCTTGCGCGCCTCCACCGGCCCGTCGACGAGTTGCGCGCCCTTGGGCATGTCCAGCTCTGGCGCATAGCCTTCCAGGTTGTACCCGCCGGTCGTGGAAATCGCGCGCGTCGCGCAAAACAGCCGCGGTCCGGGAATCGTCCCCTCTTCGATGGCCTGCTTGATTTCGACGTCTCCGTAGCCCGCGCCCTCGGTCTCGAGGTCGCGCAACGCCGTAAACCCCTGCTCTAGCGCCCTCCGCGCGGCAAACGTGGCGCGCGCCGCGCGCAGCGCAATCCCGGCCTTCAGGATATTCGCGTCGTAACCGCCTTTTTGGGGATCTTCGCCCCACAAGAAAATGTGCGTGTGCGAATCGGTGAGCCCCGGCAAAACTGTGCTACTCGAGAGATCAATCACGTTCGCACCCGAGGGAATTGCTTCTCCCGACCCGGTTACCTTTACAATTCGTTCGCCACGCACAAAAATCAGTTGATTCTTTCGCGGCGTCTCGCTTACTCCGTCAATCAGCGTCCCAGCGCGAATTACGGTTACGGCCCCACTCTGCGTCGCACTCTGCGCCCGTGCCGCATCTCCACTCGTAAGTGCCGCGAGCTCCGCACACAAAACCACACGCGCAGCGAACCAGCCAAGTTTTTGCATTGCACCCCCCTCTAACGCGCGTAGCTTGCCCCAATCTCCCCCCTCGATGCAACACCGTCATCCACTAACTAGCCGGAAGGACCACATCGTGCAGGTCCGCTTGCCGTTGTGCGAAATCGAAGCCCTTTTGCAAATGCGGGCTTCTGCGCCTCGCGAGGCAGGATGGCGTACGCTTCATCCACGCACTTGTCCCACCGGAGCTGCCTTGCGGCGTGGCTCCCCAGGTCAGCACGGTTACGCCGTTCATAGGCCACCGCATAGACCGCCTGGCCTTCCTTGCGCAACGGGCCGGGCGTGCACGGTTGATGATTGTCGAAGTCCTGAATGCAGTGAGCGGCGATCCAGGTCTCAAGCAGTCTTTGAAAATACCTCAGGCGCGCTGGGAGGCGGATTGGGAAAGGGCGGAGTCGAGACAGAAATCGGGACGGTGAAAAAACGTCGGCAGTTCGGAAAGGCGGAGGGCAAGTCGTTCGGGGGAAGCCGCACGCACAGTGACGTGACCGAGCTTGCGGCCCGGGCGGGGAACCTTTCCGTACAAGTGCAAATGCGCATCGGGAACGCCGAGAACTTCCGAAGGTTCGGGAAGGTCGCCAATCAGGTTGATCATGGCGCACTGACCGGCCGGCCGCGTGGAGCCGAGCGGCAGGCCGAGAACGGCGCGGAGATGGTTCTCGAACTGGCTGGTGACCGCCCCTTCGATCGTCCAATGGCCGGAATTGTGTACGCGCGGCGCCATTTCGTTGGCGAGGAGGCGGCCCTGGTTCTCAAAAAACTCGATGGCCAGCACGCCGACGTATTCGAGCGACTCGATAACGCGACGGGCAATGTCTTCGGCGGCACGCTGCATCGGCGGATCGAGCGAGGGAGCGGGGGCGAGGGAGAGGCGAAGAACGCCGCCGCGATGGTGGTTTTCGACCATGGGGTAAAAGGCCGTCTCGCCATGGCGCGAGCGCACTGCAAGGAGGGAGAGTTCCCGGGTGAAAGGCACGAAGCGCTCCAGGATGAGATGGAGCTTGGGAAGCTCGGCTTTAGCTTTCACAACGTCGTCTGTGGTGCGCAGGATCCATTGCCCCTTGCCGTCATAGCCCATCCGGCGAGTCTTGAGCACGGCGGGAAGGCCAAGTTGCCTGATGGCGGCGTCAAATTCGCCGGTTTTCGAAACGGGGAGAAAATCGGTGGTTGTGATGCCGAGATTGCGAAAGAGGGTTTTCTCTCCGAGCCGATCCTGCGCCGCTTCGAGAGCAGCGGGAGGAGGATAGACAGGAACGCGCTGGGCAAGGAATTGCGCTGCTTCGACGGGGACGTTCTCGAATTCGTAGGTGACAAGTTCCAGCCCATTCGCAAATTTCTCAAGCGCCGCGTGATCGCCGTAGTCGGCGGTGACGCGCTGGGCGATGCGGCCCACCGGAGCTTCCGGAGAAGGGTCAAGAAAGCGGAAATGCAGGCCGAGCGGATAGCCGGCCAGCGCGAGCATGTACCCGAGCTGTCCGCCGCCGAGAATGCCCAGGGTCACTGCCGCTTCCCTTTCTGCGAGTTTTTCATGGGAACCGCGACTGCGGAAACCGAGGGGTCCGGCTGCGCCAGGACGCGGTCGGCCTGCTCGACACGAAACTTTCGCAACGCCTCGCGAATTTCGGGGTGCTTCGCGCCGAGGATTGCGGCGGCAAGCAAGGCGGCGTTGATTGCGCCGGCTTTGCCGATCGCCAGCGTGCCAACCGGGATGCCGCCGGGCATTTGCGCGATGGAGAGCAGCGAATCCAGGCCCTTGAGGATTTTCGATTCGACCGGAACACCGAGCACAGGAAGAACGGTCTTGGAGGCGGTCATGCCGGGGAGATGAGCCGCGCCGCCAGCGCCCGCGATAATGACCTCGAGGCCGCGTTGTTCGGCGGCGGAGGCGTATTCAAAAAGCAGGTCCGGGGTGCGGTGCGCGGAAACGATGCGTGTTTCATGTGGGACTTTCAGGCCCGCAAGGATGTTCGAGGCGTGCTCCATGGTTTCCCAGTCGGAAGTGGAGCCCATGATGATGCCGACAAGAGGATTGGCGTCGTTGTGGTCCGGTCGATTCACGCGCCTCTATGCCTTTCTCGAGCAAATGGTTCGGTTTTTCATGAAGGCGATATTTTACGGCTTTTTTCAGTGCGCGGCGACTTGCTCTCGCTGCTTCCAGTGGTGCCGAAGCTGACCGACCAAATACAACGAGCCAGTAATGAAAATAGCGTCGCCGGGAGCAGCTTCCGCGAGCGCCTGGTCGAGCGCTTGTTCCGCCGAAGAAATGACCGTGAAGCTCGAGGCGTGATGGGAGGCGATCTCGGCGAGACGCGGGGCAGAGATCGCGCGGGAAGTGCGCGGCTCGGTGAAGATGACTTCGGCGGCGTGAGGAAAGAGCTGGCCGGCGACCTCGTCGACCGCCTTATCGCGGAGCGCTCCATAGATGAGCCAGATTTTGCGCCCGGCAAAATTTTGTGCGACGAATTGCGCGACTTCGCGGGCGGCGCCGGGATTGTGCGCGCCATCGAGGTAAATATCCGGGTTGGATTGCAGTTTTTCAAGACGCCCCGGCCAGACCGTAGTGGCGATGCCCTCGCTGATAGCGCCCGCCGAAATGCGGAAGCCGCGTCTGCTAAGTTCGCGCGCGGCTGCAAGAGCGTTCAAAGCGTTTTGCAACTGGAAGCGGCCGGGCAGACCAGGCGCAATTTCAAACGCATCACCGGAAGAGATTTCCTTGACCAGCGCGCGGAAGAAACCGTTTGGCAAGGGTTGCTCCTTGGTTTCGAATGCTTGCGAGGTTTCGATTACCGGGCAGCCAACCTGAGCGGCACGAGCAAGGATCACTTCGCGCGCCTGCGGACGTTGGGCTGCAACAATGACCGGCGCTTCGGGCTTGAGGATTCCTGCTTTCTCGCTGGCAATCTCTCTTAGTGAGTGCCCGAGGAAATTTTCATGGTCGAAGTCGATGCGCGTGATGACCGTGAGGACAGGCGACAGAATGTTGGTGGCGTCGAGGCGGCCGCCCAAGCCAACTTCGACAACCCCGAATTCAACGCGTTCGCGCGCGAAGCATTCGAACGCCATGGCGGTAACGCATTCGAAATACGTGGGGTGAGCGCGAAGCCTGTGCCGACCGAGAAGCTCCTCGACGAGCTCCAGCAGGCGAGTAAAAATTCGAGCAAAGGATTCATCTTCGATTTCCCTGCCATCGAAGCGCATGCGCTCGTTGATTCTCTCGAGATGCGGGGAGGTATACAGCCCGGTGCGAAAGCCCGCATGCCGAAGAATCGATTCCAGAAAAGCCGATGTCGAGCCTTTGCCATTGGTTCCCGCGATGTGAGCGCTCGGATAAGCCCGGTCCGGGCGACCGAGGCGCTCGGCAAGAACGGTAATGTTCTCCAGGTCGAACTTGGCCGCCGCGGCCTGCGTAGGCGCAGCCAATTCCCTTCCCAAGGTCAAAAGATAGCGAACCGCCGCGTCGTAATTCATCTCATCCCGTAAGCAGGTCGAGCGCCTTGGCGAGGTAGGCTTTCAGTTCTTTGCGGTGAACGACGGCGTCGAGGAAGCCGTGTTCAAGCATAAACTCCGAGCGCTGAAAACCGTCCGGGAGTTTTTGGCGGATGGTTTGCTCGATGACGCGCGGGCCGGCGAAACCAATCAGCGCGCCGGGCTCCGCGATGTTGAGGTCGCCGAGCATGGCGAAGCTGGCGGTAACACCGCCGGTGGTGGGATCGGTCAAAACCGAAATGTACGGCAGCTTTTCGTCGTCGAGCCGCGCGAGCGCTGCGGAAACTTTCGCGAGTTGCATCAGGCTCACGGCGCCTTCCATCATGCGCGCGCCGCCCGAGCAGGAAACGGCGAGGAACGGCTGACGCGTTTCAATGGACAGTTCGATGGCACGCGTGACCTTCTCACCGACTACGGCACCCATGGTGCCGCCGATAAAGCCGAATTCCATCGCGCACATCACCACAGGTCGCCCGTTGAGCTGGCCCTCCGCGGTGATGATGGCGTCGTTCATGCCGAGTTTCCTCCGGGCCTCCTTGAGCCGCTGCGCGTAAGGCTTGGTGTCCACGAACTTCAACGGGTCGGTGGAAGTCATACCCGCATCGTGTTCTGTCCAGCGGCCGTCGAGCAGCATTTCCAGGCGCGAGCGCGCGCCCATCTTAAAATGAAACTGGCACTTCGGGCAGACGTGGAGGGTGGCTTCGAGGTCCTTGCGAAAGACGATCGCGCGGCAGGACTCGCACTTGACCCACAGCCCTTCGGTACGCACACGGCGCTCTTCGGGCGGTGTGGGCTGCTCGATTAGTTTTTTCTCGCGTTTGAACCAAGCCATAGAGGCAGTTTCCGTCGTCGGTAATAAGGTCTAAGTCAAGAATTCTAGAAAACTGAGATGTAGCCAGACGCGGCCCTTCCCGTCTCGCAAAGGCCTGCAAGAATGCTTGCTAACTTCCAACCTGCAACCTTGGACTCTTAATAATCGATCCCTCGCTGAGCCAGTATACCTTTCGTGTAGGGATGTTTCACCTCGCGCATCTCGGTGACCAGGTCGGCCAGCGCGACGAGCTTCGGATGCGCGTTGCGGCCGGTACAAATCACGTGTACGCGTTCGGGGCGGCCTTTCAGAGCCTCCACGACCTCGTCGGGGTCGAGCATTTCGTAGCTGATGGTGTAATTGATTTCGTCGAGCACCACCAGATCGTACTTCCCACTGTAAATGGCTTCGCGGCCGGCCTGCCAGCATTCGCGCGCCAGTTTGATATCTTCGGGATCCGTTTCCGCTTTGCCGATTTTCACAAAGCCGCGGCCCATCGGGCGGATTTCAAATTTGTCGTCGCCGAGCATCTTGGCTGCATCGAGCTCGCCGTAGTGCCACGAGCCTTTAATGAACTGCACCATCATGACGCGCAGCCCCTGGCCCACGGCGCGGAACGCCGTGCCCAGCGCGCAAGTCGTCTTGCCCTTCCCCGGCCCGGTATAAACGATCAGCAATCCTTTTTCTTCCGGCATGATTTCCCTTGGTGCATGGCGGAGAGAAAAGTGTGCGCAGCCCCGCGCGAAACGTCAAGCGAGTTCCAGCCGCTTGACGAGTTCCGCAGCGATGGCCGAGATGCGCCGCAGCGTGGGTTCGGGAAGCGAAGATCTGGGTCGCGCGACGGGATCGAACAAAACGATCCACAAACCCGGACGGTAGATTTCGTCATCGGTGGGACAGATCGCCCCGGTGAGTTGCGTGATTTCCAGAGGATGCGGCTGCGTCGTGGCCAAATCGATTTCAAGCACTTTCCCGCTGCCACGGCGCTCCGCCGGAGGCGCGGCGATCAGCTCGGTCAGGATGCCGCGCGCATCATCCACCAGGTCGCGGAAGCCTTGCGTCACGAGAATGCCGTCCACGTCGCGGGGCGTGGCCTTCTCAAGCTCTTCTAGGTCGTAATCGGGCAGCGGTTTCTCGAGCGGAATCTCAATGGCCGCGGAAGGCTGGTTCTGATCGGGAATCACGCGCATGGGCATGGCAGCTACGGTTGTACACCCGCCGGGCTATTTCGGGTAGGGGCTGCCTGAGAGAATGGCAAAGGCGCGGTAGAGTTGCTCAGCCAGTACCACCCGGGCCAGTTCATGCGAAAGTGTCATAGCGCTGAGCGAAAGTTTTTGCCTGACCCGCTCACGCAGCGATTCCGGGAAGCCCCCGGCATTTCCGCACACAAAGATGACCTGCCGCGTCCCGCGGTCGCGAAGTTCGCCAAGCCACTTGGCAAGGGCATTCGAATCGATGGTTCTGCCCCCGGCATCGAGCAGGATGGCCAGCGCTCGACGGTCGGCATCGAGTTTCTTAAGCGCTCGATCGGCGTCCCGCACCTCGACGACCTCCAATGGGCAGGAATGCCGGATGCGGTTCACGTAATCGTCGATGACGGCGCACATCTCGGGGCGACGCGTTTTGCCGATCATCAGCAGTTCGAGGCGCATAAGCGAATCCTTCGGCCGGGAGTTTTAAGTTTTGAACAGGAAGGGGGGAATTCCACCTGCTGTTTTCCACCTTCATCTCAGTCCATACTTCTTCCGCTTCTCCAACAGCGTCTTCCGGCTAATGCCCAGAATCTCCGCCGAGCGGCTGATTTGGTAGTGTGTAGCTTCGAGGGTCGCCGCGATCACCTCGCGCTCGACGTCTTCGAGGGACCGCAGCCCGGCAACCGGGCTCGCCGCGCCGGGGGCCGCTGCGCGGACGTTCTCTGCGAAATTCTCCGGCTCCAGAAGGTCCGGCCCCGGACTCCCGGCGCCGCGCGCAACGCTGGAAAAAACCACAGCGCGCTCGAGCGCGTTTCTCAACTCGCGGACATTTCCCGGCCAGGCGTAAGCCGCCAGCATGCGCCGCGCGGACTCCCCGAGTTGCGCGTGGGGACGCCCGTGAGCGGCGCGAAGCGCACCCAATAAATGCTCGGCGAGCGGAAGAATATCAGCGCGCCGATCGCGCAGGGGTGGAACCGTAAGCGTGAGCACGTTCAAGCGGAAGTACAAATCTTCCCGAAAACTGCCTGCTTTGACAGCCGCCGGAAGGTCCACATTCGTCAGGGCCATGACACGCGCTTCGATGCGCAGCGTTTCCGTGCCGCCCAGAAACGTCCGAGCTTGCGCTCGACCGCGCCGGTAAATGCCCCACGCTCATGTCCGAAAAGCTCGCTTTCGACGAGTTGCGGCGGCAGACTGGCGCAGTCGATTTTCAAATAAGGCGCGTCCCGGCGCGGGCCAAGCTCATGAATCAGCCGCGCGAGGTGGTCCTTCCCGGTGCCGCTTTCCCCGGTGATGAGAAGCGTCGTCGGCGCCACCGCCACTTTTTCGGCAAGCTCCAGCAAGCGCGCCGAGGCCGGGTCTTCCGCGATCCACGGCAAACGCCCAGTGGTCATGTCCGGGAACGGCCGCCGTGCCCGCGGCTCGAAATGCGTCCTTCGGAATAAGGCTCGTGTTGAAAATCCGGGCTGTCGCCCGCATCCGCGACGGAAAAGCCTTCCGGCGCGTCAGCCATTTCCAACTTGGGCGCCGTGCGCCACAAGCGCTCGAGGTCGTAGTAGCGGCGCGCCTCCTCGCTGAAAACGTGCACGATGAAGCCGCCGAAATCCAGCAGCGCCCAATCCGCCGAGCGATAGCCCTCACGGTGCCGCACCGACCGGCCCATTTGTTTGTAGAGCTGGTCTTCGATTTCCGTGCAGATCGCCTGCACCTGCGGCGTGCTAAAGCCCGTGCAGATGACGAAGTAATCGGTAAACGTGCTCGCACCGCTCAGGTCCAGCACCACGATGCCCGCGGCTTTCTTTTCCTGGGCGGCTTGAACTGCGGCGCGCACGCCTTGCGGCAAGGATTCGAAATTCACCGGTATAGGCCTTGTTTGAGAATGTATTCCTCGACGCGCGAGGAAACAAGCCCGTGGACGGACTGCCCGCGCTGCGCGCGCCGGCGAATGTCGGTCGCGGAAACGTCGTTGGAAACGTTTTCGAGCAGATAAACCGTCGTGCAGTGAAGATGCGCAACCACCGGTGAGGGAGGCGCCGCCGTTTCTTTCCTGCCGCCGGGCCGCGCCGTCAGTTCGGGTGGAATCACCAGGCGAAGGGCTTCCGGGCGGATGCCGGGACGGTTGGCGATGATGAAATCGCAGAGGCCGAGCAGCGCCTCGTACTCCTTCCACACCGGAATGTCGAGAAACGCGTCCGCCCCGATAATGAAGAAAATGCGATCGCCGTCGCCATGATACGCGTGGCGGAAGTAGCGGACCGTGTCCACCGAGTAGTGCAGCTGCGTACCGCTGAAGTCCTCGCCCGCCTCCGCCAGCGAAGGGACGAAGTGCGGATGCTCGGCGCAACCCAGCGCAACCATCGCGAAGCGATGGGGGAACGGCGCAAGGTGCTGCTTTAGCTTGTGCGGCGGCCGGCTCGCGGGAATGAAGTGAATTTCATCGAAATTGAAGCGGCGATCGGCGGCACGCGCCACGCCAAGGTGTCCGCTGTGGATGGGATCGAAAGAGCCGCCGAACAGGGCGATGCGGCGAGGATGATGTTTCGCGGCGGTGCGGTGCGCCTGCGCTATGGTCAATGCGCCTCCCGAGGAATCTCTATCCCCATTTTCTCATGAATTCCGCTTCTCGACAGCATGACGAGCCGGAGGATCAACGGGAACGTTGGCCGACACGCTCTCGTCGGTGGAAGCACGCTCAAGGCTCGAGCGCGGAATCTTTTCCAGCGCATCGGCGATGGAACGAACCAGTTCTTTCACGCCTTCACCGGCAACCGCAGAAATGGAATGAAATTCCAGGCTGTGTTTTAGGCAATAGGCGCCGAGTGTGGCCAGGCGCGTGCGATCGGTCGTGGCATCGAGCTTGGTGGCCACCACAATCATTGGCTTTTGCATGAGCGATCGACTGAACGCGGCCAGCTCCCCATTGATGATTTCGAAGGAATGCACCGGGTCATCGGCGTTCGCGTCGCTCGTGTCGATTAGATGAACCAGCAGCCGGGTGCGCTCCACGTGCCGCAAAAAGCGAATTCCGAGGCCCGCGCCCAGATGGGCGCCTTCGATAAGTCCGGGCAAATCTGCGACCACAAACGTGCGGCCAATTTCGCGGCCCTCCTTGCCGGTGCCGCCATCGGCATTCACAACGCCGAGGTTGGGCTCTAGCGTGGTGAAGGGATAATTGGCAATCTTCGGCCGCGCAGCGGAAATCACGGAAATCAGCGTGGACTTGCCCGCGTTCGGGAATCCCACCAGCCCCACATCGGCCAGGAGTTTCAATTCCAACCGGAGATGCCGCTCTTCGCCAGGGAAGCCATCTTCGTGCTCGCGCGGCGCCTGATGCCACGGCTTCGCGAAATGTTGATTCCCGCGCCCGCCCCGGCCGCCGTGCGCCACAAGGACGCGCTGTCCCGGCGCGTCCAGATCAGCGATTGTTTGCCCGTTTTGGTCGTCAAATGCCAGCGTGCCGACGGGCACTTGCAAAATCAAGTCTTCGGCGGAATGCCCCGTGCGATTCGAGCCTTCGCCGTGACGCCCGCGCCCGGCCTTGAATTCGCGATTGTAGCGGTAGCGCAGCAGCGTGTTGTCGTTGGGATTCGCTTCCAGATACACGTTGCCTCCGTTGCCGCCATCGCCACCGGAAGGCCCGCCGCGCGGAACGTATTTCTCACGGCGAAACGCCACGCAGCCATTGCCGCCGTTCCCGGCCTTCACATAAATTTTGGCTTCATCAACAAACACCGGGATGAACTCCAAACTGATTGGGCGCTAGGCGCGTCCTCTCAAAAAAGATAACATAAGCGACTTCGCGAAACGCCTTTCCCTGAACGCAGGCATAAGCCAGGATGCTCCGCCTTCTCAAAACGCATCTTCTTGCTGCTTGTTCTCCTCGTTGCCATCGGCGCAGCCGCGTTTTATGTCCTCCACCGCACGCCGCATTCCCGCGCCATCCCGAGCATCGCCAATGTGCCCGGCCTTTCCGCCTGCTGGATCGAAACCGGAAAAACGTTCAGCCACTTTTCAGTCGGTATGACGGCCGGCAGCATCCTGGTCAGGCATCCGGCAGGTGATCTGCTCATCGACACCGGCAACTCCAGCCATTTCGCCCAGGACGTCGGCATCTATCCATTCTGGTTCCGCCTGAAGCTCGCATCCCTCGCCGGACAATTAAACCCGGACGTTCCGCTCCCGGAAATGCTTCGCCGCGGAGGGGAAGATCCCGCGAAGCTGCGCTGGGCGATTCTTTCACATGTCCATCTCGACCACGCGGGCGGCTTGACGGACTTGCCACACCTGACCGTCTTGACCACGCGCGAAGAACTCCTCTTTGCGAACGACCCCGGCGCCCAGGCCAAAGGCTACGTCCTCGGCGCATACGGCAAAGTGCTGCCCAAGCCAAGTGCACCCACGCTGCAATTCGAGGCGAAACCCTAGGAAATTTTTCGATGAAGGTGCGGACCTTTACCTCTATGGCTCCGTCGTGGTGGTGTCCTTCGGCGGCCACACGCTGGGAAGCGTCGGCATCTTTGTGAACCTCTCACCCACGCGGCGGTTCTTTTACGTTAGGGACAGCGTGGACGACGAGCCCGGCTTCGAAAACCGCGTGGGAAAGGCGCTGCTCCTGCGCGACAGCGACGATCGCCCGGCTCTCGCGGATCGCATCGTCCGCAGGCTCAGCCAACTCCACGAGATGGCTAGTGTTGGGAGTGCGACAGCTTGCTGGCGCTTTTCTTAACCGCTCGCGACCCTATATTTCGCGCAGCGCAAAAGGATCCCTTGGACACACAACAGCGAGGGTCTTGCACGACTCAACAGTCAGTCCCGTCTAATTCGCTGCGGACTCGGCCCGCTCCGCCGGCTGGATGCTGATGAACCTGCCCTGCCGGCCCCGGTCTTGAAACTTTACGAAGCCTGTAACCATGGCGTACAGCGTGTCGTCGCTGCCTCGCGCGACGTTTTCGCCCGGCTGATGCTTGGTGCCGCGCTGACGGACCAGAATCGTGCCCGCGTTGACGAGCTGCCCCCCAAAGCGCTTCACGCCGAGCCTCTGCCCGTGGGAATCACGGCCGTTCGTTGAGGAACCGCCACCCTTTTTGTGTGCCATGACCTAATCCTTTGCCTAGAACCATTTCTCAAAGCCTTTTAGGGCCGCGCTTTAGCGTGTCCCCTCGCTTAACTCACGAAACTGTTTGGAGCGCGCCGCTAGATCTTGATGTCGCTGACCTGCACGGCCGTAAAATTCTGCCGGTGGCCGCGCTGAATCTTGTACTGATTGTTCCTCTTGTACTTGAGCACGGTCAGTTTCTTGGCCCGCCCCTGCTGTACGATCTTCCCGGTCACGGTGGCTTTCTCCGCCTCGGCGCCCACAAACACCTTCTTGTCCCCATGGACAGCCAAGACGTTGCCAAAATTCACCTTCTCACCTACTTTACCTTCCACCCGCTCGATACGGATGGTGTCGCCGGGCGCGACACGATACTGCTTCCCTCCGGTCTGGATAACGGCGTACATCTCTCCTCCAGCGCCCTATCGGCGGCTCTAAATGGCTTGAGACAAACTCTCATTATACGGGTCCTTTCCAACAATCGTCAACGCTGCGTTTCGCCGCAATCGCCTGGTCACATCGTATCCCCTGGCAGCGGTTCCCTTTGCCGAAGACGGGCCGGGTACCGAGGTTTTGTTTTTCTCTTTCATCCCTACTCTAAGCGAGCTTACCCAACCAGCAAAAATCGTGCATGGCAATCCCGCGGCTCCCTTGCCAGGCTGATGGCCAGGGTACTGTAAACCGGGAACTCGCGTTCTATTGGCTTCACGCTCCCGAATCAGTACGCTGCCCCACAGAATCATGGCGAGTGAAGCCCCCTGTAAAACTCAGAGGAGATACGAGCGTATCTCCCTGCCGAAAGGCATGACGGTCGCCTGGTACGGCGGCGGCGACTCCCAGGTTTCCCGCCTCAAGACCCTGGGTTCGGGAGGACTGTTCCTTTTGGCAGACCATGTGCGGCCAGTGGGCACCACACTGACGCTGCTTTTTGAAGTTCCCGGAGGCTTGGTTCAAGCCGAGGCGGTTGTGCGTAACATCTCCCCCAACGAGGGAATGGGCGTGGTGGAATTCACCAATATGTGCCCTCAAGCGCGAGTGCTCCTGGACGACCTGCTCAGGCGGTTGCTGCAATAAGGAGCCGATGGGTGTGGATGACTCTGTACTCATGACTCGAGAGTATGGCCCACGGTTTCGTTAACGCCAGCAACCCATGTAGAATCAACTAAATAGGAGGCTGAGCTCCTGATTCTTCTTCCTCCCGAACGGCAAAGGCGAGTTGCGCTGCACGAGGACGATAAAGGCGATGCTCCAATAGGTATGGATCACGCAGACGGCAGCGCCGAAGCGCGTACAGCACGACCCAGATACAGCGCGTACAGGCACACGAGAAGCTGCACACTGCAAGGCAAGCCGCCCGGAGAGCCTGAAGCGACTCCCACCGGGACGCGCAACTCGAGAAAAAGCAGCGTCATCGCTACGGCGAACATGCCGCCGCCAGCCGCTCCGCGTTTGGCCTGCAATTTGGTTATAGGAGAACTTCATTGGGTGCCGACTATGTCACCCAGAGTTTTACCGCCAATCCTGTCAACGCTCCAAACACGAGGCCCGTGCCTAGGATTCCCGCGTACGACTTCATGGCAATCGCTTCCGGCAGGCTGATGAGGAAACCCACGATGGCCCCGCTCACGGCGGGTGCAGCCGAAATAGTCACGTTAGCGGCCAGAATGCCCAGCACGAACCGGCTGAAAAACGCTTGCAGCAGGAGCGTTTTGGATTTCTCCGGGCTTTTGCCAAAAAGAACCATCGACGCATCCATGGCGCCAAACAAAATTCCGCACAGGATTCCCAGCAGAACGCGATTCATAGGCGCTCTTATTACACTGCCTGGGGCAGTAACCGCAAGTTTTGCCTCCGAGTTGGCGGAAGGTTAGGTTTCCTGATGTGGCTTTCCTTTTCCGTTGCGACGGTCGTAAAGTAGCACGCGCGGGAGAATTCCATGAAGCATCTCTTCTCAGTCCTTGCGGTCGTGCTGGTTCTGGTGTTTGCCCAGGGTAGGCCCAAAGCGCAGGCTCAGGGTCCTGCGCACTGGCAAGCCGACCTCACGCAGCCGCAGCCCTACGTGCTAAAGCGGGTTTCCAGTGCCGACCCCACCGGCGGCAATGCCGATTTCCGCTCCATCGAGCCCGGCGCAACGCTCACGGTCTTCGACGTGGACGGTCCCGCCGTGCTCACGCATCTGTGGTTCACGCTCTACGATCCCGAACCGTATCATTTGAAAAAACTGGTTCTCCGCATGTACTGGGATGGCGAAGCGACGCCAAGCGTCGAGACCCCGCTAGGCGATTTCTTCGGCCTTGGCCTGGGAGACTACCACGTCTGGGAGTCCGAACTTCTCTCTGTGGCGAATGAACGCGCCTTGAATTGCTTCTTTCTTATGCCTTTTCAAAAGCACGCCCGCCTCACCGTCACCAACGAAGGGAAGCAAAAAGTTTCCTCTTTTTACTTCAACCTTGATTACCGCGCGCTCGCGAAGCCTCTGCCCGCCGATACGCTGTACTTTCATGCGCAGTTTCGCCAAGCGCAGCCCAATCTTGGCTGGACCAACAAATGGGAATCGAACGGAGATCCCCTTGTCGAAGACAAGAAGAACCTGGACGGCGAAGGGAATTACGTTTGGATGGAGGCCAAGGGCCGCGGCCAGTTTGTCGGTGTGACCATGTCGGTGCTGCAAAATCAAGACGGTTGGTGGGGCGAAGGCGACGACATGTTTTTCATCGACGGCGAATCTCGTCCGTCCATCAACGGAACGGGCTCGGAGGATTATTTTCTTGGCGCGTTCGATTTTGGCCGCAGTGCTTTCTCCTATCGGCTCTACGGCGCCCCGGTCAAGGGCGAAGAACGGGCGGGCAGTCGCTCTTCGGTCTATCGCTTTCACCTTGATTCTCCCGTTCCCTTCACAAAATCTATCCGCGCCACCATCGAGCACGGACACGCCAATCACCGCTCGGACAACTATTATTCCGTGGCCTACTGGTATCAGAGCGAACCACACGCGACGTTTCCGCCGCTGGCTCCGGCGGAGGCACGCATCCCGAAACTTCAGCCTGTCGGCGGTCCGGGCAACGCCGGTGCCGTGCGATGACGGTCATCGACGAAGTCCTCGAAGCCAACGAGATTTACGCGCGCACGCATGAGCTGCGCCCGCTGACTCCGCGCCCGGCGCGCAAGCTCGCGATTCTGACCTGTATGGACACGCGCCTCTCCATTCGCACGATGGGACTGAAGACCGGGGACGCGCACATCATTCGCAACGCGGGAGGCATCGTCACCGACGACTCCCTGCGCTCGCTGCTTGTCTCCCACTACTTGCTGGAAACCCAGGAATTCATGGTCATCAACCACACCGACTGCGGCTTGATGCACGCCACCGAGCAGGAGTTGCGCACGCGCATCCAGAACCGCGCTGGCACCGCCGCCGTCGCGCCGGCCTTTTTCTACGCTTTCCAGAACATCGAAGAAAACGTGCAGCATCAATTGCAGAAACTGCGAACGCATCCGTGGATTCCCAGAGAAGTGGCGGTGCGCGGCTTCGTTTACGACGTGGTCAGCGGACGCCTGCGCGAGATCAAGGCTTTTTGAGCGCGGTCACGCGCGTCGGCAGATCGAAACACAACCAGTTGCATGGTCTCGCCGGAGGAGCCATGCCAGAAGGCAATCGAGGAGGAAGACCTGCTCGAGAAATCATAAGTACGGCGGCACGAGCGGGTGTCCGATCCGATGGAACGGGAAGCAACCGGGCAAGTCGAAAACAGTCGGGAAGCGGAATCAGCTGCCGAAGCGCGGGTCGTAGTAGCTTGGCTGCCTGGCAGTACTAAGAAAATCGACTTGCTCGCTTGCCGGAAGAATTTCCGTCGTGTAGGCTGAACTCATGCTCGAAGAAAAGGATTTTCAGCGAAAAGCCGATGCGGCGTTTGACGACTTGAAGAAGCGCCTGCTGGCCCTTGGCGATGCCCACGGTTTTGACGTTGAAGGCGAGTCCGGCAAGCTCGAAGTGCTTTTCGAAGAACCCCAGGAAGCCAAGTTCGTGATTTCACCGAACACGCCGGTGCGCGAAATCTGGATCTCCGCGCTTTCCACGAGCTTCAAGCTCGCGTGGAACGCCTCGCGAAACGCTTTTGTGCTGGAAAAAACCGGGGAGGACCTCCACGGCGTGATGAGCCGCGTGATCTCGCAGCAACTCGGCGAAGAGGTGACGGTGTGACGCGCTTCATCGCAGCTTTTGCGTTTGGTGTCGCGCTTGCTTGCGCCCCCCTGCCGCCCGCTACGAACTCGCAAGTGCCTTCCGGGCGCGACGTGGTGAAACCGGAAGTATATCTATCGATGGAACCCGCGGCACGCGGCGGCTCGTTTCAAATTGCCGTGGTCATGAACATTCGTCCCGGATTCCACGTCAACGCGCGCGAGAAGTCGGAAGAGTATCTGATCGCGACGGACCTCAAAGCCCAACCGCCGCCGGGATTCACGAGCGGCGAGGTGGTGTATCCCAAGGGAAAGCTGGAAACCTTCACGTTTTCCAAAAAGTCCCTCAACGTGTACCAGGGAACGGTGATTCTCCGCCTGCCGGTGGACGCGCTGGCAACGGCTCCGCTGGGGGAGCAGCACATTCCCCTGAAACTGCGCTACCAGGCCTGCAGCACGGAACTTTGCTTGCCGCCTACCACCCTTCCGCTCGATGCCGCCGTCAAGGTTGCCGCCTCCGCCTCGGAAGCAAGGTCCGCGCATTTGGAGATTTTTTCGAACCGCTAGCAGCCCTTTGACTTCCCGGCGTTGCAATGCTGTTTTGGCGATCGGGAGGCGGCCGCGTCTTTCTTCTCGGCTTTGCGTTTAATGCAAAAGAAGCAAGCTAATCCAAGAGCGCTCAGGTTCGTTACTAGGATGCGTACTACCGTGACGATCATCGGTGGGACGCCCGGGAAGACCGCGCGCACCGCCGGTATGGGGACGAACACCGCGAACGATACCGCGACTCCGAAGGAGCTCCAACGAACAAGAACAGCGCGATGATTGGAAATGGCGGCGAGACCATCGCGACCGCGACTAAAGCTCGCGGCCCGGTGATTTGAGAACTGCCCTCACGCTTTAGCCGCTCCCGAAACGGCCTCGTGGAGGCGGCGGACGACGCGCTGCTGACCGAGCGCCACCATCGTGTCGAAAAGCGGCGGGGCGACGGCCTGACCCACAATGGCGACGCGGGTTGCGTTGATCAGCAGCGCAGCTTTCACGCCCGCAGCTTCGGCGACGGCGCGTGTGGCGTGATCGCAGGCGTCGTGATTCCATTCCTTGAGATTTCCCAAAGCATCGGCGAGCTTGGCCAGAAGCTCCGGCACTTTGGAATCCTTCCAGAATTTTTCCTTGGCCGCGGCGTCGCGCGTAAATTCATCGCTGAAAAACGCGCGCGCCCAGCTGGAGAAATCCGGGAGCAAGCGGATGCGCGGACGCAGCAAATCCACCGTGCGCGCAAACCACGCACGATCGCGGCCGTCCGGGCCCGGCGGCGCGCCAGCGGCCCATTCCGGCTTCCACAAGCCGCTGCGCTTCAGTTCGTTTTCCACTTCGGGCAGCAAATCTTCAATCGGAAGCCGCTGCAGGTACTGGGTATTGAACCATTCGAGTTTCGGCCGGTCGAAGACGGCGTTGGTGCGGCTCACGCCTTCGAGGGAAAATTTCTGAATCAAGTCTTTCGTGCGAAGAAATTCTTCGTCGCCGCCCGGCGACCAGCCGAGTAGGGCCAGAAAATTTCGGAACGCTTCCGGCAAGAATCCTTCCCTGCGGTACAGGTTCACGTCGGTGGCGCCATGGCGCTTCGAAAGCCGCGTCTTGTCTGCGCCGAGAATCAGGGGGACGTGGGCGAAGACCGGGGGCTTGGCGCCAAGCGCCCGGTACAAAAGCACCTGCTTCGGCGTGTTCGACAGATGGTCGGCCCCGCGAATCACGTGCGTGATGCGCATGTCGATGTCATCGACCACCGCCCCGAGCTGGTACATGGACTGCCCAAATTCTTCGTCGCCTTTGCCGGAGCGCAGCAGGACGAAATCTTCGATTTCGTCGTTGGAAAACTCGCGCTCGCCAAACACCGCGTCTGTAAATTTGGTCGTCCCTCCAATGGGCACCCTAAAGCGGATCGCGGGTTTCGCCCCGGGCGTCGAGGGCTTGCCGCCGCGGCAGGAGCAGCGGGTAACGCGGCGCGGTCCGCCTCCTTTTGGCTCTTCATCCTGAGCGGGCTCGGCGTAATCGCCGCCGGCATATCTGTCCGCCGGACAGTAACAGAGGAACGCGCTGCCGCTTGCAACGCATTTCTTGGCAGCCGCGCGATACAGTTCCGTTCGCCGCGACTGGTAGAACGGTCCCTCATCCCAATCCACGCCCAGCCATTTCAAGCCGTCGATAATGCCCTCGACGAGTTCCGCCTTGTTACGCTCGGCGTCGGTGTCCTCGATGCGCAGGATCATCACCCCGCGGTGATGCCGCGCAAAGAGCCAGTTGAACAGGGCCGTGCGGGCTCCACCGACATGCAAATAGCCGGTGGGAGAAGGGGCAAAGCGGACACGCACGCCCGCGGTGTTTTGAGTCGCCTCGGTCATTTCGAGCGGATCTTTCTCGGCCGAATCAATCCTTCAGTGTAACGAAAGCGCCGGATTCCGTCCAACCAGCCGATCTTGGAAAAGGAGCAACGGCATTTACGAACCATTCGGCGTGATTGTTCAAAGTGCGGATCCTCTGTCGACCGGGCGACTCGAAGATACCGTAAATGCGAGGACAGCGAGGTCCTGGTCGTCGCTTCGGTCGGAGGTTGCGCAAGGCGGAAATTTCGGGAAAAGCCTAAAAATTCCTTAGCCCGGACGCGTTGGTCGCTGGTGCAAGGGCTTCCCCGGGGATCCACACTCGCCGCGCGCCGGGAGGGCAGATAGCTCGCCGAGCCAGGCCGTCGCGATGAAACATGCCGGAGTTGCGTTCGAGACTGATGAAGCTAAGTTCTAGAACCCCGTGCCCGCGGGCTAACTAGCTTGGTGTCCTTGCTTAACACCCGGCCTTCGAGTTGCGTTCCAGGGGTTGATTTTTCGCCATCCGCCTAGCCGTTTGGGATCATGCAGAGGAATTTGCGCCCTCGGCGAGAAAGCGCGGATTTTTTCGTAGGACAAAGGCTTGCCGGTGGCGTCTAATAGAGGGATCCAGCCGGTCGAGGGCTAGCTGTCTTAGGGTATTCTATGGATATTCCCGGTCTCGAGTATGCGGTAAAGTGAGAGACTCCGGGCGAATGGGTTGCGCTTGCGTTTTGACAGGAAGTTTCGCGAAACAACCATTTTCCCGGCCTGGAATTCCAACTGCCCTGAGGGACTAGGCCCCCGGATGTCCAGGGATGGTTGAGGTTATGCGCGCTCATCCGATTTTTCGCAGTAAGCCTAAGGTCCTCTTCTTCAGCGCACTTTCTTTGCTGATTTGCGTTCTCGTTCCCCTCCTTTTCACCCATCTCCGCCGGGCACAAGCGTCGGTCGACCGCGGAGAACCGATCTATCGCGTTGAGAAAAAGAAGTTCTCTCACACACTCCGCCTGAATGGAACCACCATGGCTGCCCACTCGTTCGCGGTCCTTGCTCCCCGGCTCGAAGGGGCGCAGGTCGGTTCCATGGTCATCACCAAGCTGGCTCCTGCCGGATCGCCCGTGAAGAACGGCGATGTGCTTGTGGAATTCGATCCGCAAGCCGAGATGAAAGACTATCTCGACAAGAAAGCCAACTACGACAATCTCGTGGGCCAGGTGGCCCAGAAGCAAGCCGACGAAGATATTGCCCGGGCCAAGGACGACACCGCCTTGCAACAGGCCGAAGATGAATTGAAACATTCGCAACTCGAGTTGCAAAAGAATGAAATTGTTTCCCGCATCGATGCGGAGAAGAACCAGGAAGCCGCGGACGAAGCGCAAGCCACTTTGAAGCAGCTCAAAGAGACTTACCAGTTGAAGCGCGCCGCCGCGAAGGCCGGCATCCGCATTCTTGAGATTCAGCGAGACCGCGCGCTGGAAGCCATGCGCTACTCCCAAAGCAACGCCTCCAAAATGGTCGTGCACTCTCCCATGGCGGGCGTGGTGGTCTACAACACCATCTGGCTCGGCGGACGCATGGGCACCGTCCAGCAGGGAGACCAGGTCCGCCCGGGCTTGCCTTTTATGGCCGTCGTGGATCCCTCGCAGATGGAAGTGCGCGTGGAACTCAATCAGGTGGACCTGTTGAAGGTCCATCCGGGCCAGCTGGCAAAAATGCGCTTGGATGCGTACCCCGGCACCGAGCTGGGCGCAACGCTCGAAGATATTTCGCCGCTCGGCCACAACGGCCAGTTCAGCGAAACGATTCGGGTATTCGCGGCGCGCTTCTCCGTGCAAGGCACCGACCCGAAGCTCTTGCCGGACCTCTCGGCGGCTTTAGATCTTGATCTCGGAACGGAACAAGACGCGCTGGTGGTTCCCCTTCAGAGCGTGGAATTCGATTCCGGGAATGCGTTTGTCTGGGTGGAAGACAGAGGGTCGTTTCAGAAACACCCCGTGAAAATCGGTCCCCACAACGATACAGAAGTCGTGGTTCTTTCCGGCCTGCAACCGGGCGACATCGTCCGCCGGACCACGCCGGCAGAACCGCTATCGGGAGAGCGGTCATGATTCGCGGCATCCGGTCCTGGAAACTGCGCCACAAGGTTGTTGCCGGCGCCGCCCTGGCGTTGCTTGGCGGTCTCGGTTTCGGTGCGTTTCGAATGGCGAATTCCGCCGTGGCCATCCCGACCGCCGAAGTGCAGCGCAAGGATTTCGTGGACACGCTGGAAATCAAGGGCGAAGTCAAGGCCCTGCACTCGAAAGTGATCGCCGCGCCGTACGGCGCGGGCGATTTGCAGATCGTCAGCCTGGTAGCCAACTCAGCGAAGGTCAAGAAGGGTGATTTGCTGGTTCAATTCGACGCCACCACGATGAAACAGAAGCTGGCGCAGGATCAATCCGGCGTCAAATCCGCAGAGGCGGAAATCAACCAATCTCAAGCCGCGGCGCGGCTGAAAGAAGAGCAGGACGTCACCGACGTTATGAAAGCGAAATATGAAGCCGAAAAAGCGCGCATGGATGCAAGCAAGCAGGAAATCCTGTCGGCGATTGATGGCGAGGAGGCCAAGCTAAAAGTTGTAGACGCCGAGCAGACCCTGAAGGCCGCCGAAGCCAAGCTCCAAGCCGACCGTTCCTCCGCCGCGGCGGATTTAGCCAGCAAAAAGGAAAAACTGAAGCAAACGGAGTTTCAGGTGCGCCAGGACGAAACCAGCGTGGCATCCCTCAGCTTGCGCGCTCCGCTGGAAGGCGTGGTCGCGCTTCAGAACCACTGGCAGCCGCAAGGTGGTCCAACGCCTTTCAAGCCGGGCGATCGCGCTTGGCCTGGGGCGGCCATCGCAGAATTACCCGATCCCAGTTCTCTGAAAATTTCCGCGCGTGTGGAAGAGGCGGAGCGCGGACAATTGAAGGCGGACCAGACGACCGAGGTGCACGTGGATGCCGTCCCGGACCGCAATCTGCCGGGTCGCGTCGAGGAGATTAGTCCCACAGCGAGCCTGGATTTCACGGCAGGTTGGCCCATTCCGCGCAATTTTTCCGTGGATGTCGTGCTTTCCGAAAGCGACTCGCGCCTCACTCCAGGGATGGGTGCGACCGTCCGCGTAGCCGTGGCCAAGATTCCCGACGGAATCGTTATTCCGTCCACAGCGCTGTTTCGCAAAGCCGGCCGGTCGGTCGTGTACGTGCAGCGAGGATCGAAATTTGAGGAAACACCCGTCGAAGTTTCACGGAGGAACCCGGAGGAAGTCCTGCTGGCGCGAGGGCTCGAACCCGGGAAGCGCGTCGCTACAAAAGATCCGATGCTAACGCACTAAGAAGACAGCATGAACGGCAGGATAACCCAAACCGGAACACTGTTATCGCTCCTGATTCTCGCAGGCTCCGTCGTTGCGTGCCGACAAGCCAGCGCTCTGGCGGGCGAATTGGATGTTCCCACGACCACGGTGAAGCAGGCCGATGTGCAGCTGAAAACGCTCACCACCGGCGCCTTGCGCAGCAAGGACTCGCGGGTGATCGCGGCTCCGCCCATCGCCGGGGGAACCCTGCAAATCGTCAAATTGGCCCGCTTCGGAGCACAGGTTCACAAGGGCGACGTCGTGCTCGAATTTGATCCCAGCCAACAGGAATACAATCTGGCACAGAACCGCAGCGACCTTTTGCAGGCCGAGCAGGAAATCGCAAAAGCCAAAGCGGACGCTGCGGTGCAAACCGGCGAGGATCAGACCGCGCTGCTGAAGGCCAAGTACACGGTGCGTCAAGCGGAGCTGGAAGTCAGCAAGAACGAGCTGGTCAGCAAAATCGATGCGCAGAAGAACGTTCTTGCGTTGGACGAGGCCAAGCGAGCCCTGGCGCAGCTCGAACAGGACATCCACTCCCACAGCGCTTCCAACAAAGCGGCGCTGGCGATCAGCGAGGAAAAACGTCACAAAGCGCGTCTGGCCATGGACCAGGCAGAAGAAAACATTAAGAAAATGAGGATTACCGCGCCCATCGATGGCCTCGTAGTCATTCACGGCAATCGCGATTCGACGGGGGGATGGTTCTTTGACGGCATGACACTTCCCGACTATCACGTGGGCGACCAGGTGAATCCCGGCAGCCCGATCGCGGAGGTGATCGACGTTTCGCATCTCGAGGTCTACGCGCAAGTCGGAGAGAGCGATCATAGCAACCTCAAGCCCGGTGAGCCGGTGGACATCCAAGTCAACGCGTTGCCGGGCGATCGTTTCACGGGCAAAGTGGAAACCGTCGGCGGCGCGACGTCCCATGAATTCTGGGACGATAACGCCCAGCGCAAATTTGACGTCACCATTCTTCTCGACAAGCCCGACCCACGGCTCCGACCAGGTTTCGCTGCTGAGCTCGGTATCCGCGGCGACCAGCTGTCCAACGCGGTCTCCATCCCGAGCGAAGCCGTCTTTGACCGCGGGGGCAAGAAAATCGTGTACTGCAAGCAGCACGGCAGTTTCCAAGCACAACAAGTCAAGGTCCGCGCGCTCAGCGAAGGTCGCGCCGTCCTCGAAGGCATTCAACCGGGCACGGTGGTCGCGTTGGTCAATCCGGAGACCCGCGCATCCGAAAAGGCCAAAGCGAGCGACGCGGGGACGTCCCCGGGTCCGAGTGTGAAATAAAGCGGTTTGCGCGAAGATGACCACTGGCTCCCTGGCCGAACCAAGATCCCTGGCGCAATGGCTGCCGGATGTGGCCCTTGGCTTTGAGAACCTCGCCAGCCACAAGCTGCGCTCGCTGCTCACCATGCTCGGTATGATTTTTGGAGTTGCTGCCGTCGTTGCCATGCTGTCGATTGGGGCTGGGGCTCAGCAAAAAGTGATGGCGTTCATCGAGCAGCTGGGTGTCCGCAACATTATCGTTGAGGCCAAGGAAGCTCACAACTACCAGGAGCTGCAGAAAGTAAGGAAAAACTCGCCAGGACTCACGCTCACCGATTATCAAATCATTCGCCAGAATGTCAGCGATATTCAGGGCGGTACGCCGCGCAAACGTTTTGCCCCCAGCAAAATTCTGCCGAAGCCGCAGCAGGACACGCCGGTGATCTACGGCGTCGAGCCCAGTTACCTGGAAATCGGTCATCTTCGCGTCACGGAGGGCCGCTTTTTCGATGCATCGGACAATGCGGCGGCCGGACCGGTCTGCGTGCTCGGGGCCGCCGCCAAGGACAGCTTATTCGGCGCTAGCCCTGCCGTCGGCGAATACATCAAGTTGAATGACCAGTGGTGCCACGTCATCGGCATTGTCGCGCCGCAAATGTCTGCGCAAAGCGAAGTCTCCGGAGTGCGCACCGAGGAGATGAATAACCTGATCTATGCACCCCTGAATTCCGTCCGTTATCGCCTGGAAGATTCGCAGAGCTGGCTGAAGGACGAGATCGACGGCATGTACCTGCATCTCGCTTCGGCCGACACCAGCACAAGCGACGCCGAGGTGGTGCGCGGCATCCTGAACTCCTCGCATCACAACGCGGGCGATTTCAGCGTTATCGTGCCTGCCGAACTGCTTGCCCAGCAAAAGCGAACCGAGCAGCTCTTCAACACCGTCATGGTGGCCATCGCCGCCATTTCCCTGCTGGTTGGCGGGATCGGCATCATGAATATCATGTTGGCGGCGATTCTCGAGCGCACCCGCGAAATCGGCGTGCGAAGGGCGATGGGCGCGCGGCGTTCGGACATCGTCCGCCAGTTTGTGATCGAGGCGGTGCTCATTTCCTTTGCGGGCGGTTTTTTGGGTGTGGTGATGGGTTTTGCCCTGTCCAAAATGATCGCCTGGTTTGCCGGATGGTCCACCATCGTGACCATCAGTTCCATCCTTCTGGCCTTCCTGGTTTCCATCTCGGTGGGCCTGATTTTCGGCACGTACCCAGCCGTGAAAGCGGCGCGGCTAGATCCCGTGGAAGCCATTCGTTACGAGTAACTCATGGCTCTCGGAGAGCCACAACGAAGGATGAAAATAGCCGCTCACTGTTGAGCCAATCTTTTCAATGAGATACGCGGCTATTTTCATAGGAGTAGAGTTCTTCGTTCGAACCAACTCTGTATTGGGGGTGCTCCATTGCGACGGGTAGCTATTTTTGTTTTAGCGGCATTTTTTGCTTTGCTCGAGGTGGCTCTTTCGCCCGCGCAATCCCGTTCGCCCCTCCAGACGGCGCTCGGCTTCGGCGCTTGGCCGAAACCCGCGCCGCAACTGCCGGCGGCGGAGGGGCTCGAGGATCACGTTGCAAACGGCAAGCTCGTTCTCTCACTCGACGACAGCATCCGTCTGGCTCTTGCCAACAATACGGACATTCGCATCGATCGTTCTCAAATCGATTTTGCGGTGAATGGTCTCGAGCGCTCGCATTCACCGTTCGATCCGGTGGCCACTTCGAGCTTTAGCAATACCAGGACGCAAGCTTTGCCGACCTCGACACTTCAGGGCGCTCCGCTTGTGAGCAACCTGTCGCAGACAACCCTGATCGGCTATCAGCAGCTCTTCTCGACAGGTACGGATTTCCAAACCACTTTTAACGCCAACAAGTTTTCCACGAACAATTCCTTTAATATCGTGAACCCATCGCTCTCAACGAGCATACAGTTTACGGTTACCCAGCCTTTACTGCGCAACTTCGGATTGTTTCCCAATCGCGCGCCCATTTTGATCGCCCAGAACAACCTCAAGCAGGCGCGCGCCAATTTCACCGCCGAAGTCAACAACATCATTCTCCAGGTCGTGCGAGATTATTGGAACGTGATTCTCGCCCGGGAAAATCTCGAGGTCCAGCGAAAGTCGCTCGATGAAGCCCAGAAGAGCTACGAGCATGACAAGAAGGCCCTGAGCCTGGGCGCCCTGCCTCCGCTGGATATTTACCGCTCGGAGTCGCAGGTGGCTTCGCAGCGCGTTGGGGTCATTCAGGCGGAGTACGCGCTGAAACAAAACGCGGATGTTTTCCGGCAGGACATCGGCGCGGATCTCGATCCGGCTATGCGCGTCTTGGATCTGGAGCTGACCGACCAGCCGGCGCCCACCGGCGAGCTGCCCAGCATGGACATCGCGACCGCTCTTGCGCGCGCCCTCGCCAATCGGCCGGAGTTCGAAGCCGCCAAGGAACAGCTTGCCAGCGACGAGCTCGCCATTCGCCTGCAGCACAACAATTTGAAACCGGACCTCGAACTCTCAGGGTTCTACTGGGGAAATGGCCTCAACAGCTCAGCCTCAGGCGTTGACATTGGATTGACCGGCAGCCTCAGCCAGAGCTTCCACTTTACCTATCCGACCTACGGCGCTTCCCTCTCCCTCCTTCTCCCGGTTAGGAGGCACTCCGCCCAAGCCAGTCTTGCCGACGCCTTGGTTGGCCGCAGCCGCGACCAATATCAGGAGCGCCGAACCAATCAAAGCATCACGCTCGACGTGACCACCGCCGTTCACGCCCTCGAGGAAGCCAAACTTTCCATGGAAGCGGCAAAAGTGGCCGAGAGCCTTGCGGTTGACACTCTTCGCGCCGACGAACGCAAGTACGAGCTGGGCGCCGAGCCGGTGTTTTTCGTTCTGGACGCGCAGACGCGGCTGGCCCAGGCGCAACTGAATCTCATTCAATCCCAAGTCAATTTCCAGGTGGCTGTGGCGCAACTCGATCACTCCACCGGGGATTTGCTGGACCACCACCATGTGCAGATCATCGAACCCCATCACTGACGGCGGCGTCGCGGGAGACGGTTGGCGCGGAATCCGCGTCTTCCAGTTACATTTTCCGCCACATCCTTTATCTGGCACCGGTCCCCCCCGCCCTGTGTCTTTTTGGCAACCGGTACGCAGGTACGCTTGCTTCTGCAAAATCACGTAATTCATAATCTCTATACTTTGTTTTGTGTCTGGGCGCGGCTTTCTGCGTCGCCGTGCGATTGTGTTTCTGTGTGACTGTTTCGGGCACGCCCGCAAGTCACATTACGAAGAAATTCTGCGCTATGCTAACGTGCGCGCGGCCGTCCAACTAGCGGACGGAGAATTGGCCGCTGGCTTGATACATCAAAGCTTTACTTCCCTGGCGCTACTGATCGCCACGTTTCTTGTGGCGAGCTTCTTTGCGTATATCTACAGCATCAAACGCCAGAACTATCTTCTCCTCTGGACGGCGGCCTGGCTTGTTTTTGGAGTTCATTACATCTCCCCCGCCATTACGCAATCCGCCGTATCCAGTGCCCTTGAAGGCGCGCTGACGCAGTGGCTGTTCGGGCTTTCTGCGTTGCTCTTCTTCCTCGGTGCGCAGATCTATGCGCAACGGAGATGCTGGAAGCGGCGCGCCCTGGCGGCCGCCGCTGTTCTGGGAATTTGGGCCGCGGCCAACGCCGCAAACCTATTCTCTCTTTCTGCCATCATTCCCGCCTCGCTCCTCTACGTGGCCGTGGCCGCCATTTTCTGGCAGGAAAGCCGACGCCAGGAAACCCTGGCCGACCGCCTTCTCGGTCTTTCGTTTGGTTCCTGGGGAGTTCTTTGGTTGGGGCTTCATTATTTGAAGGGCACACCCGAACTTCAGGGCTCCAACTTAAACGTTGTCGCCACGGCCCCGTGCGCGTTTGTGGCCATGCTCATGGTCATGGCGCTGTACGAAGAAGAGAAGCGGCGGATCGAGCGCAACATGCTGGCGCTCTCCAACCTCAACCTGGCCACCTCGAGTTTTGTGGGAGGCGAAATCCAGCGCATGCTCTCGCAAGCTCTGGACCGCGTCCTAGGGGTTGTGCGCCTTCCCGCGGGCGCGCTTTTTCTCCACCATGGCGACCCGCAAGGCCCCACCTCCGTCGTAGCGGTCGGATTGTCCGATGAGTTTTGCCGCGCGGCGCAGAATGAAAGCCTGGACGATTACCTCGTGAGCCTGGTAGCCCGCCTCGGCGGACTGCTGGGGTTCCGCGACCTGCGCGACGATTCTCTCTCCGCGCTGGAAAAGGAAAAATCCATTCGCCGCTTTCGCGAACTAGCCCTGGCTCAAGGACTGCGCAGCGTCGTGGCCATCAGCCTGCAAGCCAAAGAACAGGCTTTCGGCGTTCTGCTTCTGGGCACTCCGGACAACCGACGCTTTACCTCCGCCGAGCTGCGCCTCCTGCTGGCACTGGGCCATCAGATCGGCATGGCCGTCGAGAACAGCTACCTGATCCAGCAAACTTCGCGCCGCTCGGAGGAGCTGCACGTGCTCAACGAAATCGGCCGCGTCCTGAGCTCCACGCTGCAAAAGGAAGACCTCACCAAGAAAGTCTGGGAAGAGCTGCGCCGGCTCTTCGACGTGGAAAACTTCTACATCGCCGAGTTGGATTCTTTCCGCGACGAACTTCGTTTTGATCTGGAAATCATCGCCGGAAACCGCGTGCCCCGGCGCACGCGCCCTGCAGGAAACCACCTTACCGAGTATCTCATTCGAACGCGGCAACCTGTGCTGATCCGGGAGAATTACGTCACCGAGGTAAAGAAACTCGGAGTCGAACCCATCCGCAACGGCGGCTGTTTCTGCGGAGTTCCCCTGGTGGCTTACGACCGTGCCATCGGCGCCATGGCGGTGTTCTCCGACCACGAGCGCGCCTTCGACGAAGGTCACCTCGAGCTGCTCCGCGTGCTGGCCAGCGAAGCCAGCATCGCTATCGAAAACGCGCGCCTCTTTTACGAGGAGCGCACCAAGGCGCGGCACTTGTCCCTGCTCAACACCATCTCGCGCAACGCCATCGCCACGCTGAATCCCGACGAGATGCTCGCCAAAATCACCGAGCAGTTGGAGGCCGGCCTCACTTACGACCACATCGGCATCGGCTCGCTGGATTACGCCACGCGCGAAATCGTCATCCAGGCCGAAGCAGGCACGCGCCGCGGCACGCTCAGCCAGCGCATCCCACTCGGCACCGGGCTCGTTGGCCACGTTGCCCGCAACGGTCACATGGCCGTTTTCCGCGCGGGCTCTTCGAGCGACGGCGGCTTGAAGCCGCTTTTGCCGGATTCGATAGCAGCCATCGCTCTCCCGGTTTTCTACGCCGAGCAGCTTCACGGCATTCTATACATCGAGTCCGCCACGCCCGTGGACTTTTCCGAGGAAGAAGTCCTGCTGCTCCGCACCCTTGCCGACCTCATCGCCGGCGCACTGCATAACGCGCTTTCTTTTCAAAAAGCGCAGGAGCAGGCCATCACCGACGGCCTCACTGGTGTCAAGACGCATCGCTTCTTCATGGAAGCGCTCTCTTCGGAATGGAAGCGTTCCACGCGCGCGGGCCGTTCCTTCGCGCTGGTGCTCATGGATTTGGACCGCTTCAAATTCGTCAACGACTTTTACGGCCACCTGGAAGGGGACCTCGTTCTCCAGCGTGTCGGTCAGATTCTGGAGACCAACTGCCGCCGCTCCGACGTCGTCGCGCGCTATGGCGGCGACGAATTTGTGATTCTGATGCCGGAAACCACCATGGAGCACGCCCGCCAGCTCGCCAGCAAGCTGCGCGGCTGGGTCTCCGCCGATCCGCTGCTGCGCGAGAAGAACATCAGCGCGAGCTTTGGCATCGCCTGCTACCCATTGCATGGCTCCTCGCCGCAAGACCTCATCCAAGTCGCCGACGCTTCGATGTACCTTTCGAAGCATCAGGGCGGCAACGCCGTCTCCACCGCCGATCACTTTGATCCCAACGAGGCCAAAAAGTGGAAACGCGACGTCCTCGAGGCTTACTTGGGCGTCACTCTGAAGCGCCTTTTCTCCACGGGGCCCGAGGCTTTTGAGGAAATCTACCAGCGTTTGCGGCAGTTCACGGAATCGCTCAGCGCCACGGAGACCGATAACGGCAGCAAATCGATCGCGTCGCAAGAGGGCCCGCATGCGCTCCCGCAAGCCGTGCTGGACACGGTCACCTCCTTGGCCTATGCGATCGACGCCAAGGATCACTACACGCAAGGCCATTCCCAGAAGGTGGCCGCCTATGCCGCGCTCATCGCCGAGTCTCTCGGGATGAGCGAGGCCGAAGTGGAAGAAATTCGCCTCGGCGCGGTGCTCCACGACATCGGCAAAGTTGGAATCCCGGAAGGTATTCTCAACAAAAACGGCCCGCTCAATCCCGAAGAGTGGGACACCATGAAGTCTCACGTCAGCTTTGGGGCGAAAATTTTGGACCCGCTAGCTCCGCTCGCTCGCATTCGGGAAATGGTCCTGTATCACCACGAGTTTTACGACGGCTCGGGTTATCCGCACGCGCTCGCCGGCGAGCACATCCCTATCGGTGCGCGCATCATCGCCATTGCCGACGCCTACGACACGATCACCAGCGACCGCACTTACAAAAAAGCGCGCAGCGCTCCCGACGCCCTCGCCGAACTGGAGCGCTGCAGCAACGCCCAATTCGACGGATCGATCGTCGAAGTCTTCGTGCGTACCATGCGTACTTTGCCCAACCCGGTCATCGAAGTCGCCGCCACTTCCGCCACCCCGCGCACGCCCTGACGGCCACGAGTTCGTTCCAGCTCACTTGGCGTCAAGGTCCACATCCTTGATCGGCAAATCCCAGTGCGCATCGAGAATCTCGAAGCGACGCTGCTCTTCCTTCTTGTACGTCTCCTGGTCCGGATAGAGCTGTTTGATGACGCCGGAGCTGTCGAAATTGTCGTTGGCGATGGCTGCATTTTTGAAAACGATCGTCACTCGATAATCCCACCGGCTGTTCTCCGTCATGTGATACCGCGGCGTCACCATACTCACTTTCAGCATGCGTCCGAGTTCCATCTCTTTCTTCAGCAGCGGATAATGATTTTTTTTGAAGAGCGCCAGAAACTCCTCCGCATGGCCCCACTTCGCCTTGTAGTAATACTCGATCGCATAAGGTTGCTCTTTTGCGTCGACCATGACGCTTTGCCGTGCCGTTATGCCCCAGGTCGACGCGCAAAGGATGGCAGCCGCCACGAACGCCGTGGTGAGAAACCGCCGGCCCGGCAATGAAGTTTGAAGGTGCATAGGTCGTTTCCTCCCCCATCGTGGGTCAAGATCTCAGCCCCGCAGTGTAAGTCAAAAAGGCAATCGGTGGGATTGCCCGCCGCGCAATGCTGCCCGGCCTGCACAAAGCGGCCCTCTCGCTCCACCCCCTGCGCCTGCTATTCTTGCCGAAAGGAGGCCGCATGCAAAGCGCATCCGTGAAGTGGATTGGCGAACAAAAATTCGTGGCCACCAGCCCCTCTGGCCACGCCATAACCCTCGATTCCGACCGCGAGTCCAACCAAGCTCCCGGCCCGATGGAACTCCTGCTCATGGCGCTCGGCGCCTGCACCGCCACCGACGTCGTGATCATTCTCGAAAAGAAGCGCCAAAAGCTGGACTCGCTCGAAATCATCTGTTCGGGCGAGCGCGCCAAGCAACCGCCCGCGGTCTGGAGCAAGCTCGAAATCCTGTACCGTCTGCGCGGCCAGCTCGACGATACCGCCGTCAGGCACGCCATCCAGCTCAGCGAAGACAAATACTGCTCGGTCGCCGCAATGCTCAGGAAAACGGCCGCGCTGTCCTGGCGCTACGAGATTTTGGCCCCTGCTACCTGAGCCAGCGTGGTCGGCCCCCGACCTGCTCCATCCTTCCGACGGGCGCGGCGAAAAGAAATCTCGCAATCCCGCTTAAGCGCCTGGAACCAGCGACGGCGCAAGAACCTTTTGGAGCCCGCGCGGCAAGTGCAAGACCCGCTCTCACTTAAAGCTTACAACTTAGGATAGGACTTAAAACTCCTTCTCGCCTTGTGTCCGCGCTGCGCTATCGCATAAAATCCAATTTCTTCTTGTCCCAGGTCGCCGTTCCAAGGAGAGATATGTCTCACCGCATCGCGGCAAAAATCACCGGCGTCTCCGGCTACGTCCCGCCAAAAGTGATGAGCAACGCGGATTTCGAGAAAATCGTCGACACCAACGACGAGTGGATTCGCACGCGTACCGGCATCCGCGAACGCCACGTCGTGGAAAAGGGCAAGGCCAGCTCGCATCTGGCCACCGAAGCCGCAAAAGTGCTGCTGGCGCAAACCAGAACAAATCCTGGGGACATCGACCTCATCATCGTCGCCAGCGTCACGCCGGACATGCTTTTTCCGGCGACCGCTTGCCTGGTGCAGTGTCGCATCGGGGCGCAGCGCGCCTGGGGCTTCGACCTTTCCGCCGCGTGCTCCGGCTTTTCGTACGCGCTCACCGTTGGCGCGCAATTTGTCGGCGCGGGCACGCACAAGAAAGTGATGGTCATCGGCAGCGACACCATGACCACCATCCTCGATTACCAGGACCGTGCCACCTGCGTTTTGTTTGGTGACGGCGCGGGGGCCGTGCTGCTTGAGCCGGCCGCCGACCCGAACGAAGGCATCCTCGATTTCGAGCACGACGTGGACGGCTCGGGCGGCGAATTTCTGTACATGCCCGGCGGCGGTTCCTTGCATCCTTCGACAAAAGAAACCGTCGAGAAGCGCATGCACTACGTCCACCAGGAAGGCTCGCAAGTTTTTAAGTACGCGGTGCGGCGCATGGCCGATATGTCTGCGCACTTGCTCGAGCGCAACGGTTTCACCAAAGAAGACTTGGCTCTGCTCGTCCCGCACCAGGCCAATTTGCGCATCATCCGCGCGACCCAGGCGCGCCTCGGCGTGGACGATTCCAAAGTGATGGTCAACATCGACAAATACGGCAACACCACTGCCGCCACGATCCCGCTCGGGCTGTGCGACGCCGTTGCGCAAGGCCGCCTCCGCAAAGGCGACCTCGTTCTGATCGTCACCGTCGGCGCCGGCTACACCACCGGCGGCCTCCTCCTTCGCTGGGCCTACTAACGTCAAAACCCTTTTTGCGAGCCCTTCCCGAGAGCCACCGGCCCCAACTGTCAGTATTACGGTAGTACTCTCCACCATCAGGCCACGGCAAACACGGTCCGGAGTCTAACCAGAGGTAGAGAGGGCACCGTCTTTGCGCGTATCGAGCGTGGCATTAGCGGGACTCTATGAATCCGAGATTTGGTGTATTCGTGCTGGCGACCGCAGTCCTACACACGGAAGCGAAAAGCAAGAATCTAACAAGTTTCCGGGGACAACTTGAGGGCCATGCTCAAGAAGCCTTCCGCGACCGTCAAAGATCTGGTGGAATCCAGCAACAAGGGAAACGCAGGGGGAGTTGGACAGCGGGACCGCGCAATGAAACATCCCGGCTAATGAAACGGAAGAAATCGCTGTTGATATTTCGTTTCGCGTGGAAAGGCACACCGCCAGTGCAGCAGGCCTTCGACCGATGGCGAACTCTTTGCGCGAATCGGGGTCGATCTTGGCAGACGGCACGGCTTGGCTCATTTACACAATTTTCTTTATCCTTCCTCCCTGGCTCGTCTTCATTGTGCCCGGTTTCTGGTCAGGATTTGGCCGCGGGTCCGCCGCAGCCCGCCCGTCTGGTGCCGTCGAGCCTCCGGCAGTCGGAGAGCGGAGGGGTCGCACGGCCGCCAAAGGCCGTCGCTACTTCGAAGGGTTCAGGTCTGGTTGGTTACTCCGAGCCGCCGGAGCCGAACAGGCGCAACACCACCCCGGCGGAAGCCCAGTAATTGTTCTGGGTCGTGCCGCCAAAGGAGGTGCGGTAGTAGTCGAGATCGATCACGCGGACTTCCCAGTGTTTCCCGACGCGCATATCGATTCCGCCTCCGGCCTTATAAGAAAGGCAGTTATCCGAGGTTCGGTAGCCTCCGGCGCCGCTGACGGTGACGTCGAAGCGCGATCCGCCAACCAGGCCTTCCACAAAAGGCGTTATGTTCCAGCGGCTCACGCGGTGGTAGAAGTAGCGGCCGCCGAAATGGTTGCCGTACAAAACGTTCTTGACGCCGCCCGAGCTGACGAGACTGTAGCTGGCGTCGCCGACAATCTGGAGCCAGGGCTTCAGGTTGTAGGCAAACGAGCCCATGCCGCCGCTCAGGTTGCTGGAAGTTCCGCCGCTGCCGACGCGGTCAAACGTGTAGCCGGAATAGAGTTCCACCAGGAAGCTGTGATAAACGCCGGGCAGAGGCCGTTCCCAGCTCGCGCGTACGCTGGCACTGCGCACTGGATCGGGTGCAGGTTGCGCCGCTTCAGGCTGCGAAGCCGTGGCAGGCGAAGCTGGGTCTGCAGCCGATGACGGAGCTGAATCTGCAGCGGAAGCAGGCACCGGGCTGGGGGCTGGTGCGGCTCCCGGAGCTGCGTCTGCGGCGCCCGAAGGAGGCGCAGGTGGCGCTGGTTGCGGCGGGTTCGGGAACAGAGACCCAGGTTGAGCCGGGCTGGGTGCTTGCGGCGGTGTTGACGACGAACTTGCGGCCGGCTGAGCCGGAGCGGGTTGCGCGGTAGCACCCTGAGCTTGTGAATCCGCTTGCGCAGGCGATGACGGTTGCGAAGGTGCCGGAGTTGCTGGCTGGGCGTTAGCCGCCGGAGCCGTGAAAGCAGAAGGCGACGACGACGGAGTCACCGGAGCCCGAGCAGGTTGCGCTGCGCCAGCCGCCGGCTCGGGCGATGAAACCGGGGAAACCGCGCTGGTCGAAGGCCAAGGTGCGGGCGCAGCCGGAGAAGGCTGCGGGGCCGCAGCAGGTGGCGGACTGTTTGCCGCTGAAGAATGCGCCCTTCGGGACGTCCAGTCGGACGGTGTCACCGGTGGCATGGGCGGCGTTGGGAACAACGGCCCAGCTTGGGCTGCGGGCTTCTCCGGTGCGGACGTGGTCGCCGGAGGAGAATCGATCTTGGGGGCCGCATTCCGTTGTGCTGCCGAGGCCATTGCTGGGGCATTGGTTGAAGCCGCAGGCGCTGAGCTCGCAGGAACTCGCGCGGCGGCCTGCGAAGCGTTGGCGCCGCCACGGTCCGGGGTGATCAGGTTCGAGTAGATATAGCCGATCTTGCCGTCCTTGGTTTCGACGCGCGAGAAGACAAAGCCATAGACCAAAATCGAGAAGCGCTCCCCGCACACGACGGTGCCAAGAGCGTCCGGTGTTTGCCGGGCTTTGCTGAACAGTTGCGCGCCCTCCGGATGGTTCGCGCACTCAAGGTACCCCAAGTCGTCCGCCCAAGCGGGGGAGGCCGCCAGAAAGCAGGCCGTGAGTAGAGTGAACAAACGTATGCGAGACATCGCCGCCTCCGTCGGCTCAGGACAAGCCGAGCCTTGCCATCCATTTTGCGGGCGAAAAGCACCGCGTGAAACGGTCCGAAAGGACAGGGATTCCAAAAAAAACACCTGTCCGGGAGACGGGCTGCCTCAGGCGCGGGGTGAGTTTCATCGGTTTCCGCATGGTGCACGGGGAAAGGGACGGGCAGGGATGCCTGTTTTGCAGTCTTCGGCTTGGCTAGGAGTTGGCCAGGTGTTTCAGGACATCGGCGGCGTGGCCCTTGGCTTTGACGACAGGCCAGACCGCTAGAATTTTGCCAGTTTCGCCGATGAGGAACGAGCTTCGCACGATGCCCAGGAACTTGCGTCCCATGAACTGCTTTTCCTGCCACGCGCCGTAGGCTTCGATGGTCTGGTGGCTGGGATCGCTGAGTAAAGGAAAATTGAATCTATATTTGGCCTTGAACAAGGCTTGCGCTTTGACGGAATCGGCGCTCATGCCCAGGACGGCCACTTTGAGCTTTTCGAACTTCTTTTTTGCGTCGCGAAACTCGGACGCTTCGATGATTCAACCGGAAGTGTTGGCTTTGGGGAAGAAGAAAAGCAGAACGCGCTTCCGCTTGAAGTCTTTGAGCGAGACCGTTTTGTTTTCGTCCGATTGCAGGCGGAACGCAGGTGCCTTGTCGCCGGGCTTGAGCATGGATCCCCCGGAGACATTTTAACAGGGCGGGCATATTGGGGCATGAAGTGACGCCTTGACGGAGGGGAAAGGCGGCCTCGCGCCGCCCTTGGTCTGCGCCCAGGGCCAACCGCGCACCAAAAGGATCAGGAGAGGAGTTTGCGGAGGACCTCGTTGACGGATTGAGGGTTGGCCTGGCCGCGCGTGGCGCGCATCACCTGGCCGACAAAAAATTTGAAGACGCCTTCGTTGCCGGATTTGTATTTGGCCACGTTGTCCGGATTCTTGGAGATGACCTCGCGGGCGGCGGCTTCGATTGCAGAATCACTGACTTGGGCGCCGAGGCCTTCGGCCGAGACAATGTCGGCGGCGGAGCGGCCGGATTCGACCATGGTCGAGAAAACTTTTTTCCCGACGGCGGCTGTGATTTTTCCGGATTCCACGAGTTCGATGAGTTCGGCGAGCGACTTCGCACTGACCGGGCTTGCGTCGATTTCCTTGCCGGAATCGTTCAGGCGGCGAAGAAGTTCGGTTTGCATCCAGTTGGCCGCGGCTTTGCCAAGAGCGCCAGCTTTCACGACAGCCTCGAAATAGTCGGCCAGCGCCTTGGTTGCCGTGAGAACTCCGGCATCGTAGGGCGTGATGCCGTAGGAGGCGACAAAGCGGGCGCGCCTGGCTTCGGGTAGTTCGGGGAGCTGGCGACGAACCTCGTCCCTCCAGGCCGGGCTGACGTCCACCGGAAGAAGATCGGGCTCGGGGAAATAGCGGTAATCGTGGGCCTTTTCCTTTGAACGCATGCCAACGGTGCGGCCTTCGGCTTGATGCCAGAGGCGGGTCTCCTGGGCCAGGCGGCCGCCGGATTCGAGCACACCGATGTGGCGCTCGATTTCATATTCGAGCGCTTTTTGCAGGAAACGGAAGGAGTTGAGATTTTTGACTTCGACTTTGGTCCCGAATTTGCCAGAGCCACGCCGGCGCACGCTGACATTGGCGTCGCAGCGGAGCGAGCCTTCCTCCATATTGCAGTCGCTGACGCCGGTGTAGAGCATGATCTGGCGGAGCGCGGTGAGATAGGCGTGGGCCTCCTCGGAAGAGCGGATGTCCGGCTCGGAAACAATTTCGACGAGCGGCGTGCCGCAGCGGTTGTAGTCGATATAGGCCTTGGTCGCTGACTGGGAAAAGCCTTCGTGAAGGTTTTTCGCGGCGTCTTCTTCGAGATGGAGACGCGTGATGCCGATGCGCTCTGTGGCGCCGGCGACTTCGATGTCGAGCCAGCCGCCAGTCGCGACCGGGAGTTCGTATTGGGAGATTTGGTAGCCCTTGGGAAGGTCGGGATAGAAATAGTTTTTGCGGGCGAAGCGCGAACGCTGGTGCACGGTGCAATTCAGGGCGACCGCGGCGCGCATGGCCATTTCGACCGCGCGTTTGTTCAGGACGGGAAGCGTGCCGGGGAGACCGAGGCACACCGGACAGACGTTCGAGTTTGGCGGATCGCCGAAACGCGTCGAGCAGCCGCAGAAGATTTTGGTTTTGGTGAGAAGTTGTACGTGGACTTCGAGGCCGATGACCGGCTCGTATTTCGCCAGGATTTCCGGCGTCACGGACGCTTCGTCGGGAACCGATTTCGGCATAAAGAGAGACACATTATAGCATCAGCGGGCGGGGTCGTTCGGCTACGCCGAGGAAACACAAGTCCGCCGCCACCACGCGCGCCCAGAACGGCTGAAAAGTTGGCGAGTCCATGCGCTGATCGCGTTGCGGGCGCTCATGGCGAGATTCGAAGGCAACTCGTTGCGGCTGAACCAGCGGACCTCGCGGTTTTACCCGGCTCCCGGTTCGTAGCTTGGCCAGACAAGAGTTGTCCCAGGTACGCCGGAGAGTGACGCAGAGCAAGACGCGCAGAGAGATTCTGACGCCGACCTCTTCACGGGCTTCGCGGATGGCGCGCTGCTCGAGAGTTTCAAGGAAGTCGACCTTGCCGCCGAGGATGCTCCGGCAGCCAGCTTCCCGAGGCAACTTGCCGAGGGTCAAGGAGCCCCAGGCCCTGGTTGTCGGTCAGCAGAAGGCCGACGCCAACTCTCGGATGTGCAGCCTCCGGCGCGGGAGCAGTCACCGGGCCGCGGCTGGAGCAGGCTCCCGGAAAACGGGAACGAAACGCTCGGCAACGGCAAAGGCCCCGAAGAACAACAAAGCATAAAGGGCATCGCCGGTGACCGTATTCCGGAACAGGGCAAGGCCAGCAAGGTAACAGGCAGCGAGGCCAGAAGCAGTTTTTGGATAGGAATTCAGGAGCCACCAGACGGCGAAATTGGTCACCAGGAAAAACTGCAGGGAACCGAGAACAGTGGCCCCCGCGATTCGAAGAAAAGCGCGACGGTTTTCTAGCGAGCGGCCGATGAGGACGCTGAGAAGAAAACTGGCGTAGACCATGACCATAAGCCCGGGCTTGTAAAAGCCGACAAACAGATCGCCGGCCAAAAGCGCAAGCACCGGAAAAGCAAAGGCCAGGCGGCGATCCTTGATCACTGCGCCAGAGAATAGAGCCATCGCGCCGACGGGCGTGAAATTCCACGGGTGCGGCGCGATGCGGAGAGCGGCCGCAACGGCAAGGATGGCCAAGGCGAGAAGCAGACGACAGACCAGATTTTCCTTCTGCGAGAATTCAGCGTTCATTTTTGACTCCTTGCTCATCAGGAAGTAAATCGCAAAAAACAAAACCGTCGCGGTGGACGATCTCGCCGGTTCGAACCGAGACCGGCCGCCGGAAAACAGGACCATCGCAAACAAAAGTGTGAAATTCGCCGTTTTCGCCGCAGGGGTCCGCGTTTCCTGGAAGATCGCGGAAAAAAGAATCGTCGAGTTCGCGTCCGGCAAAGCTGCGATCGAGAACCTTGGGATCAATGCAAACGGCGATGGCGCGGAAACGGCGCGCTTGAAAGAAGCGGATGAGTTCGTGCGTGTCTCGCTTCCAGATGGGAAACAGAGCGCTCATTCCGATGCGCGCAAGATTTTTTTCGCGATAGGCGCGCAGGTCTTCGAGGAAAATGTCGCCAAAGGCAATCTTGCGAACGCCCTGATCGTAGAAACTGCGCAAGGCTTGCCCCATGCGCGCTTCATAAACGGAATTCGCGCACTGAGGAGGGATGCGCACTTCGTCGAGAGGCAAGCCGATGGATGCGGCTTGGAGCTCGAGAAGCTCGCGGCGAACGCCGTGCATGCTGATGCGTTCGTAGCCCTCGGTGACGGTCGTGAGGAGGGCTGTGACGTGGAATTGCTGCTGCTCGAGCAGCGCGTGAAGCGCCATGGCGCTGTCTTTGCCGCCGCTCCAGCAGAAGAGGATGGGTTCGCGTATGGTCATAAGAGATTTCAGTGATAAGTTCTAGGCCGCAAGTAAGACGGAGCCTTGCGAAATCTACGTGGTCAGCTTGGTTCCCGCGCGTTTGCTCCGGCAGTAACGGCGATGGCCGTGTCCTGAGGAAAACCCGCTCTTTAAACAGACTCTCGACCCTGTGGCCGGAGGTGGGCGCAGCATTGCCCGCCACCGGCGGGCTGGATCCCCACAAGAAACCAGGACTGCTTCGAGAAAGCTCACGGCTGTTCGTTGCGGCCTCCGATCCGATATTTCAGGCCGAGGCGGTAATCCCGGCCAAGGGCGGGAAAGCCGATGGCGTCTTGATATTGCTTGTCTAAGAGATTACTGACACGGGCGTAAAAGAAAAGGCCTTTTCCGACGTCGTAGCTGGTGGCCATGTCAAAGCGCGCGTAGCCAGGATTGCGGGTGATGCCGAGGCCGTCGAAGTCGCTGTCGGTGCGCACGCCGGTGAAGTAGCCCGCAAAGTTGAGATTCACGCGACGGAAGTTGAGGTTGAGCCAGGCATTGCCGGAATTTACCGGCCGGCGAATCAAATGGTTGCCCGGCTGCTCGACCGGGGGCGCACTCGGGATGGTCTGGAGTACGCGCGAGTCATCATAGGAATAGTTGCCCTTGATGGTGAGCCAGCCGAGGAGGTGCGCCTCGCCGGAGGAGTTGAAGCCGCGAGCGCGGGCAGCATCGGTGTTGAAGTACAACATTTCGTTTCCGCCGAAACACATGGGATTGGGCGGGCCGACCAGTTGATTGATCAGGTTGTGAAACTCGTTGTCGAAAAAGCCGATGGAGAGGCGGACGCGATTGCTGCTGAGAAACTGATCGAGGCCGACGTTGAGCGTGCGGCTCTGCTCGGGGTGCAAAGCGGGATTGCCTGGATTGCAGGGATCCTGGCTGAAGGACTCGAACATGGTCGGCTCCTCAATGCCCTGGCCATAGGAAACCTTGAAGCGGGTATCCGACCAGAAACCACTAGAGTAGCGAAGAGCGTAGACCCCGCCAACGCGGGGAACGACGCGCGTGCCAAAGCTCGCATTGTCCTCGGCGCGCGCGCCCGCGCTGAGCGTGAGGCGAGGAACGGGAAACCAGCGAGCATCGAGGAAACCAGCCTGATTGTTGCGGCGCGCATGGAGGCCGCTCAGGTTGTTGGGATCGCCGTTCTCGACTTCATACTGATAACCCGCAGTGACCGCGCCGCGATGGAAGGAATAAGTCGATTGCGCGAGGAATCCCGCGCGATTGAATTGAGTAGTTTCGAAAAAGCTGAAATCCGGAAAGCCGGCGGTATCGAGGAACCGCGCTTCCATGCCGGAGACGCGATGGGCCCAATGGGCACCTGTTTTGAAGTTCCAGCTTAGATTGCCGGAGAGCTGGCGTAGATCGTCGTAGGCCGTCGAATCGGTGAAGGCCGGGCCGAGCAGGGTCTGGCCGGGAGTGCCCGCGAAGCTGGCGTCGCTGCGAACGGTGAGGCGAAGCTGGTTCGAATCGGAAAAGCTGTAGCCGAAATTGCCGGCGAAGCCCCGATTGATAAAAGGATCATTCACGCCCTGGCCGTCGGTATGGAAGTAGGAGCCGGCGGCGGAGTAATCGAATTTGCCAAGCAGGCCGCTGAATTGGCCGCCGCCGCGAGCGGAGGAGAAAGCGCCGCCTTCGGGCGCGCTTTCGGCGCCGTGCACGATTTCAACTTTGTCGACGTTGTCGAGAGCGAGGTTGGAGAAATTCATGTCGCCGCCGGGAAGATTCACGGGAGTTCCATCGATAAGCACTTTGGTGAAAGCGGAGTCGCCGCCATCAATAAAGATGGTGGAAAGGCCGCCGATCGGGCCGGTGCGCGCAAGGCTGATGCCCGTTTGCGTGGACAGAAGATCGGGAAGGAAGACGGCCTGGCGCTGCTCGATTTCCTGCGCGCCGATGATGTCAACCGGGGCCGGCGAGTGAGCAAGCTCGGTCGGCTGCGTGTTAGCGGTGACAACTACGTTGGCAGAAAGAGGCGCAAGGCCGAGGCGAAGACTGAGGACATGGGGTTCCCCGGGGGCGAGGTCGACGACCATCTCGCGCGAAGCAAAGGATGAGCGCGTGAATCGCACACGATAGCGGCCGGCGGGCAAGTCCAAGGAGTATTCGCCCGCAGCGGAGGATTTGGCCGACCAAGTTTGGGAACTCGGGGAACCATCCCTGCGCGCCTGCACCTGAACGTCAGCGATGCCGCCACCGTTCGCATCGGTGAGGGTGCCGGAAAGGTGGGCGAACTCGGAATTATTTTGTGACTGCAAGGAGATGCCGGTGCCGAGAACTGCAAGAGAGAGAAAAGCAGAACGAAGAAGAACAGTTTTCATGTTGTCCCCCACTCCCTCACGCGCGGGAGTTTGAAGGTTGTCCTGAGCGCGGAAAGAACGCACAGGCTGCAGACTTCGCCGGTCTCCTGGCTTGGCGGTGTGCATGGCTCACAGCCTTCCCGCGGCGGCGCCCTTGTTGTTCTTGAGTCGCGACTTCTAACGGGTCGCGACGACGAGCGTTTTGCCGCAGTGGCCTGCGAACCTCTTCAAGTGCAACCCTTGCCGGGTTGCCTTGCAAGCACACTCGACATCCTCAAGTGCGACCCCTGGCCGGGTCGCGGGGATGTGAGCGGCTTCCGCCTTACAGTCGCGCGGCGGCGACGGATTGTTTCGCTGCGACTCCGACAAAAACCGGAGCCAACGAACCGTCTTCCCGAGCACGAAGTCTGCGGTGAATGTAATCCGCGGAACGAGCCGCAGGGTTGGGGTAAACGAGAAAAACAGCAAGTGACTAAGAGTCGGACAAAATCGTCACACGCGGCCGCCCGTGGCCGCGCATCTCCACTTTCAGGGGAACCTGGAAAACCTGTTCGAGCAATTCGCGCTGATAGATGGCGGCCGGAGGGCCAACGCGCAAGCAACGGCCGCGGTGCATCAGAAGGATCTGGTCGGCATATTCGGCGGCGAGATTCAATTCGTGGGTTACCACGATTACGGTGTAGCGGCTGTGCGCACAAAGGCGGCGAAGGGCATCCAGGAGGCCGACCTGCGAGGCGATGTCGAGGTGCAGGGTGGGCTCGTCGAGCAGCAAAAGCAGAGGCCGCTGCGCGAGGGCGCGAGCGAGGACCACGCGCTGCTTTTCTCCGCCGGAGAGCTGGTCCATCCAGCGATCACTGAGCTCGGCGGCGCCGACTTGCAGGAGGGCATTTTGCGCTATGAGGATGTCGTCGTGGGACTCGAAACGGAGTGAACGGCCGTGGGCGTGCCGGCCCTGGAGGACAAATTGCCAAACACGCGCGGGAAAGAGTAGGCGGCTCTCCTGCTGGACCATGGCGATGCGTTGCGCGCGAGTGCGCGGGCTGAGGGAATGGATGACAAATCCGTTAAGAAGAACGCGGCCGGAGAGCGGGGAAAGAACGCCGGCAATCAATTGGAGAAGCGTGGATTTGCCGCTGGCGTTAGGGCCTAGAATAGCAACGATTTCGCCGGGCCGAGCTTGGAAGCTGGTGGCCTCGAGGGTAAAGAGCGGAGCTTGCGTGGGATTGGCGGAGTAGGCATAGCTGACCTGCTCGACGGCAAGGCGAATTTCGGTGCCCAAACGGGCCGATTCGGGAGGCGTGCGAGGGGCGGCTGAACCGCGGCTGGGGCTCATGCGAGCCTCCGCCGGAGGAGGTAGATGAAAAGTGGCGCGCCGACAACGGCAGTCACTGCGCCGACCGGAAGCTCGTTAGGAGCGACGACAAGGCGCGCCAGGGTGTCGGCGACAACCACGGCAATGGCGCCTCCGAGCGCCGAGGTAGGGAGTAAAGTGCGGTGGTCGGAGCCGAACATCAGGCGCATCACGTGAGGAACGAAGAGGCCGACGTAACCGACGGCGCCGCTGACGGAAACAGCGAGGCCGGTGAGAAGAGAAGCGGCGAGATAAACCAGGAAGCGCACGTGTCGAACGTCCACGCCGAGATGCATGGCCTCTTTTTCTCCCGCGAGAAGAATATTCAAATCATTGGCGGTCGAGTAGATCACGCCGATGGCAATGAAAAAGCCGGCGGCGAGAAACCAGTAGATGCTTTTCTGAAAGGAAGTAGAAAGATTGCCCATCAGCCAGAAGACCATGCCGCGGGTGTTGCTGCTGTTCACCAGGCTCATCAAGAACACAATGACCGCGGAAAGAAAAGAGGCAGTGATGACGCCACCGAGGAGAAGCGTGTTGCTGTCAATCTGGCCCTGCCGGCGGCCGAGAAAATAAACGGCCGTGATCGTCACGGCGGCACCGAGGAACGCACACAAAGGCGTAAGCAATGCACCGAACGCGGGAGGAAGCACCAAGTGAGGTTCTGCGATGAGCGAGAGGATGGCGCCAAGGGCCGCGCCGCTCGAGACTCCCAGAACGTAAGGATCGGCGAGGGGGTTGCGCAAGAGCGCCTGGAAGCTGGTGCCCGCAACGGAGAGAGATGCTCCGACAATGATGCCGAGGATGATGCGCGGCAAGCGGATGTTCTGGATGATCAGGCCGTAATCGCTCGAGATTTGGCTGCTCTGACCGAGGATGACGCGGAGCAAATCACGGCCGAGAGCGTAGAGCGAAACGGGCACGGCGCCGAACTTCAACGCCACGACGACGACAAAAAACAAAATCACCAAAAGGAAGAAGCACTGAAACAGGAGTTTGCGGAAAGTCAGCGGCCGCATGCCCAGCCTCCGGTCGATCCGAGATGGGCGCGAAGTCGCTGGTGGACACGGGAAGCGAGCAGGAAGGCCATCGGGTCAGAGGCCGGATTCGACTTCTCGCGTTCTTTCTCGGGGTCATCGGACTTTTCTCTGAAGGCTTGCGGATGCAACTGGCGGGCCAGGTCTTCGATGGCGGAAATGATGCGCGGCGCGGGACGGTTTACCGCGTCACCGACCACCGCGTAGCGGTGATTGCGAACGGCACCGAGAATCTTCCACCCAGGGAGCCTTGCGAGCCTGGCCATCTCGCGGGAGGCGTCTCCGGAATGCGACTCGGCAAATACCAAAAAATCCGGTTGCAAACGAGCGACCTCTTCGAGGCTCACTTGGGGCCAATCCTGAGACGAAGCAACAATCGAAACGGCGCCCGCATGGCGAAGAGCGTCGGCGAGAAAAGTGTTTTTGCCGGTGGAAATGAGGGGCTGCGTCCAAACCACAAAGAGAACGTGTTTGGGAGGCAGGCCGCCAAGGCGTTGCTCGAGGTCGTCAACACCATGCTGCATGGCCTCGGCAACCGAGGCGCCGGCTTCCGGGACACCGAGCACATCGGCCAATGTCTTTACCGAAGACAGGATATCCGCGATGGTGTGAGGGTCGGTCGCGTAGGAGGAGATTCCCAGTCTGTCGAGAGATTGCGTCGTTTCGAGGCGATTGAACGATTTGGTGACGAGAACGAGATCGGGATGTAGCGAAGCAATCACCTCCAGGCTAGGATCGATGCCGCCGCCGACCTTGGTCTTTTTCTTCGCCTCGGGAGGGTAGTCGCAATAGTCGGTGTCACCCACGAGGCGATCCTCGAGCCCGAGCGCATAGATGGTTTCCGTTAGGCTGGGCGCCAGGGAAACGATGCGCCGAACCGGCTGCGGGATTCTAACGCTGCGGCCCGTTTCATCGCTGACCTCGCGAAAAGCGGGAGGCTCGGTAGGAGAAGCGAGGGCGGCGCTTTGCGCGCGCGATGGGGCGGCAGCGCAGGAAAAAACGACCAGGGTTGCGCAAGCCAGGACAGCAAGACGCGACGGCGGCAATTTTCTCAAACAGTTCCCCACGATTCTGGCGAGAATTTTCCCCAAAAACGAAAAAGCCCCGCGAGACTCTAGGGGGCTTCCGCCTTCGCCCTTTCTCGCGAAGAGCGCGGGCCGCTGCGCCAAGGGAGGGTGGCCTGGCTTACGGCTGCTTCAAGCCGATCACAGTGGCGGGACCGCGGCCGATTCGCACGGCCTTCCCCGCTTCCCCGGCTGCCAATTGAAAATTCAGTGTAAGCCGCGGGTGAGGGAGTGTCAATGCAGGTGTTTGCAGCCGGCTACACCAGAAAGCGAGAGAGCTTCAGCGATTCTTCCAATTGGGTTTGCGCTTTTCGACCAGCGCTCGCAAACCTTCCTGAGAATCTTCGAGGCGGTAGAGTTCGTTGAGGAAGATATTCATGGAGTGCTTGAGGCCGTCGCGCAGCGACATTCCCATGCCGCCGAGGATGGCCTTTTTCGCCATGGTGAGCACCGGCCCGGAGTGGCTGTTGATGCGATTCACGAGATCGGCAACAGTTTTTTCAAGTTGTGTTTCGGGGACGAGGCGATTGACCATGCCCAACTCCAGGGCGCGTTCGGCGGTCACGGGTTCGCCGGTGAGGACAAGCTCAAGCGCGATTTTAGGCCCGACCAGAAAAGGAAGGATGGTGGAGGCAAGCGGCGGAAAGACGCCGATGCTGATTTCCGGTTGAGCAAAGCGCGCTTTGGGAGTAGCAATAACGAGGTCTCCGAAAGCCGCGAGCTCCGCGCCGCCACCGATGGCCGGACCGTTCACGACGCAGATGACCGGCTTGCCGAGTTCGAGCATGCCGGCGAAAGTGGCGTGGAAGGCGTCGAGCATTTGGAAGACACGCTGGGACGTATATTCGCCGACGTCGATGCCGCCACAAAAGACTTTGCAGGCGGAATCGAGAACAATCAGCTTGATGTCGTCGCGCTCACCGGCGTAGCCGATGCCGTCGGCCATTTCCCGAAGCATGGCCTCGTTGAGAAGATTGTGCTCGGGGCGGTTGAGGGTCATACGGACGACGCCGCCGTCCGAACGCAGCTTCACGAATTTGAATTCTTCGGGCGTCCGCTTCGCGAGTGTAGAGAATTCTTGGTTGACCGGCTCGATCATTTACACACTCCTCGGGGGGGACCCTTTGCCCTTGGCGAAACGAAACGGGCGGTGCAAACACCAAATTCCATGCTAGCACGGCATAATCGAAGGGCCCGTATGAACGAAAAGGGCGGTGCGCAAAGAGTTCCAGTTGAAGAAAATCGGGAGGGGACGGAGATTCACGGTATGAAAAAACGGAACGCGCTTTCAAAACCGGGGAAGGCTGTGGCGGTTCAAATCGCGGAGCCGCTCGATGCGGAACGATTCCCGGCGCCGTCTTCCTGGGAACGAGCCGTGCCGCTGCGCTTCGACGCCGACTGGCAAGGGAAAAATGCGGACGCTCAGCGCGAGACCGAAGTGCGATTGTTGTGGACGACCGAGACTCTGTTTTTGCGGTTTCGGGCGAAATACCGGACCATCACGGTTTTCCCAGATGCCGAGCGGAACGGGAGAAGGGAGCAGCTTTGGGATCGCGATGTGGCCGAAGTGTTTCTGCAGCCGGATGCTTCGCGTCTCCGCCGATACAAAGAGTTTGAGGTGAGCCCCAACGGCTTCTGGATTGATCTCGACATCGCACCCGGCGAAAAACATGACCTGAAGAGCGGATTGCGCCGGCGCGTGGTCCGCAATGAAGCACCGAAGATATGGATCGCGGAGCTGGCCATACCCGTGCAGTGCCTGGTGGCACGCTTTGATCCCGCCGCGACGTGGCGGGTGAATTTCTACCGCGTCGAAGGACGGGAGGAACCGCGATTTTATTCGGCGTGGCGACCCACGGGCACGGGTGCGCCGAATTTCCATGTGCCGGAGGCTTTCGGGGAGTTGCTCTTCACCAGGGACGAGAGACAACGAAAGTAGCGGAACGCTTGCGCCTACCCGGGATTTGTACGGACCCTGGTGCGCCGCGCCGTTTTTGCCTATGCTCTTGCCGTGAAAACGTTCTCCCTCTCTTCTCAAGATCCTTTCCAGGAGAAACATTTCCTTCAAAGCTTTCTGTTTACGCTTGCTTGTCTATTGAGCTGGGTCGGCCCCGCGCGTGGCGCACCACCTCAACAAAACTCTCTCGACTCAACGGTAAGGGTAACGAAGATCGAGCCACCGAATTGGTGGCTAGGATTCACGCCGGAAGTGATGCTTCTGCTTTCCGGGCAGGACCTCGAGGCAACGCATGTGTCGTGCAATCTGCCGACGCTACGCGTTTCGCGCACACAGGCCACGGCGGGAGGGAAGTATCTCTTTGTTTGGCTGAAGATCGGCGCGGACACGAAGCCGGGAACGGTGGTTTGCCGGATTGCGGCGCCGAAGGGCAGGACTTCATTTGAGCTGCCGCTCGAAGCGCGTGCGCCGACGCTCAGAAGGTTTCAAGGGCTGTCGGCGGATGATGTCATTTACCTGATCATGCCGGACCGCTTCGCCAACGGCGATCCTACGAACGACGAGCCGGCGGACGCACCGGGATCGCACGATCGCACAAAACCGCGCGCGTATCACGGCGGTGACTTGCACGGAATTCAGAATCATTTGGGCTACCTGAAGGACCTTGGCGTAACGACTTTGTGGCTCACGCCGGTGGTGAAGAACGGCGCAGCGCAGGATTATCACGGGTACGGCGCTGTGGATCTGTATGCCATCGACCCGCACTTGGGTTCGTTGAAGGATTATCAGGACCTGGTCGTGGCAGCGCACAAAGAGAAAATGAAGATTTTCTTCGATGCCGTCCCAAACCACGTCGGGCCGCTCCATCCGTGGGTGGCAAGCCCGCCGCTGCCGGATTGGTTCCACGGCACGAAGCAGCATCACCTGGATTCGTCTTCGCCCCTGAAGGAAACCTTTTACGGCAAGCCGGACGGACAGGCACGGACCAGTGATAGGTTCGAATCTCTGATTGATCCTCACGCGCCCGCATGGATGAAACGAAATCTTACGGAAGGATGGTTCTTCGGGATCCTGCCGGACATGAACACCGAGAATCCCGTGGTTGCGGAATACCTCCTCGAGAATAGCTGGTGGTGGGCGGAAATTTCCGGGCTGGACGGCTACCGCGTGGATACCTTCCCGTACGTGGGCCGGAAATTTTGGGCTTATTGGCACGCGGGACTGCGACGCTTTTATCCGAATTTGACGACCATCGGCGAAGTGTTTCATCCCGACCCAACCGTGACTTCGTTTTTTGTTGGCGGAGCGCGCCGCTACGACGGAGTTGACAGCGGGCTCACGACGGTTTTTGACTTCCCCATGTTCTTCACGTTGCGGGACGTGCTCTTGCAGAATGCGCCGGTCGGCCGCATTGCGGACGTGCTACGACACGATGCTCCATATCCGCGCCCCGACTTGCTGGTGCCGTTTTTTGCGAATCATGATGTGCGGCGGTTTGCCAGCGCGGAGGGCAGTTCTCCCGCGAAGTTGAAGTTGGCCTTCGCTTTGACGCTGACCTTGCGTGGCATTCCGGAACTGTACTACGGCGACGAAATTGGCATGCCGGGAGGCGGCGATCCCGATAACCGGCGCGATTTTCCCGGAGGATGGACCGAGGACACGAACAACGCGTTCACAGAAGCCGGGCGAACTCGCGAACAGCAGGAGATTTTCTCGTACGTGCGGGAATTGTTGCGAATTCGCCGCGAGCATGAGGCGCTTCGCGGCGGACAGCTGTGGCATCTCGCCGCGGATGAGAGCTCCTATGTTTTTCTGCGCGCGTCGACGGAAGAGCGCCTGGTAGTGGCTTTCAACAATGCCGACCAGACGAGGGATTTGAACATTCCTTTGCAAGGAACACCTGTCGAGGATGCGGAGTCTATCTCGCTGCTGTGTGGCGGAGCGAAAGGGGCATTGGCGGCAGGCGAGTTACGCCTCTCCGTGCCAGCCGAATCCATTTCGATTTTTTCTGTGAATTGAGCAGACCGCCCTAACAATCAAAAGGCGAGGCGGACGCTCCAGTTCTTTAAGGCGTCCGGCACGGTGAGCGTGACGGTGTGCGTTTGGCTGTCGAAGCGCCAATCCCGGGTGACGCGCTCACCGATGCGAACCTCTTTTGGGGCATCGACAGCGCCATAGACCGTCAATGCCGTGCTGTTCCACCAGGGCTTATAGGCATTCCTTTCGATGCCGCTGGTAATCGTAAGGGCAGAGGGTGAAGCCGCGCAGGAGTAGCGGATGCGCAGGATTTCGCCTTTCTGGTACGCGAAGGTGTGGCCGTCATCTTCATAGAGCGAACCACTACAGTCTTCTCCGGGATAAACGCGCAACTCCAGAGGACCGGCCGGAGTTTCGCCGGTGTTCTGAACCACCGGCTGCATGGGAAGAATGGCCCCCGCTCGAACATAGAGGGGCATTTCAGGCAAGCGGGGACGCAACTGGATTCTCTCGCTCGGTTCATGCCTCGCGCCGCTCCAAAAGTCGTACCAACCGCCGGGCGGAAGCGCAATGTCTTCCGCATCCAGCATTTCTGTAGTCACCGGAGCGACAAACAAATCTCGGCCAAAAAGAAAATCGCGATCGTCACCATAGAATTCAGTTGCCTGCGGGTACTCGAGAAAAAGCGGGCGCATCAAAGGAATGCCTGTCCGCGCGGTTTCTTCGATGGCCGTATAGAGGTACGGCATCAGACGATAGCGCAGCTCAATATATTTCTTGCGAATGGCTTCGTGCTCCGGGCCGTGAACCCAGGGTTCCTGATCCGCGGTGCCCTTGGCGGTGTGATCGCGGTAGATAGGATTGAGCGCGCCGACTTCGAACCAGCGCGTCAACAAATCGGCAGGAGGAGAGCCGGCGAAGCCGCCGATGTCGTCACCGACCAAGGGCATTCCGGAGATTCCCATGCTCACGAGCATTGGCGTGCTCATCGTCAAGTGGTTCCAAGTGCTGCTGTTGTCGCCGGTCCAGGTGGCGGCATAGCGCTGGGCGCCGGGATAGGCCGCGCGAGTGAGAACGAAGGGGCGCTCCCCGGCTTGTAGTTTCAGCAAGCCCTCGTAGGTAGCGCGAGCGTTTTCCATGCCGTAAATGTTATGTGCGGCGCGATGGTCAACGGTAGTGCCGTCATCAAGGCGGTGGACGGTGTCGAGCGGCATGGTCTTGTCCGCGCGGAGAAAGACCGACGGCTCATTCATGTCGTTCCAGAATCCGGCGACGCCCATGGCGACAAAATCCTTGTAAAGGCTGCCCCACCAATTGCGCGCGCGGGTCAAAGTGAAATCCGGGAAGACACTGTCGCCGGGCCATACTTTGCCGACGAAAACGGACCCATCGGGGTTTTTCACGAAGACGTCGTTCCTCATGCCGGTATCGTACGGCGCGTAGCCATGGTTTGGGTCTTTCTTGATGTGCAGGTCGGTGATGACAATGGTGTGAAAACCCTGAGCGCGAAAATCGGAGATCATCTTTTCGAACGTGGGGAAGTACTCGCGATTGATGGTGAAGGGCGCATAGTCCTGCTGGTAATCGATGTCGAGGTAGATGACGTCAGCGGGAATTTTCTTTTCACGAAAAGTCTTGACAATCTCGCGGATGCGGGACTCGGGATAATAGCTGTAGCGGCATTGCTGGTAGCCGAGCGACCATAACGGCGGCAAGGGTGTGTGTCCGGTCAGCGCGGTGTATTCTTCCACGACTTTTTTGGGCTCGGGGCCGGCCATGAAGTAATAGTTCAACTCGCCGCCTTCGGCGCCAAAGGAAAAGTAGTCGCGTCCTTGCTTGCCAAAATCGAAAGAGCTTCGATACGGATTGTCGAAAAAAACGCCGTAAGCGGCGCCCTTGCGCAATCCGATGAAGAAAGGGATGGTCTTGTAGAGCGGGTCGGAGGATTCCTGCCAGCCAAATTCGTCGGTGTTCCAGTTGCTGAAGGTGCGGTTGCGGCGGTTCATCGGCCCGGCCTTGTCACCCAGAGCGTAGTAATTTTCATCGGCAGGCATTTGCTTCCAGACATGCACTTGCGGACCGTTCCAGGCCATGGGCAAGCCAGGCTCATCGGCGAGCAAAACTTTTCCGGAGAGGTCAGAAAAGGTAACCAGCAAGGGCGATTTGGTGACTAGCACACTGACGGCGCCAGCCGTCATCTTTACCTCATTCTGTCCATCGTGGATCTGGACAGGGCTGCCTATGGAGTTCACCGGCGTCTCGGCCAGGGCCCACGAGATATCCTTTGGAAAGTGTCCGTTGGGAGCGACTCGCACACGAATAATGCCGTTCGAGACCTGGGCAATTCGAACCTTGGCCTCGCCGGCCGTCAGCTCGGCGCCATCCTGGAGGCCCTCCTTAAATACCTCGACGCGCTCTACTTTGCCGAGGTGGTGCCAGCCCTGAGCAAACACACCCACGCTTGCTATACGGCAGAGCAACAGCCCCGTTGCCAGGCATCGAACCAGCGCTCTCATGTCCATCCTCGTTGTGTCAGGCGGCAAGCCATTGCTCGAAAAACGCAGACGCTTTCGCCCCTTCCATCCGCCGCCTTATGGCATCCATGACTCGACAGCGGACAGAACCACTGCGCTCATAGAAACCAAGCCAATAAGGCAGGTGGAGCTCGCAGGGGACTCGGGTGATCTCTATCCGCGGATCACGCAACTTGAAGAACCCCTGCTGGAAGATCACACGCAAGACTTTGTCGCGCAGCAGCCCCGCCGCGCGCTCCTCGCTCAACGCCGCCCCGAGCAGATTGCGGCTAGGGCGAGTCAGGAGTTCCCCCTCGCCCGGGATTTGCGGGAATTCGAACAAGTCCAAAGAGCCGTCCACGGCATCCATGGCCAACAGACGCGGCGGCATGGCCGTGCATTTGACGCAAAACAGGAAATAGGGCACGTAAACGTCCGCGATTCGCCGCAAAGGGCCGCTGCGGATTCGCCAATAGAGCGCGGAAGCCCCGGCCGAGGAAAAAGCGCGCAGGGCTTCTTCCTGAGTGACATTGGGCTGTAGGATCCGGATGGGGTTTGCACACATGGTGGTCCTAGCAACGGCTCCTAACGGAAGTAAATCCACAGACCGACGACGGTGCCGAGTAACAACAGGCTAAAGGCGATATTGATGCCATGCTCGAGCGGCGTTTCCTTCGCGGGCTTGCGCATCGGCGGGCTGCCCACGGCGACGGTCTCGATCTTATCGTCTACGGTTGCGAAGGTCAGACCGGCGAGCTTCTTGCGGTCGGGTGCAGGACGCAACAGGCTGACGCCAACGAGCACAACGGAGCAAACCACGAACATGAAGATGGCGTAGTGCAGGAAATTCATGTCAATGCACCAGCGCGCAATCCGAGATTCGAAACGATGAGCGCCGGCACGGTCAGCAAGTTCCAGGATGAAACGCGCGGCGCCCAAACCAAAACCGGAAAGCAAGGAGGTGATGGCGCCGGCACCGTTTAGACGCGGCCATAGGATTCCCAGCACAAAACACGCCGCAATGGGCGGGCTGATGTACGCCTGAACGCTCTGCAAGTAAATGTAGAGCTGGCTGCTGATGTAATGAATGAACGGAACCCAGAGCAGGCCAAGCACGACCATAATGCCTGTGGCAATACGGCCGAAATTGACGAGCTCACGCTCTGAAACCTGAGGACGGAGCTTCTTGTAGAAGTCCAGCGTGACAAGAGTGGAAGCAGAATTGAAAACGGAACTCATCGCACCCATGACCGCGGCGAGCAGTGCGGCCATGACCAGCCCGACCAGCCCGACGGGCAGGAGGTTAAGGACAAGCGTCGGATAGGCAAAATCAGGCGATTTCAACTGGTCGCGAAACAGCGCTTTGGCAATGATCCCGGGAAGGACGAGCATGAAGACCGGCAGGATTTTGAGGAAGCCAGCGAAAATCGTTCCCGCTTTCGCGTGGCCTTCATCGCGCGCGGAGAGCACGCGCTGGACGATGACCTGGTCGGTGCACCAATACCAAATGCCAAGGATCGGAGCGCCAAAGAAAATGCCGGTCCAGGGGAAGTTGGGATCCGAGGCGGGCTTGATCATATGGAAGTAATCAGGCGGCACCATCGTGCGCAGGTGCGCCAGGCCGCCGACGCGTATTAGCCCGATGACCGTCAACGCGACCGCGCCGGTAATGAGAATCAACGTCTGGACCGTGTCGGTGTAAATGACCGCCGCCAGTCCTCCCGCGACGGTATAGATGCCGGTAGCGATGACGAGAACGACGGCCGTCTCCCACAATTTCCAACCTGCGACGCGTTCCAGGACGACGCTTGCAGCATAAAGCTGTACGGAAATTTTGGTAAAGATGTACGCGATAATGGACATGCCCGCGAGATAAACGGCGGACTGGCGGTTGAAGCGGCGCTCTAAAAACTCCGGCATGGTGAAGACGTTGCTGCGCAGATAGAACGGCACGAACACCCAGCCGAGCATCAGCAGAATGAGGCATGCCAGCCACTCAAAATGGCCAACCGCAAGGCCGGAAGATGCGCCCGTGCCGGACAGTCCGATGAAATGCTCGGTGGAAATGTTCGAAACGAACAAGGACGCGCCAATGAAGAACCAGCCTACATTGCGACCTGCAAGAAAATAGTCTTCCGAGGTCCGCTCGCGCCGCGCAAAATACATGCCAATGCCGAACACCAGCGCGAAATAAAACCCAATGATGACGATATCCGGAGTTGCCAGTGCCCGGTGACTACTCTCGACCAGTGAAGCGTAGAGCATCTACTCCTCCTTCGTAGCGGAGCAACCATGCTCAAGCGGCGCGAAGAATTGTGAAGGCGAAGTCTATAACAGGCGCAGCAAAGCCTCAACGGTGTTTAGGGTGCCGCCGCAAGGAGAAGGAACTTTGGGCAACCTGCAGCAAGGCAGCCTCGTGACCCGCGTGGGAAGGCCAGACGTTAATCGATGGCCGAGCTCTCTGGTTGACAATCGGGTAAAGCCTTTAATCTCCATAGGGAGAATGTTGGGAAGCGCCACAAAGAGTCGCTGTCCATCACGCCCGATCATAAAACAGCGCGGTTAAACGCAGAAGGCGCGTTCTGACGGAACCCAAGGATAAAAAAAGGACAAGATCAGGAAAAACCCTGATTCCCTTATCCGGCTCAGTGTGATACTTTGTGCCCTCGGTTTAAAGAGCAAAAAGAAGTTTTGGTTTTGCCAGCGAGCATGATCTTCCCCGGCCCGCGGCACACCGCTCGTCTCCACTAGACGCGACAGTGCGGAAAAGGATGATTCCGCACATTTTCTTCGACCTGCTTATCCTCATCCGAGCGGCGTTCGAATTAAAAGCTACGAGGCCCTTTTGTCGGTCCATCTCTCGTAAACTTTGTCCGACAGCCTGTAAGAAGAGCGCCGACACTCCTTTGCCGATACTCCTACTGAATGACCCCACGAGAACCGGGCTTTTGCCAAATGCATTTGCCATGAAGGCGCTGAAACCCGAGATCTTGGAACCGCGGCGTGCCTTGAGGGGTCGCCGTGTTCGGGAGCTTTTCGAGGCCTAGGCGGCCCGAGGGCGTCCGCTTCTTGCGACCCGGCGCCGCCTTCGGCGACGCCGAGAAATTCGGCGTATTGTCTCCATCGCTACGGCCTGCGCGTTGCCGTCCACCGGCCATCGGCTTTGCCTTCTACCTTCACACGGCCGCCAGCGGATTCGCCATCAAACCAACCCGCGAGCGTGGCCACGGCGGGCGTTGTCGCATCTTTGCTGTCGGTTGGCCACTCTGCGTTGAAGCTAAGCTCAACATAACCGTTGCGCCACGTTCCTGTAACGGAGCGATTCTTACCTAGCTCACCGGACCAAGTTCCGGTGACTTTATTGGCATCGCGTGCGAGCTGGAGCGTACCGTCAAACGGCCCGGCATCGCTAGAACACTTCACTTGCCACGCGCCGGTGGCGTCCGAGCCATTCTTTACAGGCAGCGGAGTCGAGTTGCTGATGCGGAGATTGGAGAAGTACGCCTCCTCGCCCTGGTAACCCCACAGCGCGACGCCGCCGCGCAAATCCTCACCCTTCAGTCCATCCACGATGAGGTCGGGCTGCTCCGACCCGTTTAGATAGATCTTGGCTACGCGGCCCTTGACCTCAATCTTGACCTTCGTCCAAGTCTCTGTCTGCAACTCCGCGTGGGACTCGTAAACCCAAGGCCATTCGCGGCGAAGTTTGTACCAGCCGAAGTCCGGCTCGGACGTGTATTGGACGACATGATTGCGCATGGCTTGATCCTCTGCGTGGGAGTTTCCCGGCCGCAGGTAGAAGAGTTCGTAGCGTGAAGCGTCTGGCCGCGCGCGGAAGGCGATGCCGACAAAGCCCGGCATTCGCACGCCCGGCGGAGTGGTAATTTTTAGGGCGATGTCGGCCTCGATGGTGCCATCCTGAAAGTCGCTTCCACGCAGGAGGGCGAAACCGTCTTTTGTCACGTCCTTTGTGAGGCGGACGGCCTTGCGTCCTTTGTATTCGACGGCTTCGGCTTTGACGTTGAGCAACACCAGATCCTGGGTGTCGCTCAGCGCGAACGTTTGATCGTTGGATTTGGCCGGGCTGAAGCCGGCGCACGCGACTACGATCGCGGCAGCCTGCAGTACTCGGTTCGCTAGCCATATGATTCGAGACATATGCTTCCCCCTTCTCAACGTAAAATGCGGAAGACATCGTTCAGGTATGCGTACTGAAAACAAGTAAGTTAGATATGCACTGGCACATAATAACGGTTGACTGGCACATCTCTTTTTGATAGGCTCTTTGTAAAAGGGAAAACCGATGATACGAAGGGTCAAGCTCTACGCCAGGGTCAACGAAGGCAACGGAACATTCTCCCGTATCGCTGTCCAATTCCACAAGAATGGTCGGGCCATCCAACCAGAAGGCCACGTTACAGGCTTCCTGGTGCGCAAGGGCGGCAAGTTTGAACATGTCGGTGCCGACCTGGACTCCGCTGTTACACGGCTGCGCCAGGAGGAAGCATTCCTTAGCGGGGATGTCGTGCCCGTACAATCTTCCACTCCAGGCCAACGCATCCGAATTGCTGACGCCATCGCAGAATACAAACAAGAGATTCAAACCCTGGACAAATCGAAAGCCACAATCTTGGCGTACTCCAACGCCCTCGACGGGTTCGCAACATCCTTTAAGAAAACATTCATCGATGAGATCGACCGCAAAGACATTCTAGCGTACATCCAATGGATGCGCGAGAACCTGGAAGAACGTGTCAAGGGCGGACAGAACCAAACTCTCCGTAATAGGCTCACCTACCTCGGGGTCTTCCTCGGGAAGCTCGGCATCAAGCTAATGAAGGAACGCAACAGAAACGGATTGAACAATCCTGGCCTGCTGTTCTACGATGACCGTCCAAAGGTGCTCAAGAAGAAGCCTGTAAAATATGATCAAGAGACCATCGATCAGCTAATCAAAGTGGCGGACATCGATCAGAAAGATTATCTGATGTTCCTTCTCTGGAGCGGATTCCGGGACGAGGAAGTACAATATCTCCAATACAGTGATTTTGACTGGAGGAAAAGCACAGTAACAGTTCATGCAAAGCTACACTTCGGATGGCGACCAAAAGATGCTGAAGAACGCACAGTCGTTCTGCCAAGCGAAGTTTCCCAGATGATGAAACGCAGAATGGAGCTGCCACAACAATACGCAAACGGGTATAGAAAGCCGACTGAAGACGATCTTGTTTTCCCTAACAGCGACGGTAGACCTGATTACAACCTAATTAAACGACTTCACGCCGTGGCAGAAAAAGCCGGATTGAATCTGAAGGGTCAACGAGCCGGACACATGTTCAGAAAAACGGCAGGGAGTCGTGTGGCGAAGAAGCTTGGTCTACGAGCCGCAATGGATTTCCTGGGCCATTCAGATGTTAAGACCACAGCCTTGTATCTTGCTGCTGATGATCTTGGCTCCAAGAAATCCAGGCAGGCGTTCGAGGAAATGTTTGTAGAGGGCGACTAGGCCGCTCTCCTCTGCGAAGGCGCATTCGTCGCGGGGACCGTATGATGCCCGAGGAAGAAATTTAAGGTCTCTTCCCTGAACTTGATTGCCCCGCTGGGATAGCGGATGTGGGCAATACGTTTCTCTCTGCACCACTTCAGCAGAGTCTTCTTGGAAACCCCCAACTCTTTTGCGGCTGCGGCTGTAGAGTATAAGCTCCGGATGACAGGCATACACCAAACCCTTTGTGTTGAGTTTGGGTGTTTGCCCTGGGTGTTCCCCGGCATTGATCGTGCTGCCGGTCCCTTGTCTAACGTCAGCCGCTTGGCGCTGCTGATTCGCCGGGACTCTCCATGCCTGAGGCGGCAGCATGGTCTCCAGCGAACAGCCACAATACCCCGCTCGGGGTAAGACTCGTCGGACTGGCGTCCGACTTAACTTGATCATACCAAAAAGCTTAGTTGCTGTCAACTCAAGATTTTTCGAAGAGCAACAGAGTTGCACGCACACGGAACCGACGATAAGGTGCGACAGCGGCGTACGTTATATTGTCCCATGTGTAGCAGCCGCGTCTGCTATATTATTCCTTGAATCCGGGGAGGGGTAATGCCACCGCCGACTCCGCTGTCCCAAGAACAAATCGACGCCTTGTCTTTTCAAGCTGGGCGGGTATTTACGCCTACAACTCCCATAGATGAGCGTGCATTGTTCGCGGGTCGTAGACGCCAGCTTCAAAAGGTAATCGACGCGATCAATCAAAAGGGTCAGCACGCCATTATTTTCGGTGAACGCGGCGTCGGAAAAACATCGTTGTCGAATGTCCTCTCTTCATTTCTAGGTTCGTCAGGTAGCATAGTTCTTTCGCCCCGAGTAAATTGTGACGGACAAGATACATTTGATTCGATCTGGAGAAAGGTCTTCGACCAAATCACGCGCACTAAATCGGTTCAGGGGGCGGGCTTTGTATCCCACAAGACACAGACAGTCCGCCGTGTATCGGAAGAACTCTCCAGCCCAGCGACACCAGATTCGATTCGGCAGTTTTTGACCGGATTGTCGCAAGGCACCCTTCCGATTCTCATAATAGACGAGTTTGATAGGTTGCCTCAGAAGGTAAAGGCAGCTTTCGCGGACACGATTAAGAATCTTAGCGATCACGCTGTCGCTGTCACCGTCGTTTTGGTGGGAGTCGCTGATTCGGTCGATGATTTGATCCGCGAACACCAATCAGTCGAACGGGCTCTCGTGCAGATTAGGATGCCTCGAATGTCTTCGCAGGAGATTCAGGAAATCGTCACGAATGGATTGCAAAAACTTGGAATGAGTATCGACCCAGACGCGATGGAGCGGATCACGATTCTGTCACAAGGTCTCCCACATTACACACATCTCTTGGCGCGGGATTCTGCGCGAGGTGCCTTAGCAACAGGAAGTCTGCAAATCACATTGGAAATCGTTGACGGCGCGATCAAGAAGGCCCTAGAAGACGCCCAGCAATCCATCCGAAGTGCCTGCCACAAGGCAACAATGAGCCCACGAAAGAATAACTTGTTTGCCGCTGTTTTGTTGGCATGCGCTCTATCAAAGACTGACGACTTGGGTTTCTTTGCTGCTCAGGATATTCGAGAGCCGATGAAACAGGTAACGGGAAAGACATACGAAATTCCTAGCTTTGCTCAGCACCTGAATGAATTTTGTGATCCAAAGCGTGGTCGAATCCTAGCTAAAACGGGCGCAAAGCGGAGATACAGATTTCGTTTTGTTAATCCATTGATGCAGCCGTTTGTAATTATGCAAGGATTCGCAGCAGGTAAGCTCAAGTCTTTGATTGCCCAAAACCCAGCCCAGCAGTGATTAAAGGGGGGCGGCTCCCTTTAACGTTGAGGATACTTTGCGTCGAGAGCAGCGATTCGTTCCTTGAGCCTTCGGGCGTCGGCCAGCGCCCTCTGAACAACTTCATCTAAACGATTAATCGGGTCGGCTTTGTAGTCAGCTTCAACCCTTTTGGCTTTCAGTCGTTTTCCCTCAATGCCCACTTGGTCGCAACTGTCATTCCGGCTCCAGAAATACTTGTTCCAGCACCAGTCGTGGCTATTTCCGCCCTCTTTGGGGCCGCAATTCCGCTCGGCTCGAATCATAGCATCATGGAAAGCCGAATAATACGCGCGACTTATAGATGTACGTTTCGACGCTTCGTCCTTTCTTACTGCCAACTCCTCGGCTAAGGTGAAGTAGTTATTCCAGTCGAATGCCATCACACTAGCTCAAAATCGAAATTTAGCTTGGACCCGAACCTTCTGGCGTTCTTTAGCCACCAATTTCGGTCAAAGGACTCAAGAGCCTTTCGGGCGTCGTCCAGACTTCCGGGAAATGCCACTAGACAAAACAGAGTGCGAGAGCCCTCATCGTCCTCAAGCACAGTTAGTGTTCTTGTTCGAGATTCACCAAACGTCCTTTTGATCGCTTCTACAGCTTGGACAAGAATCTCAGTTAGTTGATTTTCTTCTATGAACGACTCGACTTTCGCGACGTTGCTAATTACGTATGCACTTCCAAGCGTTTCAATTGTCTTAGGTTTGCGCACCAATACTGGTGCAGCAAAATCGAAGCCAGTCGCGTCAATAAAGTTGGTTGGGCACGTTTCAGACATACCGAATATCTCTCGAGGGTCGTTGATAAAATAGATGGGGCACGTTTCAGGCATAACGAAGAATGTTTGTGGGTCGTTGGCAGTTACAATGCTGGCAGCGACATTCGGAGTGTAGCGCGAGACGAGCGTTAATTCGTTCTCCGAAAATTTCAGCATAAGGTCATGCGCACAAACATAGCCGCGACGCGCCGGGCGCGAAGCTATATCTGGCACTATGGATGTACCGGCAAGTGCGGTCGAGGACTGTTCCTCGTCACGGAGTAGAACAGCAACTCGTCGTTGAAGGACTCCCGAAGTGCTTGACTCAGCGGGCGGACAGCGCGACCCGTAAATGACAGGCTGCAAAGCTTCGACAGCATTCATGGTACGTCTCCATACTGAGCCATCTCCGAACCAAGTGCAACAAGCTCGTTGAAAATGCTTTGAAGCATGTCGTGAGGTAGTTCGTGTTGAATGCCCGTTGCGGTGCTTAGGTCGAATTCCGCACGGCACGCCATTGCAGGCGTCCCCCCGTGAGAATAAAACAGCGGCTGCCCCGGTTGGCTTTGTGGCATCCCAATCGAAAATCTAACTGGTAGAAATGAAGCCACAGACCATTTTGAAAGGCGGTTCAGTCTCATTCCCTTAATTACGGTCGATTCTCTAGGTCTATTTATTTGGTATAAAAAGTCTTCCGATCTTTGCGGATCAATCTTGACCGATGGAACGTAGTCGGTGATGCGAAGATACCCTTTTTCCCTGTTTTCGACTGGTTCAAGCAACACAGCACCATAAGCCAGTCTTACGGTCGATGGACAATAGTTGAGCCAATTTGACGTGACCGCCGAGAAAGTCGTCCCTGCACTTTCAAAGCTTCCTAAGGTTTTTATTTCGCTGAGATTGTCCTCGATGGACATATTCGGACCCAAAATCCAATCAATGCGTCCCGGCTGAACCGACAGCGTAAGTGCCTTACCTTGAAAAATCCCGGCTTCGACTAACTCGCCACGGCTCGGTTTAGCCGTTTTGCTTTCAGGGTCGGCTCCAGTTACTTTGTGCCACCAGCCCTCGTCTTTGAGTTGAACATTTGTCGCAGGAAAAACAGTTAAGCGAAGAGATTCGGCCTGCCAGTTTGAGACTATGCTGGCTGACGATTGGGGCATAGGCGTTATAAGATACACCAAGACTTAAGTATAACGAAGAAGGCCGTTGACATGGACTCGGTTGCTGACTAGCCAACAGTTTCGTCTATCTTTCGCCCACGCTAAAGCACCGTTCGCGACAGGTCGAGGCAGCCCTCGATTGAGGCGGATTGGCTTCCATCATTTAGCCCCTGCCTTAGGGCTCTTAAGATGCGCCGGCCTTTGGGTGCGAGAAGCGACCGTCATGAGCCTGAGCGCCGCTGGCGTTGTATTTGCTGCTCCCGATGACCGGAGTTCGGCCTTTGCCTCCTGGTCGCGCGCCATCGGCACTCTCGAACTCCTGTCTTTCACCTGTTGCTTGCGGACCAGACTCAACGAAAATCGATTCCGAATCAATAAAGTCGCCGGCCGGGATTTTGGCACTGAACGTGGATCCGACCACGATAGACTCAGGGCAGCGGAATCGAATCAGTTCATCTTGAAAATTCGTTCCGTCACTGGCGACGCCCGGTGCAATCACCGAGAACATCTGTCGTCCTGCGGCGCAGTCACCTCCCCAGGCGCAGCGGCCATCTGAACTGAAGACGGGGACTCGAAAATAGTCGCCCATGTCCTGGGGCTCGCCGGCGCGAACGACTTGTCCCCCGGTCTCTTCTGCTAGCCAAACGTCGACGTGGTCGGCGGTTGGACATTCAGTCTTGCTGATATCTCGGTACATTTGTTGTCTCCTGAACGCAGAAGGCCGCGGACGAATCCACGGCCCTCGCGGTTGCGCTAGATCGATTGATCGACCTGAGCTTTTGTTGTTTGAGTTAAACCGAACTGGACTTTTTGCGATGCGAATCCCAAACCGCGTCTTGTTCGGCGCGCCGTGAACGCACATGTTCCGCGCGCTCCTGGCTTACGGCTTTGCCGTCTTTCGCTGCGACTACGTGCCTGCCCAAAGTTGCCTTTGAGGTTTTCACGCTGCGCTTCGCTGCTTCTCCCTTGGATTCAAAGGCTGCTTGCAAAGGGACCGCACCGCTTTCGCTCTCGCAAGAACCGGGGACAGCTGAATCCGGCGCGTCTTCCTGCTCCGATTTCCTGCCCATGTTACGATTGCTCCCGAGATTGAGTTGGCCCTCGCCGACACTTTCGCGAGCGTACTTCTCGCGACCCCCTTCGGCGTCGCCGGGGTTCTGCGCGGCTCCTTTGTTCGGAGACGTTTTCTTTCGGTGCGTCTCCAATTCTTTTTCTGCTGCTACGTTTTCTTTGACTGACATTGTGTTGCCTTCCTTTAAAGGTTGCTGCTTTCGGTCTTGTACACGACCGTTTTTGCAATAGCGTTGCGAGTGCAAAATCGTTTGGTGCCGCCTTTACACCACGGCTTTGATGGGCCGCGGTGTAATGGACAGCACGCCACCCCCCTAAGGTGAAATTCTTACGGCCGGGACGTCCCGCCGAAAGTTCCCTGGCCCGCTGTGGTCGTCTTCGCCCAATCTTTATTGGGCGTTTTGTTCTCGTCGTGACCGGGGCCAGGCGTGCCTTTGTGTTTTTCTGGCGTGCCGGGGGTGGGGCTGTGATCGCGGTTGATTTTCAAACCTTCAACGTGACCTGGGCCTGGCGTGGGATTTGAACCGTTGGGTAAATATCCGTAATTCTGTGCCATCTGTGTTCTCCATGGATTACTGTTTTTAATCGAGCCGTTCGCGAACGACCCGTTTCTCCGACGCATCTCTGAGGCGGAAAGCTTTTAACGAGCCAGTTCTTTCTCGACTCGCTCTTTCTCGGCGTCTTCCACGCGTTTGGCGGCCAGTGCTTTGGCTTCCTCTTGACGCGCCGAGCGCTTGGCGCTTTCCGCCGCTATAAACTCTCGATCGCTTTCAAGAAAAGAAGTAGGCTCCGCGGCATTATTCAAACGTCGTTGCAAAACGACCACTAAACATTTTAGTAAGTGCCGCGTCGTAGAAAACGAAAAACTCATCGCGCGGGCGATGTCGTCGGTTGTATATGTCTTCTCAAATTCGCGGCAAGCTTCAGCAACACTAGCGTCGATGCCGAGTTGCTGTAATATGTCTTCAGTTTGTTTTTGCATTTGAACGTCTCCTTTTGATCTCATCTCCACAGAAATTTTAGAAAACCGCGCCAAATCGTTTTGAGTAGTCTCATCGCGGCACTGCTGTGCCAAACATATGAGATCTGGATTCCCTTTAGGAGCACCTTGGTGCCGTCGCGCCAACTAGGTTCATCCACAGCGTACGTCCCTGTCACGCGTACATCGCTCTTACCGTTGAAGTAGGCGACGGCTTCGAATATTTTCTTTGAGTCGACTACGACGTAGCCACCGGTGCTGTTGGAGTACTCAAGCCAGGTGCCTGGCGCGCTCACGCTGGCCTCGCTCTGAGAGCCCGCGCCA
>WNGJ01000193.1_pt1 | contig 76610 bp, 84 predicted proteins | sample 5400611 | NCBI WGS metagenome assembly WNGJ01 (sample SAMN13153375, study PRJNA577476) | soil metagenome | isolation source: 40 cm soil or saprolite under Garry oak tree replicate 1 | place: USA:California | collected 2016-06-15 | reverse complement strand
TGGAGCCGACGAGCGGACTTGAACCGCTGACCTGCCGATTACGAATCGGCTGCTCTACCAACTGAGCTACGTCGGCTTGACCTCGATTCTAAATGCGCTTGCCCCACGGGTAAAGATCGCTAATCCTTAATATCTCCCGATCATGCGTGGTGTCTTCTCCGGACAAAGCGGAAAAATGAAAGTCAGAAGTTGGCAACTGATAAAGAATCAGCCGCAAAACGAAAAGGCCACCCGGCACAGGTGACCTTTTCTCAAGGGAGAATAGTTCCAACGGAGTTAAAAACCGTCAAAACTTTCTGGCAAAATCTTATGAGTCGAAAAAGGGGGGTGTCAAGAAATTTTTGGGAAATAAATATGTCTGTTTTCAATCACTTACGAAGGAGGTTAATAGCTTTGGAAAGTGCCTCATTTTGAGACGGAAGTCAGCCGGATCGGCGTTAACTGGCCTTGATTGAAGAGCTTACCGATGAATCTTGAGGTCGCGACCTGTGATCGGACAGGTGCAACGAGATGAATTCCATTCCTTCCGGACGATCGAATACTCTCTCCGGCAAAATGCGCTTCACGATGATTCGAATTCCACCGAAGGCAATTCCGGCAACCAGCGCCAGCCCCATTAAAATCCCGCAAAGCAGAATGATGTTCACTAACAAGTTGGCGAGATTGTCCTTCTTGTTGAATGAAGTGTTCTCATTCCATGTGACATCTGCATCGTAATTCACTGACGCTAGTAACGATGCCGCCTCGCTAGCGGATAGCGGACCCGACGCCACAACCACGATGGGTCCAGTTCGCTTGGTAAAAATCCGACCTGCGTCCCCAGGAGATGCGCCATCTGTCTTCGGTTGAGTGCCCGTCTGGGTGGCCGCATCAATCCGTCGCAAGTGTTCGGCGGCGATCTGTGGCGTCGGATAGGAAATCAGCATCAACGCTGCCTGTCCACCCGAGCTGTTGTAGTTGCCTAGCACAACTTCCGGGCCGGCTGCGAAGTCCACTAAAGCCGCTGGAAGGGGCGCGTTGATCTTCTCCAGGCCAACACCACCGACAACGTATTTCGCCGAATTTTTGACATAGGACTGGGCTGGCAGATAAGCCGGCAGACCGGGAAGATTCCGGGTGTTGCCTGGGGGCAACGGCAGAACGCTGGCTAACTCCCGTAGCTCGGCAGCCGACATTGCGGTCAGCTTGCCAAAATCCGCGTCAACCAAAATGTTTCCTCGATAAAAGAGCACGCGTTCATTCAAAGCTGCCCCTTGATCGCCTATCTTCTCGGTCAGCATCTGTGGCATTTTGTAAAAGGTGAATGCCCCGTACGCACCGCTGGTGTCGCCGAAGCGCGCTGCCTTTAAACGAACCTTGCGACCGTCATCGCGAGTGTAAGTAGCGGTCGCCAAGTCGGTGAAGCCGTACTCCTTGAGCAGAGCAGAGTTCACGGAATCAGCCTGGGTGGGATCCTTACTCGTCTGGGCAGAACCGGCCATCTGCCATCCCCCGAACTGCTTGGGAAGAAGGGGAGAGGCCGACGAGTCCAAGCCGAAAGTGAGGCTGGACAAAACCAAAAAAGAACCCAAGATTGGAGTGAGTAGCTTCATCAAGACACACTGAATCCAACAATTCCTACATAATTAGACTACAGAGCTGCGGAGAAAGTTTCCAGGGCAACACAATGGAATGTCTTAAATGGCAGGGTTCTACTACTAACTCACTGGCTCGTAACTTTTTCAATGCGGCTGGCAACCTTCACCCCGCTCAATCCGCTCACGTACTTGGAAATGCCGCGGTAGAGCGATTCGGCGATGCGCTGGCGATATTCAGACGTTCTCAACCGGTGTTCGTCACCCGGGTTACTGACGAAGGAAATCTCCGCCAGAATCGAGGGCATGTTCGCCCCGATGAGCACAATGAACGGCGCTTTCCGCACACCCCGATCGCGGATGCCCGGACTCTTTGCCGCCAATCCGCTGTGCAGAGCGCGCTGCACGTCCGAAGCAAACTCGCGCGATTCTTCAATCTTTTCTTTGAGCGCGATCTTCTTCACTAAATCCTGCAATTCGTGAATCGACTTCTCCGACACCGCATTTTCCCGCGCCGCCACTTCCAGCGCATCCCTGGATGAAGTGAAGTTCAGGTAATAGGTTTCCACTCCACGCGCGTCGGGATCATCGCTCGCATTGGCATGGATGGAAACGAACAGGTCTGCCTGCTCCTGATTCGCAATAGCAGTTCTGGTCTCGAGGGGGATGAAAGTGTCATCCTTGCGCGTATACACCACCTCAGCCCCGAGGCGGGTTTCAAGCATCTTGCCCAGGCGGCGGCTGACTTCGAGTACCAATTCTTTCTCCAGTAAGCGGTGAGGACCTATGGTGCCCGTGTCGTGTCCCCCATGACCGGGATCGATCACAATCTTGCCGAATTTCAAGCCCAGAGCGCGAATCAGGGAACGATCGCCAGCCGCGTTCGGCTGTGCTTCGTGGACATCGACTTCCGAAGCTGACGCTCTGCGAGTGTTCTTCAACGCTGACGGGGCTGGTGCCTTACTCTTTGCTTTCGCGGCCGGCTTGATTTCTGGCTGATCCACGATTGCCGCAGAGTCGTCTTCATCGTCGGCCTCAACGATCTTCCTCTTCGGAGCGGCGGTGCCAGTGACCACTGTCGACTGGTTCTCCTGTTCGCTCTTTTGACTCGCGGCCTCCTGCTTAGGCACCGCATGCTCGGCATCGGACCCGGCTACGCAAGAGGACGACGGATCTTGGGTGTCGCAACGTTTCAGTGCTGCGATTTGCGTCTTCCTCAACGAGAGAGTTTTCGCGCCTGAAATTGCTTCCGCCTTGGTTTTTATACCCACCGCTGCGCGCCGAACATCATTACCGTGGACATCGATGATCAGCCGCGTCGGGTTCGGCAGAAGAAAGGCATCGTAATCCGACAAGTCCTCCACTTCGAGAACTACCCGGGTCTTTCCGCGCTGAAACTGTGCGATGCGAATTTTCTTAAGAAGACCATCGTCCACATCGAAAGTCTTGCCTACCAGCGTGGAAGCGAGCTTGGTATCGAGTAAATCGAAGAAAATGCGATTCGGACGATTGATGCGCTGCGACTCGAACTTAATGTCCTGCTCTAGATCGATCGCTACCCGTGTATAGTCAGGGGTTGACCAGTGCCGGATTCCGGTAACCCGCGCCAGCTTGACGCTAGTTGGGTCAGCGCTGCCGGCCTCTTCGTCATTATCTTCTTTACCTGACTGTCCCTTGGCAGAATCGCTATCCCCATCGCTCGAATCTTTGTCGCCCTTATCCTCGTGCGATTTCAGCGACGCATTCTGCACCGGCTCACTCAATTCCCGCCGTGCCTGCTCCGCCAAACGATGTTTTGGATAGCGTCGCAGGAACTCCTGGAACGACAAGCGTGCCCGGGCGGCATCTGCTAGATCATCTTTGTAAATTTCACCAATGGTGAAGAGGGCGTCGAAGCGGTACTTGCTGCCGGGATACTCGCGCCGGAGGAATTGATACTGACGGATGGAAGAACGCAGAATGCCGTTGTCGCCAAAGCGGCGGCCCATCTCCACCATAAGTTCGGCTACGGCAACTACGCTGGGATCCGCCTTGGTGGAAATCGGGGCCCCATAGTAGATCCCGCGATAAGCCTCAATTACCTTTTCGTACTCACGCCGGGTTCGATCCTTGGCTGGGCGGCCATTCAGCGCCTCGCGCATTTTGCCGGCGCTCACGAATCGGGTCTGCGCCCACGCCTCTGACCGATGAGCATTGGCATCTGCTGGAAATGCGAAAAGCGCCAGCCAGACTAGAGCCGCAGCCCAGCGCATCGCGGGATGGCTTCGATCCAAATTATTCAATTGGCTGGCCCGTAATCGCGTCGTTCAAATTACCAATGGCAAGAGGACGCTCATCAGTCCGTGTTGCTGATGTACAGAACGCCTCGGTCATCTCTCTTCACTCGCACCGGAGCACGCACCGGACTGCCCAGAATGCGGCCATCCCGTGTATCGCCATAGTAAAGCTGGGTGATCCGCTTTACGTAATTGCGTGTCTCTGCAAAGTGTGGCACGCCAGCACTGCGAGCCACCGCGCCCGCTCCAGCGTTGTATGCCGCAAGACTCAAGCTGACGTCACCGCCGTAATTCTCCATCAGCATTTTCAGGTGACGAACTCCGGCATCCACATTCTGCTCCGGATCGAAGGGATTTGTGACCTTCAACTGCCGTGCGGTTTGCGGCATCAGCTGCATCAGCCCCATCGCGCCCTTGCGGGAGACCGCGTTGGGGTTGAAGTTGGATTCCACTTTGATCACCGCACGCACCAGGCTGGGATCCACGTTATGGCGCGAGGCCGCCTGATCGATTGCCGCTTCGATCTCCCGCTCGCTGAAGGCTCTTCCACGGACGAAGTTGGAAACGTGCGCCGAGCCGGAACCCTGGCCCAGATACTGGTTCACTTCGGCAGCCGCTGATTGAGCCGCGCGGACGTTGGCCGCCCGTACTGTTTTCCAGCGGTGTTCCGTCGCGCTCCAATACGCCAGCGAACTGCGCCGCCCTAAAGCAGCCGGTGTGCGCTTGGAGGGCATGATCTGTATCGAGTCATTCACGTAGATCTTGCGGCCACTGTCGTCGGTGGTCGGAGTAATTACGGTTGCAGCACTGCGAGCGCCAGGCTCTGCCTGAACATATGGCGTAGTAATAGAAAGGAAGGTCGCGATTACGGGACTAGCCATCAGGGCGAGTTTCAGGTTTTTTCGCATAGCCGGGTGCCATTCGACGCGGGCGCAGGAATACTCCTACGCCTCCTACCCGGAACCTGACGGAGAAAAACCCTAACCAGAGTGACTAGATTATAGGCTGCGCCTGCCGGGGGAGCAATCTATCCGAAGGGCTATCGAACCACCGAAGTAATCCTCGTAAGTCATTGGAATATATGACTTTATTGTTATAGGTTACCTGAAACCGGACAGGCTGCGGGCTGCGGGGCGTAACTGGGCTCGCACGTTGCCGATCGTCTGACTATCGCCTCCTTCGATCCCTGTAGTACGCTGCCTTTTCGCTCCATGAATGACCTAACCCCTCAGCGCGAGAACCCCGATTCGCTGATGCTGTTCGGCTTCTGGTATCGCGCCTTGCCCGCTCAGGATATTGGCAACAATCAATTAAAAAAGGCAATGCTTCTGGAAATCCCATTAGTTGTGGGCCGCGACCGCCATGGGCACCCTTTCGCCTTGCAGGATGCTTGTCCGCATCGCGGGATGCCGCTTTCGTATGGCCGGTTTGACGGGCAACAATTGGAATGCAGTTATCACGGGTGGACCTTTGACGCCCACACCGGCCAATGCCAGCTCATTCCGTCGCTCACCGCCGATCAACCGCTGAAGGTTGACCGTATCTACGCCGGCAATTTCGCCTGCGAGGAGCATGATAACTACGTATGGGTGTTCGTCCCCGAACTTCCGCCAGCCGGTTCAGGTTTCACCAAAGCGGCGGAACCGCCGGTTCCTCCGCCCCGTGTTCCGACGTTCAGCGACCAGTACAAGATTGCGCATCTTTCCGCCAACCTGCCTTGCAGCGTGGACCACGGCATCATCGGCTTGATGGATCCAGCTCACGGCCCCTTTGTCCATCAGGCATGGTGGTGGCGGAGTCGCGATAGCATTCATGAGAAACAGAAAAAGTTCGAACCGATCCCCAACGGCTTCCGCATGAGCACCCACACACCCAGCTCAAACAGCGCGCCCTACAAGTTGCTCCGCCTTTATGCCAACGCTGACTCAATCACGACGACGATCGATTTTGTTCTTCCCAACCTTCGCGTTGAGACCATTTGCGCGGGCAAGTATTGGTTTTCCAGCCTCACTACGGTCACGCCAATCACCCGCGACCACTGCCGCATTGACGTAGTCGCTGCCTGGAACCTCTTCCGATGGTTGCCCTTTGGTTCTAGCCTGCTGAAGTTCGTCTTCGCCAAATTTGTCGAGCAAGATAGGCAGACTATGGAGAGACAATCCGAGGGCTTGAAACACAATCCGCACCTGATGCTGATCGACGATGCCGACCGCCCCGCCAAATGGTATTTCGCCCTGAAGACAGCCCATCTGGAAGCTCGCCGAAGCGGAGGCGAAATGCGCCATCCCATGACCTCGCCAGTTACGCTGAAGTGGCGAAGCTAGAGCGCGATCGCCTTGCCAACGAAGTTTGTGACCAAGAACTGAGAACCAAGAACCAAAAACTGAAAACAAGAAACCGAACCCCGAAATCTGAAATGAAGATCTGAAATTCATAAATTGGAGATCCAAAATCGAAAATCGTACCTCGCATCACTCTCCGACCAGCCATTCCAACGCCTCTTCCCGGGTTTTAAAAGTCGGCAGCTCGCGTTGCGAGAAACTCTTGATGTTCTCGTAGAACACCTTGGGCAAACTTTCCGTTCCCACCCAAGCCGACCGCTTCAGATGAGGCCGATCGAAAACCGTGCCCTTTTTCAGAATGGTGATGGCCTCTCGATCAAACTCTGCCCCGGTGAAGTCCGCCAGCAGTAGCACCGACCCTTTTGGTTGGGCGGTCACAAATGAAGGCACCAGCGTGGAAATCTTTTTCAATTCGGCAACCTTGCAGTGGGAGAGGTCCACTAGCAAGATTCGCTTGCCCTGATGGCTGATGAACCGTATGCGGTCATCCATCGCGCACCTCCCCAATCAACCGAAGCTTCCAAAAATCACTTCAACAACGCGTCCACAACGTCGTACACGCCCGCGAGCGCCGCATCCAGAGCCTCGGGATTCTTTCCACCCGCTTCCGCCATATCTGGACGTCCGCCGCCCGACCCGCCAACCTTCTGCGCCACCGGACCAATCACTTTACCCGCCTGCACCCGACTGGTCAGATCTTTCGTGACGCCCACGATGAGCGCGACTCTGCCGTCGGATGCCGAGCCTAGAACCACCACGCCGGATCCTAGCTTGTCGCGCAGTTGGTCCACCAGCGTACGCATCTGAACCCGCTCCAGATTATCTACGCGATGCGCCAGGACTTTCACCCCGCGCACATCCTTCACATTTTCATTCGCCGACGCTACGGTAGATGACGCCGACTTCATGCGTGCCTGATCCAGCTCCCGCTGCAGCCGCTTGATCTCGGCATCGCGCTTATCGATTTCGAGTTTCAACGCTTCCGCCGGAGAGTCCGCTTCACCCCGGCTCGCCAGGCTGGCAACAACGCCTTCGAGCCGGTGGTCTTCTTGAAAATGATGTAACGATCCCTCTCCAGTCACCGCCTCAATCCGTCGTACTCCAGAAGACACGCTGCCTTCTTTCAGAACTTTGATCAAGCCGATCTCGCCTGTAGCGCCGGTGTGGGTTCCGCCGCAGAGTTCCGTCGAGAAGTCGCCGATCTTGATGACGCGCACTTTGTCTCCATACTTCTCGCCGAACAGCGCCATGGCCTTGTACTCATTGATAGCCACATCAATCGGCACATTCTCGATCACTTCCACTTTCTCATTGCGCAAGACTTCCTTGTTGATCAATTCTTCGATGTCCTGCAACTCCTCGTCTTCCACGCCGGTGAAATGCGAAAAATCAAACCGCAGATGATTAGGCGCCACCAGAGACCCCGCCTGTTTCACATGCGTACCCAGAACTTCGCGTAACCCCGCATGCAGCAGATGTGTAGCCGTATGATTGCGCATCGTGGATTGCCGGATGTCGGTATTGACGACAGCGTCCACCCTGTCACCCACGCGAATTGCCTGCTTGGCGATGACTTGATGGGCACGCACCCCCTGGATCGGCGAATAGCATCCCTTCACTTCGGCTACGACGGTGTTGTGATCATCGCTGTAGAGCCATCCCCGGTCGCCTACTTGTCCGCCGGATTCGGCATAAAACGGGGTGTGATCAAGGATTATTTCGCCTTCTTCGCTCGGCTTGAGTTCTTGCGTGCCTTGGCCCTTGCTGATGATGGCTAAGACTTCACAGTTTTCGGAACGAGTCTGACGGTAGCCTTCGAAGTCGGATTTCGGAAGTTGCTGGTACGCAGGATTGGCAGTCTGCTTCGCCGCGCCTTTCCAGGAAGCGCGAGCGCGATCCCTTTGCTCCGCCATGGCACGATCGAAGCCCGCCTGATCGAAATTCAACCCGGCATCGCGCACGGCATCCTGGATGAAGTCAAGTGGCAGACCAAAAGTGTCGTAGAGCTTGAATGCCTTTTCACCCGAATAAGAACTCGGACCTTTTCCGGGATCGGGGTGCCCTTCGAACATCGCGACACTGCGGCGAACGCGATCCGGCTTCCCAGACTCGGTCACCTCATTGCGTAGATGCTCTGCCCCCTCGTCAAATCGACGAGAGGCATACTCAATTTCTTCAAGATCGCCTGCCAACCTTTCAAGACCAATTTCCATAGTGTGATGAAACCTTCGTTCCTCCTCCGCAACGACCCGAATTACTTGCCCAGTAGCCGTTAGTTCCGGATACACGTCACACATCATCTTTTGAACTAGAATTACCATTTCCGTGAGCACAACCGGCCTCTTTTGGCCCAGCAACCAAGCGTGTCGCATTGCGCGACGCATGATCTTCCGCAGCACGTATCCGCGCCCTTCGTTTGAAGGCAGAACTCCATCTGCAATAAGAAAGGCAGTCGCGCGTGCATGGTCCGCTATTACGCGAAGAGAGGCCGCCGATTTCGATGTACCGGTCGAGGGCGCTGCCGAGCTTCGCTCGGGCTGGACCGGCGAGTCGCCTGTCCCTACGTGGCCGGCGGCAGTTCCAGTCAACTCCGCTGCCCGCTTAATCAAGGGCACGAATAAATCCGTCTCATAATTCGAAATCTTCCCCTGCAGCACGGCCGCCAGCCGTTCCAACCCCGCCCCAGTATCAATCGACGGCTTGGGCAAGGGATTCAGCTTCCCCGAAGCGTCACGGTCGAACTGCATGAAGACCAAATTCCAAATCTCCACGTAGCGCCCGCATTCGCAGCCAAACTTGCAGTCGGTATGGCCCTGATCCGACGCCGCCGGTCCCATGTCGTAATGAATCTCGCTGGAAGGACCACAAGGCCCGGTATCGCCCATCTGCCAGAAGTTATCCTTGGCGCCGAACTCGAAGATGCGATCCTTGGACACACCTCGCGCGATCCACAAGTCATAAGCCTCCGAATCGCGCGGAACGCCGCCCTCGCCCTTGAAAATGGTCACAAACAATTTGTCTTTGGGAATCCCAAACCACTTTTCTGAAGTGATCAGTTCCCAGGCAAACGCAATCGCATCTTTCTTGAAGTAGTCTCCAAAGCTGAAATTCCCCAGCATCTCGAAAAATGTGTGATGCCGGTTGGTGAATCCCACATTTTCCAAATCATTATGCTTCCCGCCCGCCCGCACACATTTCTGCGATGAAGTCGCCCGCGAGTATTCCCGCTTTTCCAGTCCCAGAAAGACATCCTTGAACTGGTTCATCCCCGCATTGGTGAAGAGCAGCGTAGGATCGTTCGCCGGGACGAGCGACGAGGAGTGGACCTCCTTATGCCCATGCTGGAGGAAGTAGTCCAGAAACTTACGGCGAATTTGTGACCCTGTCAGCATTTTGGAGTAATTACAAGATTTGATTCTAAACCACCGCAGGAGAAGGCGAGGCGTTCGACCAGCCAGCCGATTTTTCTCTGTGAACCTCTGCGCCCTCTGTGGTTCAATCCGGAATTTCGTTTTCTAACTCGCTCAAGGTTGCCTCATCCACATCCCACTTCTTAAGAATGATAAAGATAGTCTTAAACGCAAAGCCAGCTCGCAGCAACTGCCGGAAAACGCGTGCCGCCTGTTTCTGATCCTTGGGCTTTACCAGACGTTTACGCCGCAGATATTCTCGCGCCTGTTTCTCGTCGTTCACCTCATCGTAGGTATCCGCGACCGCCTTCTCGATCACTTCACCGTGGATGCCCTTGGTCTTCAAATTGGTAATCACCCGCATGCGCCCGAATCTCTCATTGTCCCGGCGAAAGGACGAGTACGCTGCCGCATACTTGGCGTCATTGAGGTATCCCCGATCCTTTAGCCGGCGAATCACCAGTTCAATTAAGGTTTGCCCGTATTCGGTTTCAGCTTCCACCTTCCTCCGCAACAGACGCTTCAGTTCCGCCGTCGACCGCATACGCCGTCCTAACGCGCCAACGGCGTACTGATACAACTCATCTTCGGATTCGGTTTTTCGCGGTCGTGGAAATGACATGCGGCTAGCTAGCTTAATTTTGAAGACCGGGATCGGGTGATGCCCGCACAGCTAGTCTGGACCTTCCGGCTGGCGCGGGCAAGGCCTTCCATTAGTTTGATTGGTCTTAAAAACAAAAAGGGCGCGTCATGGACGCGCCCAATTTAAGAGCCCTAACCTTCAGCGACCGGCGCCAAAGCCCGTGGATTGCATGGCGTTCCGCGAAATGTCGCTGGTGGACGAAATACCCTGCATACGCAGCTTGAAGTCGTCTGCATTGGACGCATTTTCCAGCGCCGTTTCGTAGTTGATCAAACCAGCCTGGAAAAGGTCCCACAATGACTGATCGAAGGTCTGCATACCGTACTGCGAAGTGCCCGCTGAAATAGCATCCCGCACCGAGCGCGTCTTCTCCGGCACCAGAATGCATTCCCGGATGTACGCCGTGTTAATCATCACTTCCACCGCGGGTACACGGCCGTCGCCGTCGCAACGCTTCACCAGGCGTTGACTAACGACTGCGCGCAGCACTGCCGCAAGCTGCAAGCGAATCTGCTTCTGCTCCGGCGGGGGAAATACCGCAATAATACGGTTAATGGTTTCCACCGCATCCAAAGTATGTAAAGTCGAGAAGACCATGTGGCCGGTCTCGGCCGCGTGTACGGCCGTGCCGATGGTTTCGATATCACGCATTTCGCCGACCAGAATCACGTCAGGATCCTGACGCAGCGAAGCTCGCAACGCCGAGGAGAAGGACGGCGTATCGACTTCCACCTCGCGTTGGTTCACGTACCCTTTCTTGTCGCGATGCAGAAATTCGATTGGGTCCTCGATGGTAATGATGTGTTCCGCACGGGTTGAATTGATCCGATCCACCATGGCTGCCAGGGTGGTTGATTTACCGGAGCCAGTCACTCCGGTGACCAGCACCAGCCCGCGTGGCATGTCGCAGATCTGCTCCACCACTTTGGGCAAATAGAGTTCGTCGAGTCCTCGGATCTTGGTTGGAATCACGCGCAGCACTAGTCCTACGTTGCCGCGCTGCTGGAAGACGTTCACACGGAATCGACCCAGTCCGGCGACACCGTAAGCCATGTCGATTTCCGTAGTTTCTTTAAACTTCTGCTTCTGCCGCGCCGACATCATGCTGAAGGCCATGGTAAGCATGTCCTCGGCGCTGACCCGCGCTTGATCGGTCAGCGGAACCAGTTCGCCATCGACGCGCAAATGTGGATAGTTGCCGACCTTGAGGTGCAAATCGGAAGCGCGCCGCTCCATGGCGATGCGAAGCAGATCATCGATATTCATTCGAGGGTTCCCCTGCGATCATCCCGTATCATCCTCCGAAACGTCACCTTGCCCAAGATGACCTAAGTAATGGAACAGTGGAGCGCCAACGACTTGGTTATGGCCTTCGGATATCCCAAAGAAGACTTGATTGACTTAGTCATATGACTTAGTCTATTTTTAAGGATATGGAAGTAAATATTCACGAAGCCAAGACCCACCTATCCCGCCTCTTGCAAAAGGTGGCAGAGGGTGAGGAAGTCACTATCGCGCGCGCGGGCGTGCCGGTAGCACGACTAGTCCCTGTCGAGGTCAAAAAAAATGTTCGTCCTTTGGGATTCGCTCGTGGCGAGATATGGGTGGCGGACGATTTTGATGCCCCATTGCCAGACGATCTTCTGGCAGCATTCGAAGGTGACCTTGAAGGCACAGGGGCCGCCCGGCGCAAGCGAAAACGCAAATGAAGTATCTGGTTGATACGGTGGTGTGGCTGTGGAGTCTGGACTCAGTGGAGCGCTTGGGTAGGGAAGGCCGCGAGATTCTGGAAAACGGGCGGGAAGAGATTTACCTTTCGGCTGCTAGTTGCTGGGAACTGAGCATTAAAATGCGGCTGGGTAAGCTGAATTTCCCCGGCCCCCCCGCACACTACGTGCCGAAATTCATGGCCAAGCAGGGTCTCCGTCCGCTTCCAGTGACCCACAGCCATGCCGCAAAGGTTTACGACCTTCCTGCGCACCACCATGACCCTTTTGACCGGCTGCTTATTGCTCAGTCAGTAATCGAAGAGATGGTGATCCTCACCAGCGATCGTGCCTTCGAGAAATACCCGGTCCAGTTGGTTTGGTGCGGCTGAAAAAATCAAAGCCTGGAAGTACGTGCGACTACGCGCTTCCGTTCAGGCCTGCATGTCATGATCAAACGCTGACTGGCTGCTTGGTTCCGACCGGCACCGCGGTCAGCCAACCAAATCGGTCAGTTTTCTCGCCGCGAATAATGGCATAGAACTCTTTCTGGATCGCCCGTGTAATGGGACCTACCACGCCCTTGCCGACGCTGATCTTATCCACCGAGCGAATTGCAGTGACTTCCGCCGCCGTACCTGTGAAGAAAGCCTCGTCGGCGATATACAGCATTTCGCGTGGGATTACCTGCTCGACCACCGGAATGCCCAGGTCACGGGCAATCTGCATCACCGAATCGCGAGTGATTCCCGGCAACACGGAGTTTCCCAGTGGTGCGGTTTGCAGGGTACCGTTACGAACTACGAAAATATTCTCGCCTGAGCCTTCGCTCACGTAGCCGTTGGTGTCCAGTGCAATGCCCTCGACGTAGCCATTGACGATGGCTTCCATCTTGATCAGCTGCGAATTCATGTAGTTCGCGCCCGATTTAGCGATCGCTGGCAGGGTGTTGGGCGCCAGCCGCGTCCAGGACGAAACGCAGACGTCTACGCCATGCTCGGCATCACTGCTTAGATATTTCCCCCAAGGATAGTTGCAGATGTAGACCTCGGTAGGCGAATTGAACGGATTGACGCCTGCCTCGCCATAACCGCGCAGTATGATCGGCCGGATATAGCAGGGCCACACACCGTTGTTTCTCACCACGTCGACTACAGCAGAAACCAGCTCATCCCGTGTGTAGTCCACGTCAATGCGATAGATTTTAGCGGAGTCCAGCAAACGCTGCATATGCTCGCTAGCGCGGAAAATCGCCGGCCCCTTGGGAAGCGAGTAGCAGCGCACCCCCTCAAATACTGAGGAGCCGTAATTCACTACGTGCGACATGACGTGCAATTGCGCTTCGTCCCAGGGGATGAGCTTGCCGTTGTGCCAGATTTTTTCCGTCTTCTGAATCGCCATGCGGACTCCTTAGGAAGATTGATTCATCGGTGCGACTGAGGGATGCGATTTCTTCTGCTAAGTTTGTTTTCGTCGGCAACCCTGCAAGTTTTAGAGCGCCTTTCGAAAACCTGCCGGGCAGGCAAAGCAGATGAATTAACGCAATTATAGCTGAGGCAACTTAGGGCACGCGGAGCGTTTACCGGGCGCTCGAATGCGGTCACTTGTTCAATCTATTGTGATGACAACGCAGGTTTAGGCGTTAGTTCAGCATGAGTCGTTCCAGGCAATTCATCCCCTCGGAAGTACTTTCCCTTGACCACTTGCATCTCCGGCATGGCTGCATAAGGTTTGCTGTAGTCATTACTCGCATTCCAGAAGAGAAATCCAATGCCACCTTTGTTTTTAGCCGTCAATACCTGAACTTCGATATATTTCGGCGAATAGGTCTTGGTTCTCCAGCGAAAAGCCTGCAGCCAGGGACGAATTACCACGCCGCTGCCTTGGGTGATCTTCTCAAAGCGCTCCATCGACTCGCCGATGAAATGTTCAGGCGCATCGCCGGGGTGTGCGATCCCGTCCATCCCGAAGAAATGTGAAGGGTAGATCATGGGTGAGAGGACGTCGCAATACTTGGCCATCCCGACGATATCCTGCCCCGTGTGAGCCAGGTCCACCGGCCGCTGCCATGCCATGATGCCGAACACATCAAGCGACAACAGCACACCGGTGGGATGTAGCTCGGCATAGGCATGTTTCAGGAAGTCAGTAATCACATCAGTTCTGTGCCATTCAGGATGCTGGGTTTGGAACACAAAGCCGGCATCCTTTTGGTCGCCTTCGGCAGGGAATCGGACGTAATCGAACTGGATCTCATCTGCACCTGACTCGGCCGCCTTCTTGGCCAGGGCGATGTCATACTCCTGCACCTTGGGCTGGGAAGGATCAGTCCACACCAGCTTGCCATTTTCGCGCCAGGCTTGCCCCGAGCGCTTTGACTTCACTGCCAGCTCCGGATGCGTAACTACCAGGCGCTCATCGCGGAAAATGGCGACCCGGGCAATGGCATGCATACCCTGGGAATGCAGAAAACGGGTGAACTTGGGCAGGTCATGAATAGGCGCATGATGCGACCCCGCCAGAGGATGGTCAAACGCTATATTGATGGACCCGTCGCTGTCCTTCACATCGAAGACCACCGCGTTGCCCCCCAGCTCGCGCCAGCGCCGGATAATACGCAATCCGCGGTCGCTTGCCGCCATCACTCCGGTCAGATATACCGCGCGCACTTCAAAGTCACGGGCCACCGGAATGGCTTTTTCCACGATCGGCGCGTCCAGGATTCCAGGAATGACTACTTGCTGCCCGGTTTTCAGAAACACCGTACGTGGCTCTCCATTTAACATGCGGATAGCTTCAGCCAACGCACCAGAAGTCAGGTATGAAGTCTGAGACAGATATCGATGTGCGACTGAAGTAATACTGTCCCCACGCTTCGCCACATACAGTTGACTACCCGGAGGCGCAACAACCAGCGCCGCACTATCGGGAGCTTGCGGGCTACCCGGCGTGGGAGTTTTGGAGGTGCGAATGAATTGTGTTGCCTGCGCAACTTGCGCAGCAGCAGATGACTCGGCTGAGCTTCGCCACATTGCGAAGCCCAAGAAAAAGAAGATCAAAACCGTCAGTAGAATTGAGCCGGAACGCCGCAAGTTTTTCTCCATGAACGAGATGTTCCGATTATGCTAGCCGGGTCGAAACTCAGATGCCAGTTACGTCCGTCCAGTCCCGAGCGGTTGGATTCTACCTTGGTTCGACGCTAGGAATGCTCCTGGGTGCGCAAACAATTTCCGTTTACACGATTTCACCTCGGAATGTAAGTGTCTCTCTTTTCACGCTATCGGCATCTAAGCCTTGCAGGAAAGAAGGAATGGGCAGTTTGCACAAGGATGGCGAGTCACTTGCACTAAGGCACGATGGCTGGCAACAGCAAATGACAAAATTTGTCAGCCCCCGGGAAAAAGTTGGACGCGCTCTCCCAGGAAGCAATGAAGGCCCAAGAAAGGGAAAGAAGGGCCAGACCCTATGAAAACCATCCTGAGCACGGTGCTTGACCCCACCCGTCGTAGCAACGATGCCCGAGACTTTGAGAGTGCATTGCGACGCAAGATCGTCGGCCAGGACCAGGCCATCGAGAAAGTCGCCGAGATTTATCAGATGTTCCTGGCCGGCCTTAATCCGCCTGGACGTCCAGTAGGCAACCTGCTGTTCCTGGGGCCCACCGGATCAGGAAAAACCCGTGTCGTGGAAGCCATGGCCGAGTCGCTATTCGGCGATCCGCGCGCCTGTATCAAGATTGATTGTGCCGAGTTTCAGCATTCGCACGAAATCGCCAAATTGATCGGCTCGCCTCCGGGATATCTCGGACACCGCGAGACTCACCCGCTGCTCACCCAGGAAGCGCTCAACCAGTGGCATACCGAAAAGCTAAAGCTCTCGATCCTTCTGTTTGACGAAATTGAGAAAGCTTCCGACGCGCTCTGGCAATTACTGCTCGGCATCCTGGATAAAGCTACCTTGACCCTGGGCGATAACCGGCGGGTAGATCTGTCGCAGTGCATCATCATCATGACGTCGAACCTGGGCGCCTGCGAGATGAGTAACCTGGTCGACGGCGGACTTGGTTTCGCGCATAAACCCACGGAAGTGGATGCCAGCCTGGATGAGAAAATTAATCGCACCGCGATCGAAGCGGCTCGACGGAAATTCACTCCTGAGTTCATGAACCGCATCGACAAAGCGGTGGTGTTCAAGACTCTGCGTCCCGAGCACCTGGAACAGATTCTGGAAATCGAGTTGGGCATGGTGCAGCAACGTATCCTCATGGCAACTGCCGCCAATCAATTCGTGTTTAGCTGGCGCGGCACTTGAAACGTGCCATTGAGCGCCACGTAGTCTTCCAACTGGCAAACCTTGTAGCTACATCACAGGTAAGGTTGGGAGATTTTATTCGCATCGATTTGAGCCCCGAAGGCCGTCTCACATTCGTGAAAGAAGCCGAGAACGCAATGGTTCCCATGCTTCTGGAACGTTATGGAGCGGCTGCCGGAGCGCCTCCCATGGCCCGCGCCGCCCGCACCGCCGCCAATCGCCGCGAGTTTGGTGCAACCGGGACCCTGGACAAGTAACCCTCACGCGCACTTAGTTTTACCTGGCGCCGGAAAACCGGCGCTTTTCTTTGTGTGCCGAGCATGTTCGACAGCTCGAGGGTGAAAGTCCCTTTGACAACCAGATGGAGGTGAAGTCATAGCGAAGCGCAAGGGTGAAATAACACCCGCCGCGAAGCGGAGCCCGAAAGAAGCGTGGAGCAAAGACGCGAGCCGATGAACAAGAACCAGATAAGAGGCCTACGGTGGCGGGCGAGCGGGCAAAGGACTGCGAAGCCCATATCCATCAAGCTCACTGGTGGTAAATCTGGCGGTTGCGCGTCGAAGGCGGTCGAACTTACCTCGGGAGATCTGCGGCATGTCACGAAACCGTGACTGGAAGTGAAGCGATTCACCTCGACCGTGTCGCAGAAGTCAGCAGAGGGCAAAGTAGGTGATGCAGTCGGCCAGACTAGTGAGGCACTCCAAAGCCGAAAGGCGGAGCAACAGATAGGCCAGGCCGGGAACGATGATCGAAGGCCCAAACGGTACCCCGCAAGGGGAATAAAGGAAAAGGCAAGTAAGCGGCGCGACTCATGAGCGGACAGCGGCAGAAAAACCGGCCCGAACAAGAGGTGCTGGCCTTTGCGGTGGAATCCAGGAGTGATGCTCCGAAGGCCACCGTGCAAGGGACCGAAACGCAAGTGGTGAAACGCAAGTCCGAAAGCCTGGCCGGAACCGAACGACTCATGGAAGAAGTCTGCGAGCTGGAAAACTACAAGCAGGCACTACAACGAAGTCAAGGCCAACCAAGGCAGCCCGGGAGTGGACGGGATGACCGTCGACGAATTACCGTTTCGCAACTGTTCCCCGATCTCTAGCTCATGCTGCTTCAGGTATTCCGGCGGAACCTATCAGCCGCGACCGGTGAAGCAGGTGGAAATCCCGAAGCCGGACGGTAGCGGAATGCGTAAATTAGGCATTCCGACTGTGCTGGACCGCTTTGTCCAACAGGCGGTGCTGCAGGTTCTGCAAAAGCGCTGCTTGAAGCGTGGCTACGCCGCCGACTTCGGTCGGTGGTGTGGAAGCAATGGAAGCGCGGACGAACGCGGTGTCGCGAGCTTCGCAAACGGGGCGTGGGTAAGAACCTGGCGGCGCAAACCGCGGGCAGCCCTCATGGCCCGTGGCGGATCGCGAACTCGCCCGCCCTGACCATTGCTTTATCTAATGCCTTCTTTGCGGGGCTCGGGCTTCCGCCTATGGTTGTGCGGTCTTAGCTTAATCCGCCGAACCGCCGTATGCGGACCCGCATGTGCGGTGGTGTGGCAGGGGAGGAGGGGTGACCCTTCCCCTATGCCGATTTCCTGCTTCCATATCCTGAAGCTACGGGCAGAGCTCAAACCGGTAATTGCATCTAATTAAGTGAAGTCCAGGCCCTGATTTCCGATGATTGAATATGTGGGTGGGGCACCGATGTCGGTCGCGTGCCCAAAAGCAGCAGTCGACGGCATTGGGAGGATTTATGAGAACTAATATAAGAAGAATACGTTTTTTTACGGTTTTGCTGGTGTTAAGTCTGGCTTCGCCACAACTGTCCGAGGCCCGCGTTCAGCCGTCTCACGGCTTTGACATGTTTTCCGCGCAGGAAGAAGTTCAAGCCGGGCAGCAGGCCGCGCAACAGGCCACCAAACAGCTTCCCGTACTACCTGACTCTGACCCAGTCACCCGTTATGTCCAGCGTCTGGGCAAGGAACTATCTTCCCACGCTCCGGGAGAAAAGTGGCCCTATACCTTTCACGTGGTCAATCAAAAAGAGATCAATGCCTTCGCTCTTCCTGGCGGCCCTGTGTACATCAACGTCGGAACCATCCAGGCGGCAGATACTGAAGGTCAGCTAGCCGGAGTCATGGCGCACGAAATTTCTCACGTGGTACAGCGTCACGGTACCAGGTCCGCCAGCAAGCAGATGGCAGCTCAGCTACCACTGGCCCTGCTCGGCGGAATCATGGGCCGCGGCGCCCTGTCGCAGGCCGCGCAACTCGGAATCTCCTTCGGTGTGGGCTCCTATTTCCTTAAGAATTCACGTCAGGCGGAGACCGAAGCCGATCTCCTGGGCACTGACATCATGTATGACACCGGTTTCGATCCTCACGCCATGTCTCAATTTTTTCAAAAATTGGAGGCGCAGGGCGGATCCCGCGGCCCGCAGTTCCTCAGCGATCACCCCAATCCCGGTAATCGAGCCCAATTGGTGTCTCAGGAAGTTTCCACCTTGGCGCCGAAGCAATTTCGTGGCGACAGTGCCGAGTTTCGCACCATCAAGCAGCGTGTATCTGGGATGAAGCCGCTCACCGCGCAGCAGATTGCTGCTCAACCGCAACCGGGTGCAAGCTCGGGCTCAAGCTCAAACGGAGTCAGCGGCAGCGATATCTCTCCCAGCGGCAATATGCGCAACTTCAGCCACAGCACATATTCCATTTCTTACCCTGACAACTGGCAGGTATTCGGCGATCAAAACTCCGCTGTGACCATCGCCCCGCAAAGCGGAGTTTCACAGAACGCAGTTGCGTACGGCGTCATGATTAACGACTATCAGCCGGAAGATCCGAATGCCACAGTCGATCAGGCTACACACGATCTACTTTCGTCCCTGCGTCAATCGAATCCCGATCTGCGCCAGATCGGTCACGATGAAAACATTCGAGTAGGCGGGGTTTCCGGAAAATCGGTAGATTTAATTGGAACATCGCCCTTACAGGATCAGAGTGGTCGCGCCGTCCAGGAGCGGGATTGGCTGGTCACATTGAAACGCCGCGATGGATCCCTTGTCTATATGGTTTTCATCGCGCCTGACAGAGATTTCGGATCGCTGCGGCCAAGCTTCGAGCAGATGCTACGCTCGTTGCGATTGCGTTGAAAGTGGCCAGTGGTCAGTGGCCAGAAAATGCTTGCCCAAAAGCCTTACGTCCCCAGACTGAGAACCGGGAACTTATCACTACGAACTGATAGTCAATCACTGATCACTGGCTCATCCCCCTTGCTTCAACTCGGTTAACACCTGCCTGGCAATCTCCTTCAAAGTATCGAATACACCGACACCTTGAAAGGCAATTGCTTCGATCATCGGTTCATTTTTCCGGCGAAGCTCCTTGGCCAGGGTTTCGGCGGGCAGGATCTTGGGCAAGTCCCGCTTGTTGAGTTGAAGCACGTAGGGAATTTTCTGAAAATCGTAGCCATGTTCTTTCAGATTATCCATCAGGTTGTCCAGCGCTTCGACGTTGGCGTCCATGCGATCCTGCTGGGAATCGGCGACGAACACAATGCCATCCACTCCGCGCAGGATCAGCTTGCGGCTGGCGTCATAGAACACCTGACCGGGAACCGTGTAGAGGTGGATTCGAGTCTTGAAACCGCGGACCGATCCCAGGTCCAGCGGCAGAAAATCAAAGAACAACGTACGTTCAGTTTCCGTCGCCAGGGAGATCATCTTCCCCTTCTGCTGCTCAGCCGTCTTTTGATAGATGCACTGCAGATTCGTGGTCTTGCCGCCGAGCCCGGCGCCGTAATACACGATTTTGCAATTGATCTCGCGGGCTGCGAAGTTGATGAAACTCAAGACTTTCCTCAAGACCTGCGGCGAGCGTTCGGGTGCACGCGAACGACTCCGCCTGAAAATTTGGCTTGGTGCTGCTGGTTTTATACCACACGGCCCCGCACTGCCGGCAGGTTACCGCGGTTACTAAGGGAGGCACCATCCTGCATGATTACACGCCGAAACGCGACTTAACGACTGGGAGGCAAAGGATAATAACCTTCCCTCGCCGTAACTTTCACATCAGGACGAGCGACCCGGACCTCGATTTCACGATGCGCGCTGCTGGGAGTCAAACGCGTGACGTAGCCAAGTGTGTATTGGTTACGGGCATCCCCCAAAGCGCGTGCATACGCGCCTGCGATAGCCTCGCGGGAAAACTCGGTAAAGATTTCCCCGCCGGTAGCGTTAGCATACTTGGGGAGGATGTCGCTGTAGCCGTAACCTGGTAAATGTAATTTCGCCAGTTTGTTGTATCCGGGGATGGCGGATCCTTCCACACCCACGCCATACACCTGAATCCCGTGCGAGAGCAGAACCTTTAACGTATCGGCGTAACTGGCATCACTGCCGTACTCGCGGCCATCGCTGATAACAAAAATGATTTTCCGGCGCGCGCGCTCGCGCTTACTGAGATCCATCGCCGCCTTCACAATCGCGTCATTCATCACATGAGATTCTCGAGGCGGAGTGATCACCGTCGGCGAGCTCGGATCAAGCGGCCGGCCATTCACCACGGGCCCCTGGGGTCCCAGAGGGCCTCCCAGAACCGGAGGCCCGCTATTCCGGCCTCGTTTGGTTTTCAGTTCATTCAGCACTGCGGTTAAGCTTTGTCCGGCAGCAGCAAAATCTTTGGCTTTCGATACCGTGCTGCTATAGGTGTAAATCGACACCTCGTCAAACTGGCTGAATGCGCCTTCCAGCGCGGGAAAAGTCCGATTCACCTTTTGTACGGCAGTGTCCGGCATCCCCAGATCGAGGATCACCGCAGCAGAGAGCGGCAGCGGGTCGCTGCTGAAAAAGTTCAACTTCTGCTTTACCCCATCTTCGTAGACCGAAAAATCCTTGGGAAGCAATCCATTGATCAATCGGCCCGAATCGTCCTTGACCAATACAGGGACAACTACCTGATTCACATTGGATACGATTTTGTATAGCTCGTCCTCCGCGCCCGAACGCGTCTGCGATCTGGGAGGCACGGTCGTCGTCGCCAACGGCTTGGCGTCCGGCGCTGGCTGCGGTTCTGAATCGCGAGATGGTGGCTTTCCAGGATTAGTTTCGCTGGGGGGCTGCTCGTTCGACGGCGGCGCATCAGGCTCGGCCGTCGGCGGGGTGCTCGGAAATGGCTGTGGCGGCCGACTGGCGGACGGCGCATCGGGGATATCCTGCTTCGGTTGTTCTTGTTGTTGGGCTCCCGCCCCACCTGACATCAGGCAGGAAAGCAACATAACCAGGCAAACCGCCGTGCCGATACGGATCGCTCGAAACACCGTCTCGCCTCTCTGCCTTGCGGCAAATCAATTGGTGATGGGATGCAAAAACTTCCGGTTTGGTGCATCTAAACCCTAAGGAATAGACTAACAAAAAGAGCGAGAGATTACTTTCATGCGCAAAGTCTTTGCTTTTCTGTCAGTCACACGGCTGCTGTGTCTAGGCTCGCTCGCCGCGGCGACTTTTCTTGCCGCGGCACAGCAACTCCCGACGCTGGCCGGTCAGGATCAGCCCAGCTCCAGTCAATCTCAAACTCGCGATGACGCAATGTCCACCCTCAAGGTGAACGTGGACGTAGTCCAACTGTTTTTCAATGTGAAAGACAAGAAAGGCGGCCTGATCCCCAATTTGACTAAGAATGACTTCCAGATTTTCGAGGACGGGAAGCCGCAGACCATCAAATATTACGCCGCTGAGTCCAATTTACCGCTCACCCTGGGCATTCTGATCGACGCCAGTGGTAGCCAGGAACGCGTGCTGCCCATGGAAAAGGAAGTTGGCGGTGCGTTCCTCAGTGAAATCCTGCGCGAAAAAGATCTGGCATTTGTTCTGAGCTTTGATGTGAATGTGGATCTGCTTCAGGACTTCACCAATTCCGTCTCTACTCTCAAGACTGCCCTTAACCGGGCGAAAATCAATACTGGAGGCTCTGCCGCCAGCGTGATCCCAGGCATGGGGGGTGGTCCGGTTCCTACTGCCGGCAATCAACGCGGCACGCTTCTTTATGACGCCATTTACCTCGCCTCGCATGATGAATTAGCCCACGAAGTGGGACGCAAAGCCATGGTCATCCTCACCGACGGCGAAGATTTTGGCAGCCAGCTCACCATTAAAGATGCCATCGAAGCAGCGCAGAAGGCCGATAGCATCTGCTACGTGCTACTGATCGCCGATCGCGGATTCTACGGTTTCGGCGGCTACTCCGGCGATCGTGAGATGAAGAAGTTAGCCGAGGAAACTGGCGGGCGCGTGATCAATGTGGGAAACAAATTCGACAAACTGAAAGAAGCCTTCGATCAGATTGCCCTCGAATTGCGCAGCCAATATAACGTCGGCTATAGCCCTACCAACTCAGCCCGCGACGGCACTTTCCGCAAGGTCGACATTCGCGCCAAGAAAGATTACAAAATCCAGGCCCGAACGGGTTATTACGCGCTAGGCAGGCGCCAGTAGGCGACCATTGGGAACGGAATCCAAGCTTATTGTGTGGCGTTCATCTGAACGTCGATTCTCAAACCGGCAACTCTGAAATAGGCGGAGTCTCCCGCTCTACCCACCTGCACCACGACACGGTTCAAATACTTGTGCTGTGCATCGTTGTTTTTCGAGCAGATGCGTGGAACCCCCCATCCCGCACCCGCCAGCGTTCCAATCCAGAGAACCATAGCCAGCATCTTCACCGGATAACCAAATTCTTCTTCGACCACAGTAGTATCAGCGCAAATATCTCCCAGACGCTGGCGCAGGTTCGAACAGCTCGCCACCAGCACTCCGACCAGATAGAAGCCAAGGCCGTCCACAATTCGCAGCGCATTCCGGATCGCCAAGGCAGCCAGCGGATTGCGATGCGTGGTCCTGACTACGCGAATTCCCACCATGGCTTTGCCCAGCGTGGCACCAAACCCTGCTTCGAGCAGCCAGCCATAAGCAAACAGGATCATGGCATTCAATATTCCGGCTATCAGAAGCGAAGCGCTGGTTAGCTTCAATTCGGTTCCTTCGACCGTGCCCCAGCGCATGAAAACCCACGCATCCACAACCGTGAACACACCAAAAAGAGCCAGGGTATCGAGCACGAACGCGATAAAGCGATCGCCCAGCGATGCCATCCGGTAGGAATCAGGATCTTGCTCAGAACCTCTTGCCACGGTCAGGTCCCCCGATACGGCTCCGGTCTCGGGAGCGACCACGCCAGACTCTTCCAGCAAATACTGCGCCGGCGGAATAAGCAGACCACAGGACCTACAACTTTTTGAGAGGTGGCTGGTTTGACGGTGACAATGTGGACATTCCATAACTTATGAAGCAAGGATACCTTCGATTGGATGGGCTAACAGCGTCACCAAAGGCCAGCGTCGGTACGGACTCGCCAGAACCTTGCGCTACAGAGAGATACAACTACCGCGCGGTCCAGCCGCCATCGATCAGAATCGTGTGGCCCGTGATCAGCGAGGCAGCGCTCGAGGCCAAGAACACAACCGCGCCCGCCACATCCATCGGCTCGCCTATACGGTGTAATCCTGCAATACGCTCAATCACGTCCGCACGGAATTCCGGATTTGCCAGGCACTCTTCCGTTCCTGGTGTACGGATAAATGTGGGCGCCACCGCATTCACCGTAATGTTGTACCTTCCCCACTCCACGGCAAGACATTTAGTCAAGTGGGCAATCGCCGCCTTCGTCATGCAGTACACCGACTCAGTTGGCAGCACGGCGAAGCCGGCTTGTGAACTCATGTTGATGATGCGGCCGCTCTTCTGCCGGATCATTATCCGTCCCGCTGCCTGGCTGGCAAAAAACGTTCCCTTCAAATTCACCGCAAGCGTCAGGTCGAAGTCCTCTTCGCGCACGTTCTCCGCCAGATTCTCAGGAGCAAGCCCGGCATTGTTCACCAGGATGTCCAGACGTCCGAAGGTTTTGACCGTGTCCTCCACCGCCTGGAATATCTGATCCAGCCGCCGAATGTCCATTTGTAGCGGCAGCACACGTCGGCCGAGGGCCGCGATCTCGGATGCCACGCTTCCTGACGCCTTGACATCGCGTAGTCCCAGCGCCACGTCGGCGCCGGCGTGGGCGAGGGCCAGCGAAATGGCCTCACCTAACCCGCGCGCAGCACCCGTCACCAGTGCTACTTGGGCGGTAAGATCAAATGCAGGGAAGTCCATGGACCTCGCCTCCTGTGTTGTCAGTGCCCGGTTCACTCGAGCTTGCAACCGTTGTATCCTGTTCAAGGGGTATCATGCGAGCGTTTGACTTCCTCAAGTCGATCAAGTCTCCCGAGCAGCGCCTGGCTTGGTTGGTTGCCATGGCGGCGGACGCCATTCAGATTGTCGCTTTACCCCTCTTTGCTCCCGGAGGTTTTTCACCCGCCGACACGTTGCTGGACTTGGTGGTCGCTGGAATTCTCCTCAGGCTGCTGGGCTGGCATTGGGCCTTTCTGCCTACTTTTGCAGCAGAGCTCGTCCCTGGTCTCGACCTCTTTCCTACATGGACCGCCGCGGTCTTCTTCGCAACCCGCCAGCAAATTCGCCCCGGAGAACCCGAAATTCTTCCTCCCGGGCCAGCGCCGGCACGTCGTCCCTGAAGTGGTCAGTGGCCAGTAGCCAGTGGCCAGTAAATGAAACTAGAAACCACCGACCACCGACCATTGCTCTAACGGTCCTTCGACCGGATCACGAATTTCAGACCTGACCACACTTCGCTCACTGCGCACACTTTTATATCGACAAGCCCTGCCTTGAGACCAATCCGGCGTACCACGTTCTCATCAAGGTCACTTTTTACCCCTGAACTCTTCTTGGGCCAACTCACCCACAACATGCCGGCAGGGGCCAACTGTTGCTTCAAACCTGCGAAATGTTTCCTTAACTCAGCCTGTGTCTTGACGCATACCAGTGCGAAATCCAAGTCACCTTTGCCGTCTCGCCTGCAATCCACTAACGCTTCCTTCAGTTCCGCTTTCACCTGGGCCGGCAAATCCACCAAAGCCACACGCAGGTTGGGTTTTATGCCAAGTTTTTTGGGTAACGGAGTGCCAGAATATCCTGCCACGGATCGCCCTCCAGTTTGGCGCTGAAGTATAAACCGGGAACTGACCACCGAGAACTGGCAACTGAGCGCTCTGCGCACAAAACTGGCCCCAATCGAATTCTCAAGCTCTGTAGACAAAACCGGGTAAAATACCTTAAGTCATCAATGAATGTTCAAAGTCTCCGAAGTGATGAACAAGCACGAAAGCACAGCCCCGAGGCACGGCGACGGGCAGAACAGTGACGTGTATATGAAAAATATCTTTCTGGTTTTAACCCTCCTCGTGGCAGTGATACCAGCCGCCATCGCGAAGAGGACACATGACCGAAACGTTAACCCGACGCATCGGTCCCCGTACGTGTCTCCCAAGAAGACTGGCCCCAAAGCAGTTTCGATCAATGATCGGCTTAAAAAAGTGGAGCGTGAGACCGCGAAGAGTCAAACAGGAGTTCCTGCCAAAACAAAATCGGGTGCTGCTACTTTCAAATCGAGTGCCGCAGATCGGAACAAGCCAATCAACTTTCAATCGTCAAAACAACGTGCTTCAACTGTCCATCAAAAAGGAACGAGCATTCGAAGTGCGAGAAGAAGATCGGGAATGCCAGGGATGGCGAGTGGGCGGGGATATTGACCCTAGCGCACTTGATATAAGTGCAGGTTTGGGAGATTAAGTCCTACGTGATTCCTCGTCCATGTGTGCCTTCTGGACGTGTTTATCAAATTGAGCTTGGAGAGCCTTTAGTCCGGCGGCCGGATTGTTGTTGGCTTCATAACCACCGATAATAAAGTAAGCGCTACAGGCCGAGCACTTGCCTAGCAGCGTGATCTCAAGATGTGGCTTTTCCATTCAAATTTCACATAGTCGCCTTGGATTACGCCAGCATTTGTGCCTGTAGAGCTGCACCAAGGTAACGCCGGAACCGCGGCGGAATTTCAGAGCTGAAGCCAGGCATCCGATTCTGGCGGAAGGACTACGCTTCCTTAGGCGTCTAGCTTAGATCCCGAAAAGCAACTGCCTGTCGGGAACGAGCCATGGGCCTGGCACTCCAAACACGACAAGTTCATGTTGGCAACGCATCTAAATACCTTGATCGCTGTATGGTATCGGACTAGCATTAGCGTTATAACCAAGTCGTTACTAAGTGGTGAAGTGTGGTTTATGGCAACCAACCGCCAAGATGGAAACCCGGAAGCCTGGCAAGCGCTCTACAGTGCGGCATTGCAGGAATTGAACGTTGACAAACTGCCTCGACGAATTCGGGACGCACAGAACGAAATTGTGGATGAATTAAGACGCTCACCCAGATCTCAAACCAACCACCAACCGCTCCTGGACGCCTTGAGCGCGCTGCGTGATCTCGAAATAATCAGCCAAGCTTTCCCTATGTATGCGTCAGGAAAGTCGTAAGACAAGATATCTCGAGTGGGCATCGCGGATCATAGCTCTCCGCCGGCGAATGGGCATAAGCCAGTCCGAACTGGGTAAGCAGCTCAACTCCTCTGCCATGGCAGTTTCGCGCTGGGAGCGAGGAGTACAAGAGCCGCTGGCCAATATCTACATCCAGCTCGGTAACATCACCGGGGACCCGGAGTGCTGGTATTTCTGGGGACGCGCCGGATTGCATAGCGGCGACCTCATGCGTGTCTTGCCCGCGGCGCGTACGCGATTGCAAAAAGAACGCTTGCCCGATCTGCAAATTGTCCACGCCGGTGCTCACGGATTGCGCAAGAAGGGAACTGACCTGGTAGCCATACCAGTCCTCCCCGTGGTCGCGGCAACTCACGGCGGAAAGGGAGATCCCGAAGATGTTCTCGACCAGACCCCACCGGAGACTGTGCTGGCCGCTCCCAGTTCATGGTGTCCCAATCCCGCCTATACTAGTTGCCTAAGAGTCCGCGGTCGATCGATGATGCCCGTGCTCCATGACGGTTACATCATCGCCGTAGATAAATCTCAAAGCAATCGTCACCAGCTATACGGAGAAATCGTGATGGCGTCCCACCAGGAACAGGGGCTGATTGTGTCGAGATTGCAGCGCTTTGACGATACCGAAGTCCTGGTTCCTGAGAATCGGGAACATGATTCCATCGCGATTTCATCCAGCGATTGGCGGATTGTGGCCAAGATACTGTGGTGGATCGGACGTGCCGACCAGGCTGCGTAAATACCTGTGACATACGCGGCGATCAAACGGACCAAGTCTGGCGTATCCTTAGCGCATGACAACAGCAAATTGGATTGAAATTGCGGTAGTCGTGGTAGTCGTCATTTTGGCGATTCGCTTTTTCAAATACCGCGCCTGATTACAAACTTAGAAGGCGACTTCCCGTGGCACTCCCGTACCACAAAAAGAAACCTGAGTCCTTCTTCTGTCCTCTGCATCAAACCACTATCTGACTCAGTTTGATTCCACGCCCTGAAAGCTGGTTCCGCAATTCAGCGTCACCCCCTCTCTAGCAACGATTCTTCTCAGCAGAAATTCAAATTAGAAATAGGCAGAACAATGGAACAAGGAACAGTGAAATGGTTTAACGACGCCAAAGGCTACGGCTTTATCAGCCGTCAGAATGGCGAAGATGTTTTCGTGCATTTCTCGGCCATCCAGAGCGGCGGTTTTCGCAGCTTGCAGGAAGGCCAGGCTGTGCAGTTCGACGTCACCAAAGGCCCAAAAGGCTTTCAGGCAGAGAACGTACAGAACGTCTAATCGACTTTAAAGTTTTACTATCAGGGAGTGGCGGTAGCTGCTCCCGATTCTTCTTTTCATAAGCGCCCCGCTCGAAACCGGCGGTATCTCAGTGCAGGCATGATTCGGATTACGACGCGAGGTTGCAGCGTATTCCGCAAACAAAATCCCATTCAATTCGGTTTGACTTTTGAAAAAGAAGGCCCCGCGTCTCCCACTTCTAACACGCAGAGCCTCTGACGAACGTGGAGCGGCAGCAGCGTGACACGAAAAAAGGCATCAGATGTGGGATCGCCACTCTTGTTCGGATTAGACAACAAAAGCTACGCGGCAGAAGAACGTCTCAAAGCAGTACCGCCTAAACAGCAGCGGAAAAGGGCATGAGCTCAGTCCCTTGACGTCGCTGTGCCCGAGACCGTTCCTCCTGCTCACCTAACACGCGATTAAGCTGCGTAACAAGGTTCAACAGCTTGTCTGCGTCCATTTCATTACTGGCTTGTTCGGCTAGGGAATGCCAATCGGTTGCTTTCGACGGGGTCATAAGGAGTCCCTTTCTGCTATTCAGCAAGGTACTCTGGATTCAAAGCCGAGTCTGAGCAATAAAGCACACGATTACTCCACAGCCTGTGTTGACGCATGGTTCACCATCAAATTTGTCCTGTTAGCTTCTTCGTTTGTTTTTGCTCTTCGGGTGGTCGGCGCAAACATGGGAGGTAAATTCCTTTTCGCGCTGTAATTCGAAGTTTCGTATCATTTCAACTAAAGACTCGCCAGTGAGTGCATCCGAAGCCGTGAATCGCCAGCCACATTCGGAGCAGCCCCATCCCTGGAATCGCCGGTCTTCGATCCAAATCAGCCTGCGATTCAAAACTGGAGAATCGTTTTCAGCCTCGTGTGCCGATAGATGCTCCCCCGGTCTAAGGGCTTGCGCTGGTCGAGAAGCACCTTCCTGAGTTCAGGGTCGTGAGTATTCAGTGGATTCCGAGCAAGCAGGCTACCTGACAGCCAACCGGCAAATGAAAACAGAGGACTGACCTGCAAAGGGCCCATGATTCCTCTTTCAATTTTCGGGTGATTTAGGGAGTGGCGTGCTCTCTACTCTATATAGATGCCATCGAGGCTCGATTGGATGTGGTTAAACGCAGGTTTGCAGCGAATAAGAGCTCCAAATCCCGTGTTCATCCGGTGCTACATCACGTTCATGACGATGATTGGCAGCGGATTCACGAAACAGGGTCGGACACCGCATTTGTTCGGCACCGAACGGTGTGTCGCTTTCCTAAAGTCTGGCAACTGTCTACCCCCCAGTTATAGCTAATTTGGTTGGAAAGCTCTTATTTCTGGTAGTAATCTTGGCGTAATCCCTAGGAGTACACCATGGACGTCCTCGTTTCCAAATCAGAATCAAATTGGCGAGATCTCTACAGAGCTGCAATTCTTGAATTGGACCCGGCTCAACTTCCGCATCGAATCACTGACGCAGAGAGCGTACTGATTGCACGAGCCAGGGAATTGTTCAACCAGGGTGGCGATAACGGGGAAGAGACCGAAGATTTGGACGATGCCATGTACGCACTCCATGCCCTTCGCAGCGTCCTGAAATACAAGTCGTCCGGCATTGTCGATAAGCCACACCAGATGAAAGTGGCGTGAGGACGAGCAGGTAATTTCGTTGGACCTCTATCGTGTGTAGCTCAATAAACCTTCCTCCTATTCCTCGCATCATTCACCTTGGTTCGCCCTACTGGGAGCCATTCTGGTGTGGATGACATTGTCTGTACTGCTCTGGCAAATCCGTAAACGATTCGCACCCCTCAGACGACGCATTAAGCGCGCCCCGGTTCCGAATGAGTGACTGCTGACCAACGGGACTGGACGTTACCGCTTCAGTCTCGTCAGGTGCGGGTCGTCATCCTTTCTGCTAGACGACCGTCATCTTGAGCGCGAGCGGGTAAAGGTCTTTTTGGCAAACGCAGCGGTCCATATTGCGCTCACGCCAGGATGGATTTCAAAAATTCCCGCGTGCCAGCCGGACCGGTCATACGCACGGTGACGGGACCCATTGCCGGCTCAACAGACAACTCAAACCTCAGGAATGGGCAACACTCCCGCTCAGCAACTATCAATTCTGCGGCAAGGACAATCCACTTCTTGTCGCCGGGTATCCGAAACACATAACTATCATCCACTTCAGTTATTTCAATCAATGCAGATTTGAATTGTGCAAGCAGTGTAGCTTCACGTTTTCGCAGGTCCTCATGAGACAAAGAACAAGCAACGGGTATTTCACCAGACATGTCAGGACCTCATTTCTTGAGAGCGTGTCTGTGACCACCAGCGCCGGAATGCTACACCCGCCCAAATTGCCTCAACGATTCCGAACGGCCAAGCGCCTTGAAGAAAACCATATACTGACCCTAAGGCACAGGAGAAGGCAAACCCCAAGATGAACCAAGGACTGCGCTTCTCAAAAGCGTAGCAAACTAGCATCGCGGTTACGGCACACAGTCCAAACAGCGTCAGCTTGTTCATCGGTCAAAGTTTATCAGCCTGTCTATTTAGAGGTTTACCGCATATTCCTGTGGGATTGATATGCTTGAGTGGTGACTGTGTCGGGGCGAACCCGCGAAATTGTCGTTAAGCGCGGGAAACGGTTGGAGTATTTCACGATCGCGTGGAACAGCCTTGAAGGGTTAGTGGCCGTCATCGCCGGCGCCATTGCGGGCAGCATCTCCCTTGTTGGCTTTGGAATCGACAGCTTCATTGAAGTCATCTCCGGTGCCACGCTGCTGTGGAGAATGTCTGTCGATGCTGACGAACAAAATCGAGCATGGAACGAACGGCTGAGCACCAGAATTATTGGAGTTTGCTTCCTCGCCCTTGCTGTGTACGTAGCCTACGAATCAGTTTTTGACCTCATTGACAGGAAGGCTCCTGAGCATAGTCTTGCTGGAATAATGCTGGCCTGCGTGTCGTTGGTGGTCATGCCGATTCTCTCTCGCGCAAAGAAGAGAGTAGGGAGCGAACTGGGCAGCGCGGCCATGAGAGCAGATGCAAAACAGACTGACTTCTGTGTGTACTTATCAGCGATTCTGCTCGCCGGGTTGAATGCCGCTCTCGGATGGTGGTGGGCTGACCCGCTGGCTGGGCTGGTTATGACTGCCATCATCGCGAAGGAAGGAGTACAGTCAGTCAAAGGCGAAGCCTGCTGTGCGAAGACTAGCGCCGCCAGCACTTGCCCCTAAAACTGAGAAGCCGAGAACTTACCACTGAGAACTGCAAGTGAGCGCCAACCACTGAGCCGGGCAAGCTCAGCCAACAAAGTCGATGGCTACTTGGGTGGGTTTCCCATCCGCGGTGCCGCTGTCCCCTCGAAATGGACAAGGGTTGCGACCAAATCGTTCAGGCGCCTTTCGCTGGGGCCCTCGACATCGAAGCTCAGAATGTACCTTAAAAGGAACGTCGTGAAGAGACCTCTGAAATGCTTCCGTCCCTCTGTCGTCTGTCCCTCCATCGTGGCTGCCGTGAAAGGAACTCCGGAGACCAGTACAGGAAACTCCTCATGAACTGTGGTAAGACCCTCTTTCTCAAGTTGGTGGCGGACACTACGCACATAGTGTGACGCAGACTGCAACTGCGGGTACATGCTCAGGGTATCTGCTAACACACCGAAGGTATATCTCTCATCGAACTTCGCAGAATCAGCGAGAATTTGCACTAGCCGTGCGCGTTTTTCAGAGGTGTTAACTAGAGGTGCGATCTCAAACTTCGCGTGCGGAGCATCAATGGTGAGTCGAAAAAAGAGGTTCTTGTACTTGTCTCCACTCACCTTGCCAGCAGCAACCACTGCCGAAATATCAGGTGGCGGCGGAGGACCGGGTTCTCCAACAGCAGCGACACAAAATACTAGTACGACACAGAGGAGATGCATCTCCAATGGGATTTCCCAGCAGACTGAGCTATCACCTTTCACCCGTAGAAAACCGCCTGGACACAGAATTACTCCATCAGTCCAGTTAAGGCATTGTACCCGCAAAGTGAGTCCCAGGCATTCGCGCCCTGGCAAGTGAGCATAGACGCTGAACGTTGGCCACTAATCACTGGCAACTGACCACTCGGCTACTGAGCCGGAGCATAATATCCGCGCCTGCTGCGCACTCGCAGGTTCTTATGATTTTGCGCCAGGATCTCGATGGAATGGTACCGGCCATCTGCCTTCAAGTCTGCCGGTTTGTAGGACAATGCATACTGACTGCGCAGTTCGTCTTGTATCTCCGCGAACGCGTTAGCGACGTCTGTGATTTGGAAGGGAAAGAATGGCCGCCCGCCGGTCGCGTTGGCAATCCGCTCCAGAATCTTATCGCCTTTGTTTCTCGATCCGATAATGTTCGTGCTGATAGTGTAGACGATCACATCGGCGCGCTGTGCCATGTCGATTGCCTCCTCGCGCGAAACATGGCTCTGATTATCGTCGCCATCGCTCAATAGAATAATCGCCCGACGCACAGGCCCGCGCTGTTGTGCCTTCAACAGCTTGTCCCGACAGGCATAATAAATGGCGTCATACAGAGCGGTGCCGCCGCCGGGACGCAAGGCTCGAACTCCCCGCGAAAGAAATTCGGTATTGTCGGTAAAGTCCTGTGTGACTTCTGGGGTGGCGTCGAATCCGACCACGAAGGCTTTATCGTATTTCGGCCGTATCGTCTGATTGAGAAACTCGATGGCTGACTCCTGCTCGAACTTGAACCGGTCACGCACCGAGTTGCTGGCGTCCACCAGCAGTCCGACCTGTAAAGGAAGGTCGGTTTCATTATGAAAGCTGCGAATCTCATCGGCCGGTCTGGTATCGTCGATAACTTTGAAGTCGTTTTTCTTGAGGTCCTTGACATACCGCCCGTGCTTGTCCGTGACCGTGAAGACCACATTGACCTCATTCACCGTTCGGAAAATCGTGGGCGCAGTTTCCTCTGACGTCTCCGGGCTGGAAGTCTTGTCATTTGCTTTCGGCGATTCGTTTTTTGGGGATTGTGTCGCCGGCTGCTCGGCTGGCAGAGTCGTCTGTGGCTGAGTAGGTGTTGGCGAAGCCTTTTCTTGAGATGCGGGCTCCCCGGGCGCGGGAGCAGTTTGCGGCGGAGTAGCCGGTGCCTGTGGCTTGCTTTGCTGCTGGGCAGCCGAGGGAGCCGATGGCAGCTCGTCCTGCTCCGTACCCTGGGCAGAAACCAGCGTCGCCAGCAGAGCCACTCCGCTCAAAGAAAATGCGTTACGAGCCCTCATGGTTTCCCTTGATTATAACTCCCGTCGTTGGCCGTTGGACCTAGTTGTCGCCAACGACGAACGACCAACGACTGGTTTTAGCCCGTCTCGATCTCTCGCAGATAAGACTCTAATTCCGCAGGCATGGGCTGTACAAACGATAGCTGCGCGCCCGTCCGTGGATGCTGAAGCTGCAAGCTCATCGCATGCAAAAAATTTCGCGGCAAAGAAATTGCGCCCCCAGCCTTCGCACGCAATTCACGTGCCGCCCCATAATTCGTATCCCCAACCACAGGATGGCCCATGGAAGCCATGTGCACGCGAATCTGGTGCGTCCGTCCCGTGTCGATTTGCAGCTCGAGCAACGTGAACTTGCCAAATTTTGACGGAATCCGTCGCACCACCTTGTAGTGCGTGATGGCTTCGCGCCCGCCCGTTCGCCGGGTAGTCATCCGTGTCCGCCGCACGCGGTCGCGGCTGATGCTGCTGTCAATCGTGCCCCGATCCGGCTTCACCCAACCCTGTACCAACGCGATATAAGTCTTCTTCACCTGCCGCCGGGAAAATTGTGCCGCTAATTTGCGGTGTGCCGCGTCATTCTTTGCCACAACGATCAGCCCGCTGGTCGCCCGATCCAGACGATGCACAATGCCGGGCCGCAATTCACCGCCAAGCCCAGATAGTTTTGCCATGTGATGCAACAGCGCATTTACCAATGTCCCACGATTTCGCTCGTCGTCTGTGGCTCCTGCTCCGGCATGCACCATCATCCCTGCCGGTTTGTTCACTATCGCTAAATCATCATCTTCAAACACAATGTCGAGTGGAATTTCTTCCGCCATGGCGCGTAGCGGAATCGCTTTTACCGCTCCCAGGACTGCGATGCGTTCCCCACCACGCAAACGCAGCGAGGGTTTTCCCGCGCTCTCGTTGACCAGAACCTTCTTTTGTTCGATGAGTTGCTGCACCCGTGCCCGGCTCGTCTCCGGAAGGTGGGTCACCAGAAATTGATCCAGCCGCTTACCCGCATCTTCCGCTGCAGCCAGGATCGAAATTGGAAATTGCTCGGACAAAGCCAAGCTCGCGATGAATAGAGAAGGAAAGAAAAGCCTTAGTGCGCTGCCCGCGCCGGCACAGGTCTCGACGCTCCGCTGCGCAACCACCAGATGAACCCGCCAATGATCACCAGGCAAATAGAAATCAATTGCGTCCCGGTCATGATTCCGCCAAAGACCTCGCCCCGCCCCGGATCGTCGCGGAGAAATTCGAGAAAGTAGCGGGCCACACCGTAAAGCATCAGATAAGCCCCAAAAACCTGGCCATCAAACTTTTTGCGTTTCAACATCCATGTCAATAGGAAGAAGTTCGCAAGTTCGACCGCCGATTCAAAAAGCTGTGTCGGCTCGAGTGCCACGTTCAGCGGCGTGCCTGTCCAGGCATGAGCCAACGAGTTAGTGAAGGTAACTCCCCAAAAAGCATGCGTCGGTTTTCCGTAGCAGCAACCCGCGGCAAAACATCCGACGCGACCGATCGCATGTCCCAGGGCCAACCCCGGCGCGAACGCGTCGCAAGTGGCCAGCGCTGGCATCTTATGTTTGCGGATATACCATGCCGCCGCCGCCAGCGCGCCAATCAGTCCGCCGGAAAAAACTCCCCCCGCCTGCAACGTGTTGAAACTGAAAATCTCGCTGGGATGAGCCGCGTAAGAACTCCAATCATTAATAATGTAAAGAATTTTCGCGCCCACAATCCCGCACAGAACGACCAAGATGCCAAGGTTCCACGCCAGTTCCCGGTCAATCCCTTGCTTCTCAGAATTGCGCACACTGATCCACAATCCGATCAGCACCCCCATGGACACCAAAAATCCATAGGTAGGCAGATTGAAATTGCCGATATGAAGAAGTCGGGGAAACACTTGTTAATATTAGATGCGCTGCTCTGAAGATAAGTTTAGCAGGAAGTGAGAAGCCGACCCACTAGGGCCGTGTGGAGGGCCGAGAATGAACCCGTCGTAGACGGTGGGAACCCGCCGCGATCCATTAGGCATTTCCGCATGGCGGAACGTTGCACACCGGACCTTCTTTACGAGTCAAGTCCCCGTTCATTCGTTTGTTGGTTCAAAAATCGGTTACCACCATCACCAACCTTGCAGGCCGGCTTTCAGAAAGGATGCTAGGGAAAACTGGAGAGATTGGCAATAGGGGGGACGTAAAAAGTTGGCAGTCCAGTTGCCAGCAGGTTCTTACCCCGCCCGTCGCTTATCCTCAAGGACCTCATCCAGGGCGCGGGATAGATGGTGAGCCCGTTGCAGATACTCGGTTGCCCCGGTATCACCGGTGCGCTTCAGCAGATGGTATTCGTCGGCAATATTCAGGGCAGCGAGGACCGCCAGACGCGCCGTATCCACGGTGTGGGTCTGCTCCGCAACAGCGCGCATCTTGGAATCGACGTACTCAGCCAATTTAATGATGTAGTCAGCGTCGGAGCCGCGAAGATTGTAGGCCTGGTCGAAAATTTCCACTCGGACAGCATTATTGCTGGGATCTTTCAGCGGCGGATGTTTCGTGACGGATGCCATAACCTGTTCGCTCCTTCCGGAAGCTCAGTCCGGCGCGGTACTCAGCTCGCCGCCTGCTGCTCCTCGGCAATGGTTTCAATCTGTTGCAGCATCTTTTCCACGCGCCCGCGGATATCTTCCCGCTCCTTGCGCAGCCTGACCATCTCGCGACGCATAGTTTCGACTTCTTCCTCGCGCTCTTCCAGTTGCTCGCGCACGCGCCGTACATCGCGCTCCGCAACTGCGCGCGCCTCTCGTGCCGCTTTGTACAGCTCAATAGTGCGATAAACCTTATCTTCCAGTGCTTGGAAATCGTCAGCAGGAACCTGGTTGGACAACTCTTCAGCCATTCGCAAAGACATGATCGCGCTCTCTTCCCCGAGAGATTTTTATGTGGTGCGGGCGCCCTCGCCCGCATCCGAACTTGAGCGCAGTATACCGCAGAAAGCTGTGGAGAACCGTGGATCAGATGGATGAGAGGTGAACAGGAATGGACGGGGCCTGGTTAAGTCCAAAGCGCTGCCGAGTTCGCTCGGCTGGACAGGCGAGTCGCCTGCCCCTACGTGGTTCGTTGCAGCTTTCGCAGGCGTCTTGCTGCTTCATCTAACGTCTCATCCCGCTTGCAGAATGCAAACCGCACTTGCCGAGCGCCATCTCTAGGATCGTTGTAGAAACTCGATCCCGGCACCGCTGCCACTCCGATCGTCTTTACCAGATAACTTGTGAACTCGACATCGTTATCGAATCCGAAGGCGTTGATATCCGTCATGACGTAATACGCGCCGCGCGGACGGAAGCAGCGGAAACCAGCGTCCGTGAGAGCGGGCATCAGACGGTCGCGCCGCGTCCGATATCCCTCAGCAAGATTCTTGTAATAGCTGCGCGGCAGCCCGAGCGCAACGGCTCCAGCTTCCTGCAGCGGGGCGGGCGCGCCTACGGTAAGAAAATCGTGGACTTTCCGAATGGCGTTGGTGATCGTCGGCGGAGCCACGGTCCATCCCACGCGCCATCCGGTCACGGCGTAAGTCTTCGACATGCCATTGATGGTGACGGTGCGCTCGCGCATTCCGTCCAGAGTCGCAATCGAGATGTGCTCCGTGCCATCGTAAAGAATGTGCTCATAGATTTCGTCGGTAATGGCCAGCACATTGAACTCGACGCACAGATCGCGAATCAGCTCCAGCTCCGTCCGCGTAAACACTTTGCCCGTAGGATTATTGGGCGTGTTCACCACGATAGCTTTGGTCTGATTGTGAAACGCCGCCCGCAGCTCGCGCTCGTCAAACGTCCACTCGCCATCGACATCCGCCTTCGCCGGCGGACGCAGCTTCACATACCGCGGCTTCGCCCCCGAGATAATCGAATCCGGCCCATAGTTTTCGTAAAACGGCTCGAAGATGATGACCTCATCTCCCGCATTGCACACCGCCAGCAAAGTGGAAACGATGGCCTCGGTCGAGCCGCAGCAAACCGTGAGTTCGGTCTCGGGATCAACCGTCATCCCCTGCCATTCCTGAAATTTCCGGGCAATGGCGTTGCGCAGACTTTTCGCGCCCCAGGTGATGGCGTACTGATTGATGTCGGCGGCAATCGCTTCCTGCGCCGCCCGCTTGATCTCCGCCGGAGCAGGGAAGTCAGGAAAGCCCTGGGCCAGATTGACGGCGTCATACATCATCGCCTTCCGCGTCATCTCGCGGATCACGGACTCGGTGAAGTGTGCGACTTTGCCGCTGAGAAACGACTTCGTTTGCGTGGCTACATCGCCCATAGTGGGTGAGATTATCAGGAGCGGTGGAGGCTTGGCCACAGGGGAGTCAGACGATAGGCGTGAAATAGTTTTCGCCATTGTGCCGTGCTTGAACGGGGTACCAGGCTGCAAACCGGGGCTAAGGCGGAGAGGAGATCACTTTCCGTGGCAATGTTTGAACTTCTTGCCGCTGTTACAGGGGCATGGTTCGTTCCTGCCTATTTTTTCCCCTGAAGGTGTCATGATTCTACCGCGGAGATGCCCCGCCAACTTCTCTAACACGGGGTCCGCCTTCCACGGATCCTTAATAAAGGCAATCGCGTCGACTAGCCTGTCACTTGTCGCAATGCACCCGAGAGCGAGCCACACGTCAGCCCTCGATTTATATTTAGCCATCGTTGCGAGCGCCAGGAGTTTGTTTTTGAGCACCAACAAATCGGAACGAAGTAGCGTCCGTCAGGTAATTGGACCACGGGGCTGGACTGGAGTTGATTGTATTGTCCAGGTAATCTCAACTTTGCGTTTACTTTTCCAGGTACCAATGAGAACGCGCTAACAAAACCTTTAACCGCGGCGGCTCCGAAATGTTGAAGATCCTTTTCCTCGAAACAGAAGACCGCCAGCGCTGCCTTGCACAGCACGGAAAAATTTTCACGCGGCAACGTCCGCAGCGCATTGTACTTTTGCTCATGAAGCCTCTTCAGTTCTCGCGCGATCGTTGCCATTTCGGGTATAGCAATGCCCATGTGCTGGCTGATCCATGCCTCGTCGTCTCGGTATTTAACGACCGCAAAATCGAGATACTGGAAGTCATAGGCCCCAGACCCTGAATAAAATATAGGTTCGGTCATTATCTTGCCGGCACCGAATATCCTGCGGTATTTCTGTTCCGGAGTTTCATTCGTCCCGCTGCGGGCAGAATTGTTGGTGAGTTCCTCGAGAAAACCTTCGTGGTGTCCTTTGTGTAGCTCAAGGAACAACCGATAAACCTCCTCGAACCGCGCTGCAGAGTCTTCCTCTGTGTTTTCGCTGGTTGGTGCAATGCGGGTATAGGCGGAGACTGGATTTAAGGCCGACGACGACGCTGGCGGGGATGATGTACCAGGGGTCCTCGGGGATGACATACACGGCGAAAGAAATCAATTTCTTCTTCGGTGTAGCGTTTCCGGGCGGGGCCGGCTAAACCGAAGACGTAGGCGACGCCGTCTTTTTTCCAAGTGGTGGATTTGACCTGCACGCGCAGGAATTGGCCGTTCAGTTCGACAGCAAAATCGTAGCGGGAGGATCCACCCCAGGGTCGAGAGACATTGAATCCGTGTTCGCAAGCGCGGATCATGAATCGGGCTTCGGTCCATTCTCCGCGCTGATTATTACTTTTCATGAAATTCGTTTTGCTTCCCATTGGTTTTCCTTAAAAAATGAGTTGGATAAAAAAAAGGCGCAGCCGGAGGCCGCGCCTTTGAATAAATCCCTATATATCTAGCATAGCATTTTTCTGAGGGGTAAATGGGACATGGAGGGTCGAACTATATTGCTCACGCCTGCATGGAGTTAGACCCGTTCGTGTAGTTTCTACCTATTGACAAAGTTTTCCTCGGATTTCCACAGCTTATGTTTGAGCTTTGCAAGGGAGGCTACAACTCTACTGTTTCGACTTGCTGTGGCTTTTAACTTTCTCAGCAGTTCGTCGAATGCGGCGCCTAATGGCGGCTTGCTCTTTGCGGGCCAGGCGTTCAGTCTCGGCTACCGCGTCATCGCTGGCACCACGGCTCAAGGCCGTGTCTGCCAAAGCCAGCCAGCGGGCAGTGTCATTAGGATTGTCGAGGCTGCGCGTGCCACGCTCATCGGCAGGAAGGGTTGCGTGTGGGTCGGGCGCGTCGGGTCGTTCTTTCGGTGACATACGGCGAACCGCTCCTAGGATGCCATAACCGGCCGAAAATGTTCGATACAGTACATACTGTATTTCCAGAGTACCTCTTTTTTTAGTGGTCAGTGGCCAGTGATCAGTGGTCAGTTCCGCCAGCGTTAAAGCGGTGCGACACTTCAAGGTTACTTACTGCGAGTCCTTCTTCCCGAATAAGGACTTACTGGCCACTGACAACTGGCCACTGACCACTAAGTTCCTACTGCGATCGCAAGCTTCCGCCTAGCGCTTCCAGTGCGCGGACGATTTGCTGCGACCACTGTGCGACTTCATTCTCGCGCAGGGTTCGCTCTCCCCACTGGAATCGCGCGCGTAGCAGCAGAGAATACTTGCCGGCTGGAATCGCTCCGCCGCGAAAGATCTCGACGGGAATGAAGCTGCGCAATTGGCTGAGACCGAGCGCGGTCACAGCTTGGGAAATCTTCTCGAACCCGATGGAATCGGCAAAGACAAATGAGAAGTCACGCTCCACGGTGGGATAACGTGGCAAAGATTCGTACCGCACCTGACGCAGGTCGCGGCGATAGAGCTGGTCGAGATAGAGCTCGGCGATGAATACGTCCTGACGCAGCTTGCGAGTGGCGGCGATCGTGGGATGAATCTGTCCGAATTGCGCGACGGGGACGCCGTCCATGACAGCGCGCGCCGAGCGGCCGGGATGGTAGTAGTCCGCAGTCGGAGGATCAAAGTGTAGAGCGGTGTGCTGGAACGGATGCAGAAGATTTTCTACATCACCCTTCACATCGAAAAACGATAGCGGACGCGCTTCTTGACGAGTCTCCTGATGAAGACGAACGCTGGGCGGCTCGGCGCTCCCAGTGGCTCCGAGGCAGATCCGCTTCAACTGCTCAGCTGTCGTGCCGGAAGCCTGGAACACATTGCCGGCCTCGAACAGGCACACATTGTCGCTTCCACGATTCAGATTGTAGGCAACCATATTCAGCATGCCCGGCACCATGGAAGTCCGCATGACAGAAGCTTCTTCGCTCAGCGGATTAGCCAATTCGATTACAGGCAAAGCGGAGAATTGTTCCGCCTCCTGATGCGAAATAAACGTCAGCGAAATGGCTTCGTTGTAGCCGAGGGCGAGCGCTGAGGTTCGTAACTTGTTATCTTTTTCCGCGTCGGGCTGTTCAACTACTGCGCCGGCATAGGCAGGCAGCGTGTTGGGAAATTTGTCATAGCCATGTAGCCGTGCGATCTCTTCGATGAGATCGACTTCGCGCTCTACATCCAGCCGCCAGCTCGGAATGCGCACCGTGAAATCCGCATCGCCTCCGCGTTCTGGGAGCACATCAAAACCGAGCTTGTCGAGGATGCGGAAAATTTCATGTGTCTCGAGCTTCTCCCCCAGAATGCGATGCACCTCGGCAATATGCAGCGCCACAGGAGCCAGATCCATGCTCCTAGCGACGACATCAAGGGGAGCGCCAACCAATTCCCCGCCTCCCGATTGAAGAATCAATTCCGCGACCCGATCGCAAGAAAGCACAGTGGACTCAAAATCCGCGCCTCGCTCAAAACGATGCGAAGCATCAGTATGCAACCCATGCCGCCGCGACATCTTCCGAACCGAAATCGGATCCCACCAAGCCGACTCGATCAGGATGTTTCGCGTCTTATCCGTAATCATGGTGTCGAAGCCACCCATGACGCCGGCCAGGGCCAAGGGTTTTCGTGCATCGGCGACGACCAGGTCTTCGGTGGCGAGCTTGCGATCGACACCGTCCAGGGTTTTGAGCTTCTCGCCATCGCGTGCGCGGCGGATGACGAGCTTGCCGCCCTCAAGCAGGTCGAGATCGAAGACGTGGGTGGGTTTGCCCATTTCCCATAGTGTGTAGTTGGTGGCGTCCACGGCGGTGTTGATCGGACGTTGATCTAGGAGAGCCAGCCGTTTTGAAATCTGTGCGGGTGACGGTTTTATTGTGACGTCGCGCAATATTCGAGCGGTAAATCGCGGGCATAACGCTGGCTCATCAATCTGGATTTGAAATTCAGCGCTGCCTTTGGCTGCGGGAAGCTGGGGCGCTATTGGTTTCAGCGGCAGGTTATAGATGGCGGAACATTCGCGAGCTACTCCGTAATGGTTCATGGCGTCGGGACGGTTGGTAGTGATGTCCATATCGAAAATCGTGCCGTCGCCTTCGCTGCTGACGGACTCGACCGCAATACCGGCCAGCGTGAGATCATCCGCCAGTTGGTGATAATTCACCTGGAGGTCGACGAAATCACGCAACCATTGGGGAGAGATTTTCATTTTGTGAAGCGGAAAATATTATGCAAACTGTTCTAGAAAACGCACATCGCCCTGGAAGAAGAGCTGAATGTCGTCCACGCCATACTTCAGAATCGCGATGCGCTCTACGCCCATGCCGAAGGCGAAGCCGCTGAACTTCTTGGAATCGTAGTTCACAAATCCGTACACATTGGGATCCACCATGCCGCAACCCAACAGCTCAATCCAGCCGCTGGCCTTGCAATTGGGGCAGCGTCCGCCATCGCGGTATCCCTTGCCGCCGCAGAAAATGCAACTGATCTGCACGTCCGCGCTGGGCTCGGTGAAGGGAAAAAATGACGGGTAAAAACGTGTCTTGACGCTTGAGCCAAACAGCGCCTTCATGGCGTGATCGAGTGTGCCCTTTAGATCGCAGAAGGTGATATTTGTGTCGACGGCCAGGCCTTCGACCTGATGGAAGATCGGCGAGTGAGTGGCGTCGGGTGCGTCGTTGCGATGGACCTTGCCGGGACAGACCACGCGCACCGGCGGCTGCATCTTTTCCATGGTGCGAATCTGCACTGGCGAGGTGTGAGTGCGCAGCAAGAGACGGTCGCGTAGCGGCTTCGATTCTTGATTGGCGATGAATAACGTGTCCTGCGTGTCGCGAGCAGGATGATTCGGCGGAAAGTTCAGGGCTTCGAAGTTGTAGTAGTCGGTCTCAATCTCCGGCCCTTCTTCCACTGAGTAGCCGAGGTTCCGGAAGACGGAAACAATTTCGTTCATCGTCTTGATGATGGGATGTTCGGCCCCCAGCGGGCGGCGGATGCCTGGGAGGGTGACGTCGACCTTCTCGGATTCGACTCGCGCGGTGGGAACGGAGCTGTGAATTCGCTTCAACGTCACGTCAACCGTCTCTTCGACTTGTACTTTTAACTGGTTGACACGTTGTCCGACGTCGCGCTTGCTGGCGGCGGGAGACTTTTTTAGCCAGAGATCATTAACGGTGCTCAGGATGCCATTCTTGCGCGCTATCCAGCGGTCACGGAAAGTTTTCCATTCTGCTTCACTTTTGACCGACTTCGATTCCGCGTTCAGTGCAGAAATTAATTCGCGCGAAGCCTTTTCCAGGGCCTCTGGCGAGTAATCCGTGAGTTTAGGAACGGTGTATGCCACGTTTTCTCCAACTGACTTCAAGTGTCAGCGGCGAATCCCTCGCAGCTAAAGCTGCTCGGGATGAGATCATGGAAGCGGTTGTCGGCACGGCTGAAGCCGTGCCCTTTCAAGGCGCGGGCCCAAAGCTGTTCCACAAGCTGTTTCTGAAAGCTCTTAAGCAAAAGACTCCAGCAATGTCCGTGATGGCTAAATGCCAAGTGCCAAGTGCCGATTTAACTCAGTGCTCCCTTGGCCTGCTCGACGAGGCTTTTAAAGGCGCCGGGATCGTGGACCGCCAAGTCGGCAAGGATCTTGCGATCCAGTTCTACGCCGCCTTTTTTCAGCCCGTGGATGAATTGGCTATAACTCATCCCATTCATTTTGGCAGCTGCGGCGATGCGCACGATCCACAGGGAGCGGTACTGGCGCTTTTTCTGTTTGCGGCCGGAGTATGCGAATTTGAGGCCGCGCTCGACCGCCTCTTTGGCGGAGCGGTACAGTTTGGATTTTGTGAGGAAATAACCGCTGGCGCGTTCCAATATCTTCTTGCGCTTGGCGCGGCGTTTGGTTCCGCGTTTTACACGAGGCATGTTCTCTCCTTTTAATTTCCATTTTGCGGCGGCTGGAGGCAGGAGACTGGAAACAGTCTGAATGGCCTCTTCACTCACCGGGGGCCACGCTGGTCAGGCCCACAGAACGCGGACAAGAACCCGCGCTAAACAACATACAGACTAGTATGGAATCATTCGTTTGATCTTGGGCGTATCTGCGTCGCTCACCAGGACCGACTTGCCCAATTTACGTTTACGTTTGTGTGCCTTGGAAGTCAGGATATGGCGCAAATGGGAATGGCCGCGCTTCACCTTTCCGCTGGCAGTTTTCTTGAAGCGTTTGGCGGCGCCTTTGTGCGTTTTCATCTTCGGCATAAATTCCTCGGGGATAATTAGCACTCAGCAATCAGCACTCAGCATTTAGCCATTGTAGGTTTGTACAGATTTCTGCTAAGTGCTGCTTCTATGCCTGACTGACTCGGCCCTGCGACGATTGCTGATGTTGCTTCTCTGCCGCCTTTTTGGGGGCCAAGATCGCGTGCAGTGTGTTGCCTTCCTGCCGGGGGCGAAATTCGACGATGCCTCTTTCGCCGATGTCTTTGATCAGGCGTTCCAGGATTTCGCGTCCCAGGTTGGTGCGCGTCATTTCGCGACCGCGGAAGAAAATAGTTGCTTTGACTTTATCTCCCTCGTCGAGAAAGCGCAGCACGTGGTTCTTTTTAGTTTCGTAATCGTGGTCGTCCACATTGATGCGGAACTTCACTTCTTTGACCACAATCACTTTCTGGTGCTTCTTGGCCTCGCGTTCCTTCTTCTCCTGCTGATAGAGGAATTTCCCATAGTCCATGATGCGGCATACAGGAGGCGTGGCTGTGGGGGAAATCTCGACCAGATCCAGGTTCTTCTCGCGGGCCATTTTCAGGGCTTCAAAGGGAGGCAGGATGCCGATCTGCTTGCCTTCATCATCAATCACGCGGATTTCGCGGGCTCGGATGCGGTCATTGGTGCGGATAAAACGTTTGTCGATACAATCCTCCGTCGATGAACAGGGCGAACGAGATGAAAATTATAGCATGGTCGGATGACGGAGGCGGGAGGCCAGTGCGTGACAGATCAATTCGACTAAGCGACACCATGGTTTTACAGGCATGTGTATAACTAATGAGTAACCTCTGAGGCAGGAGACGGCATCCGTGCTGAGTTCCAGGACTTCGGGAGAGTCCTTACCCCAATTGCACCATAATGGTGTATAGTGGTGTTATGGCAACAAAGAAAACAATCCGCCGCAGCCTGACGCTTCCTCGTCCCATCGCCAAGCAAGTTGACAGCATGGCGAGGCGGCGGCGGCTTAGCGACAATCGCGTACTGGTAGAGTTGATTGAGCTTGGGATCGAGGCCAGACGGCAGAAAGAAAAGGATTTTTTCGACCTGGCGGAGCGCTTCCGTGCGTCGAAAGATCCTGACGAAATCAAGAAACTAGGGGAGGAATTAGGCCTCTTCGTGTTTGGTGAGTAGTGCCCAGGTTGCTAGCTGGTCTCACCTTCCCATTGCCATTCGTGACCATTTGGCCGAGCGCATGCGTGATCGCAAGATCAGCCTCACCGACCTCAATCAACTCCGAATCTGGATCGAGTCGAAGCCCGACGTTTCCGAAGGACCTTGGTACAAAGACTTCGGATCGTTCAAATTGTGTGGCGAAGGCAGTTATCCCAAGACCTTTCTGCTGGCAGGCCAGACAGCTAAGGGCCGGAAGCTCTAGCTAGGCTGGGACCTAGACTGACTCCGATCAACTCGGCGGTTTCGATTCCGACGACCTCTGCTTTCACCCAGCGGTTGGCGTCGTGTCGCCCTTCCACCTGGAGTTTTAGATAATTATCCGTGAGGGCCTCGGTGAAGTTGCATTCAGAAAGGCGGGGATCCTCGTCCCACCGCATGGCGTCGCTATGGGAATGAAGGGTGATGGCCTCAACCGTTTTTCCGACCAACGACTCCATGAATGCCAGCTTTTTCTCGGTCGCTCTCTCACGCAAAATCCGGTTCCGTTCCCGCGCTACATGAACGGGAACTTGATCGCGCATTGCGGCTGCTGGTGTGCCCGGACGCGGAGAGTAAGTGAAGACGTGAAGATAAGTAAACGGTAGACATTCAATCATGCGGACAGTTTCGTGAAACTCGGCATCGGTCTCGCCGGGGAAGCCGACCATGACATCGGCCCCGATGCCTGCGGTGGGCATGGCAGCGCGGATCTTCTCGATTTTCTCTCGATAATGCCAGGGACGATATTTGCGGTGCATGCGGCGCAGGACGGTATCGCTACCGGATTGCATAGGCACATGCGCATGTTTGGCGATGCGCGGTGATTGGGCCAGAAGGCGTATCAGTTCGTCGCTCCAATCCATGGGTTCGACCGAGCTAATGCGGAGTTTTTCCAGTTTGGTTTGATCGAGGATGGCACGAATCAAATCTTCAAAGCGAGGCGGGCGGGGGCGCCCGCCCCACACTTCTTGCGAGAGATCGCGTCCCCAGCGGCCGAGATTGATTCCGGAGATCACGACTTCGCGATAGCCGGCTCCCACGAGAGCATTTGTTTCATGAAGGATTTGAGGCAGCGGTAGAGACCGGCTGTGGCCGCGAACGTAGGGTATGACACAGAAGGAACAGCGGTTGTCGCAGCCGTCCTGAACTTTGAGGTTGGGGCGAGTGCGTTCATTCGGAGCATCGAATACGGGAGCGGCCAGCAGTTCGGTGTGGGCGAAGATATCCGAAACGAAGATCGGGCTTCGGTTCTCGGACGTGAGGGTGGTAATAGGGACAAAGTGGCGGACCTCAGGGGCTAAAGCCGGTGTCTTCTCTTCACTTGCGGCACGGCTGAAGCCGTGCCCTTCCCAAGACAGTGCAACACCCTCAAACGCTTCAATATCCTGAGACCGTGCAATCGTCGGAGACCGCGTAATATCCAAAAGGACTGCAATCTCAGCCAACTGGTGTTTGTGCGAGTTCCCGATGACTTGACTCACGCCCGGCATGACGGCGATTTCATCGGGAGCCCGTTGCGCGTAGCAGCCAGTGACCACAATCTGACATTTCGGATTCTGACGATGGATACGGCGGATGGCGGCGCGTGCGTCCTGATCGGCGGCAGCAGTCACGGTGCAAGTGTTGAGCACCACAATTTCAGCTTGCGCCGGGACGTTGGCGCGAGTGAGGCCGCGCTCACGAAACTGATGCTCAATGGCAGCGCCGTCGGCCTGGGTGGCCCGGCAGCCAAAGCTCTCTACATAGAAACTGGCCACGGTCTATAGTAACGTAGAGGCAGTGCTCTTCGCCGGAGGATCCAGCCAGATGTTCTCGATTCTTCGACGAGAAGCGCAGCGGTCTTGAATTTCTTCGTTCTTACGCTTGCGACTTACTTATTTTTACCCTCGAGGTTTTTCTATGAAGCGCCGAATTCTGCTGGTGGATGATGACGTGGCGGTTCTACTCACGCTAAAAGCGGTTCTGGAAATGAATCAGTTCGACGTGGAGACCGCATCCTCGGGCGCGGAAGCAGTTGAGAAGATGCGCTCCGGCGTCTACCAGATGGTAATTACGGACGCGCGCATGGAAACCGAAGATGCCGGATTTCATGTGCTCCGCGCTGCACGCAAGCAGAGATACAATCCCGCGACTGCGTTACTCACCGCGTTTCCGCCAATGGATGGAGATTGGAAGCAGGCAGGGGCCCAGACTTTACTGGTCAAGCCGGTGGGGACGAAAGACTTATTGCGGCAAATTGAGGCCCTGCTGATTGGGCATGAAGATGAAAAGCGGGGACAGAACAAATCCCCGCGCAGACAAACACCCGCAGCTCATCGCGCCCGTGGAAAGAGAGTGAGCTAGCCAGCTTGCTTCAGATTCAGGCCGTAGCCGCCTGCCGCCGCTGCTGAAAACATTCGCGGCAGAAAACGGGACGGCCCTGGGTCGGCCTGAAGGGGACGGTAGTCTCCTTGCCACATTGCGAGCAGACGGTTCGAGTTTCAACCTTGGCGAAACTTTGTCCCGGTGGGTGAGGCGTTGCACCCAGCACGGAGACGCGTTTGGTTTTACAGGCTTTGCACCGCTTGGGTTCATTTTTGAACTGCTTGTCGTGAAAGAACAGCTGTTCCCCGGCCGTGAAGACGAAGTCGGCCCCGCAGTCGATGCACTTCAATATTTTGTCCTGGAATTCCATGGAGACTTCCCCCTTCAACCAATCCCTGCTCGATGCGCGCGGCCGACGAGAGATTGCCGACACTCGTAACCCGCGCGAGGGCGCAGAGTTTCCCAATTACTGGTTGCGCAGCTAAAGATTGACCCTGGGTTCGGCCGGCCATACTGGCAAAAGTATGGATTACTGCCAAATCGTCAACAGCGAATGCAAAGTGAAGCGGTACGCCCATCCAAACGGGGAGGCGATTTAAAAAAGGAATGGGCCACCCTTGGGGAGGGCGGCCCAAACATCATTAGTCCTGCTCTTTGCGAGCTTTCTTCCGGCTGCGCTTCCGCGCCAGCGCTTCTTTCACACGCTTCTTTTCGCCGGGCTTCAAGTAAAAGGAGTGACGCTTGACCTCCTTGATGATGTCTTCCTGTTGCACCTTGCGCTTAAAACGGCGCAGTGCATTCTCGAGGGATTCTCCCTCTTGCAGTCTAACTTCAGCCAACGGACTAACACCCCCAAACTCGTCCCATTTGGACGGGATAGTTATTGCAAGGTTCAGCATACAAGTCAAGAACTATAACCATGTTACACAGGAAAAATGCGGGTTGCAGCATGAGACAGCATAATTTTAGATTCAGAAAATCAGTTTCAAAGCGATCTGCACTTGCCGTGGAGCATACGCGTCGGTGGCCCGCAAAAAGTTTGCTGGCCGCCGGTACTGTCGGGAAGTGATTGATTCCAGTCTGGTTATCGACCCTGAACGAACTGGCCGGCGGTGTTCAGGAAGCCGTCGTCACTGAATTGGAGACGCTGGTTGGCACGGTTCAGCAAGTTGAAAGACTCAGCCACCAAATCGAGCTTCACTCGATCCTGAACATACAGACGACGAGTCAGGCGCATGTCCGTGGTGGCGTAATCCGGGCCCAGGAATGCGTTGCGTCCGGCTCCGGGAAGTCGATCATTGGTACTGTTGTTGTCCTGATTGGGATCGCCGAAAACGCGTGCGTCAACCGGGCGGCCGCTGCCGACGGTCACGACTCCGGACATCTTCCAATCGTTGAAGATCCGACCAAGGAAAGTGTGATTGCGACTGAAGGGGCGAGGATCTGCAATCCAAGAGAAAGCAAAACGATGGCGCTGATCGGTGCGCGAGCCGGTTGGTGACACGAATCGTGTCTTGTAAGAAGGCAGCATACTCGTTGGTGTCGGGATGGGTGACCGGGGAGCCGAAGTTTTGGATGTAATAGCGTGGCACCTGGTGCGCGTAGGCGCGCAACGGGGTCAGTTGAAGGCCTGCGATCATGGGATCGAAGGTAAAAGGGTTTACCTTGATGTCGTCATAGATATATTCCCCACCGAACAGAGATGGGAAATAGTTGTAGGTCCAGGTCAGCATGGCGTCGCCGCCAAATTTCCAGGAGTGGCGTCCGCCCTCCAGACCGAAAGTTTCGGTCAGATGCAATCGGTGCTCGGCAGTCTGGCGTGGCAAGATTGAGGATCTTCCAAAACCGTCAATGATGCTGGTGACTTTTGTCCGTACCGCCGACGAATTGCTGCTGGATTGCTGCAAGTCGTGGGAAAACTGGGCACGCAAATGGCTTACCAGGTGCCAGGAGAGACTGCTGGTCAGCGACACTGAGCGCTTTCGGTGGCAACATCCTCTTCCCCGTTATCGCTCACGGCGAAAGACGTTACTGGGCTGGCGGGATCGAAGAAGACGTTATTTTGCCCATAAGAGCGCGAGGTACTGAGGCGGGCAGACAGGTTGTGCTGCGGGTTGATGGGGAAATCCAATTTGAAGAAGCCGGTGTTACCCAGCAGCTTGGCAGGAAACTCGCCGCCCAGCGCGGAAAGGCCGTCGGCGGCAGCGAAGACGAGTGATTTATCGCTGTCCTCGTAATCCCCATGATGCAGAGGTTCTGCAGCTTTTTGTGGGATGACTTTAGAACTTCCGTCGAGGAAGTGGACGACAGTAGGAACGTGAAAGATGTGCTGATCGAATCCGGCAAAAAAGAATATTTTGTTGCGACGTAGCGGACCGCCGATGGTGAAGCCGAACTGATGCTGGCGATATTTGGGCTTGAAGTCCATAAAAGGATGGCGGGCGTTGAAGGAGCTGTCGCGCAGAAAATAGAAGCTGGTGCCATGAAGGTGGTTAGATCCTGACTTGGTGACTACGTTCACCACCGCGCCGCCGGCACGTCCCAGCTCCGCGCTGTAGGTGTTTGAGGAAACGCGAAACTCCTGCACCACCTCGTTTGAGAACTGATAAGGGGCGCGATAGCGGCCATGGGCCTGGGCGAAGAAGCCGTTGTTGTTGTCTGCACCATCCACCAGGTAACTGGATTGATAACCGCGGAGTCCGCCAAATGCGAGATCGCCATTGGAAGCGGAAGTAAGGCCTCGTGGATCCTGAGTAACACCCGGCGCTAGCAAAGCTAGATCGGTGAAGCGGCGGCCGTTCAACGGCAATTCGCTGATCGCACGCTCATCGATTACGGCAGAGATGGCGGCGGGCTGGGTTTCAACCAGCGCCGGCTCATCGGAAACGGTGACGGTTTCCGTGGCTCCGGCAACTGCCAGCTTGAAAGCCAGTTGGAGGGTGCCACCGATGTCCACGTGCAGTGTGGGCGTGATCTGTGGAGACATTCCAATGGATTCGGCGCGTCCGGAGTAATCTACTGGTGGAAGCAGCTGAAGAGCAAAGCGGCCTTCAAGGTCGGTTGAATTTGAATAGCGCAGTCTGGTCGCATTGTTGACCAGCGTGACGCTGGCGCCTGGAATTCGGCCTCCCACCTGGTCGCTGACGATTCCCCGGATGGCGCCCGTGGAGGCGTCTCGCGCCAGCGCCGGGGTGAGAAGGAGAAAGAAAGAAAGAAAGAAGACGGGCACAACAATGCGACATAGGACTCCCCGGTATCGATAGATTGAAAGTGTCAGGTGAGTCCAGTGACGGGGGACACTCTTGGTATAGCACCTGCCGGGTGAGAAAGTCTGTGAGGGGCAAGGTTTGTTTTTGAAATGTGTTCCGGGTTGGGAAAAGCGGGGTTTCAGATTCGAGTACTGAAGTTCGCTGTCTCAGTTCTCAGCAGCCAGGTTACAGGGTTGCTCGCTGCTTATTCAGGTCGGCAATTTTTTGCTGTACTAGTTGCTCAATCTGATGGAGGACTTGGTCTTCGGAGAGGCGGGTGGAGTCGAGGATCAGGGAGTCGGGCGCGGGTGCGAGGGGAGAGGCTGTGCGCGTACGATCACGGCGGTCGCGTTCACGCAGCTCAACCGGGGATTCGGCCGCCACTCCGCGCAGATGCTGCTGCTGCAATCGCCGCTGTTCGCGGACTACAGGGTCGGCATCCAGGAAGACTTTTACATCCGCGTCAGGGAAAACCTTGGTAGCGATGTCACGGCCTTCCATCACCACGCCGCCGCCAGTGCCCATTTCGCGCTGGCGCAGCACCATCCATTCACGCACTTTGGGATGAACGGAGACGCGGGATGCGCCTTCGGTGACGTCAGTCTCGCGCACACGCTGAGTGACATCGCGCCCATCCAGCAATACGCGGTTGCCGCCCATAGCGGGTTCAAGCTGGATTCGCGAATTATGGGCCAGGTTTAGCAGCGGCGCTTCTTCGTCGAAGGATGCGTCCCATTCGATCGCTTTGAGGGCCAGGGCGCGGTACATGGCGCCGCTTTCCAGGTTGACATAGCCCAACTTGCGGGCCAGACGCGAGGCAATCGTGCTTTTGCCGGCACCAGCCGGGCCATCGATGGCAATGATCAGTTTGCGTGGTTCAGTCATCGGAAAGCTAATGATTGTACACGCGGCAGATAGGGAAGGAGTGTGTGGGTGTGGCAGAAGATCTATGGATATTCAGACGATGAAGGGCGCAGCCGAGCTGCGCCCCGTGGCACTCGTCTTTAGCGCCGATTCAGCGATGTTTGATGAAGGCGCCGGTTTGCAGTTCGGCCATGGCCTGTCGTAGCTGTTCTTGCGTGTTCATCACAATCGGTCCGTACCATGCAACCGGTTCCTCGATCGGCTTGCCCGATACCAGAAGGAAACGGATACCCTGGTCGCCGGCCTGGACGCTGATCTCATCACCGCGGTGAAACAGCACCAGCGAGTGATTGCTAACGTCGTACACAGGCGCGGCGTTGGGGTCCACCGTCTGCTCAGTAAGAACCGCACGAGGTTCCGAGGAATCACGGAACGTGCCAGAGCCCGCGAACACGTAGGCAAAGGCGTTGCGCGTGATCTCAATCTTGAGCCGCTTCCGCTGGCCCGGGGCAACCGAGACATCGAGGTAATTCGGATCAGCGGCCACCCCTTCCACCGGCCCCCTCTTACCCCAGAATTCCCCGCAGATGATGCGGATGCGGGTGCCGTCATCGTCGGTGACCTCGGGGATCGCGCTGGCCGGAATGTCCTGATAACGTGGGTCGGTCATCTTCAGCGATGAAGGCAGGTTGGCCCAGAGCTGGAAGCCGTGCATGCGTCCCTGCTTATCACCCTTTGGCATCTCCTGGTGGAGAATGCCGCTGCCGGCGGTCATCCATTGCACGTCGCCGGCGGTCATTTTGCCCTTGTTGCCAAGACTGTCGCCGTGCTCGACTGAGCCGGCGAGCACGTAGGTGATGGTCTCGATCCCGCGGTGGGGATGCCAGGGAAATCCCGCCAGGTAGTCCCCAGGATTGTCGTTGCGGAAATCGTCCAGTAAGAGAAACGGATCGAAATCCTTGGTCTTGCCGAAGCCGAAGGCACGCTGCAGCTTCACGCCCGCGCCTTCGATCGTGGGTGTGGTTTGAATAATTTGTTTAATTGGTCGGAGTGACATATTTTCCCTTTCTATGCCAGGCAGCACACGGGTTGGACGTGTGCCGTGGCGGATAACTCAAGCTCTGAGGAATTCCGCGTCGAGCGTGATGGTCACCTCGTCGCCAACCAGGATGCCACCGGTCTCGAGCGCTGCGTTCCAAGTCAAACCAAAGTCTTTGCGGTTGATCTTTGTGGTCGCGGATACCGCAACTCGGGTACCGCCCCAGGGATCCTTCGTAGGCGGAGTTGGCCCGTCCACGGCAAAGAGCACTTTGCGGGTGACACCGCGAATGGTCAGGTCGCCCTCTACCGCCAGCTCTCCGTCCCGGACAAGCCTGATGTCCGTGGACTTGAAAGACAAGGTGGGAAACTTTTCCATGTGGAAGAAGTCGGGACTCTTCAGGTGCGCATCGCGCTGAGCGTCGCGCGTTTCAATGGAGGCCGCTTCGATCACGGCTTCGACGCGAGAGTTTGTCAGGTCGGTTTCGTCCAGAGTTAACACTCCTGTGACTTTGGGGAATTGCCCCTTCACGTTGGAGATCATCATGTGCTTCACCTTGAACTCGGCAACGGAGTGAGCCGGGTCGATGTTCCAGGTGGTAGTTGGGGTTTGCGTAGCCAGTGTGCTCATGGTAGCTATCCTTTCTGCCTGCTTTAGATGCGTTCCGACGATATTCGTTTAAACAAATATATCTACCAGAAAAATCAGCTGACTTTGGTACGGCAGGCGTGCAGCAACTCGGCGAGCGCCCGGAGTCGCTCCTGTCCCAGCTGGCCCAATTGCTTGCGATGGACCTCTTGTATCGGCGCGTCGAGCCCGGCCAGGAGTTTGAGTCCCGCAGGCGTGATCTGGGCCATTACCATTCTCCGATCCTTGGTTTCCCGGCTGCGCGAGATCAGCTCGCGCTTTTCCAGGCGATCGAGTAGCCGTGTTATGTCAGGATCCCGCGTGACCATGCGGTTGGCAATCTCGCCGCAGGGGAGCCCTTGGGGCGCGCCGCGCAGGATGCGAAGCACGTTGTACTGGGTCGCCGACAGCTCCTCGGTTTTGAGTACCTGGGCCGGGCCTCGGGACAGCAAATCGCAGGTGCGCATCATGTCCAGAAGCGCCGCCTCCTCAGGGCATGGCGCCCGCCGCCGGCCGCTCTTCGCCTGAATCGATTCCTTCATACAACGTAATAATACTCGTCATAACGACTATTGTCAAGACGGATGTAAAAGCGGGGCCTTCCGCCTGCCCCTTCTATAACGAGACTTAGGTTGTGGGAATGGTCCCGCCATCAAGGACGTAATCGCTACCGTGAATCGCCCCCGGCGCGTTCCGACGCGAGGAAAGCCACCAACTCTGCCACCTCTTCCGGCTTGCCTGGCCTGCCCAGGGGAATGCCGCCGAGGAGGTCCATGATCTTCTGGCGCGCAGCATTCTCGTCGATTCCGTTGCTCTTGGCCAACTGTACGATCATTCCGTGCGCGCCTGAGGTCTCAATGAAACCAGGCGAGATCAGATTGACACGAACGCCCTTCGGACCGACTTCATTCGCCAGACCTTTGCTGTAGGTGCTAAGCGCGCCCTTGGCCGCAGCGTATGCCAGCGTCGAGTCGTAGAGCGGCAGACGATGCTGGATGGATGCGATATGAAGGATCACGCCGGAGCGGCGCTCCAGCATGCCGGGCAGAAAGAGCCAGTCTAATCTTACGGAAGCCATCAGGTTGACGTTCAGTGCCTTCTGCCAGTCGTCGTCTGTAAGCACCTGGAAGCCGCCGTTGGGAGCGTCAGATCCTCCAACGTTATTCACTAAGATATCGAGCCCACCCCACTCTTGGAGAATGCGGTCCCCCACCTTTCGGACTCCATCGGCAGTGCCGATGACTTCCTGAACGAACAGCGCGGAAGTTTGTCCTTCAGAGAGCGGAGAGCGGGCGGCCGTCGCCACAAGAGCGCCACTTAGCGTGAGTCTGCAGACGATGGCCGCTCCCATACCTTTCGTACCGCCGGTGACGAGAACCCGCTTGCCCTTAAACTCATCAGGGTCGAAAGAAAAGGGATAGTTTTTATTCATATTATTTCCTCGAGGCATTGGCTTGCTGCATAGTAAGCTTCGCAGCATGCATACTTAACCGCAAGAACGCACGAAAAAGTGCGTTACACTCCCGCAGGTATGCCGAAAAAGTACACGCCGAGTTCTGCGGCCAGTGACGTGGAAGGTGCGCTGAAGCTTCTTGAAGGCCGCTGGAAATTAGTCATCCTGTTCCACCTCTTTGGCGGCAGAGTGTTGCGCTATTCCGATCTGGAACGGCTAATTCCGAACATCTCGCAGAAGATGCTCGGTCAGCAGCTTCGCCAGATGGAAGCCGATGGCATCGTGGTGAGAAAGGCATATCCTCAGGTGCCACCGAGGGTTGAATACAGCCTCACGGCATGGGGACGAGCACTGTGTCCCGCCCTGGATGCCATCCTGAAGTGGGCGGAATTCCGTCCGCGGGTTTGAGAATGAAGTACCGCTAGAATCCGGTCCCTATAGCAAAATAGATCAATGGCCAGCGTGCGAATGGACAAGTGGCTTTGGGCTGCCAGATTCTTCAAGACGCGAGCATTGGCGGCACGAGCCTGTGAACTCGGTAGGATTCAATCCAACGGGCAACCCGCCAAGCCTGCTCGGGAAGTCCACATTGGAGACATGTTGCGAGTCACAAACGAAGGCGGCGAGTTTCAGGTGGAAGTCCTGCTTCTCAGCGAGGTGCGCGGCCCGGCTTCGGTTGCGCAAACCCTCTATCGCGAGACCGACACGAGCCGGGAACTGCGCCTGAAGGCGGCAGCGGAGCGTAAAGCGATGAAGCAGTTCGAACAGTTACCCGCCGGCAGACCGTCAAAACGAGATCGTCGGAGAATCATACAGTTCCGGGGGCGAGCCTGACGCAGGCGATCTTAGCGACTGTCATCTGCGGCGCGATGTGGAAGTTCGTGGCGGCCTGGATCTTTGTAAGTGCTCCGGGGGACGAACGATGGGCTCGACCTTGGCCGGCGTGATTTGGACCAGGGAGCGATTTCCTACGTGGACGAAACTCAACTCCCGAGCAACGAGCAAGGCGTTGACTGCTTCTTTTACCCGCGAGCGGGGAACAAAATTTCCGAAGAAACTTTCGATCTCCTGCTGGTCAGCGGCGATCACGCAATCGAGATATTTTGAAATCAGTGCGGACAGAGCTTCGCCAACCGACAGGCTTATCCCCTCGCGGACCGCATCCGGGGCCCAACGGTAGAGGACGTCCCAAAAAGCGCCTTCGGCGGGATTGTAGTCGACACGGGTAATGCGCAGCTTGGACCAAAGCTCGCTCAGCGCGTGATCGAGAGCTGCAAGAGAGATGCTGCCACCCAGAACGTCCCGCATTTTCTGCTGCGAGATTGGGCCTTCGCGCCGGATAAGCTCGAAGGCGTCGCAAGCCAATTGCGAATATTCCGAGCGCGGGCCGGCCTTGGGTGCCTGCTTGGGGTTGCGCTCTCCCGCTAGCGCATAAAAATAAGGAAATATGGAAGCGACAACCAGAAAAGCATTGTTTTGATCGATCAGGTTGGCTTCATAAGCAGCGTGCTCACGCAGGAGACGGACCATGAGATCAGTCGCGTCCTGAGAACGGGGGTCAGAGAAGGCGTGCTGCCAAGTGGGTAAACGTTCGTCAGAGCCAGCCCACGCGCCAATAAAGGTGGGCACCAACACAGGCTGCTTCACTGGATACAGCAGACAGAAGCCGACTGATTCGATGAAAGCACGGGCGTCCTCCAGCGTGCGCACGGGATGCCCGTTTAGGCGCCATTTATCGCGTCGGAGTTGGTCGAGTTCCTGGTCGGTCATAAGAACAGCATTCAGCAATCAGCACTCAGCATTCAGCCAATCGTTGGGCGCCACTCAGCATTCAAAGGGCTGAATGCTGAGTGCTGACTGCTGAGTGCTGTCTTTCTCAAATTCTCTTAAAAGCTTTCTGAATATCTTTTAGAGAGTATCGCAAAACTACCGGCCGTCCATGGGGACAGGTCATGGGGCACTCCGTTTTCGCAAGCTCGGCCAGCAGCCATTCCATTTTGTTGTGCTCCAGCGGCATATTGATCTTGATGGCGGCGTGACAGGCGATTGACGCGGCGATGCGGCCGCAAACTTTTTCCATGTTGAGGGCCTGTTCTTCCTGCGACAACTGATCGAGCAATTCGTGCAGCATGTGCTCGATTTGTGGGGCGTCGACTCCCGCGGGGGCGATTTTTACCGCGATGCTGCGATTGCCGAAAGGCTCGGCTTCGAAACCGTTTTTGGTGAGTTCGTCGGAAATTTCGGCAAATACGGCTTGCTGCGCGGGCGTCAGTTCAATCACCAGAGGCATGAGCAGGCGCTGGCTCTCGACTTTCTGCGCGGCGCGTTGCTTAAGCACTTTTTCGAAAAGCACGCGCTCGTGGGCCACGTGCTGATCGACGATCCATAAGCCTTCGCGATTCACGGCCAGGATGAACGATTCCCTGATCTGTCCCAAAGGTTTGAGCGAGGCCAGCGATGGGGCGATGTCACTCACGTCTTCAGGCTCGTCGGGAAGCGGCGGGGCACAGCCGTCGCTTTCTACTACTTTCGGCGCGCGAGCCAACGATACGGCGGCATTGCCTTCGACGCCGATTCCCCCACTGAAGTGGAATTGCGTGTTGATAGCCGGGGGCACCGGCGCCTGCAACGTGAACTCTTGCGGCGGGGCGTCGAATGAAGGGGCCAAGGCGGCGGAACCTTCTGTCATGACGGTATGTCCACCAGCGATCAGGGAAGGAGTTGCCGTGGGATGGGCGCGGATTTCAGTCGCGAACTGTGGGACAGGTCGAGCTTTCAGCAGGGCAGCGCGGACGGAATCGCGCACGAAATCATGCATCACGGTCTGCTGGCGAAAACGGACCTCGATTTTAGAAGGATGAACGTTGACATCCACTTCTTCCGTGGGCAGTTCAAGAAACAGCAGCACCACCGGATACACCGTCGGCGGCAAGATGTTGCGGTAAGCGTCCGTGAGGGCGTGTTGAATCAGGCGATCGCGAATCAGGCGGCCATTCACGAAAACATAGATAGAGTTGCGATTGAGCTTCTGGATCTCAGGCTTGGAAACGAATCCGTGCAGGCGGATTTCTCCGGGATCTCTCGAACTGTGTTCTTGATCTTCTTCCGTTCTTCTCCACGGAGGCGGCTGGGGTAATCCGATTCGTTCCAGAGGCTGCGCGGCAGCGACCGCGATCAGTTGATCGAGCACTTCTTTACCAAACACTTGGTATACACGTTCGCCGTATCCATCCACGGGCGCGGCGATCAACACCGCATTGGTGGCCGAATGTAATTCGAAGTGCTTGTCAGGATGGGCAAGAGCGTAATGAGTCACCAGCGATGCAATATGCGAAAGCTCGGTGGACTCAGCCTTCAGAAATTTCTTCCGCGCCGGAGTGTTGAAGAAAAGGTCCCGCACGGTAATGGACGTGCCCAAAGGGAGTCCGGCTTCTTCCACTTTGAAGATTTTGCCGCCCTTGATTTCGACTACAGTTCCGCACGATTCATCGGCAGCCTTCGTCTCCAAGCGAAGGCGCGAGACCGAGGCGATTGAGGGCAGTGCTTCCCCACGAAATCCGAGAGTAGCGACACTCAACAGGTCTTCGGCATTTTTGATTTTTGAAGTTGCGTGACGCTCGAAGGCCAGCAGAGCGTCGTCGCGTACCATGCCACAACCGTTGTCGGTGATTTGGATGAGTTTTTTGCCGCCGGCTTCGATTTGAATTCGAATTCGGGTGGAACCTGCATCCAGCGAATTTTCCAGCAGTTCCTTTACTACCGAAGCCGGACGTTCCACCACTTCGCCGGCGGCGATCTTGTTGGCAACTTGCTCGGAAAGTACGTGGATACGCCCCATTGAGTCAGCGAGGTGGTCGCGATCAGTTTCGCAGATGCGCGTCTAGGAAAGCAAAACCAGAGGTTCCGCCCAAATGGGCGTCGGCGGTGAGCCGTCCAAGGAAGTTAATGCGATGGCCGGAATTCTACTGCTAATGTTGTTTCCACTTCCACGGCTCTCCCGTTCACTTGATAAGGCTGGAAACGCCACCATTTGACGGCGTCGATGGCAGCTGAACCCAGCGCATCGGGACCGCTGATTGGACGCAGTTTCACCACCGAGCCATCCCGCCCGATAACTGCCCCTAAGACCACCACACCCTGGACGTTGGCTCGGCGCAGTTCCTCAGGATAAAGCGGCTCCACTTTGTGGGTTATGAGCTGCTGCATGATCTCGGCGGGCACGGTAGCGCGCAGCAGTTCCGAATTCGCTGATTTGCGCTCCGGCATGCGGGTTTCGAGTTCATTCCAAGCGCGGTACCATCGCCACCAGCCCACGCTACCGAGCGTAATGAAGATTAGAAGTGCGAGCACTAGAACGCGGTGGGAAATGTGCGCAGTCGGGGCCGCACTGGCTTCCATGGTGGTTATCTGGCGAACTGGCGTTACAGGCGGCGGAATCGGTGGGGAAGGCGGTGTTCTCCGTCGCGCCCAGTAGCGGATGCTGGCCTGCTGATCCTGAGACAGTCCAAGGAATTGGAAGCCGCATTGCAACTCTGCCTTGTGACGGACCACGGCCTTGGCTCGCAGCGGCGCGCTTACATCGGGAAGCCAAAACTCCACGCCAACCGAGTCACCGGGGCGAAACTCCGCTGCCAGAACTGCCAGCAGGCCGCCTTCACCCAGGTCAATGCAGCGTCCGGGAACGTTATCGGGAACGCCGGAACGTAGTACGGTTACATCGATGGGAATTGCGATCGCGTGACGAGAAACACGGCGTGGGATGATATTTGCGGGCGCCAGAGCTCGTGCGGGTCCAGCATTCATAGATTCCCTTGGGGGCACATCAAAAAGACCTTCGGCCACACGGTTCAGTAATCAGGTTAGGCGTACGAGCGGAGTATAGCATCGCTTTTTGGAGGGATTCGAGAGTATCGTGCCTCCGGCACTTGGTCAGCTTGTTTCAGCTACCCAGCGCTGGAAGCGCTGGGCTAAGGCATTTGGCCCCTCGGGGCTGGACATGGCGCGGCAGAGGGCCGTGGTCAGAATCGGTTACGGGCAGTATCACCGCGCGAGTAGCAATCATCCCAAAAAGCAGATTGGCCCGGGGCGTGTGCCCTGAGCCAATAAATACGACACCAGACGTTGCCGGCGTTCGGCTGCGTGCTCGGATTACGGCCAGCGTTTCGCGGTGTCTTCCCATCCGGCGGCGCGAGCGGGCTGCGGATTTGCATTCACGGCCGGTTGGGGAATGCGAATAGGCTGCTGCGTCCCCGTGGCCGCGGTCAAAGTGGGTTTGTTGGCTGCATCAGCTTCCTTATCCTCGGACAGCAAGGGAGCGGCCACCCGCAGAGCTTCCACTTCTTTCTCCAACTTCGAGAGCTCAAGTTCCTTCTGTCTCAGGACCTCATAAACATTTTTCATCGGGGCACCTGTGAAAACGGTTCGAATACAGTGAATATCGGCACTTTATGCAGGTATAACTCTTTTGTCAAGGAGTAAGCGGGGAACTCCGGCTGGGTTCTTTTATGATCAACGCGGCCTGGCCGCGGCCAAAAGGAACTTCCCATCTGCACTCTTTTTGCGCAATTCGACTTGGAATCCGCCGCGCTCGATAAGAGCGAAAAATACCGGCTCGTCATATTTGATTGAGCTGCTCATGAACACTTTTTCGTCTTTTTTTAAATGCATCAAGGTAGGGCCGATTCGCACTTCCAGAGCGCGGAGAGCAACGAAATATTTTGCCACCTCGTGAATTCCTTCCTCGCCTGGTCGCAACTCAAAATTGAGGTTGCCATCCTGTTCGGTCAAGCCCAAAGAGGCCAGCGGACTGAATGCAAACCGGCGGTTGGTCGGATTGTCATAGCCTGCAAGCGTGCTCTCGCGGTCAAAAACCTCACCATCGAATAGTGCACAGTCCACGGGCCGCATGATACGCAGCAATCGCTCGGGAAATCGTAGGGGATCGAATGCGCCGAGAGTATTCCCCAGAGTGGCAAAGATGCAGGACCGGCCCTGTCGCGCTAAAGCTTGCAGATGATCATCCGAGGTGATGTCGAGCTTGATTCCACGGACGCTGATTGCCGATCCGCGTGTGGCCGTAAGAGCCAATTCCAATAATGACTGGCTGAAATCGACTGCGGTGTAGGCCAGTGGCCGGTCAGTTTGTTGAAATGCTTGCAGCAGAAGTTTATCTTTGCTGCCCTCACCACATCCGAGACCGCAAAGCGTGTCAGCTTGCGGCCAGAGAGCTATCAGTTCAGGGCCGCTTGCTGCCAGAAGCTGCAAGGCGCGATTGGCGTTGCGGTACGCCGGAGCTCTCATCAATTCGACCCAGGCGCTTACGGAGGCAGGCATCCAGTAGAAAAATTTTTCATCCAGAAAACGCCGGGCAAAGGCAGCAGCAAACCCGGATGCGATTTCATCTTCCCGCAGAAGCACTTGCACCGAAAATGGTGTTTTGGCAATAGGCATGCTGTCAGCAGATTATCGGGCTTCTACATGGGTTTCAAAGAAATGCGGCATCGATTTGTGTGACTCTTTGCCGGTTTCCGCATCTACTGTTAACAGCCTTCGAAGGCTATTGGAGGAAATATCATGAAGATCGTGGAAATCAGCGAAGTGGCCCCCACTTGTCATAGCAACTTTAAACTAGTGGAGACCGCAGAGGTGTCCCCCACCTGCCACAACAATTTCAAACTGGTGGAGAGCACAGAAGTTGCACCGACCTGCCACTAAAAGGTCTGACGGGCTGAGCCTGCGATGACCAGGCCGCCCAGCCTTACGCTGCCGCTATAATAAACGGCAGCTGGACTGGCCGTCGCAGGCTTAATCCTATGCCATCCATATCCGAGGGCCGAATTTCCGTCGGCGCCTTTTACAATCCGCACTTAGCAGAAGAGTTGCTCCGCGCCGGCGATCTTATCGGACATCTCGCTATGGCTGATCCGCCTGCAAGCGACGATGCTGGGTTTCCATATATCCGCGATCGCTTTCCGTTGCTGCTGCACGACTATCTGGGACAGCTTTCCGATCCGTTGAGTCCGCATGCGCTCGAGCGGGCGCGGCACTTGCAGGACATGTACCGGTCTCCTTGGGTTGCGGAACATTTTCAATGTCTGCACACTCAGGATCACGATCGCACTTTGGATTATGTGTTTCCGCCGCTTTATACCGAGGAATTTCTACAGCGGTTTGAAGCCAACGCACGAGTGTTGCAAGATGCAGTCGGTGCGCCCCTGGTAATGGAAAACATTCCGGGATTTTTTTCCCTGGAGCACACGCAAATGAGCGAAGCGGAATTCCTGCGGCGCTTCTTCGACGACACCGGGTGCGGATTTTTGCTCGATCTGCCGCATATCTGGTTGGCGGCGCACTATTCCGGCATCACGGCACGAGAATATTTGAAGGATGTCCCGCTGGAAAAAGTCGTTGAATTGCACGTGGCTGGAGTGGAAGAAGATCGGGATCTGGAAGGGCCGTGGATTGCTCCTACTGCGCCGCCGCAGGAGATTCTGGATTTGGCATTGTGGGTTGCGGAACGTGCGCCTAGGCTGCGTGCTGTGACGTTCGACGCCTTGTCTCCCGGCTTAGCCGCGGAAACGGTTCTGAAATCGGTGGAAATGACGCGCCGTGCCTTCGGGCTGAACTAAGAGGCTGGCGCTAGCTATCTGTGGCAGACTCATTTATTCCAACATGCCCAAACCAGAACCTTCCAAAAGCGATCGCGATTTGCAAGATGACGTCATCCGCTATCTTGCGGATGCCGGCGCACGAAACAAAAATTCGTCGGAACTACCTCTTTCCCCAGAGCAGGCGAAGCGAGCAGGAAAATTTGGTCGCTTTCTGGCGCGACGCTATTATCGCGACCGGCTAGCGCGCTCCTTCCGTTACTCGCGATTGTTTGCGACGGCGATAGGACGTACCGCGGAGCAAGTGGTAGATGGAGAGTCGTTCCAGACTTTTCTGAACGAATGTGTAATGGGATCTCTCGAAGCCGCGCAGCGAGTGGGGCAGATGGCGCTCATGTATCTGTCCGATGTCCAGGAGCCGGGTGGATGGTGGTGCGACTTGCTGGCCTACGAGCAGGCATTCTTCCTTCAGGCGGCCACGGCTGAAGCGGAACCGGTGACGGATATTCCGCGCCGGCGACGTAGCGCCGCGTGTTTCGCTTTTCGATGGAATCTGCCGGAAATACTGCCTCAGCTCAAGTCTGCTCGGAACATTGGTGACGATTTGAAAAAAGATGTAGCCCTACTCTTTTCCCGCACCGCTAGCGGAAAAATCTATGTGATTGAAATAGAGGAGCAGGCTGAAAGGGTCTGGCGTCAGACCGATGGATTGCGGAACATGGATCAGATCGCCTCGGCTGTATCTCTCCCGTTGACAACCGTACAAGATACTTTGCAAGCGTTAAGTCAAATAGGAGCTGTGGTGCTGCCTCCGCAATGAGCGGGTCGATGCTGTCATTATTCAGTATTCAGTCTGCGCAAATTCCTAAAGCTTCCTTGGCTTGTTTCCGTGCACCTCACTCGACTGACTGGGCGGCTTTCGACATTGGTTCGATGGCAGACATTAAGTTGAAAGAAGTAGATTTTTCATTGCGATGCGGCACCTAACTCAACAATGCGAAGAAATCAGTACTTCTGCGGCGGGTTGCGCGAGAGGGAATTCCAACTTTGGAAGTAATTCCACTCACCAAGTATGGAAAGACGGAGTTTACAAATGTGAATATCGCAACATAACATTTCCAAAACAAATGTTCGCGGCACTGACCAAGTGAAGTTCACAATAATTGCAAACTCTTCTTACCTTTTCTGAATCTCGACGTCTAAGAAGCAATGAGTTCCGCCACTCCGGCCCTATCTGACGCAAGAAAACGCAAGGTACAACGACCTCGCAAGTCAGACCTGGTTGATGGAACCCGGGAGAGGGCTTTTGCGTACCAGATCCAGGAGTGGTGTGCCCAAGGAAAGCGGCCCGTCAGACGTATGAGGCGCGTCGACGAGCAGTCGGCTCCGGAGGTCGGTCATGGAGAGTGCGCGAAATACTGGTAACGGAAGCGGAAGCAAGAGCCTTCCTGGCAGCGGTGATCCACATGTCCAGGAAGTAATGCGGGCTGCCCACGAGGAACTCAAGCAACTGCTACGTCAGCGCGGCGATATCATGAAGCGTATTGGTACGGTGAAGCAGACGATTGTTGGGCTGGCGAACCTATTTGGCGACGATGTACTGAGTGAAGAGTTGCTGGAACTGGTGGACCGCAAGAGCAGCGGCCGCCAACCTGGATTCACTAAGGCTTGCCGCATGGTATTGATGGAGGCCGACCGGCCTCTGGGAGCGCGTGAAGTTTGTGAGCATATCCAGCAGCGCATTCCGCCGATATTGCTGCGACACAAAGATCCGCTGGCGTCGGTCACTACCGTGCTAAACCGATTGGTGGAATATGGCGAGGCTCGAACCGTGGTTCGCGAAAATGGACGACGCGCCTGGCAGTGGGTGGCGGATCCAGCGGATAGCGGTTTTGCCCGCGAGCGCGAAGGTTCCCCTTCAAAATTCTGAATGCGATAACCACGAAGGGTACGGAGTTTTTCTCAGTTCCCAGCCCGAGGTTCTCAGTTCTCAGCCCGGACTTTTCTTCAGGCGGGCAGCAGCATACCTTTTTCCAGATGGCGAGTTACGTGAGCGTACGACGCGGCATGCGGGTCGTGCGTAACCATCACGATAGTCTTTTGAAAATCCTGGTTCAGACGCTTGAGAATTTCCAGGACTTCGGTGGCGGAATGGCTATCGAGATCGCCTGTGGGCTCGTCAGCCAGCAACAGAGTTGGATCGCTGACGATGGCACGGGCAATGGCGACACGCTGCTCCTGGCCGCCAGAAAGTTGCTTAGGCAGATGGTTCACACGGTCTTCGAGACCGACCAGTTTCAAGGCCGTCATCACGTGTTCGCGACGCTGTTGGGAATTGAGCTTAGTCAGCAGCAGCGGGAGTTCCACGTTTTCGAAGGCGGTGAGTACGGGGATCAGATTGAAGGTCTGAAAAACGTATCCGATATGCTCATTGCGCCAGTGGGCAGACTGAGAGTCGCTGAAGCGGAAAATATTCTCGCCCAGCACCAACAGGTCGCCTGATGTGGGACGGTCAATGGCGGCAATCATATTCAGCAGGGTGGTCTTGCCCGAGCCGGAGGGGCCCATGAGGGCGAGGAATTCGCCGGAAGCGATCTCAATGGAAACATCGTCGAGAGCTTTGACCTCAAAGGCGTCGCGCTTGAATATCTTGCTGACGTTGCGAGCCTGGACGACTTTGGTTTGGGTGGCGGTACGCGGAAAAGTAGCAGTGCTCATGATTGTCCCTTGATCTTGATTTTTTGTCCGTCTTTCAAATCCTGCGGGGCCGTAGTGATAACGCTCTCGCCTCCATTGAGCCCTTGGACCAGCAATCCGCCGCTGCGCTGCGATTTTACTTGCACCTCACGCATCAGCCCTTTGCCATTGAACGCCAGGAATACGACCTTCTTGCCATTGTGATCGCGAACCGCAGTTGTAGGCACTACAACTCCGGAAGGTTGCGAGTTGGTGGTCTTCACTTCGTTGGCAAGGAACTTGACCGTGGCGTTCATTTCCGGACGCAGGTACTCGTCAGGATTCTGTATCTGCACCTTCACTTGGACGGTGGCTTTCTGACGATTGGCTTCGGGAGAAATTTCGGCAATGACTCCGTCATATTTGCGATCGGGGAACGCATCCACGGTCACGACGCCCTTTTGGTTGCGGCTCAACTTTGAGAAATCATCCTGCGCGATATCGAGTTCGACTTGAAGGTCAGTGAGATCGGCGAGAGAAACTACTGATCCCTGTGGTCCGCCTTCGGCCGAACTGGCAAATTGCGCGGTAATGAGTTCGCCCTTTTCCGCGGTGCGCTCCAGGATGGTGCCTTTGACCGGAGCTCGAATGATGGTGGCGTCGAGTTGCGCTTTGGCGAAATCAGCGCGGCCCTGAGCTTCGGCGAGGTCGCCACGACCACGATCGATTTCTTCCTGGCGTGGGCCGATCTTTGATAATTGGTATCCCTGTTCCAGAGAGTGGACGCGCTGTTGGCTGGATTCGAACTTGGCGGTAGCGTCGTCCAGGGCTTGCCTCGAAAGGACGCCCTGAGCTACCAGGTCCTTGGTGCGATTTAGAGTGAGCCTGTCATTCGCCAGAGTGGCGCGGGCTTCGTCAAGATTGTGTTGTGCCTGTTGAACTTCTTCCGGCCGCGATCCATGTTCCAGCTGGCTTAGCCTTGCCCGAGTGCTTTCCACTGCCCCTTTGGCTTGCTGATACTGGGCGAGGAATTCCTGGTTCTCGAGGCGAACCAGAATCTGGCCCTCTTTTACTTTGTCGCCCTTCTCCACACCAATCCAAGCCACGCGGCCAGTGACCTTCGAATTCACATTGATCTTGTGATGCGCGACGATGTAGCCGCTGGCCGAGAGCACAATCCCACCGATGTCGCTGTTCTCGGCAACAGCGCGTGCTACTTCAACTTCGGGGACATCGGACGCGAATAGACGATAGAGCAGGGCGGAAAGACTCAGCAGCACGACTACCGAAATTCCAATGATGATGTAACGCTTAGCCCAGACGGGTGTTTCCCCACCGCCGGTCCCGCCGCTCTTTGCCGAGCGGTCAATACGCAAGCTTTGCAAGTCCTGATGCTTGATGTCGATTGGCATATTGCTCAATTTGTTATGGCTCTCCCTGGATATAACTCGCGCCGCACTAATCTTAGCCGCCCTCAATCGTTAATCGCGCAGCGCCGCAATAATGTCACGACGAGCGGCGTGCCATGCGGGCGCTATGCCTCCAAACAATCCCATAATCAATGCGAACCCGACAGCGGTGACAACAACTGGCACAGTCATCCTCAGGCTGAAAACGATTTCACTGAAGGTAAGACCATTCGACGTGCCCGTGGTCATACCATTCAAGGGCAGCATCAATAAGATTCCGACCAGCGCACCCAGGAGTGATAGCAGCAGCGACTCCAACACAAACGAGGTGAGGATGCTCGGTTTTGAAAATCCTATTACCCGAAGTGTAGCAATTTCTCGTCCCCGATAGGCGACCGCAGCGTACATCGTATTCATCGCGGCGAAACTTGAGCCGATGGCCATAATGATCGCCACGATCCAACCAATAATCCGGATAGGGGCGCCAGAGGAAGTTTGTTTTGCATAATAGTCAGGTTCCAGCACGCCTTCGAGCTTTAATCGCTGGTCATCACTGACGCGATGTTTGAGGGCATCGGCAGAAACCGGATCTGTCGCCCGCAAGTAAGCGGAAGAGAAGCCGCCCTGACGATCGAAATCGGCGGCCATCTGGTTCACGTCACCCCAAATTTCCGAGTCATAGGCTGAACCGCCGGCGTCGAATACGCCCACCACCTGCCATGGCCCTTTGCCGAACGCCATGCTATCTCCCACGTTAGCGTTCAAAAAGCGTTTGTGGATCGACTGGCTGACGACGACTTCACGCTGCCCCGGAGTAAACCAGCGACCTTGGACGAGCTTGGCTGAGGGCCGCATTTCGAGACCATCGGGCATCATGCCGCGTACGGTGACGTTGACTTCTCCTGTGCCACCCTTGCGGGGCAGCACGATCACGACTACCCATTCTCCTGACGCCATTGGCTCGCCATGGCTATCTTTGGCGATGCCTGGCAGGTTCTTCAACACGGGAAAAGCGGTGGCATCAAAACCGCCAGACAGTTCTGCTTCTGATCCTTTGCGCAAGACCAAAAGGCGCGCTGCAAACCGGCCAGGAGCGCCATAATAAAAATCGCGGTGGTTACCGTAAGCGCGATACCCAGCGCAGTCATGATGGTAAGTCCCTTGCGCAATTTCAGGTTCCGGATGTTGTAGCTGATCGGTATAGCCATCTCGATCCCTTTCAGTTCAGCCGATGTGGCGCAGTCCTTCCACGATATTGACGCGGGAGGCGTTGTAAGCCGGAAAGTAGGCGCTGACGAATCCTACAAAGGCGGCAACTACGACCGCCAAGCCCATGGTGACCGGAGAAACTCTCAAGCCAAACAAAATTCCGGTGGCAAACGGCGAATGGGCAACGAACCCAACCAGACCTGCCGCGATCAGAACTCCAAGCAGTCCGCCCGCGACAGATAGTGCGATTGCCTCGCCGACGAACAAGGAGAGGACGATGCCGCGCGTAAATCCCAGAGTCTTCAGCATGGCAACCTCGCGCGTACGCTCGCGGATGGACATAGCCATGGTATTGGCGGCCACCAGCAGAATGGCAAAGACTACTGCGGCGCAAATGCTCAGGATAAATGCCTTGACGTTGCCCAGCATGGCGATGAACGAAAGTTGAAAAGCCTTTTCGCTCTCGGTTTTTGTGGGCTGGGGCGAGTTGCGGAACATGTCGTCGATGGCCCGCGAGGTGGGCGCAATGTCCTCGGGAGCAGCGACTCGAGTGAAGAAAAAGCCGGTCTGTCCCTTGTACCACGACACTGCTTCTTCCAAATATTTCGAATTCATGTAGAGAGTCTTGTTCGAAGGCGTCATGGTGAAGATGGCGCGAATCGTAAGCTCCGGGTTTACCGGGAAGATGGTTCCCTGCAAGGTGATGCGATCGCCGACCTTCCAGCCGTATCTTTTGGCCAACTCGGCGTCCACCATGGCGCCGGCACGATCGTGTATCCAAGCCTGAGCCTCATCGGCGGGCACATTTTTGTCAGCCGCGACTTTTAGATACTCCTCTGGGTCAGTGGCAAACTGGGCAAAGAAATTCTCCGGCTTGTTGTCCTTGTAACGGCCGCCGAACCACGTCATCGGCGCAACGTAGACTACGCCGGGAAGGGAACGAATCTTCTCCCGGTAAAAACCAGGCAGAAAGAAGGTAAGTGAAACTTTATGCCGGGTCATGAGCCGCTTGGCGGAATCCGGCGCGCCTTGATCGATGTAGAAGGTGCGCCAGATGGTCATCATCAGCGTAAGCAGGAGCAGAGAGAAGCCGATGCTAAGCACGGTCAATAGGCTGCGCCGCTTGTTGCGGAATGTGTTTCTCACGATAAAGCCAGTAATCGTCATTGCACTTACCCAATGTGGCGGAGGCCCTGCACGATGTTCGTGCGCGATGCGTGGTATGCCGGAAGAGCGGCGCTAAGAAAACCGACGAATCCGGCAACCAGCATGGCTACCAGCCACAGACCAGGTGTTACTTTTAGGGAAAAAAAACTGAAGAATTGCGGAGAGTGCGTGGCTACGTACACCAGCAAGTAAGCAATGCTGGTGCCCACCAGCCCGCCCAGCACAGCGAGAGTAACCGCCTCCCCCACAAACATCCCCAACACGGTTTGACGCGTGAAACCCAGGGTCTTCAGAACCGCCACCTCGCGGGTACGTTCCCGGATGGACATCGCCATCGTGTTTGCGGAAACCAGCAACGTAGCAAAGACCACTGCCGAGCAAATACTCAGAATGAAAGCCTTGACGTTGCCCATCATAGCCACGAATTCCAGGCCGAACGCCTTCTCACTCTCTGCTTTAATAGGCTGGGGCGCGTTGCGGAACATATCGTCTATTGCAGTGCTGACTTCGCTCACATCCGCGGCAGTTGCGGCCAGGATACTGAAAGTGCCAGCTCGGCCTTTGAACCAGGAGACGGCCTCTTCGACGTACTTGGCGTTGAAATAGACAGATTTGTCATCCGGGTTGGAGGTAAAAATACCGCGAATGTTCAGATCGAGGTTCACAGGATAGATGGTCCCCTGCAAAACGATGCGATCCCCCAACTTCCATCCGTATTTTTTTGCCAGACTGCTGTCGACGATGACTCCCTGGCGGTCGCGCTGCCATGCCGTGAGTTGATCGGCCGGCATTTCAATATCCCGATATACCTTAAAAAATTCCTCGGGGTCCGTGCCAAACTGAGCAAAAAAGTTTTCCGGCTTCTGATCTTTGTAGATTCCTCCAAACCAGGAGATCGGGACCACCGCAACCACGCCTGGCACCGAGCGGATTTTCTCGCGGTAGAAACCCGGAAGATTGAAGGTCAACGACACGCGATGGCGGACGACCACGCGCTGAGCCGACTCGGCGCTGCCTTCATCCAAATAGAAAGCGCGCCACAGGGTCATCATCAGCGTAAGCAGCAGGAGGGAAAAACCGATGCTTAAGACCGTCAAGATACTACGGCGCTTGTTGCGAAAGGCATTCTTGCCGACGAATCGGGTCAGGGTCATGGATAAGTCCCGGAAGATACAGAAGCAAGCCGTTTAGACGTAAAGATTGCCAATTAGGATAGACGATGGAGAGCGTCCCTACAACTGACAGGTTGCGGGAAGTTCGCTGCTGCGATACAGTGCCAAATCGATTTTCTGTTAGCGCAGGGCTACAGCCCTATCTATCTGCGCCATGCCGTTGCAAGGGGTGCCGCAGCAGGGAAGAGGCGGGGGAGGATTATGGTCCAAAGCGCGGCGCATTTTACCCACAAATCGCTGACCGGGATCGATATCGCGATCATTGTCGTCTATTTCATCGTGATTTTTGCCATAGGTTTTTACTTCGCGCGCAAGGAACGCACTTCGACCGATTACTTCCTGGCTAGCCGCAGCGTGGGATGGTTTGCGATTGGGGCATCGCTGTTCGTCTCCAATATTTCAACTGAACATTTCATTGGACTGGCGGGATCGGGAGCCACCTCGGGACTGGCGGTCGGCCATTTCGAGTGGCTGGCTTGCCTGATTCTTCTGATATTGGGTTGGGTTTTCGTTCCGTTTTATCTGCGCTCCAATGTGTTCACCATGCCGGAATTTTTAGAGCGTCGCTTCAGCCGGTCTTGCGCGGTATATCTGGCGAGCATATCCATCATTGCTTATGTGTTCACCAAAATTTCTGTGCATTTGTATGCGGCCGCAATCGTGCTGGAACGGGTTGTGGGTTGGAATGCGCTTCAGGCCGCCGTGGTGCTGGTGATTGCGACGGGGATTTACACCATTGCCGGTGGGTTGGCGGCGGTGATTTATACCGACCTGGTGCAGACGATCATCCTGATCATCGGGGCGGTGATCTTGACGTTGATCGGTTTACACGATGTCGGTGGATTTGCAGGGCTACGAGCTCACGTGCCAGCGAACTACTTTCACATGATCAAGCCGGCCAGCGATCCTGAGTTTCCCTGGACTGGCATCTTCTTCGGAGCGCCCATCCTCGGGATATGGTATTGGTGCACCGATCAAGTAATTGTGCAACGTGTTCTTTCCGCGAAAGATGAAGGACACGCCAAGGCAGCCACGATCTTTGCCGGCTTCCTAAAGATTTTGCCTGTGTTCATGTTGGTGCTGCCTGGGCTGATTGCGTTTGCCTTGTATCCTGATATGTTCCACATAGGAGCAAACGGCCAGGTACTGAACGGGGATATTGCTTATCCAACGTTAATCATTAATCTGTTACCGACCGGGCTGGTGGGGCTGATGATCGCGGCTTTGCTGGCGGCGCTGATGGGAGCGATGAGCTCTGTATTTAACTCGGCTTCGACTCTGGTCACCCTGGACTTCTATAAAAAAATCAAACCGGATGCCAGCGAGAGACAACTGGTCCGCTTTGGCCGGGTGATGACTGGGGTAATGGTTTTACTCGGGCTGGCATGGGTGCCGTTCATACATTTGATCAGCAGCCAGCTCTACATTTACCTGCAAAGCGTGCAGGCGTACATCAGTCCGCCGATTACATCTTGCTTTATCCTGGGAATTCTGTGGCCGCGGCTGAATGCGCAAGGGGCCATCAGTTCGCTGCTGACCGGTTTTGTGCTGGGTGCGGTACGCTTTGTACTTGAGATCATGGACCGTGCGGCCGGCGGTGGCCTCGAGAATCCCGCGATTCGCTGGTTGATCGACATTAATTTCCTGCACTATGCGATCTTGATGTTCGTGATCTGCTCGCTGGTGCTGGTCGTGGTTTCCCTGATGACGCCGGCGCCGGACCGCAAGAAACTTGCTGGCCTGACCTTTGCCACCGTCGATGAAAAAATGGACCTGACGCAAGTAGCGCGCCCAGTTGTGTACAAGCCGGCGGCGGAAACCGCGATGGAGCATAGACTGAACGTCGTTTTCAGCCTGGCATTGCTTAGCACCGTGGTCGGCCTTTGGATCTATTTTCGCTAGGCAGGTCGCAGTGGCACGTATCCGCAGTTTGCGACCCAACGTCGGCCGCGATGAGGCCATCGACCAGTTTTCCTCCACTGGCCCGATAGAAATGTTGCGGCAAGTGGCGTTCGGGCCGGTGCGATCCGTGGCCGAGTTTTTTATCCCCTTCCAGCTGTTCCAAGTTGAAATCCTGAATAGTGGCAAGCGTGATCAACGCGTGCTCGGGCTGGATGCGGTAACCGGCTCCCTTGATCTCTACGCCTTCGAGCAATTACCCGGTCCGGGCGAGGTCGTCTTCGTGGAGACGCGGAATTGTCCGCTGCCGCTGCTGGAAGAGGAAAAGGCGAGGGAACTGATCCTGGGAAAAGTGCGACGTGTACTTTTCACCACTGGTTTTTTTCGCATGCGGAATCTGCAGATTTCGGCGGAGCCGATCGCTGGAGAAATTTATATCCCGTACTGGGTGGGATTTCGTGGGCGCGGAGCTCAGGCGCGGTTTGTCGTGATGGATGCGGTACGGCGGCGAATCGAAGGAGCCAAAGTTCGCAACCTGCTGCAAACCTGGTTGACTTCCATGCAGTAACCCATATAGTTCTGTGACTTCGTAGTCGAGTCCTTGATTCGTTGCTCTTCCACACAAACTTCCTGGCAATAGAACTATTTGTTCGCGGGATATAATCCTGGTCAATACGCTACGGGTGTCTGGCTTCGAAAATAATCCATGCGTAACTATCGGCATCTCACTTGCGTGCCTCGTGTTAATGCTCAGCAGCATCCGGATGCAAGCGAAGGACAATGGTACACAGCCGCTCTGGGCAGTCGATCTGAGGCCATTTTCCTATTCCTCCCGTCCTAACCCGCACTACATTGGAGGAAAAGCTTACATCGGTGGGAAATTCGTTGATATTGGTGTCCTCTTTCCTACGTCTGATGAAGTAATTTGTTACTTTGTAACAAAAGCAGATGCCGGACAACTCGTGCGCCGCAATGAACTCACTCCCGCCGATCCCTTCGTCTTACAATTCGTTGCGTTTGATGCGAAAACCGGAGCTCTGAAATTTCGAAATCAGCTTCCTACGCGCTCGGGCATCTCCTCCGTGATGATGAACGACGAGGGGAATTTCATAGTTAGAAACGGCGATTTCCTCAGACTCTACTCACCCGACTTCAAGGTGCTGAGGGAACGAAAATTGGAGGGGGTCAAGAAGTAGGATTATTGGGAATTACGTCTCTCGCCTACCGGCAGAACTCTGTTGCTGAAGCACTACATTCCGTCTAACACGCACATTGAAATCTTAAGGAGTTCGTCGTTGTCCCCATTGGGTAGCGGGCTAGACAGAGCTCTGTCCTTTCGCTTCGCCATCTCAGACGACAGCCTGGCAACAGCAGAGGAGAGCACAAGAGTACTTCTTCGAAAGTTTGTCGAACCGTGGCGAGTCACCTGGGAGGGGAAGAGTCATCTATGTCTACCTACGCCGGCATTTGTAACGAATACCGAATTGCTCACTCTTTGCTGGTATGAGCTCACCGTGGTGAACACGAAAGGTCAAATTATCATGCAGGACCGGTTAGAGGGGGGAAAGAAGGAGAGCCTCGAGGAGCTAACCTCCGTTACGCGAGACGGCAAATTTTTCGCCGTATCCGCCGAGCAATAAAAAGGTGGTTTCATGGATTTAACCGACATAAGGCGGAGCCGGACGCGAATCCTGATCTATGACACTAATTTGCGAAAGCGAATCTCGAGCGTCCAGGTAGTCCCGATCCCTAAAGCGGACTACGACTTTGCTCGTCGCGTGATGGCAGCAAGCTTGCTGTGATGATTGACGATCACCTAAATATCTACGCGACTGGAGCAGCGGAGAAGCCCACCGAACACAGTCGGCAGCCGCCCTCCTCTGCGAGTACTTTGGTAATTCGCAAGCGATAACTGCGCCGCGCTATCCTACGCCTATCCTCCTCTAATAAGGACCACACCTGTCGCGCGTGGAATGCGACAAGGTCATGCCAGCACGAGGGTTGGGAAGAAATGTCGAATAAAATCGGCCGTTTCGAAATCATCAACGAAATCGCGCGTTCCGAAATCGGCTGTACCTATAAAGCTTCGGATAGCGAGAGTGGGCACACTGTCGCGTTGAAGACAATCAATCTGGAGCTGCTGGGAGATCAAGCGGAAGCGTTAGTGCAGCGTATCGACGAGGAAGCAGAAACCAGCAAAGCGCTCAGTAGCCACAATATTGCGCTGCTTTACGGAGCAGGAGATATCGACGGTAAGCTGTGCGCCGCCATGGAATATGTGCAGGGCAACAGCATTGCCACCATGCTGGCGCGCAAAGAGGGATTTTCTATTTGGGACCTGCAGGACATCACGCGCCAGACTTGTCAGGGACTGGATCATGCGCATGTAAACAAAGTCGTGCACTACAGCCTTGAGCCCGCGAAGGTGATGGTGCAGTGGGACGGCACGGTCAAGATTCTGAGCTTTGGGATTTCCGGCATGGGCGCATATGCGGTTCTGGCCACAGGCAAGTCGCCGGAAGTTTTGCATTATCTCTCCCCGGAACAGTTGCGGGGAGAGCCGCTGGATGGGCGTTCCAACCTATTTACGCTAGGTGCGATCCTCTACGAGATGGTCACCGAGCGCAAGGCATTCGACGCAGAGGATGCGGATCAATTGCGGCAGCAGATACTGGAACAAATGCCGGTAGCACCGGATCAAATCAACCGCAAGATTCATCCTGCCTTGAGTGAAGTCATCATGAAAGCTCTGGCCAAGGTCCCCGAAGGACGTTATGCATCGGGGCAAGAATTGGTGAATGATTTGGAAAGGTGCAAAGAAAGCGCCACTAAGGCAGCGGCCGCGAAGAAAACGGCTCAGCCCGCCACATCACCGTCGGCGACGGCCAAAACCATCAGCCCTAAGGCCAGCCCAAACGTGGCAAAAAAGGCGGTCGCCGCCGCAGCCGGCGCGGCCAGTACGGTCGCTCCGGCGCAGCGGCAATCACCGTCTCCGCAGGGTACGGCCGGCGGGCGAGAAAGCAGTTCCGCAGCCTTAACGCCTGAGCTGGGCACCGCGCCAGGAATCGCAGTGGATCCGATGATGGATGAAGCCGGAAACGCCGCAACGCAGGGGCGTAGTTTTTCGGAAATCGAGGAACTGCCGCCGATGCAAGAAGTATATATCGCACCCCCGCCTAACCCGGATCCCGAGATCTCGCCAACATCAGCGCCGCAGGCAAGTGCGTACGCTGCTAAAGCCTCCGAGAAGCCCCGAATGCAGCCGCGCCAGGTAGCGAGGCAAGCGGTGACGGAAATTAAGAAGACTCCGCCAAAACTTTTTATGTACTCCATTGGGGCGGCGGTTTGCCTGATGCTGGCCGTGACCGTGGGAATCATGCTGCACAATCATTCTCAAGAGGCTGATGAAAATACCGGATCAGCGGTATCCATGGCTGGGGCCTCCAGCGGAACAGCAGGGAAACGAAGCTCAATTTCAGACGCCGCGGCTCAGACAACCGATAATGTCGAAGCCTCGTCTCCGGTTCATGCCGTCGTGCCGGAGAGGATCGAAGCCGAATCCGGTCCCGTAACGGTGACCCCGAGGTACAACAAGCGTAAAGCTAAGGTGACGCCGACTCCTTCCGCAGTCATTCCGGGGCAGTTGACTATTAATTCCACACCGGAAGGAGCGCAAGTTCGCATCGATGGGCGAACCGATCCGAGTTGGGTCACGCCTTACAATCTGCCGGGATTGGCGCCCGGACAACACAGCGTCGGCGTGAGCAAGGCCGGTTATGCCGCCGAGAACAGGACCATTGACGTGGCATCGGCCAGCAAGTCATTTCTTGTAGTCCAGTTGGCACAGATCACTGCCACGGCGGCGGTCACCAGCACACCCTCGGGCGCCGCGGTATTTGTGGACGGCAAGGACAGTGGACGATTGACTCCGGCACAGATTCCAGTGGACAGGCCGGGCAATCACACTTTTCTTGTAAGGAAACAAGGATATTTGGAAGAATCCACGACCGCGAATCTGCAAGCAGGCCAAACCTATCATTTTGCGCCAACCCTGCGCGTGCTTGGGAACACTGGTGAAATCAAAACCGCTGGCAAGTTCAAAAAGATTTTTGGTGGGGGAGGCGAGACGTCCGGAATGGGTACGGTGAGCGTTAAGACCCAACCCAAGGGAGCACAGATCGCCGTCAATCGCCGCGTTGTGGACAAGAATTCGCCGGTGGAGTTCTACCTGAACCCGGGCGCCTATGTGGTGGACATCACGCTTTCCGGCTATAAGACTATCCATCGCGTGGTCAACGTAGAGAAGGGCAACAAGTTCGCCATGGACGAGACTTTGGAACGCCAATAAGCTAGTTAAATCGGAAATAAAAAGACCCGCTTCTTCGGAAGCGGGTCTTTGCGTTAATTGTGACGCCAGTCCCTAGTACCGCCCGAACGTAGCCTCATATCCGGCTCGATAGCCGTTGCTGTACTGGACCTTGTACGCGTTCTTGTCGCCGTCTACGCGTTGGTAGCCACCATCGCGGTCATCATACTTGCCGCGCGGTTCGGGATTGAACGGCTTGCGCTGGGACATATCCGCGTTCGCCATTTTGGCTCCATCGCTGTAACCATAGCGGAATCCAGGATTGCCGCCAAAGGCTCCTTGCGGGTAGCCAGTCTGGTCAGCGGGATAGGTGCCGCGGTTATAAACGCCAGAATTCCCAGGGTAGTAAACACCACCGGGGTTATAAACGCTGCCCCGGTTATAAACCCCACCACGGTTATAAACGCCGTCGTCGGCGTCACCGTCACCGTCACCGCGATGCCATCCCTGATTGTTTTGGTAAATGGAAGAGTTGTTCTGGCCGTTGCGGTTTCTCCAATTGCCTGAGCCGCGATCGTCGCGGTCGCCATCTCCACGCTGCCATCCCTGATTGCGATTGTTGTTCTGGTTTCTCCAGCCATTACGATCATCGCGGTCACCGTCACGACGATGTTTTTGGGCTTGAGTATGATTT
>WNGJ01000060.1_pt1 | contig 77483 bp, 68 predicted proteins | sample 5400611 | NCBI WGS metagenome assembly WNGJ01 (sample SAMN13153375, study PRJNA577476) | soil metagenome | isolation source: 40 cm soil or saprolite under Garry oak tree replicate 1 | place: USA:California | collected 2016-06-15 | reverse complement strand
GCTGGCCTACCAGCTCTCCCAACGAGGCGTCGACGCGTCGCAAATCGCGGCCGTGGTCGCCGCGGACCTGTTTCCCCAGACCTGGAAGTTCCTCTGGGCCCCGTTCGCCGACACCACGCTGAATCGAAAAGCCTGGTATGCGATCGGCGCCGCATTGACAGCCGCCGGAATCGCGGCATGCGGACTGATTCCGGTAACGGCCCGCGATTTGCCGCTGTTGACCGCGCTGGTGCTTCTGATGAGCGCCGCAACCACATTTCTGGCGATGTCGACCGAAGCGCTGATTGCGCACCATACGGCAGATCAGGTGAAAGGACGCGCCAGCGGATGGTTTCAGGCCGGCAACCTGGGTGGCCAGGGTGTCGGGGGAGGCGCGGGACTGTGGATGGCGCAGCACTTGTCGGCGCCCTGGATCTCATCTGCAGTGCTGGGGGGGGCGTGTGTGCTGTGCACGCTGGCGTTGATGTGGGTTCCCGAGCCGGCGCGCGAGCATTCCCGTGGCATGGGGCAGCACAACGCCGGCGGGGGGTTCCAACCGGCCTTGAAGCAGCAGTGGTCGAACCTGACAGCCGTGTTGAAGGGCCTCTGGACGCTGGCAAGGTCGCGGCGCGGCTTCCTGGCGCTGCTGGTGGTTTTTGTGCCGGTCACGACGGGAGCCGCTTCCAATCTTTGGGCCGCCGTGGCGGACGGATGGAGCGCCAGCGCCGATACCGTCGCGCTGATCAACGGCACGCTCGGCGGCTTTGCATGCGCGTTCGGCTGCCTGATCGGCGGCCTCTTCTGCGACCGACTGGATCGCAAGACCGCGTATCTGCTGTATGGCGCGGCGCAGGCGCTGTGCGCGGTGGCGATGGCGCTGGCCCCGCACACCGAAAGCATGTTTGCCGTATTCACGCTGCTCTATGCGGTTTTGAACGGCATGGGGTATGCGGGCTTCTCAGCGGTGGTGCTGGAAACGATCGGTGCGGCCGGGGCGGCGACCCAGTACAACGTGTACGCGTCGCTCTCGAACACGCCGATTCTGTACATGGGCCTGATCGAGGGATGGGCCTATACCCGGTTCGGCGCGTCCGCGATGCTGTACGTCGAAGCGGCGCTCGCGGCCGTGGCCATCGTCGTATTCGCGAGTGCCTCGGCCGCGACGTCCAGGCGCCGCGCTGTTTTGGCCGCTTGAGGCCTTCAGCTCATTTCGGCAGCAGCTCCAGCATCGCCTTTTCGCCCAGGACCTCGCGCACCTCGGCACGCTTGACCACGACCTGGTCCTGCTTGTCCTGCGGGCCAATGATCTTCTCCACGATCGGATCCATCTTCGCGGTGATGCCGTCAAAGGCTGCCCAGTTCTTGAATTCCTGCAGGAACATCACATCGAAATCACCCTGATTCGCCGGATCACCGACCAGGGTATGCGAGGACAGCAGCAGGCCTTCCTTTCTGGCCCCTTCTTCTATCTTCTTGCGCAGCGGAAGGACCTCGTTCAGGTACGTGTCGCGCATCCCGTACTTGACCTTCACCATCGTGATGGTCCATACGTGGCCTTCCGTATAGGGCCTGTCCTCGCCGCGAGCCGCCGGCAATGCCAGCAACGTTCCCGCGGCCACCACTGCAAGAAACCGTGCCGTCTGCTTCATCGACTCCTCCGTTGCGGTTGTGATCGAACTGATAAGGTCACCCGCCCCGTCGCTACAGGGCTGAGGCAGTCTAGGTCTCGAGCCGGAAGGGGATTCGATGCATCCGAGCGAAGGCGCTGGTGGACCGATGAAACCGGCTTTCCGAAGGACGAGTCATCCGTCCGTACCAGAACCCGATCAAAAAAGGGGGTCATCCATGCGGATGGTTTTGACCCAGATCCACTTGCCGCGCGCGCTGCATTGCGAAAAAATTATCCCGATCGCTTCGACCGGCAGCCGACTGTGGCGCGTGCGTTGGGGCTGCGCCCGCGCGCTTTGATGACGGCACTCCGTTCGAAGTGCTGTCGCGAGTCGGCGTTGCAACGGATTCTTCTTTAACTTTGGAGCTTGCAATGAAACCCAGGCGTAGTCCCGTCAAAGGTCCGCTGCTGACCTTTGCGTTGATGCTCGGATCGGTGGCGGTGGTGGTCGTGATCAGCCGCTATTTCGATTCCCACCAGAAGACGGCTCAACCTGAACAGACGGCGGCAGCTTCGGCGAGCGGTGGCTCCGCGTCAGGGACCCGTCAGTAGGCTCCTCGACGGCTAAAGCGCCGCCGCGGGCCGGCGGCGCAGCGCAGCCGCGAACGCGGTCGCGAGCGTGAGCAGCAGCAGAGCTGAAGCGGTGAACACGGCCGGCGTGCCGATCCACTCGACCATCGCAGAAGCGATCGACACACCGGTCGACTGACCCAGAAAGAAGCACGACGCAAACAGCGACACCGCGGTGCCGCGGTTGGCCGGCGCCATCTGGGTGGCGTTTGTCTGCAGCGTGTTGTGCAGCATGTAGTAGCCGATCCCGAGCAGCGCGCTTTCGGGGACCGCCAGCAGCCAGCTGCCGCCCAGCGCCAGCCCGACCAGCGCGATCGCCAGGCATGCGGCACCGACACGGACCAAACCGGCCTCCCTCAGCCTGGCCAGCAGGCGGCGCGTGAACAGCGCGTAACCGATGCCGCCGAGGCCGAAGGCAGCAGGGGCCAGCGCCGCCAGCGTCAGCGACACGCCGAAGCGGTGGTGCAGGTGCCACGGTATGAAGGCCAGCGCACCGAATACCGCCATCCCTTCGAAAAACACGATCGCAAAGATCACGCGCGGCCAGCTGTCCCGGCCGATCGCAATGATCCGGCGACCGAAGCCCACCGATGCACCGGCTGTCGCGGCGCCGAACCGGCCCGCCTGCTCCCACAATGCGACGGCCGCAGCCAGGTACATCGCCGCCAGAAAGCCGAACGTCCAGCGCCAGCCCAGAAAATCGGCGCAAACGCCCCCGAGGAGCTGGCCACTGATGAACCCCAGCATCTGTCCCATCAGGAAGCGCGCGAGCGTCGCTTGCCGGTGCTCGTATGCGATCTGGTCGCCGATCCACGCCATCGACTGCGGGATGATCGCCGCGGCGGCCGCGCCGCTGACAGCCCGAAAGCCGATCAGCCACCCGATTCCGGGCGCCAGCATCGCGCCCAGGCTGGTCACCACGCTGGCGGAGGCGGCCAGCGCGATCACAGGCAGCTTGCCGTAACGGTCGCCGAGCGGCCCGTAAAGCATCTGCATCAGGCCGTACGCCAGGGCAAACATCGAGACGGTGCGGGCCGCCTGGCCGGTCGTGACGCCGAACCCCCGCACCAGCGCCGGCAACAGCGAATCGCACGCGCGCATCGACGCGGCGGCGGCGAACGCTGCCAGCGACAGCAGCACAATGGTCCGGCGGTGCCCGGCCGCGGGGTCGGTCACGGAAAATTGGAGCAGAACCGCAACCGACCGCCCCCTTGCCTCAGGCCAACGTGAAACTGAGCTTGCCCAGCTTTTCGATCGTGCTCACCACCTGGTCGCCGGCCTTCAGCCAGACCCGCTTTTCCGGCGGCATGCCCTGAATCACGCCCTGCGGCGTGCCCGTGTAGATGATGTCGCCCGGCTCCAGCGCGAAGTGGCGCGAGATATACGAGATCACCTGCTGCACGTTGAAGATGAAATCGCTGGTGTTCGAGGATTGACGCACCTCGCCGTTCACGTGCGTTTCGATTTTCAGGTTGTTCGGGTCCCCCACGCGCGCGGCCGATACGAAGTAAGGACCGATCGGCGCGAACGCGTCGAGCGTCTTTCCGATCATCCACTGGCCGCCCGTCTCCAGTTGCAGGTCGCGTGCCGAAAAGTCATTGGCGGTGCAATACCCGGCCACGGCATCGAGCGCCTGGGCCTCGGGGACGTTGCGCGCGTGTCGGCCGATCACGACCAGCAGCTCGGTCTCGTAATCGAACTTGTAGGACACTTCGCGCGGCGGAAGCCGGATCACGCCGTTGTGAGGCGCCAGGCTGTTGTTGAACTTGTTGAACAGGATCGGGACTTTCGGGACCGGCATCCCGATTTCCTGCGCATGCTTGCGATAGTTCAGGCCGACGCAGACGATCTTGCCCGGATTCGTGAACAGGCGACCAAACGAGATCGAGGATTCCGGCGTCAGCGTCTGGCTCAGGTTGGCCGAGCGGGTGCCGGCGACTACCGCCTCGACCTGAGGCCAGCTGCCTTCGCGCAGCAGCTGTTCGATCGTCAGCGGCGCCTGCAAGCCGAGCAAGCCGGCAGCCTGCGCCACGTCGAATACTCCGTCGTCGAATCGGATCCCGAGCGACTCGTGGCCGCCCGCATGACGCATCGACAGCAGCGTCACCGCAGGCAGCGCCGCAGCGGGCGCGTCCGTCACCCGCGGCGCCTCGCCCGCAGCCGCCAGAGGCGGAACACTCGGCTGAATGTCGGTGGTTCCGGCCCTGGCGCCGCCCGCCGCAATCCCGAGTCCCAACGCGCCCGTATCCATCAGAAACCGTCGTCTCCCTGTCATTTTGTTTCCCCTTTTGTGCGAGCAGTCGGGTTGCGCCGAATCGTACCCGGCTGGCCGGTTATCACGACCACGCGGTCCGAAAGGTAATCGATCCCGCGATCGAGTGCATCGAACGCGTCCGCCTTCATGCGATCGCGTGGCTTTGATTGCCTGCCGTGGTGGTCACCGCATCGCTTTCGGTCGCTATTCTGAGCCCGTACGGCGACGATTCAAGCCATCGAGATGGCGACGTTCCTGGCCGGCCTCGCTTTCATGCTGCTGTCGCAGGCTGCGAGCGCATGGGGTCCTCTCGGCCATCGCGCGATCGGCGCGGTGGCCGATGCGCTGCTCGCGCCGGGAGCCCGGGCCGAGCTTGCGCGGCTGCTCGAGGGTGACCGCGACCGCGACGGGCGGCCTTCCGGCCGCGCAAGCCTGGCCGAGGTCTCGCTGTGGGCCGACGAGATTCGCGGCACGCGCGCGGACCGGCCGAACTGGCATTACGACAATGTGCCGGTTTGCGGGGCGGTTCCCCGCCAACGGACCTGGTGCCCGCAGCAGCACTGCGCCAGCGGGCGGATCGAGGCGATGCTCGCACAGCTTGCGGACCGCGGTGCCCCGCTTGCGCAACGCCGCGACGCGCTGAAATGGATCTCACACCTGGTCGCCGACCTGCATCAGCCGCTGCACGCAGCCGACTATGCGCAGGGAGGCAACCTCGTGCACGTCGACTTCGGTGGCGGCGCCGGCGCGTCGGCCTGGACGCTGCACGCCGCCTGGGACGTGCGGCTGCTTGCCTCCGCGCTGCACGCCGGCAGCGGCCAGCAACCGTCCGAGCCGACGTTGCGGTCGCTGATCGCGCGCGCGCGTCGCGTGCCTGCGGCTTTGCGCCAAGCGCCGGTCGGCCAGTGGCTGACCGAATCGAACCGGCTTGCGCGCGACGTCGCGCTCGACTACCCCGGCTTCAGCTGCGACGGCGTGCCCACCGAGACGGTTTCGTTGCCGCCCGGCTACCGGCGGCGCGCCGAGCGCGTGATCACATCGCAGCTGGCGCTGGCGGGCGCACGGCTGGCGACGACATTGAATCGGGCCTTGACCGCGCAGTAGCTTTGCAACCGCCTGCTAGCGTTCGCCCGGACGATCGTTCGGACCATGCGGCCCCCGCTCCTCGCGCGGCGGCCCGCCTTGTTGCGAGGCGACGGCCGGCGGCTGCCTTTGCGCCGGTGGACGCGCAGGCCCCTGCGGGTGCATCTGCGCTTGTGCTGGAGCTCCCGGACGCGCCTGCCCTTGCGGGCGCATCTGCGCTTGTGCTGGACCTTCCGGACGCGGCTGGCCCTGCGGGCGCATCTGCGCTTGCGGCGGAGCTTCCGGACGAGCCTGCCCTTGGGCCGGACCCTGCCGATACATCCTCGCCGGGGGTGAACCCTGCGGGGCGGCCGCGTTCACGCGAGCATCCGGACGCTCGAGCTGCTGCCCGTTGGTGACCCGTGGAGTCCGGCCTGCCCCGCTGTTGGCCGGCGGCACCGGGTGCGGCTGTACTGCCGCCTGTTGCGAGAAGCTTCGTGCGGGCGCTGTCCTGCCCGCAAACGGCTGCGGTCGCGGCGTTGCCGCAACCGCCGGGTGACCGTTGTTCACCGAGGCGAGCAGTGCGCGGTTGGAGGCTGCGGCCAGCTCGTGGTGAGCCTGCACCGGCAGCACCGGTGTATGCGTTTCGCGCTCCGCGATTCGGTCTTCAGGCCTCGGTCGTGCCAGCACACCGCCGGAGCCGCCGTTGTAGCTGACACGCGTTGTCGACGAATTGTTCACGACGGTTGTGTTGTACGTGTTGGTGATGTTCGTCACGTTGACGTTATTCACCGCACGGTTGTACCGGAAGGATCCGCGATCCCAGTACCCGCCCTGGTATCCGAAGCCGGTGTAGCCGAATCCGTAAGAGATGCCCCCGTAGAAACCCACGTGGGGGCCCCAGTAACCGGCGTGCCAGATATAAGCGCCTTCGCCCCAGCCCCAGTACCCCGGTGTCCACAAAGCGCCAGCGAACGGCGCGAGCACCCAGGTGCCGGGCACCCAGTAATATCCCTCGGGACCCCAGGCCCAGTAACCCGGCGTCCAGATGTACCCGGGCCCGGGGATGAGTGGCTGCTCGTACACCGGCAGCGCCGGCGGAGCGATCGTTACAGACAGATACACCGCCGCGTTCGAACCGCTTGTCGCGGTGAGTGCAACGGCGGCCAGCAGGAACGCGACGATGCGCGGTCCGAAAGTGCGAGATATCGAGCGCTTCACGAGGACCTCCGTTGCCGGATGACGTTATTCGTTAACGTGACGCACGCCGCGCCCGTTGACGGTGCCACATCTGGTAACAACATCACTGAGACTGCGATCGGCGGCCATCAGACTGCCTGCAGCGGGCAAGAATCGCCTCGATCGGGCGATGCGCTTCATCAGCGGCCGATGTCGAACTTCACGCCTTGCGCCAGCGGCAGCTCGCCCGAGAAATTGATCGTGTTGGTCGTGCGGCGCATGTAGGCCCTCCACGCGTCGGAACCCGATTCGCGACCACCGCCGGTTTCCTTCTCGCCGCCAAAGGCACCACCGATCTCCGCTCCGGAAGGCCCGATGTTCACGTTGGCCAGCCCGCAGTCGGATCCGTCGGCGGCGATGAAGCGCTCGGCCTCGCGCGCATCGCGCGTGAAGATCGACGAGGACAGGCCCGCGGCCACGGCGTTGTGCGCGGCGATCGCCTCGTCCAGGTCCGTGTAGCGCATCACGTACAGGATCGGCGCGAACGTCTCGCGCAGCACCGGCCCGCGCTGCTGCGGCATCGACGCCACGGCCGGGCGCACGTACCAGGCATTCGGCCAGCGCGCCGCGTGCTCGCGTGCGCCGCCTTCGACAAGTCCCCCGTCGGAGGCCGCCTCCTTCAACGCCGCCTGCATCGAGTCGAACGCGAGCCGATCGATCAGCGGTCCGACCAATGTGCCCGGGTCCAGCGGGTCGCCGACCGCGACCGATCCGGACACCCGAACCAGGCGCTGCACGAACCCGTCGGCGAGATCGCGGTGCACGAACAGCCGCCGCAGCGTCGTGCAGCGCTGACCCGCTGTGCCCATCCAGGCGAACGCGATCGCGCGCAGCGCGAGCTCCTGGTCCGCGCTGGGACAGACGATCGCCCCGTTATTGCCGCCCAGCTCCAGCAGCGCGCGCGCAAAGCGCCGCGCAAGCCGTGGGCCGAGCGCGCGCCCCATCGCGGTGGATCCGGTCGCCGACACCAGCCGCACGGCCGGATGATCGGCCAGCGCCTCGGCCGGCCCGCGGCCGCCCGTCAGCACGTGCAGCAGACCGCCCGCCGGCGTACCCGATTCGCGCTCGAATTCGCGCGCGACGCGCGCGAAGATCGCCTGCACCGCAAGCGCAGTCAGCGGCGTCTTGTCGGACGGCTTCCACACCACCGGGTCGCCGCACACGAGCGCCAGCGCCGCGTTCCAGGCCCATACCGCGACCGGAAAATTGAACGCGCTGATCACGCCCGTTACCCCGAGCGGATGCCACATCTCCATCATCCGGTGGCCCGGCCGCTCCGAAGCGATCGTCAGGCCGTACAGCTGGCGCGACAGGCCGGTTGCGAAGTCGCAGATGTCGATCATCTCCTGCACTTCCCCGCGCCCCTCGGAGACGATCTTGCCGGTCTCGATCGATACCAGCCGGCCCAGATCCTCGCGCGCTTGCCGCAGCGCGTCGCCGAGGCGCCGCACCAGCTCGCCCCGACGCGGCGCCGGCACGAGCCTCCAGCGCAGAAAGGCCTGCGCGGCTTCCTCGATCGCCGCGTTCGCCTGCGCCGGCGTCACCTCGGGCACGCGGGCCGTGACACCGCCGTCGATCGGCGTGCGGGCGACCAGGTCGCCGTCCAGCGAAGCGGGGTCGACTCCGAGCCCGTCGAGTAGCCGCACCACCTCGCCGTGCAACACCGATTCAAGGGTCGACATTCGTTGCGCCTCCAAGTCAGGCCTTGACCTTCTTCGCCGGTCGCTTCCAGCCGGCGATCGTGACCTGGCGTGCGCGCGCCAGCGTCAGGCCGCCCGGTGGAACTTCGCGGCACACGGTGGATCCGGCCCCGATCGTCGCGCCGTCTCCGACCTCGATCGGCGCCACCAGCACGCTGTTGCTGCCGACCTGAACGTCCTGGCCGATCCGGCTGCTGTGCTTGTTCGCCCCGTCGTAATTGGCAACGATCGTTCCGGCACCGATGTTGGTGCGCGAACCGACCTCTGCATCGCCGATGTAGGCAAGGTGGTTCGCCTTGGAGCCTCGGCCGACGCGGCTCGCCTTGACCTCGACGAAGTTGCCGATATGGACCTCGTCGTCCAGGCTCGCTCCCGGCCGCAGCCGCGCGTACGGCCCGACCCGTGCCGAGGCGCCGATCCGGCAGCCGTCCAGGTGTGAAAAAGCGGCCACTTCGGTGCCGGGGCCGACCGTCGTGTCGCGCAGTACGCAGTAGGGGCCCACCTTGACGCGGTCGGCCAGCTCGACCCGCCCCTCGAACACGCAGCCGATGTCGATGAAGACATCGACTCCGACGCTGACGTCGCCGCGCACATCGACGCGGCCCGGGTCGGCCAGCGTCGCTCCCAACTGCATCAGGCGCTCGGCGCTGTTTTGCTGCACGATCCGCTCCAGCTGTGCCAGCTGCGACTTGCTGTTCACGCCGAGCGCCTGGCTGGCGTCCGGAGCCACGCAGGCAGTCACCGGCGCGCCCTCGCGCACCGCCAGCTCGATCACGTCGGTCAGGTAGTACTCGCGCTGCGCATTGACGTTGCGCAGTTGGGCCACCCAGGATTTGAGCCGCAGCGTGGGGGCCGCCAGGATGCCGGTGTTGATCTCGTCGATCGAGCGCTCGGCGTCGCTCGCGTCGCGCTCCTCGACGATCCGCGTCACGCGACCCGCGGCGTCGCGCACGATGCGCCCGTAGCCGGTCGGATCGGGCACCCGCGCGCTCAGCAGCGCGACCCCGTCACCCGCGGCCCGCAGCAGGCCGACCAGCGTGGTCGCCCGGATCAGCGGAACATCGCCATACAGCACCAGTGTCGGCCCGGCATCGTGCAGCATCGGCACCGCTTGCAGAACCGCGTGCCCGGTACCGAGCTGCGGCTGCTGCGTGACGAATCGGATCCCCTCATAGCCGGCGAGCGCTTCTTCTACCCGCGCGCCGCCGTGCCCGACGACCACGACCACCTCGGCGGGCAGTCCAAGCGCGCCGGCCACGGAGCGGGCCGTTTCGAGCACGTGCGCCAGCAGCGGCCGGCCCGCAAGCGGATGCAGCACCTTGGGCAGATCCGATCGCATGCGTTTGCCCTGGCCGGCCGCCAGGATCACCAGATTCATACCGTGAACCTCAGCTTCGAGAAGCACCACCTCGCAATGGCTCGCAAGCGATTATAGGTAGCTCCATAGGTAGCTCGACCTTCACAGTCGGGGCAGTCGAAATCCGAGGAAGGCCCAGCCGAGCATCAGCACGATCGCGGCCAGCAGCGAAACGCCGGCGGCCAGCCAGCGGTTGCGCTGCGCGCTGGCGCGCCGCAGCTCGGCGAGCTCGGCCAGCACGCGCTCCTGGTTCTCCACCGCCCTCAGCGCGTTGGCCGTCAGGCGCGGCAACTGCGGCAGCAGGCGGCTCCACTGCGGCGCCTCGGCGCGCAGCCGCTCGATCAGGCCGGCCAGCCCGACTTCCCGCTTGATCCACGATTCCAGGAACGGCTTGGCGGTCTTCCACAGGTCCAGGTCCGGATCGAGCTGCCGGCCCAGCCCTTCGATGTTCAGCAGCGTCTTCTGCAGCAGCAGCAGCTGGGGCTGAATCTCGACATTGAAACGGCGCGACGTCTGGAACAGCCGCACCAGCACCTGGCCGAAGGAGATGTCCTTCAGCGGGCGATCGAAAATCGGCTCGCACACCGCGCGAATCGCGCTTTCCAGCTCGTCGACCCGGGTGCCGCGGGGCACCCAGCCCGATTCCAGGTGCGTGGAGGCCACGCGCCGATAATCGCGCTGGAAGAACGCGAGGAAATTGCGGGCCAGGTAGTCGCGGTCGGTGTCGGTCAGCGTGCCCACGATGCCGAAGTCGAGCGCGATGTAGCGCCCGAGCTCGGCCGGATCGACACTGACGTAGATGTTGCCCGGATGCATGTCCGCGTGGAAGAAACCGTCGCGGAACACCTGGGTGAAGAAGATCTCGATGCCGTCGCGCGAGAGCTTTTTGAAGTCGACGCCGGCTTCGCGCAGGCGGTCGACCTGGCTGATCGGCACGCCATGCATCCGTTCCATCACCAGCACGCTTTCGCGGCAATAGTCCCAAATCATCTCGGGAATGCGCAGCAGCGCGGAGGCGGCGAAGTTGCGCCGCAGCTGCGACGCATTGGCCGCCTCGCGCGTGAGGTCGAGCTCGTCGTGCAGCGTCTTGCGGAATTCGTCGACCACGTCGTGCGGCCGCAGCCGCCGGCCGTCGCGCCACAGGCGCTCGACCAGCACCGCGGCCGCATCCATCAATTGCAGATCGCGGTCGATCACCGAGCGCATGCCGGGCCGCAGCACCTTGATCGCCACTTCTCGGCCCGCATGCGGGCCGTGCGCCAGCACGCCGAGGTGCACCTGCGCGATCGAGGCGCTCGCCACCGGCGTGTGGTCGAACGACGAGAACACCTCTGCGATGCGGCGGCCCAGCCCCCGCTCGATCTCGCGCACCGCCAGCGCCGAATCGAACGGAGGCACGCGGTCCTGCAGTCGGGCCAACTCGTCGGCGATGTCCTCCGGCAGCAGGTCGCGGCGGGTCGACAGCAGCTGTCCGAACTTGACGAACAGCGGTCCGAGGCTTTCCAGCGCCAGGCGCAGCCGCTCGGCGCGCGGGCGGCGCAGCCGTCGCCCAACCGCGGCCAGCCGCACCAGCCGCACCAGCAGCGGGTGGCTCAGATTGGCCAGCGCGATCTGGTCCAGCCCGTAGCGGAACGCGACCGTGACGATGCGCAGCAGCCGCAGCAGGCGCAGCATCGGCTCAGCGCAGCCGGCTTGCCCGCTCGGCCAGGCGATCGGCCGCCTGGGCCAGCTCGTTCACCTCGGCAACAAACCGCTCGAACGGGCCGCGCGATGCGAGCCACTCCCGCTCACCGGCCAGATAGTCCGCCAACTGCCGCGCCGCTCGCGCCCCGCTGTCCGCGACCTCATCCCGTGCCGTCCGCAGGGCGCCCATGATCCGAACGGCCGCAGCGTCCCCGACCAGCCGCGACAGATCCTCCTCGGGGTCCGGCCGAAGTCGCTCGGCCACGCGCGACAACACCTGTGCGAATTCCGCGTCGCCCCATACCTGCGCGTCCTTCAGCAACGCGGCCGGATCGGACAGCCCCGCGGCAAGCGCGCGCGCGCCGATGTCGATCGTCACGTGCGGATCGGCGTCCGAGGCCAGCGCCGAACCGTCCGCCGCGACCGCGAACTGCAACACAAGGGGGCCGGCCTGCAGCCGCGCGGTCCGTCCGGCGAGCGGGCGCAGCAGCTCGCGCGCCGGCCGCTCGCGCCGCAGCAGGTAATTCAGGCCTTCCAGCGCAGCGTCGGACGCGAATTGCTGCAACACGGACGGCGGCCGGCGGCTCAGTTCAGCTGCTGGATGCCGGCCAGCAGCCATCCGCTGGAGTTGTCGACCGGCTTGGAAAGGTTCCACACCTCGTCCAGGCGCTCGTCTTCGCCGTTGACCTTCAGGTTTCCCGAAAACCGGACGCTGGCCCGATACTCTCCGGCCGCGGTCTCGATCGCCAGCAGGCTCGCGGTCAGCTCGACCACCTCGGTGCGGCTCGCACCGACCCGCACACGCAACTCGTGCGTCAGCGCATTGAACATTTCATCGGTCGTGCACTCGTTCAGGTCGTTCAGGTCCGAGCGGTCCCAGGCCGACTGCAGCCGCACGAACGATTGCCTGGCGCTGGCCAGGAACGCCGACGCGTCGAAGTCGGTGGGTACTCCAAACGGGCGTCTGAAACCGTCCTGCCGGCGCGCCGCCTCGCGCCTGCCTCCGCCCCGCGTCGTGTCCGGCTTACCGGTGCGCGGCTCGATGCGCTCCGTGGTCGGGCGCGGCGCATACGAAGGACCCCCGATGCCCTGCCAGCCCTCGCCATAGGTCGGCGCAGGCGGCAACGGCCGTGCGCGTCGCCGCACCGCCAGCAGCGCGACCACGCCAAGACCGGCCGCCATCGTCGTCAGCAGCGCGAGCCACCAATGGCGCGCCGACGGCGAGACTGCCGGCGCCGTTGAGCCAGCCGGTCCACCCGGCGTATCCCGGGTCGCCGGCGCCGTCGGGCTGGCCTCGCGATGCGAGTTGGGCGTGCCGGTCGGCCGGCGTTGGATTGCGCTCTCGCCACTGGCGCCGGTGGCCACCGCCAGCACGCAAGCGCCCACCAGCCAGCGTCGAACCCTTGTCCATCTGGTCGGCACGGATGCACCCCCGACCTTCACAGCGCGTACCCGACGTGCAAGGCGCAGATGCCCGCCGCGAAGTTGAACCATTGCACGCGCTCGAGTCCGGCCTGCTCCATCATCCGGGCCAGCTCCTGCTGAGTCGGATGCACCCGGATCGATTCAGCCAGGTAGCGGTAGCTCGCTCCGTCTCCGGCAATCCGTTCGCCGAGCCAGGGCATCACCCGCATCGAGTACGCGTCGTACAGCGGCGCCAGCGGCTGCCAGACTTTCGAAAATTCCAGAACCAGCAGGCGACCGCCGGGCCGCAGCACGCGGCGCATCTGACCCAGCGCCTGTTCCTTGTGGGTCATGTTGCGCAGTCCGAAGCCCACGCTGACCACATCGAAGCAGCGATCCGGAAACGGAAGCTGCTCAGCGTCACAGCGGACGGCCGGCACGATCCGTCCTTCATCGAGCAGACGGTCGCGACCGGCCGTCAGCATCCGGGCGTTGAGGTCGGTCAGCACGACGAGTCCTTCCGGACCGACCTCGCGCACGAAGGCCCGCGCCAGATCGCCGGTGCCGGCTGCCACGTCCAGCACGCGCATTCCGGGGCGCACGGCAGCCTGCCGGATCGTGAACGCCTTCCACAGCCGATGCAGTCCGCCCGACAACACGTCGTTCATCAGGTCATAGCGCGGCGCCACGGAACTGAAAACACGCTCCACGTGCGCCGCCTTCTGGTCCTCGGCAACGCGCCGGAACCCGAAATGCGTGGTGCGATCCTCGCTCATCGCGCACGCCTCAGTGTCTGCCGCAGCTATGGCCGGAGGGCTGCGTGGGTTGCGCCGCCGCCGATGGATCCCGACTGGCCCCGGCAGCCTGCAAGCGCTCGAGATACTGCGCCCACAGGTTTTCCTGGCCCAGGCCGAGCTCATAGAGCAGGTCCCACGAATAGATGCCGGTACAGTGGCCGTCGGAAAACGTCGGCTGCAACCCGTAGTAGCCGACCGGCTCGGCCGACACGATCGTCACATCCCGCTTGCCGACCTGCAGCTGCTCCTGGCCGGGACCGTGCCCGCGCACCTCGGCCGAGGGCGAGTTAACGCGCAGGAATTCGTACGGCAGCCGGAACGTGCGGCCGTCGCTGAACGCGATCTCCAGCACGCGCGATTCCGAGTGCAGCGTGATCTCGGTCGGCCGTGGCGAGGCGGGATGAAGTCCTGTCATGGCGAAATGAGAAACGAAATTTCCATTCACGTTGGCTGGGGAGCGCGAGGGGCCAGCCCAGCCCCTCGCATCCCATCCTGGCGCGCCTGACAGGAGTCGAACCTGCGACCTACGGCTTCGGAGGCCGTCACTCTATCCACTGAGCTACAGGCGCGGAAGCAAACAGCTTACCGACTGCTGCCCGCACCGTCCAACCGCGTGCAAGCCGCGCGCCGGCGCCGATATACTTCGCGCTCAACTGGCCCGACAGCGGGCCCGAGAGCGACGTATGACCGATCCGCCTTCGAAGCGCATGTTCCCGCCCTACCTGCTCATTTACGTCGCGGTCGCAGCGCTGATCGCGGTGGCAGGAAACTTCGTGTTCCGGCCGCTGCACGCGAAGACGCCCGCCGCGATGACTCCGGATGCGATCGCGGCGCGGCTGGCGCCGGTCGGCCGGCTTGAATTCGCGTCGATCGGCACGCCGGCGCGCACGCTGAAGGATGGCGAGGCCGTGTACGCGGGCCTGTGTGTCGCCTGTCACGGCTCCGGCGCTGCCGGCGCGCCCAAGCTCGGCGACAAGAAGGCGTGGCGCCCACGGATCGCGCAGGGCCTGGAGACACTGATCAAGCATGCGACCGAGGGCTACAAGGCGATGCCGCCCAAGGGCGGCGGCGCGGACCTGGATCCGGTGGAAGTGGCGCGCGCGGTGGCGTGGATGGCCGATCAGGGAGGGGCGAACTTCAAGGCGCCCTAGCGCGACCAGCAGGCGTCGGTGCTGAGCGTGCCGCCTGCGGTGCTTTTCGCGCCCGTGTTATCCAGTGCCAGCGTGCCGCAGTCCGCATCGGTGAAAGTCGAATTGCTGCCGGACGGGCAGGAGGCGCCGCCGCACGGTGCCGCCGTCAGCAAAAAGGATTGCGACGTCGGATACGCCGCCGACAGTGCGTAAGTGATCTGGCCGCCGTCGGTCGGAGCAAAGGGGTTGGGCAGTGTCACGGCCACGCCCGAAGCCCCGGTGCTGTAGTTGCCATAGACCGTGTAATTGCGCTCCAGAAACTGCGCGGCCTGCTCCAGCGCCGCCTTGGCGGCAGTGCGCTGGCCGCGCGTGACGTACGCCGAATACGACGGAATCGCGATCGCGGCCAGAATGCCGACCAGGACCACCGTGATCAGCAGCTCGAGCAGCGTGAAACCGGAGGAACGCTTGGGGCACATAGGCGTCGGCTTTTCCGGAGCAACGGGGTTCAGCGGACCAGCTCGTGCCATGAGATGCGGCCCGTCAAGGTGTTGACCTTCGTCGCGCCGGCCTGTACGCCGCCGGTGCCGCCCGCCAGGAAGTGATCCTGTTTGTTTGTCGGATCGGACAGCACGGTGATGCCCTGGATCACGCCGACCGTCGACTGGATGCCGCTGACTCCGGGGCTGTCGGCAAAGAAATTGTTGGTCCCGCCGACCGTGTTGGTGGTGGCCGAGACGGCCATGATCCACCCAGATCCGCTCGCCGTGCAGACCGTGGAGCTCGGGACCTCGGTGGCGAACACCACGAAGCCGTTGACCAGCAGCGGGGACATCGTCACCCGCTCCCCGGTGTCCGGAAGGTTCATGAACCAGCCCAGGCTCGAGGGCGCCACCGTATTGGCGCTCACGGTGCGCGTCGTGCCGACGTTCGTGATCGTCTGCTGCACCAGCGCGCTTTGTCCGCCCGAAACCGGCGTCGAACCGCCCTTGTCCAGGATCCCGTAGAAGCTCTGGGTCGACGTCGTGCCCGCGTCGCCGGCCGCGAACATCCGACCGGTGCCGAAATACACCATCGTGCCGGTCAGCCCCGGCAACGCAGGACCGAGCGCCGGCGCGCTGGTAATCGGCTGGCAGGTATTCGCGGCCGTCGATGTCGCCGCCTGCACGCAACTGCTGCCGCCCGGCGACGCGGTGAACAGCGGTTGACCCCCGAACGCCACGGTCCAGCTGCCCGAACTGGCGCCGGTCAGATCGAACTTCCAAAGATTGCCCTGCAGGTCGCCCGCGTAGACGAAATCGGTGATCAAATCCCCGTTGACATCCGAAAGCGTAACCGGGCCCAGGCCGTTGCCGGCGTTGATGTTGCTCGCCGTGCAGGTCGACGCCTGCGAGACCCCGGACGTGTCGATTTTCTGCACTAGACCGTCCGACAGCCGCACGATGAACAGCACCGCGCATCCACGCGAGCTCAGATACCCGTTGCCGAAGATGGCCGACCAGTCGCCGTTGTTCAGGCGGGCGATGATCGGTGTGCCGATCGGAAAGCCCAGATCCGGATCGCCGTTCGGGTTGTTGGTCCCTTTGCCATCCAGGTCCCACAGCACGTTGCTGGCGGCACTGCCGGTCGACTCCATCGACGGCGGACTGGTGATGTCGAGCGCGAATACGCCCTGGCCCCCGGCGCCGGTGGTCCCGACCAGCACCGTCTTCCAGCTGCAACTGGTCGGGCCGCCGCCCACGCAGGCGTCGCCCACGTACGCCGTCTGGTCGACGTAGAACTGGTGCGCGTAGCCCGGGTCGGCCAGAGCCGGCAGGTTCGGGATCACGTTGTGCGGCACATAGCCGAACACCTCCTTGCCCGTGGTCGCGTCGAAGCCATGCAGCATGCCGTCGTCGGCGCCGACGTACACCATCCCCTTGCCGGAGTAGATCGACCCGGCGGCGCTCGCCTTGGTCGAAATGAACGACAGGTAATTCGGCGTCGCGCCCATCCCCTCGGGCAGCACCGCATAGCCGAAATCCTCGTGCCACGCGAACGTCGGACCCGAATCGACGACGTCTCCCAGCACGGTCGTGTTCCGGTTGCGGTAGGCGCCACCGTTGCGCATCTCCTGCGTCGCGTCCCCGCGCAGCCAGCTCAGAATGTTGGCGTTGGCGCCGGCCACCGAGCTCCACATCGAACTGAAGGCCGCGCTCGAGGCCGAGAACGCAGTGCCGTTGCCCACCGACGGCGCCCCGGTCGTGGTCGCGGTGCTCGATGTGACGATGCTGCGGCCTGTCGCCGACGCGAAGCTGCCCGCGCTGTCGGTGGTCCAGGTCGGGGTCGTGTTGAGCGCGCCGCTGGTGATCCCATAAGCCTTCAACGTGCCATGCCAGTCCGACGACGTGAAGCTCGCCAGGTAGACGACGGTACCGCTGTTCAGGGTTGACGAGCTGGTGGCCGCGGCCGACTGAGCCGCCAGCGGCGCCTTGATCCGGTTCAGGCTGGCCTTCATCGCACCGATCAGGTCGGCCGGCGATTCGGCGCTGAACGCCAGGCCCCGGCTGTTGACCGCCGCATGCCACAGGTCGTACACCTTGCCCGGGTCGCCCTGCGTAGTACTGTTGTTGATCGCGGGCCAGGCCATCGATCCGTTCCAAAGGTTCGTATAACCGGCGTTCGTGGTCGAGTTCAGCAGATACTGCGTGCCCACGCTGTTGCCCCACCAGGGCAGGCCGGGCACCGTCATCGAGCCGGTCAGCCCGATACCGATCGTGAACTGCACCAGGTGCGGCCAGGTGGCCGGGTCGTTCTGCGGGTTCCAGTAGTCGGCCGTGGTCGGCGGCGAGCCCGTCGTGACCTGATAATACGGCGACACGGCGGTCGCGCTGCCGTTCAGGTCGGGCCGCAGGTTGGTGGACCAGTAGTGAAAGGCAATCTCCGACAAGGTGTCCCGGTTCGGATCGTTGCTGTAGATCGCCATCGGGGCGCTGGTCGACGGCGCGTAGTTGGTTTTCCCGTCGGGAAGCGGGGTCACGGCGTTCGCGTCTGCCGTGCTGAAGAACGTCCCGTTGTTGTCGCCGTTCCACTGGCCGTCGGTGAGCGTGATGTTGTAGTTCTGCACGCACGCGACCTCACCGCTGGGGGCGGTTCCACTCGGCGGGTTCGGGTTCAGGCCGTATGGGCCGTTGGCACCCAGGTTCTGGTTGCTGAAATAATCGCCGATGTACTTCCAGGCCCCGCGGGTCGGTGTCGAGTTATTGGCCGGAACGCGCGACAGCCATTTGTAGAAATTGGTCTGCTGCGTGCCCGTGAATGTGCGGATCCGGTTGTCGACGACGGCCCCGTCCCAGCCCTGGCACGTGTTGCCGGCGGTCAAGTCTTGACAGGTCCAGAAGTCCCGCCAGGTCACGCGCGCCTGCTGCAGCACCGGATCGGCCATCGTGATCGCGGCCGCGCTGGCGATCATCAGGTGGCGGGTTCGGTAGAACGTGTACCAGTTAGCGAAATTCTGCCGTTCGTCGGTGCCGCCCGGACCCGAGGTCGCGCCGACCCTGACGTACCGGTAGCAGTTATCGTCGGTCGCCGACGATGTGCAGTTCGTCAGCGTCGGAACATAGATGTAGTAATACGCCGGAGCGCCTGTGCAGTTCGCAGCGGGGCTGCAAATCAGGGCGGGATCCTGGCTCGGGGCCGGAGAGAAGTTCTGGCTCGACGAACCCGGCGAGTAACTGGAGGTCGGCTGGTAGTTAGCGGACAGGTCGACCGTGCCGGCCGCCGTGTTGAAGCCGTCGATCGGCGCCGCGGTGAACGAACTCGCCAGCTGCTGCGTGCCGGCGCTGGTGATCATCACCGGCGCCGGGTAGCTGATGTTAGGGTTGTACGCTAGCGCGTTGAACGTTCCCGCGTTGAAGCGGCGCGTCCCGACGTTGCCGGACATGCTGTCCGGCACGTAGGCCCACTGCATGCTGCCCGAGTCATCGACCGTCATCACGATGTTGGTCGGCGGCGTGGCGGTCAGGGCCGGGTACTGCGACACCGCGTACTGGGCGCCCGCGTCGCCCGCTACCAGCATCAGTGCGGCCGCTGCTGCGGAGGCGGTGCCTGTCGTCCAGGTTCTGTGCATCGAAGTTCTCCGGTCGCGCTGAACCAGCAGCCCAGCAGTTACATTGCGTAATAGGATTCAAGACGGACCACGGTGTTCTTGTTCAACCCGTAGCCGTGCGCTGTGATGTGCGCAATAAAGGCTTTGTCGTAGTCCGGGATCGCACTGCCCGTCGGATTCGTACCCGGGCGCACGACCCAGAACTGTTCGGCAATGCAGGCCGGTGCCTGTGCGTTGCCGTTGAACGGGTTGCCGTTGCTGTCCAGCAGTTGCCGGACGTGGCCGCCCGTCTGCCACCAGGACTCCAACCGGGCCGGTGCACTCTCGGTGATCGACGGCGTGGTCGATGCGTTCGGCGTCACCAGATACGTACCACCCGTTCCGTCAAACGGCGCGGTGCCGCCGGCCACAAAGGCTTCACAGTCGCGCAGCGCCGCCTCGGCGGCCTCGAAGGCGCGCATCCGGTCGCGCGAGTTGCCGGCCATCCGTTCTTCCTGCGTCGTGATCGAAAAGGCGGCAATCCCGATCAGGCTCAGAACAGCCAGGATCACCAGCCCGACGATCAGGGCGATGCCTCGCTCACCCTTCGAACCGCATCGATCGATGATTGCACGCGTCATGGCGTCATCCAGGTAATGTCATTGAAGCCGGTCGCGCAGCGCGGCGGTGGCCGTGAACACCTGCCGCAGCCGGGTCTCCGGCACAATCCAGCCGGAGCCGGCGCCGTGGACTTGCACCGTTTGCGGCGTCGGGGCCGCCCCCAACTGATCGCCAACGCCGACGACCGACACCCGCACGCTGATCACGTTGGACCAGTCCGCCGCCGTCATCGTGTCGGCCCGCTTAAAGCTGCCCCCCGCCATCGCTCCGCCCGCGCCGACGCCGTACAGGACGTCCATGTCCTCGACGTTCTCGACCAATTCCTCTGCCTTGTTGCTGCTCAACGAATAGCGATACAGTGCCGACAGCCCGTTCGGAAATTGAGGTGACACGCTGTTCGGCACTTTGCCGACGTAGTACGTAACCTGGTCGACGTGCTGGACCATCGGAAAGGTCATGATCGAGAAACCGGGTTGGCCCAACGCGTTGAGCGGCGGGATCACGCCACCCGACGTTTTGTACGACAGCAAGGCAGGTGCAGTCGCGGTCACCGAATTCACTTGAAATACGGTTGCCGACGAACAATCGCCCAGCAGCGCGTAGTCGGTCGCCTTGAACGCGGCCACGCTGTTATCGGCAATCGTGATTTTCCCCCCGGCCAGATCGGGGGCGCCGCTCATTCGCACCGCCACGCCGGCGGCGATCTGCAGCTGCAGAACGTCGCCACCCCAGTACGTCGGCGCCGGGTTAGGCGGCGGGACCCAGCCGCCAGGCGCCGCAGTCGGCAGCGGCGTATAGGCGGCAGGCCGGACTCCGACGATCGGGACCGGTTGACCCGTGACAGGGGCAACGTAAAGCACCGCGGCGTTCATCGCGGTTCCAGCGGGCGCGACCACGTTGACGTTCGGCGCTTGCCCGTTCGTCAACGAAAGGCTGGATCCGCAGCCGAGCACCCCCGCGCTGCGGACATCGCGCGTGATCGCATCGAGCGCAAACCGACCCGCTTCCTGGATCCGCGCCAGGCTTTCGTTGCCGCGATAAGCGCCCTTCGACCCGATATACAGATACGTCATCGCACCGACCACGACCAGGCCGATCGTGATGCTGACCATCAGCTCGATCAGCGTCAGGCCGGCCTGCGCGGCGCGGATTGCGATGCGGCCCATTCAGAATTCCGTCGTCAGGGCAAACTGGTTGTTGGTGGCCTGAGCACCGGTCGTGGCCGCAGCGCCGGTCAGGCCGACTCCCGCCTGGGCGCGGGTATCGGTCCAAGCGACCGTAATCGTCACCTGGTTGGCGGCGGGATTGACCGCTATGCCTGCGGCGCCCCCAGGCAGCGTCGCCACGCGCAGCAGCCAATCAGTGATGGCGGCCTGGGTTCCGACTCCCCCGGAGGTAGGTGCCGCTGCGCCGGCGGCAGGCGCGAAAGGCAGCGTGTAGGTGCCCGCGCCCGCACGGTCCGCGCGGATGCGGTCGGCGATGTCTTCGGCCAGCATCGCGGCCTGCCACCGGTAGATCGAGCCCTGGTTGACCTGCAGGCCCTTCAGCTGCAGGCCGGCCAGGCCCAGCAGGCCGACGGACAGCACGACGATCGCCACCAGGATCTCTATCAGCGTCATGCCGCGTTGACGGATGCGCTCGGCGCGGTGCAATGCAAGATAGGTCATGTACTCAGCTCTCCAGGAAGTCTCGCGGCTACGGGCAGGAGGTGACCGCGGTGTTGGTGTCGTCGATCGGCTGCCCCAACGAATTGTTCTGAGCGATCCGCACTCGGCCCGAGGGGGACACCGTGATCAGGCGCGCGGCGCCGCCGGTCACCGCCGGCCCACCGCCCTGGCAGATCTGGAATTGCGCGGGCGCGGTGGCGGCGCTGCCCGTGTTGTCCAACAGCCGCCCGGAGGCATCGAACCAGAACTTGTTGGCAAAGGAACCGGCGGAGCCCCCGATTGAAGTCAAGGTGTATGAGGACGGCACCGAGGGACCGGCACGCAGCGCGACATCCGGTGGAGTCGCTCCAGTGTCCAACGCTGCATTCAGATCGCTGCCGTCGACAAACATCGTCCAGCCTGAACCCCAGTTGACGCCGCCCCCAGCGGCGGTGAGCACCACCGGGGCGCCGTATTTGCCTGCCTCGCTGCGCGCCACGTTCAAGGAAGTCGCGAATCCATCGGTCACCGCCGCCAGCTGGTTCGCCGCAACCAGGTTCTGCAGCGCCGGCAAGCCGATCCCCAGCAGAATCGCCGCGATCAGCACGACGACCAGCAACTCGACCAGCGTGAAGCCGGCCGAGTAAGGGTTGTGAGCCGTTGGCGATCGGTCCCCCCGGAGCATGGCGCGAATTGTGACCGCGCCAGCGGCGGGGACCTAGGCTCCGGACCCCGTTCGGTCGCCGGCAGGCGACGGACGGGAACGGGCGTCGTCCACATCCCGTAAACGGCTGAAGCGCACGCGGTATACCGTGGATCGCGGCTTTGCGTGACCTGTGCGTCCCGCCGCGGTCAGATCGTCATCGGGTCCACGTCGATCTGCCACCTCAGCTTTTTCGGTGCCTTAATCGCACGAACCTGGGCCAGCCAGGCCTGCAGAAACTGGTGCAACGGCGCGCGCCGCGCCGCCTCGATCAGCAGCTGTGCGCGCGTCTCCGAGGCGAGCCGCACCAGCGGCATCGGCACCGGGTCGTAGAGCACGACGGATTTACTGTCCTCGAGCTCCAGTCCGGACCGGCGGCAGGCCGACAGAAATTGCAGCACCTCGGGCAGCGTGGCGGCCGTAGCCGTCAACAGCGCGTGGTGCGTGAATGGCGGCATCCGTGCGGCACGCCGCTCGGCCAGCTGCTCGCGTGCGAATTGTCCGTAGTCGCCCAGCGCCAGAGCTCGGTACAGCGGGTGGTCCGGAAAGCGGGTCTGCACCAGGACCCTCGCCGCCTGGCCCGCGCGGCCGGCGCGCCCGGCAACCTGCATCAGCAGCGCGAACAGCCGCTCCGGGGCTCGGAAATCGGCTGCGATCAGCTGGGCGTCCGCATTCAGCACGCACACGACCGATACGCCCTGGAAGTCATGTCCCTTGGCAATCATCTGCGTTCCGACCAGTAGATCGAGCTCGCCCGCGTGGACTTTTTGCAGCGTCTCCTCCGCCGCGCCCGGCCGACGCGCGCTGTCGCGATCGAGCCGGCCGATCCGCGCCGCGGGCCAGCCCAGGCGCAACACCTCCCGCAGCGTCTCTTCCACCCGCTGCGTTCCCTGCCCGACCGGCTTCAGATCCTGGTTGCCGCAGGTCGGGCAGGCGCGCGGCACCGGCTGCCCCCAGCCGCAGTGGTGACAGCGCAACGACGCGCCCGCGCGGCCCTCGGCCCGGTGAAAGGCCGCGTGCGCGCTGCAATTCGGACAGGAGGAAAGCCACCCGCAGGCGTCGCATGCCAGCACGGGTGCGTAGCCGCGGCGGTTGATGAACACCAGCGCCTGCTGGCCTCGATCCAGCGCCTCGCCAAGCGCCGCGCGCAGCGGTGCGCTGATGCCCTGTTGTGGCGGATGCTGCCGCACGTCCACGGTCTGCACGCGAGGCCCCTCCTTCGCGCTGCGCGCTTCGGAGGGCGGGCCCAGTGAAGCTCCCGGCACGGGGGCGTGCTCGCCCTCCGAAGCGGGCAGCGCGAAGGAGGGGCGCTGCTCGAGGCGCAACAGTGTGTAGCGGCCGCCCAGGGCCTGGTGCCACGACTCCAGCGACGGCGTAGCCGACCCGAGTACGACGGGCATGCGTCCGAGCTGGGCGCGCTTGACGGCCAGGTCGCGCGCGGAGTAGCGCACGCCGTCGGATGCCTTGAACGACGCATCGTGCTCCTCGTCGACGATCACGATGCGCAGGCGCGGCAACGACGCGAAAACGGCCAGCCGGGTACCCAGCACGATGCGCGCGCGCCCTTCGTGCGCCGCGAGCCAGGCCGAGGTGCGCTCGGCTTCGCCCAGGCCGCTGTGCAGGCTGACCACGTGCACATCCGCGAAGCGCTGCTGCAGTCGCCGTTCGAACTGGGGCGTCAGATTGATCTCCGGCACCAGCCACAGCGCCTGCGCCTGTGGATCCGATCCGAGCACCGTGGCGACCGCGCCCAGATACACCTCGGTCTTGCCGCTGCCGGTGATTCCGTGCAGCAGGAACGGCGCAAATCCGTGCGACTGCGCGATCGCGCCGATCGCCTTTCGCTGCTCCTCGCGAAGGTCTGGCGGTGCTTCGATCGGCGCGGCGGCCTGGGCGGGCGGCGCGCGCCGCAACCGGGCCATCCGGGTGGCCGCCCTGGGACCGGGAACACGACGCAGCAACGGCGGCAGCGCCCCCAGCACCACTTCGGCCCAGGGATGGTGGTAGTAGTCTGCCGCGAACCTGCAAAACTGCAGCCAGTCCTGCGACAGCATGGGATCGTCCAGCAGCGCGCGCAAGGGCCGAATGCGCCGCTCTTCGATCGAGCACTGCGGCGACAGGTCTACGATGACGCCGAGCATCAGGCGGCCGGGGCCGACCGGCGCGACGCACCGCATCCCGACCTGTGCGAACGATTGCTGCTCCGGCGCGATCCGGTACTGCAGCGCGTGCGGCACCGGCAAATCGAGCAGTACCTGAGCGAAGAGCGTCGCGCGAGCGGCCGCGCTGGCCTCCGTATTTCCGGCGCTCGTCGACGAGGGCGCTTTTGCGGTCTTTGTCAAGGGCTTCGGCGAGCCCAAGCGCCTGTGGACAACTTTGTGGACAAACACTGCGAAGATGAGCTAAGTCCTCGCCAGGCCTTGTCTTCAATCGGACACATTGCGAGCCTGCGATCGATAATCATTTTTTATTTCAAAGACTTAAACAGAAAAATCAAGCTTCGCAAGCCTTAACGCTTCGGCGAGCCGCATGAATACAGCCGCCGCGCGACTTTGTGCATAAGTCAAGCGAGTCGGGCCCCTTTTGCGGTGTGTCCAATATTCAGCTAGGTGAGTGCCGACTCCGTCGCAAACGAGCCTACTGCCTGAGGCTGCGGCTGTGCTCGTGAACGGCCTGCACCAGCGTATCAACCGCCTCGACTGGCGTGAAGCGGGAGATTCCATGCCCAAGATTGAAAACGTGCCCGCCGCTCGTTCCGTCCCCGTTGCGCAGGGGACCGAACGCCTGCAGCACGCGGCGCGATTCGGAGCGGATGACGGGCTCCGGCGCCAGCAGCACGGCCGGATCCAGATTGCCCTGCAGCGCGCAGCGATGCCCGATCCGCGCCCGCGCCCGCCCGATGTCCTGCGTCCAATCCAGGCCCACCGCGTCGCAGCCGCAGTCGGCGATCGCCTCCAGCCAGGCGCCGCCGCCCTTCGTGAACACGATCGAGGGCACCGGCTCGCCCTCGTTCTCCCGGTCCAGGTGCCGCACGACCTGCGAGATGTACGCCAGCGAGAATTCGCGAAACGCGCAATCGGTCAGCACGCCGCCCCAGGTATCGAACAGCATGACCGCCTGGGCTCCGGCCCGGATCTGCGCGTTCAGGTAATCGGTCACCGCGCGCGCATTGACCGCGAGCACCCGGTGCATCAGGTCGGGCCGGGAGTACAGCATTGTCTTGACGGTGCGAAAGTCCTCGGAGCCGCCGCCCTCGACCATGTAACAGGCGAGCGTCCAGGGGCTGCCGGAAAACCCGATCAGCGGAACGCGACCCTGCAGCGCGGTACGGGTCGAGCGCACCGCGTCCAGCACATATCCGAGCTCCAGCTCGGGGTCGGGCGCCGCCAGCGCCTTCACGTCGGATTCAGTTCGCACGGGCCGCTCGAACTTCGGGCCCTCGCCGTCGGTGAATCCGAGGCCCAGGCCCATCGCATCGGGAATGGTCAGGATGTCGGAGAACAGGATCGCAGCGTCCAGCGCGAATCGTTCGACCGGCTGCAGCGTCACCTCGGTGGCCAGTTCCGGCGTCTTGGCGAGCGTGAGGAAATCGCCGGCCCGTCGCCGGGTCTCGTTGTACTCTTGCAGGTATCGGCCCGCCTGGCGCATCAGCCAGATCGGCGTGTATTCCGTGGGTTCCCGCCGCAGCGCGCGCAGCAAAGTATCGTTGGCTGGTTTCACTCGCGTTCGATTCGGGCCATCGAGCCCCTCGGAGGGCACCGATTCTCGCACGCAGGCGCTGCCGGCCTGGATTCGCTGCGAAGCCGGCGCCGTGCGCCTGATGCTGCACGTGCAGCCGGGTGCCCGCCGCTCCGCGCTGCTGGGGCAATACGGTGAGCGCCTGAAAGTCGCGGTGCAGGCTCCGCCGACCGACGGCCGCGCCAACGAAGCGCTGCTGAGCTATCTGGCTGCCTGCCTGGACCTGCGGCCGGGCGCGCTACGGCTCGTGGCCGGTTCGTCCTCGCGCGACAAGTCGGTGCTGATCGCGTGCGACCCGGCCGACGCGACGCGGATCGCGCAGCGCCTCGCGGCTGGGTTCAGCCGCTGAGTTGCGCTGCGTGATCTTTTCTACCTGACTTCTACTTCTTGGTGTCGGGCGTCGCCGGGGCCATGGGGGCCATCGGGGCCGATGGCTTCATGTCGGACTTCTTCGTGTCGCCTTCGGTCTTGGCGATTGCGGCCTTGTGCTTCCTCTTGTGGTGGGCCGACTTCTTGGCGGGTTGGTCGCCGGTCGGGGCCGCCGTCGAGGGCGCGCTTGCGGCGGGCGCCGGGGCGGCCATCTTGGAGTCCTGGGCCAGCACGGCGCCGCTCGCCAGCAGGCCGGTAATCATCAGAGCAACGATCGGTTTCATCACATGCTTCCTTTTGTGTAAGGGATTTGCAAACGCTCCGGGATCGACCGGCCCCGGCTTCCGACGGGTTAGCGCACTTAAACGGGCCGGCCGATCGGGCGGTTGACAGGCTGGGAGCCGCCCGGCGCGTCCCTGGACCCGGTTTCAAGAAACAGAGCGCGCCCCAAGGCGCGCCCTTTGCAGTCCCAAAGCATAGCGGTTCGCGGCACATCGCTCCACGCGCTGCCGCCCGCTTGAATTCTTACTTCTTCGTGTCGTCCTTCTTCTCCTCCTTCTTCATTTCAGCCTTCATTTCAGCCTTCTTCATTTCCCCCTTCTTCTCTTCCTTCTTGGCGTCGGTCTTCTTCATTTCGGCCTTTTTCATTTCGCCTTTCTTCTCTTCCTTCTTGGCCTCGGTCTTCTTCGCTTCGGCCGCCGGCTTGGCTTCCGCCTTCTTCTCGTCCTTCTTCATTTCGTCGGCAAACGCACCAGCGACCGCGAACAGGCCGGTGATCATCACAGCGATCAGTTTTTTCATCAGATATCCATCATCCGTAAGTTGAAAGGGACGAGCAGGCCGGCCACTCGCCCAAAGCTCGATTCGCCGGATGCCCGCAGCCGATAACGGCACGTGGTCATATTGCGTTGACAAGCGCATTCAACGCCGACCCTGCCCCTCCGGACCCGGCCGCCGCCAGCGCACCAAAATGGGCCAGAGCCAGGCGGAAACCCACCAAAGCGCGATCTGGCGCGCCTGGACCCGGTTCGGCTCGGTGCGCCCGGCGCCGCCGGCCGTCCGGATCAGCAGCGTCACGGTACCGGTGAGGCTCCACAGCAGAGCCGCCAGGAACACCCATGAACGAACGCGATAACCTCCCGGCACCTGGGCTGCAGCGACCGCGGCCAGCAGCACGTTGAAGATTTGCGCGATCAGCGCGCAGGCCAGCGCCGGGCCAAGGCGCGCAAACGGGTCATCGTGGTGTTCCACCGGGATAGTTTAGAAAATGCCGCACTCTGACGAGGTTCCGATCGTCGCGATCGCCACGGCCCCGGGACGGGCCGGCATCGGGGTCGTGCGCGTGTCCGGGCCGCAGATCGACCCCGTCGTGGCGGCAGTGCTAGGGCCGGCGCTGGCAGCGCGCCTGCGCCCGCGCCACGCCACGCGCGCGCGCTTCCTGGACGCGCACCAGCGCGTGATCGACGACGGCATCGCGATCTTGTATCGCGCTCCGCATTCATATACCGGCCAGGAGGTGCTCGAGCTGCAGGGGCACGGCGGGCCGCTGGTGCTGCGGATGCTGCAGGCACGCTGCCTGCAGGCCGGTCGAGCACTCGGGGCCCGGCTGGCCGAACCGGGCGAATTCACGCTGCGCGCCTTCCTGAACGACCGTATCGACCTGGCGCAGGCCGAAGCCGTCGCCGACCTGATCGACGCAAGCACGGAGGCGGCCGCTCGCAGCGCCAGCCGCAGTCTGGCCGGCGAGTTCTCGGCGGCGCTGGCGCAACTGGCCGAGCAGCTGACACAGGCTCGCGCGCTGATCGAGGCGACGCTGGATTTTCCGGAGGAGGACCTGGAAGAGCTCGGAGCGCGGGACGTGCGCGAGCGGGTCGCCAGCCTTCAGCGGTCGGTCGACGAGGTGATGCGCCGCGCGCGTCTGGGCGCGGTTCTGCGCGACGGCCTGCGGGTCGCTCTGGTCGGGGCGCCCAACGTCGGCAAGTCGAGCCTGCTCAATGCGCTGGCCGGGCAGGACGTGGCGATCGTCACCGCCCATCCGGGAACCACGCGAGACCGGATCGAGCGCAGCATCGACATCGGCGGGCTGGTGCTGAACGTGATCGACACGGCGGGCTTGCGCGCCACCGCCGACGAGGTCGAACAGCTCGGCATCGACCGCACGCTCGCGGCTGTCGGCGAAGCGGACATCGTGCTCGAGCTGGTCGATGCCACCGCCGCGCCCGAACGCGGTTCACCGCTCGATTCCATCCCACTCGATTCCATCCCACTCGATTCCATCCCACTCGCGTCCATCCCCGACTGGCGCCAGCGGATCGATGGCCACGCCGCCCGCATCGTGGTGATCAACAAGATCGATCTGAGCGGAGAGGCCCCGGGTCCGAATGCCGGGCGCCTGTACATTTCCGCCAAGACCGGGGCCGGACTGGACAGCCTGCGCGCGGAACTGCTGCACCGCGCCGGCTGGGACCACGCGCCGTCGGACGAAGGGGTTTACCTGGCCCGCACGCGTCACCTGGATGCCATCGCGCGCACGCAGGATCACCTTCGGGAGGCTGCCGAGCACCTGCAGCCGGCGGCGCTAAGCCCGGAGCTGGCGGCCGAAGAGCTGCGCCTGGCCGGACTCGCGCTGGGCGAGATCACCGGACAGGTCACGGCCGATGACGTTCTGGGAGAGATCTTCAGCCGCTTCTGCATCGGGAAATGATTCAGATCAGATCGCTGGCCTCTCCAGCTCAGCGATGTACATGAACCGCGACAAAGCCCTTCGCTGCGACAGCGCGACCACGGTCTCTATATAGCGTTGTTGCCTCGCAAAGCCGTCAATCCCGTCCGCAGCCTCGATTTCCGATCGGTGAGCGTGCATCGCCTTCAGTCTTCCGCTCGCGTTCAGCACGACGCTGTCGGTTCTGTCCTCCCGGCCGATCAGTCGAAAGCCTGCAGCTTCGAGCAGCCCTTCATTGACACCCGCAGGCACGAACTGCGTATACCCGTTGGCACTGCGCCGCTCGATTTCCCCGTTGGAGACCGGCCCGGTAACGACTGCCGCATCGGTCAACACGAGCCTGCCGCCCGGTTCCAGCAGTCTGGCCATCTCGTCAAAGAAGGCCTTGCGGTCGCGCAGATGCAGCACCGCATCCAGGCAGATCACCGCGTCGAACGACGGACCGGCAAGGGGAATCGGCCGGTTCAGGTCCGCCAGCAGCAGAGCGACCCGGTCCTGAACGCCGGCGGCCGCAGCTCTTGCGCGCCCTGCCTCGATCGCAGATGCGCTCACATCCACTCCGGTGCCCGTGCAGCCGGTCGACTGGACCGCGAAGACCAGAGGGCCGCACGGACCGCAGCCGACGTCCAGAAGCCTGCTGGCAGCGGTCAGGGACAGTCGCCCAAGGTCGGAGCGCAGCTCAGCGGCGGTCACCCACGAATGCTGGCCGATGTCTTCCCCGTGCGCTTCCCGACGCAGCTGTCTGATCAACGGCGAGTCGAATGCCGCATAGAGCCGGTCGTAGCCCTCGCCCAAGGATGGTTCGGAGGCAGCCATCAGTAACTCCAACCGGGCGACCTGCCCGCTTCGGCGGCAAACGCCCGGACCTGTTACCCGCCGAGGAAAAGGCGCCCGACGTCGGGGTTGCGCGCCAGCTCGGCTCCGGCCCCCGCCATCGCGACCCTGCCTGCGCTGAGCACGTAGCCGATATCGGCAAACTCCAGCCCTTTCCTGGCGTTCTGTTCGACCAGGACGATGGTCCTGCCCTCGCCCCGCTGAAGCTCCTTCAGTATTTCAAACACCATGTCGATCACGCGCGGTTCAAGCCCGATCGATGGCTCGTCAATCAGCAGGACCCTGGGGTTCATCATGAGCGCCCGGGCGATCTCCAGCAAGCGTCGTTCGCCGCCCGAAAGAACCGACGCCCGATGAGCGCGCCGCTGCGCGAGCGCCTTGTATTTGTCCAATGCCTTCTCGGCCGCTTCCTTCGCCTGGCGTGGATGGGTCAACAGGAAACCGCCCATCAGCAGATTTTCCTCGACCGTCATGTCCGGAAACACCGAGTTGTCCTGCATGATGTAAGCGACACTTGCCGCTCGCAGCTTCTCGCTGGGCCGCAACCACGTCACATCGGTGCCGTTAATGACGACCCTTCCGGACCGGATGCGCGCAAGGCCGTAGATCGAATGCAGGACGGTCGTCTTGCCGGCGCCGTTGGGGCCGATCAGGCACAGCGCCTGGCCGGCGCCGACGCGCAGGCTGACACCGTGAACGATATCCATCACACCGTAGCCGGCCACAAGCCCATCCACCGCAACCGCCACCTCGCCGCGAACCAGGCCCGCCAGTTCCGCAACGTCTGGCCCCTGCACCATCAGCGGGTCCGCCGCCCGGGGCACCTGATCGGCCGCGGGGGCGACGGCGACCCGGCCCGGACCGTTCTGACGCTCCGACTGTCCGGAAGACTGTGGTCGCTCACTTTCAACGCACTCCCAGATAGGCGTCGATGACACGCTGGTCGTTCCGGATCGATTCCGGTGCACCGCTTGCCAGCAACTCGCCGTGGGCCAGGCAATAGACATGCTGCGCGAGACTCATGATCACCTGCATGTTGTGCTCGATGATCAGTAGCGTGATGCCGAATTCCGAATTCGCGCGCTTGAGTCGATCCACCACGCCGTGGATCGAGGTCGGGTTGACGCCTGCCGTCGGCTCATCGAGCAGCAGCATCTTGGGCCGGTTCATCAGTGCCATCGCCAATTCCAGCAGCTTCTGTTCGCCAAAAGACAGGTCGGCCGCCGCAAACAGGCGCTTGCCATACAGGCCGACGAATTCGAGCAGGGTCCCGGCCTGCGTGCTCACCTCGGGCGCATGCCTCGAAAACATCGTGCGCGGGCCTTCGTGCCGGTTCCGCACGCTGATCTGCATGTTCTGCATACAGGTCATGCTGCGGAAAATGCGCGTTTGCTGGAAGGTGCGAATCAAACCGAGGCGCGCAATCTCGGGCACGCGCAGGCGCGAAATTTCCCGCCCCTCGAATGTGATGGAGCCGCCTCCGATCGGGTGGTAGCCGACGATGGAGTTGAACAGCGTGGTCTTGCCCGAGCCGTTGGGCCCGATCAGGCCGACGATGCTGCCGGCGGGAACGGAAATCGAGACCTCCTTGTGGGCGACGATGCCACCGAAGGACTTGGTGAGATTGCGCACTTCGAGCAAGGCACTCACAGGTGCGGCGCCGGATTCGAGGCCGGGTCGCTGGCGATGGCCTGCGCCCGGTGCTGCAGCGCCGAGCGGAACCACCCGACGACGCCCTGCGGGAAGTAGACCGCCACGACAACGATGAACAGACCCATGGCGACCCGTTGCCACCCGAGCAAAAAGCTCCAGAACATCTCCTGCGTCACGTGGAAAACGCAGGCTCCGATCACGGGCCCCCACAGGGTGCCTCGGCCGCCCAGCATCGCCATCAACACCATCCAGACGCCGTAGGTCGATCCGGCGAAGGCGAATTCCCGAGGCTCGATGAATCCAAGCATGTTGCCGGCTGCCGCGCCCGCCATGCCCAGAAAGAGAGCGCTGACGCACCAGGCCACGGTTTTGTAGCGGGTCGTGTGGATCCCCATCGCTTCGGCCTTTTCCTCGTCGTCCCGAATGGCGTTGATCGTCAGACCGAAGCGTCCGCTGTAAAGCCACCGCAGCGTGGCAAACGCCACCGCCGCCACGGCCAGCAGCAGGTAGCAGAAGAACCTTTCCCGACCCCCGACGGCGCCCGGAAACAGGGGCGTGACCATGCCGGATCCGTCACCCACGTACGGCCACCCCGCCGCGATGTCCGCCGCGGCGACTCCCAGTCCGAGCGTGCCGATCGCGAAGTAATGGCCGCGCAACGCCAGGATCGCCGGCCCCAGCAGCGCGGCGGCGAGCACCCCGGCGACGGCGGCGAGCGTCACTCCCAGGGCGAGCGCCGGGAAATAGCCCAGCCCGCAATCGCGCTGCACGACCGCGCAGGCATAGGCCCCGATGCCGAAGAACAGAACGTTGCCGAACGAGTTGTAGCCCATCTGCCCGCCCATGACGTCCCACGTCAGGGCGAACACGACCATCAGCCACAGAAACGCCATTTGGGTCGCGAACGACGGAAGCAGCCACGGCGCCGCGAGGGCGGCCGAGGCAAGCGCTGCGGTCAGGGCGCCTTGCCTGAAGGGCTTGCTCATTTCAGGTACTTGCGCTGTCGCATCAGCCACCGGTTTCGCGCGACCAGGATCACGACGAGCAGCGAGAACACGAAGGCGGTCTGATATTCCGCGCCGAGCAGAAACCCGGCGTAGTTTTCCGCAACTCCAAGGCCGGCGCCCGCGGGGACAACAGCCGCGAGATTGCCCAGGCCGGCCACGACGACGATCATGAACGAGCGCACCGTGTAGGTCAGCCCGGCATACGGGTGGATGATCCACGTCATCGCAACCAGCCCACCGGCGGCACCGCAGATGGCGCCGTTGACGGTAAAGGTCACGGCATAGACCTGATCGGTCGGAATACCGAGGACGCGGGCAGCGCGGGGGTTCTGTGCCGTGGCCCGAATCGCCTGTCCCAGACGAGACTTCCGCAGGAACCAGACCAGCAAGATACCGAGCAACGCAGAGCTTGCAAAAGCGACCAGCTTGATCTCGGCGACGGTTACCATGCCGTGCGCCAGCAACAGGGTCCCCAGCCCGGACTCCACCGTGCGCACATCGGAGCCGAACAGCTGATTGGCCAGCTGTTGAATCAGAATGCTCAGGCCGAACGTGGCCAGGATCGAGTTAAACAGGTCTCCGCCGACAACCCGGACGATCACCACACGGTACAGCGCCCAGCAGATGCCGCCCGTGGCAATCGCGGCGAACGGGACAGCGAGCAAAGGAGGCATGCCGGCTCGCGCCAGGAAGAACACGACGTAGCCGCCGAGCAGCACAAACTCGCCCTGGGCAACGTTGATCAGGTTCATGACTCCCCAGACGAGCGCCATCCCGTAGGCCACGAGCGCGAAGATCGCACCGACCAGGATCCCGTCGACCAGCAGCTGCAGGTTCAGGACGGGCGCATCGAACAGCAGGGAGAGGTTCGCCATCGGGCTGGCGCCGAGGCAGGCCCGTGGCTATTTCCGCTGGTCCCAGGCGGGGGCCGGGTAGATGGCCTTCGCGTTTGCCCACTTGCCCGGCGCAACCACCATGTATTGGCCACCTTGCACCTGGTACAGCACCATCGACTTGGCGATATTCTTACCGGTCGCATCGAACCTGATCGGGCCATAGAAGGTCATCAGATCGGTGCTGGCGATCGCGTCCCTGACCTTCTCTCGGTCGAGCGATCCCGCACGCTCAATCGCATCCACGAAGGTCAGCACGGCGGCGGTCGATTCGGCGGAACCGTAGTTGACCGGGTATTTGAATTCCTTTTCGAACATCCGGGCATAGTCCTCGGCCGTGCCGAACCACCGATCGCTGTAGGACAGGCGCCGGTCCCATTGCGAAGCACACAGAGCGTATTCGGCCGCCCTGGCGAACTTCTCGATGATCTGGGCCGCGTCACACTGCGTCAGCGCAAGCGCCCGCACGTCAACGCGCTGCTCGGAGACCTGGCGCACCGCCAGTACAGCGCCTTTGGCGTGCCCGGAAACGACCAGGACATCGGGCTTGAGCGCCTTCACTTTCGTCAGCGCCGACGACATGTCGTTCAGCTCGGGAGGCAGCCTGTCGTCGACAACGACCCGCATACCCCACTTGCTGGCCTCTTCGATGACGCCGTCGCGCACATCCTGAGAAAAGTCATCGTTCTCGATGATGATCCCGACCTTCAGTGACTTCGGATCCTGCCCGGCCGCCTGCGCGCTCTCGGCCAACACCGTGATCGCCGGGCGCAGGTAGAAGTCGGACGTGCTCAGCACCGCGAACAGGTACTTGTAGCCATGGGTGAACAGCGCCCGGTCGGCCCCGTTCCCCTCGATCATCGGAATCCGGTACTTTTCGGTGACCGGCGCGATCGCCTTGGTGATACCTGAGCTGTAGGGTCCGAGCACGAATTGAACGCCGTCCTGGTTGATCAGGCGTTCGACCAATTGTGCGGCCCGTGCCGACGTGGACTCGTCGTCGTAAAAAACTATCTTCAGCCGGTGCGCCTTGCCCGCGACCTTGACTCCACCCGATTCGTTGATGCGCTGAACTGCCAGGTCGTATCCATCCTTGGTGTTCTTGCCGTCGATCGAATATTTCCCGGTAAGCGACACCGCGGCGCCCAGCACGATCGCGTCTTCCTCCGCCGTCGCGGCGGCCGGCACGGTCAGGCCAGCCCATAAGACCGCAATACCCACGCATGCGCAGATGCGGAACTCAATGCCCATTACCATGGGAGCCTCTGTCCTCTTTCGGCGTGAGAGTCGGCGCGCCGCTGGCCGTTGTCTCAGAATACAAATCGAGTGCTTCCCTGTCCACCCAACGAGAGGACATTACCTCGCGGGCGCGCTTCGCGCGCGCTTTGGATGAACCCGCCTTCGAAGATCGGCAGGTGCGGATCAGGACGGCCGACACGTCATACTTGCGTGCCCGATCGACGCACGCCGGGAGCCTGAGATGAGACTGACGCTGCTTGATCTGCGCCGCGCCGCGACCGAGCGCAAGATCGCGATGCTGACCTGCTACGACGCGTCCTTTGCTGCGGTGCTGGACCGCGCCGGCATCGATACGCTGCTGATCGGCGATTCGCTCGGCATGGTGGTGCAGGGGCACGATTCGACCTTGCCGGTGACCGTCGAGGACGTCGCCTACCACACCCGTGCGGTCGCCCGTGGCTCGCAGCGCGCCTTCATCGTCGCGGACATGCCATTCGGCTCCTATCAGGTCGGTCCGCAGCAGGCATTCGAAAACGCGGTGCGGCTGCTGCAGGCCGGCGCGCAGATGGTCAAGCTGGAGGGCGGCGATGAGATGGCGCCCACGATCGCGTTCATGGTCGAGCGCGGAATTCCCGTCTGCGCGCACGTGGGCCTGACCCCGCAACACGTGAACCGCTTCGGCGGCTACCGGATTCAAGGTCGCGGTCAGGCCTCCGCGCGGATACGCGCGGCCGCGCGCTCCGTGGTCCAGGCCGGCGCCGAGATGCTCGTGATCGAAGCGGTGCCGGAGACGCTCGCGCGTGCGATCGCGGCAGAGTCCAAGGCGCTGACGATCGGCATCGGAGCCAGCGTCGCCTGCAGCGGCCAGGTGCTGGTGCTGCACGACATGCTCGGCGTGGCGACCGACAAGCGGCCGCGCTTCGTGAAGAACTTCCTCGCTGAAGCGGGCAGCGTGGAGGCAGCGGCGCGCGCCTACCTGGAGCAGGTCCAGTCGGGAGCGTTTCCCGGCGCCGACCACGTCTACCCGGATTCCAATTGACCCGATGGACAAGCCCGCCTCGGCCACGCCGCTCAGCCGGCTGGTAATCGACCGCGATCCGGCGGCTGCGACCTTGCACCGTCGGCGCCCGTGGTGGAGAAGCGGCTGGGCCTGGCTGGCCGTGGCAGTTGTACTGGCGGCGCTCGGCTGGGCGCTCGCGCAACGCGGTCGGCCGGTCCCGGTCGAACTGGGCACCGTGGCCGCCGCCTATCCGTCGCAAGCGATCGCTGTGCTCAGCGCGACCGGGCACGTCGCCGCCGCCACTCACGCGTCGGTGTCGAGCAAAGGAACCGGCCGGCTGGAGTGGCTGGCGGTGCAGGAAGGTCAGCGGGTGATCAAGGGCGACGTGATTGCGCGGCTGGAAAGCCGGGACGTGCGGGCGCAGCGCGAGCAGGCCGCCGCCAGCGTGGAGGCGGCCAAGGCGAACCTGGCCCAGGGCCAGGCTGAACTGGTCGAGGCCGAACTGGCGCTGAAGCGCGCACGCGACCTGGCACAGCGCAATTTCATATCCTTTTCCGAGGTCGACTCGGCGGTGGCCCGCCACGACAAGGCCACCGCGGCGCTCGCCTCGCTGCGAGCCCAGATCGGGGTCGCCGAGGCCAACCTGCGCGCGGCCGATGTGGCGGTCGAGCAGACGCTGATTCGCGCGCCGTTCACCGGCGTCGTGCTGACCAAGAACGCCAACGTGGGCGACATCCTGACCCCGTTTTCGGCGGCCTCGGGCACGACCGGCGCCGTAGTGACGATGGCCGACATGACCACGCTGGAGGTCGAGGCCGACGTGTCGGAGTCTTCGATCGCGCAGATCTCGGTGGGACAGCCGGCCGAGGTCCAGCTGGATGCGTTTCCCGCGCTGCGCCTGGCCGGCCACGTCAACCGGATCGTGCCGGACGTGGACCGCAGCAAGGCGACGCTGCTGGTCAAAGTGCAGTTCGACGAAACCGACCCGCGCCTGCTGCCCGACATGAGCGCCAAGGTGGCCTTCCTGTCGCGTCGTCTGGAGTCGTCGGAAAGGACCCCGGTCGCCGCAGTACGGCCGGAGGCGATCGTCACCCGCGGCGGCAAAAAATACGTGTTTGTCGTGTCCACGCCCGCTTCCGACGCGGCCGGGCACGCGGTGATGACCGAAGTGCAGGTCGGATCGCGGATCGGGGAATTGGTGCGCATCCAGGGGGTGGCTCCGGGTGCCCGGATCGTGATCGGGGCGCCCAACGATCTGGCCGATGGCGCGCTGGTGGCGGCGCAGAAGGCCTGAGATGGAGGCGGGCGCCGATGCGGCGACGACAGTTGCCGGGCGAGTGAGCGGCCACACCGCGGTGCCGCTGGTGCAGATCCGGCACCTGTCGAAGAGCTACCGGCGGGGCTCGCAGCGCGTTGCGGTTCTGACCGACGTGAACCTGTCGATCGCGAGCGGTGACTTCGTCGCGATGATGGGGCCGTCGGGATCTGGCAAGACGACGCTGCTGAATCTGATCGCAGGCATCGACAAGCCGGACGGCGGAGAACTGCTGGTGGCCGGCCAGGACATCACCCGGCTGGGCGAGACCGAACTGGCTGGCTGGCGCGCGCGCACGGTTGGGTTCGTGTTCCAGTTCTACAACCTGATGCCAGTGCTCACTGCCCTGGAAAACGTCGAACTGCCGTTGCTGCTAACCGGACTGTCGCGGTCGCAGCGGCGCACGCGCGCCGAGTTGATGCTGGAGCTGGTCGGCCTGTCGGACCGGCTCGAGCATTACCCGAACGAGCTCTCCGGTGGCCAGCAGCAGCGCGTGGCGATCGCGCGGGCGCTCGTGACCGACCCGCTGCTGATCATCGCCGACGAGCCCACCGGCGACCTGGACCGCCTCTCGGCTGCCGAAATCCTGAAGCTGTTGGACCGCCTGAACCTCGAACTGGGCAAGACGATCGCGATGGTCACGCATGACCCGCGCGCGGCCGAGGCGGCCCACCACCTGATCTACCTGGACAAGGGACAGCTCACCGATACGTCGCCTTTCACTGCTGACTGACCCGTGTTCTTCCTCCGACTTGCGCTGCGCAACGCTTTTCGCGCCCGCCTGCGCAGCATTTTGACGCTGCTGGGCCTGGTGATCGCGCTGGTGGCGTTCGGGCTGCTGCAAACGGTGGTGGGTGCATGGAACGCCGGCGTGGAGATGGCGTCGGCGACCCGCGTGGTCACGCGCAGCGCGATTTCGCTGACGTTTTCCCTGCCGTTGTACTACCGCGACCGGATCCGCGCGGTCGAAGGGGTGCGGCGAGTGGCTTCGTCCCAGTGGTTCGGCGGCGTCTGGCGCGACGAAAAGTCGTTTTTTGCGCAGTTCGCGGTCGACGCCGGCAACTTCTTCCCGATCTACCCGGAGTTCGTGTTCAAGCCCGGCGAGTTCAGCGACTTCCTGCGCGACCGCCAGGGCTGCGTCGTGGGCCGCCAGCTGGCCGACCTGTACGGATTCAAGGTCGGCGACAGGCTGCCCATCCGAGGCACCATTTATCCGGGCAACTGGGAATTCAACATCCGGGCCATTTATGACGGGCGCGACAGCTCCACGATCACGCGCCAGATGTATTTCCATTTCGACTACCTGAATGAATACCTGAAGCTGAAATCCCCTTCGCGCGCCAACCGGGTCGGCGTGTTCGTGATGGAGCTCGCAGATCCCGACCGGGTGGCCGACGTCGCGCACGAGATCGACTCGCAGTTTCGCAATTCGCTGGCCGAGACGCTGACCGAAAGCGAGCGTTCATTCCAGCTTAGCTTCCTGTCGATGTTCGGCACCATCGTCAGGATCGTGTCGGGCGTGTCGTATGTCGTGGTCGTGATCATCCTGGCCGTCACCGCCAACACGATGGCGATGACCGCGCGCGAACGGTTGTCCGAATACGCCACCTTGAAAGCGCTTGGATTCGGCCCGGCCTTCGTGGCCCGGCTGATCCTGGCCGAAAGCGTGCTGCTGTGCGCGATCGGCGGGGCGATCGCACTGATCCTGACCCGCCCGGTGGCAGCCGCCTTCCACCGCGCAACTCCCGGGGTATTCGCGCGCTTCGACGTATCGCCCGAGACCCTGCACCTGCAGGCCGCCTGCGCGCTGGCGGTCGGGCTGATCGCCGCGCTGGCGCCGATGGCGCGCGCCTCGCACATCCGGATCGTTGACGGGTTGCGCCATGTGGGTTAGCCCTCACCCCGGCCGCGTGGTGGCAAGCGCGACGATTGTGAAGGCCGCGGGGGGTGCTCGAGGGGGTGAGGGTTGCGGGTACCGCTGAGTTACGTCGCGCGCAACCTGTGGGTGCGCCGGCTGACGACGGTGCTGACGGCCGGGGGCATGGCGCTGGTCGTGTTCGTCTTCAGCGCGGTGCTGATGCTCGATGCCGGGTTGAAGGCGACGATGGTGTCCAGCGGAAGCGATTCGAACGCCGTGGTCATCCGCAAGGGATCGGACACCGAGGTGCAAAGCGGGGTCGACCGCGATTCGGCCGCGGTGGTGGAGACCTTGCCGCAGGTCGCACGGGGAGCCGACGGCGCCACGCTGGTATCGCGCGAAGTCGTCGTGCTCGATTCGCTGAGGAAGCGGGGCACCGGACAGCGCACCAACGTTCCGGTGCGCGGCCTTTCCCCGCTCGGGCTGCAACTACGCAGCCAGGTACGGATCGTCGAGGGCCGGATGTTCCGCCCGGGGGCGAGCGAGGTCGTGGTGGGCAATTCGGTGGCGCACGACTTCGGCGACGTCGGCATCGGGCAGACGCTGAATTTCGCGCAACGCCAGTGGCTGATCGTCGGTCGTTTCGACGCCGAGCGCACGGCGTTCGACTCGGAAATCTGGGGCGACTGCGAGCAACTGCTGCAGGCGTTCCGGCGCACCGCCTATTCGTCGCTGCTCGCGCAACTCAACAAGGCAGGCGACTTCGACGCGCTGCGCGCCGCGATCGACGCCGACCCGCGGCTGCAGCTGGAGGCACGCCGCGAACGACAGTACTACGAGGATCAGTCGCGCCAGATGTCCGGTTTCATCCGGATACTCGGCCTGACGCTGTCGGTGATCTTTTCGCTCGGCGCGATGATCGGCGCGGCCATCACGATGTACGCGTCGGTGGCGAGCCGGACCGCGGAGATCGGAACCCTGCGCGCGCTGGGCTTCATGCGGCGTTCGATCCTGACCGCCTTTCTGGTCGAATCGATGCTGCTGGCGCTGGCCGGTGGCGTGGTCGGGCTGGCGGCCGCTTCGCTGCTGCAGTCAGTGCGGATCTCGACGACCAACTTCCAGACGTTCTCCGAGTTGGCGTTTTCCTTCGAGCTGACGCCGGGCGTGATCGTGCGCGCGTTGTTGTTCGCGCTGCTGATGGGACTGGCCGGTGGCGTGCTGCCGGCCGCCAAGGCGGCCCGGATGCGCATCGTGGACGCACTGCGGGCAAGTTGAGGAGGCCGTATCAACCACACCGACGCCGTGACATGTCGGCATCCAGCATTACGGTTTTGCGACATCATGCGATCGCGGATCGAAGCGGCGCCGTCCGTCGCCTGAGACGTGGCAAGCACTGGCGTGCTGCGGCCGATTGGAGTAGCGTTTTTCGCGCAGTCGATGACCGCGCTGCGTTTACTGGCTCCCGGTGCTCAGCCTCGTGTAGCTTTCCCCGCTCTGTACGCCGAAGTTCTGCCGCAGTACTTCCTCCCAGCCATTCCGCAACGTCTCATGGATTCATCGCGTGCGCGCCGCGGGCGCATCCCGCGCATTCAATGAAGAGCTTGCTATGCCCACAGGCGTTGTAAAGTGGTTCAATGAGACAAAGGGATTCGGCTTCATCAAGCCCGACGACGGTGGCAGTGACGTCTTCGCCCACTACAGCGGCATCAAGTCCAAGGGATTTCGAACGCTGAAGGAAAATCAGCGTGTCGAGTATCAGGTCCAGCAGGGCCAAAAAGGGCCGCAAGCCGTCGAAATTGTCCCTCTGGCCTGAGAGCCGCCCCGGCTCCGGGACGTATTTGACACGGCGCAGCCGCGAACGCTGCGGTCGGTGAGGCGCATCATAGGGCGCTCTGATGTCGTCTCCTCATCCAACCGTTGTGTTTCGAGGCTGCGTTTTTTCGACTATAAGAAAGCGAGAGGAGACATCTCGATGAGCGCAGCACCTTCGCGTGAAGCGTTTTTGTCCGCGCCAGAGGCGGTGCGCCATCCGGCGCTGCTTCAGTGGGTCGACCGGATCGCCCGGCTGACCGAGCCGCAACAGATCATCTGGTGTGACGGCTCGCGCGCGGAATACGACCGCTTGTGCGAGCAGATGGTCGGCGCCGGAACGCTGCTTCGGCTCGATCCGGTGAAGCGGCCCAACTCGTACCTGGCGCGTTCGGACCCGCAGGACGTGGCGCGCGTCGAAGACCGCACCTTCATCTGCAGCGAGCGCCGCGACGACGCCGGCCCGACGAACAACTGGATCGCGCCGGGCGAGATGCGGGCGACGCTGGATGCCTTGTTCGCGGGCTGTATGCGCGGCCGCGCGTTGTACGTGGTTCCGTTCTCGATGGGGCCGGTGGGCAGCCCGATCGCAAGGATCGGCGTCGAATTGACCGACAGCCCATACGTGGTCGTCCACATGCATTTGATGACTCGCCTCGGCACCGCGGTGCTGGAGGCGCTGGGCGAATCCGAGCCCTTCGTGCCCTGCGTGCACTCGGTCGGCCATCCGCTCGCGCCGGGCCAGGCGGATGTGCGGTGGCCCTGCAATCCCACCAAGTACATCGTGCACTTTCCCGAGTCGCGCGAGATCTGGAGCTTCGGCTCCGGCTACGGCGGCAACGCGCTGCTCGGCAAGAAATGCCTGGCGCTGCGGATCGCGTCGGTGATGGGACGCGCTCAAGGCTGGTTCGCCGAGCACATGCTGATCCTGGGCGTCACCTCGCCGCAGGGCCGCAAGTACCACATCGCCGCCGCCTTTCCTTCCGCTTGCGGCAAGACCAATTTCGCGATGCTGGTGCCGCCGGCGGGCTTCGCCGGCTGGAAGGTCACGACGGTCGGGGAGGACATCGCGTGGATTCATCCCGGCGCCGACGGGCGGCTTTATGCGCTGAACCCGGAGGCGGGCGTGTTCGGCGTCGCGCCAGGCACGGGGTTTCGGACCAATCCGAATGCAATGCGGATGCTGCAGTCGAATGTGATCTTCACGAATGTCGCGCTGACCGACGACCGGGACGTATGGTGGGAAGGACAGAGCGAGCCCCCGGCTCACTGCATCGACTGGCAGGGTCTCGACTGGACGCCGCAGATAGGGGCTTCTACCGGAAGGAAGTGCTCACATCCTAATTCGCGCTTCACCGTGTCAGCAGCGCAATGCCCATCGATCGATCCGGACTGGGGCAGCCCGATGGGCGTTCCGATCGACGCCTTCGTCTTCGGCGGTCGCCGCTCAACGACGGTGCCGCTGGTTACCGAAATGCGCGGCTGGGACGAGGGCGTTTACATGGCCGCCACGCTCGCGTCCGAGACGACCGCTGCGCAGGCCGGCTCGCAAGGTGTGCTACGACGCGATCCGTTCGCAATGCTGCCGTTCATCGGTTATCACGTCGGGGACTACTTTGCGCACTGGTTGGCTGTGGGCTCCCAACTGTCGGCCGCCGGCGCGCGCCTTCCCAGGGTGTACTGCGTGAACTGGTTCCGCACCGGCGAGCAGGGTGGCTTCGTCTGGCCGGGCTACGCCGAGAACATGCGCGTGCTCGAGTGGATCGTTGGGCGCGTGGCGGGAACGCACGGCGGCACCGAGACCTTCCTTGGAGTGTCGCCGCGCTACGAGGATCTGCGCTGGGAAGGCTTGTCCTTCGATCGGACGCGTTTTGAACAGGCAACGGCGCTGGAGGCGGCCGAATGGCGGCGCGAGCTGGATTCGCACGCGGAGTTTTTTGCGCGTATCGGTGATCGAGTCCCCTCGCAACTGCATTCGGTGCGGAAACGCCTGGCTGCGAGGCTGCCGGCTTGATCGTCCGGTGCGCGTTGTCGGGTGAGCTCTCACTCACGGGCAAGGCGGCTGGCGAGTGGGGGGCGGTCTTTCGGATAGCGAGGGAATCGACCATGATGTCCGGACACCGGTTTTTTGGCCGAAGCATTTCAATTCGGAAGTGCGCATGGACAGTGCGACGGCGTCACATCACCCCTGTGAGTGCTTACCGCGGTAGGGGCGCCGGCATACACTGGCGCCATGTTGTGGCCCGGTTCTCAGCGGCCTGTTGGGCTGGGGCCCGGAAGTTCACCGTATTAAGGGCGAGCGCTCGCTTCCGTAGGCAACTCAAATGGTTGGCACTCACTCCGAGTTCCCGTCGACCGACTTCGCGATTACCTCGGTGAACGTCCCAGACCGACTCGATCAGCGCGAGGTCGATGACCGAAAGCTGCAGGACGAAGCGTCGTTTTACGCGAGGCGACGTTGGCGATCGGCGCTCCGGATCTGGTCGCGCCGGCTGCTGCCCTACCTGATGCTGCTGGCGGTTCTGGGGCTGGCCGGCAGCTGGCTGGCCGAGCAGCGGGAAGCAATGGCCGCGGGGCCCGTCTCGCAGCGCCTGTCGGCCGCCCTTCATGTCCCGGTACTCGTGCACGATACCCGACTGCAGACCACGCCCGCTCCAGCCATCGTGCTGATCGGTATCGATCTGGGTGGTCAGATGCGGCTGGACGAGGTCACGCTGGAGTTCACGGCACCCAGCCTGTGGCGGGCGATCATGTCCGGTCAGAGCCGCTGGGGCGACGTCGTGATCTCGCCGACAGCGGTGACCTACGAGCAAGCCAACCAGCTGCTGACCTGGCTGGCCTTGGTGGACCGCGTGGTGCCCGATAGCGTTACCAGGATCCGGTTCGCTCAATTGCGCTTCCCAGGTAGCGCAATGCTGCCGGACCGTTACGACGCGGTCTCACGGCGGGACCCGAGCGGCCAATTCACCTTGGTCACGCTGCGGCGCCAGGGTGGCCCGGGCAGCATGCAGTTGCAGGTGACGCCCGATCGCTCGGGCGGGCCGATCGCCTTCCAGTGTGACGCGGCGGATTGGCAGCCGCCGTTTGCACCGCGCACTTCATGGTCCGAGCTGGTGGCCAACGGGCACATCAGCAGCAGCTCGATCCAGATCGACAAGTTCTCCATGGGATCGGCGTTCGGCGCGATCGAAGGCCGGCTGCTGGTGCAGCGGGACGAAAAGGGTGCGGCTATCTGGACGGCGACCGGTCAGGTCAACACGGTCGGAATCGATGTCGCGACCGTGATCCAGCAGATTTCCAAGTCCCCGCAACCTCCCGAGGGGACCCCCGCCAGCGCTGCGGCTTCGATGTCGGGTACGGCAGCAATCGATGCGATTCTGAGCGGAGTCGGGGGAACGCCCGAGGAGGCCCTGGGACGGCTGGCCGTCGCCGGCGAAATCAAAGTGCGCAGCGCCACGCTGAACGGGATCAACCTCGGATACGCGGCCAGCCGGCCTTCATCCGGCACGGCCAACAGTTCGGCGTCGACCCGGTTCACAAAGTTCGATGCGGCGTTCGCCGCCGGTAGCAGCGGCGTTCTGTTCCGTAACATTCATGGTGTCGCAGGCGCCCTTTCCACCCGGGGCGAGCTGACGGTGACACCCGAGCTCGCGCTGGACGGGCTGGTGCACGTCAACCTTGGTGGTACCCGGATTCAGGCGCCGCTCCGACTTCACGTCCGCGGAACCGTGGCCCATCCGCAGTTCGGTCGCTGAGCGGTTCGCCGGGCGCCGCCCGAGGTTGTTCCACGTGGAACGTGAAACATCCCACGGCCCGCTCCAGCCCAGACCAAGCGCTCGGTTTCGACGGTAAGCCAGCCCAGATCCAGACATCCGGCTCCGCGCTGAACAATCCGACGGACCGGTCCTGCTGTATCGGAGTACTTACTTCCAACGAACATCCAAGGGCCCGCCGGGCGCGGATCCGTAAGGCGGGTCCAGATGAAACGTCCGACGTCCCTCTCGCCAAAAATCCGGGCGTCCCGTCCAGGTGGACCTCCAACACCCCCTGCGGCCCGCACATCCGGCCCGTGTGCCGCGGCGCCACCGCAAGATCCAAGCACCCTGTTCCACGTGGAACATCCGACGGACCGCTCCGACCAGATCCATAGCCAACTTGTGTGCCACGGGCGACAAAAATCCAACATCCGGGTCCACCTGGAACATCGCGCCGACAAGCAGCGGTTTTATACTTAGCGCCTGCGACCGACACATCCGTCGGGGCGCCGAATTCTCCAGATGGGATTTCAGAGCGATTTCGACGTAATCGTCATCGGCGGCGGCCACGCGGGCACTGAAGCGAGCCTGGCGTCGGCACGGCTGGGAGCCTCGACGCTGCTGATCACCCACAGCCTTGAAACACTCGGCCAGATGTCGTGCAACCCGTCTATCGGCGGGATCGGCAAGGGTCACCTGGTGAAGGAAATCGACGCACTGGACGGCGTGATGGCCGTTGCAGCTGACGAAGCCGGAATCCAGTTCAGGATACTGAATGCGTCCAAGGGCCCGGCGGTGCAGGCAACGCGCGCCCAGGCCGACCGGGTGCTGTACCGCAAGGCGATCCGAAGCAGCCTGGAGCGCCAGCCGAATCTGCGCCTGTTTCAGCAAGCGGTCGACGATCTGCTGGTCCAGGGCGACCGGGTGGTCGGGGTCGTCACACAATCCGGGATCCGATTCAACGCCCGCTGCGTCGTCCTGACGACAGGAACCTTCCTGAACGGGCTGGTCCATGTGGGCCTCGAGCGGCACGCGGCAGGCCGCGCCGGCGATCCGCCCTCGATCCGACTGGCGCACCGCCTGACCGAACTGGGTCTGCCGCGCGGGCGCCTGAAGACGGGAACTCCGCCGCGGCTGGACGGCCGCACGATCGACTTCAGCCGTACCGAACGGCAGCCCGGAGATTCCGATCCGGTCCCGGTGTTCTCGTTCACGGGATCAGCCGACCAACATCCCGCGCAGCTGCCCTGCTGGATCACACACACGAATGCCCGGACCCATCAGATCATCCGCGCCAATCTGGATCGCTCGCCGATGTACTCCGGCGTGATCGAAGGAATCGGTCCGCGCTACTGCCCCTCGATCGAAGACAAAGTGCAGCGGTTCGCGAGCAAGGACTCACATCAGATTTTCCTGGAGCCGGAGGGCCTTTCGACCAGCGAGTTTTACCCGAACGGCATTTCGACTTCGCTTCCGTTCGACGTGCAGGTGGATCTGGTGCACAGCATCTGCGGGCTGGAGCAGGCGCATGTGCTCAGACCCGGGTACGCAATTGAGTACGACTACTACGACCCGCGTTCACTTCACCCGACGCTGCAGACGCGCGCGATTTCGAACCTGTTTTTCGCCGGGCAGATCAACGGAACGACCGGATACGAGGAGGCGGCGGCCCAGGGACTGCTGGCTGGATTGAACGCAGGCCTGCAGGCACTCGGCCGGCAAACCTGGTATCCGAGACGCGACCAGGCATACATCGGAGTGTTGATCGATGACCTGATCACCCGAGGCGTGACCGAACCGTACCGGATGTTCACCAGCCGCGCCGAATACCGGCTGTCGCTGCGCGAGGACAACGCCGATATGCGTCTGACCGAGACCGGTCGGCAACTCGGCTGCATCGCCGATGCCAGATGGGACCAGTTCAACCGCAAGCGCGATGCGGTGGCGCAAGAGCTCGAGCGGCTGCGTTCGACGTGGGTGAATCCTCACAACCTTCGTGAGTCCGACTCAGAGAGGGTCTTTGGCAAGGCTCTCGAGCGTGAGTACACACTCTTCACGCTGTTGAAGCGTCCGTCTGTGCATTACGCGGACCTGCTGGCGCTCAAATCCGTCGACGGCGCTTCGCTGGGGCAGCCGGCCGATGGCGCCGGGCGGGATCCAGCCGTCGCCCGGCAGGTCGAAATCGCCGCCAAGTACGACGGTTACATTGCCAGGCAGCGGGTGGAGGTCGCGCGCCACGAATCGCACGAGACCACAACGATCCCCGATTGCATCGATTATTTGGCGGTGCCCGGCCTGTCGATCGAGGTCCGCCAGAAACTGGCTGCGCATCGTCCGGACACGGTCGGCCAGGCGAGCCGGATATCGGGCGTGACTCCGGCGGCGATTTCCTTGCTGCTGGTTCACCTGAAACGGCTGCGGCAGCGGGCTGCACAGCCGAGCGAGCCCCGGCCACCGAACCCGGCCGGCCTGCGGGCTGCCTGATGCGGACCGCCGTGCAGCAGGCCCTCGTGCAGCGGACGCCGATCGACTCGACTCCCCCCGTAAGCGCCCACTCCATCGGTGTTCATGCCCGGCAGATGGGAGTTGCGCTGTCAGCCTCGCAGTGCGAGCAGATGGAGCACTTCGTTGCCCTGCTGTCGCGCTGGAACCGGATTCACAATCTGACGGCCATCACGCACGCCGAAGAGATCCTGAGCCACCACCTGCTGGACAGCCTGAGCCTGGTGCCCGAGCTGCCCGCCGCCCCACCGCTGCGGGTTCTGGATGCCGGCTCCGGCGCCGGACTGCCGGGCATACCGCTGGCGCTTGCGCTGCCCGGCCACCATTTCACGCTGGTCGATGCGGCGGCCAAGAAGTGCGCGTTCATGACCCAGGTGCAGCTCGAGCTGGGCCTGTCCAATGTCCGGGTCGTGCAGGGTCGAATCGAGGAGCTGCACGACCCTCGGTTCGACCTGGCGCAGTTCGACGTGATCGTCTCGCGCGCGCTGGGCTCGCTCGCGGCACTCGTTTCATTGAGTGGCCACTTACTTTCAGAGGGCGGGCGCTGGATTGCGATGAAGGGTCAACGGCCCGAGGAAGAGCTGCTGAGGCTGCCGCCTGGAGTAAGCGCGGTGCGCGTAGTGAGCATTCACATTCCACTGCTCGACGAGGCGCGCCATCTCGTCGTGATGCAGCCCTTGGCGCCGTCGCACTGACTGGAAAACCGCCCTTGTCTCGACTCTTCTGCATCGCGAACCAGAAAGGCGGCGTCGGCAAGACGACGACCGCGGTCAACCTGGCGGCCGGACTGGCCGCCCAGCAGCAACGCGTGCTGCTGATCGATCTGGATCCACAGGGCAACGCCACGATGGGCAGCGGCGTCGACAAACGCACGCTGCCCCGAACCGTGTACCACGTGCTGCTGGGCCTGGCGACCGCAGGGGAGGCCGTGGTGCGCTCAACCGGGGGCGCGTACGACCTGATCGGCGCCAATCGCGAGCTGGCCGGAGCCGAGGTCGAGCTGGTCAGTCTGGAAAACCGCGAGCAGCGGCTGCGCGACGCGCTCGCTCCCCTGGACGACGCCTACGACTTCACGCTGATCGACTGTCCGCCCGCGCTGTCGCTGCTGACGCTGAACGGACTGTGCGCCGTGCAAGGCGTGATCATCCCGATGCAATGCGAATACTTCGCGCTCGAAGGCCTGACCGACCTGGTCAACACGATCAAGCGAGTTCATGCCGGGCTGAACCAGGAGTTGGAACTGATCGGCCTGCTGCGGGTGATGTTCGACCCGAGAATGACGCTGCAGCAGCAGGTGTCCGACCAGCTGGAATCGCATTTCGGCGACAAAGTGTTCCGCACGATCATTCCGCGCAACGTGCGCCTGGCCGAGGCTCCCAGCCACGGCCTGCCGGGCGTCGTGTTCGACCGCAATGCGCGCGGCGCGCAAGCTTACGTCTCGTTCGGCGCAGAAGTGATCGAACGGGTCAAGACGATGAGGGTGGCCTGACATGATGATTCGAAGACCCAAGGGACTCGGGCGCGGCCTGGATGCGCTGCTCGGCGACAGCGGCGCGGCCGTGGTGGAGGCGCCGCCGGGGGCGCCGCAGACGCTGACGCTGGAGCAACTTCGCCCCGGCCGCTATCAGCCTCGCACAAAGATGGATCCGGATTCGCTCAGCGAGCTGGCCGACTCGATTCGGGCGCAAGGCGTGATCCAGCCGATCCTGGTTCGGCCCGCAGGTAACGACACCTACGAGATCATCGCCGGCGAGCGGCGCTATCGCGCCGCGCAGATCGCGGGACTGACCGAAGTTCCGGTGCTGGTGAAGCGGGTGTCCGACGAGGCCGCGCTGGCCATAGCGCTGATCGAGAACATTCAGCGCGAAGACCTGAACGCGCTGGAACAGGCGCACGGCGTGCACCGGCTGGTTCAGGAATTCGGCTTCACACACGAGCAGGCTGCGCAGGCGATCGGACGTTCACGCAGCGCCACCACCAACCTGCTGCGGCTGCTGAACCTGGCCAGCCCGGTGCAGCAGCTGCTGATGGATGGCGCTCTCGAGATGGGGCACGCCCGGGCACTGCTGCCTCTGAAGGCCGTCGAGCAAATCCAGCTCGGGCAGAACATCGCCGCGCGCGGACTGTCGGTGCGCGAAGCCGAGACCCTGGTCGAACGCGCGCTGCGGCCGACGCAGCCTCGCGAACCTTCGCATCCGACCGCGGACCGCGACCTGACCCGCTTGCAGGAGGAGCTGTCCGACGCTCTTGGCACGACGGTGTCAGTACGGGTCGCCGCAAAGGGCAGGGGACAGATCCGGATCGCATTCGCCAGCCTCGACCAGCTGCAAGGCCTGATCCAGCGGCTGCGCCAGTGACCGGCGGCTGCGCAGCTGGGGCGCGCAGCGGCGATCGCTTGCGCCACATCAAGCGCGCAGCCGAAGCCGACTTGCCCTCGATGACAGCGCGCCGTAGACTTTCGCCGCTTTGGGGGAGACGGCCAGGAACGGACGGAGACCTGGCTCGCTTCGACAGGTGCAGGCGGCGGCCCGTCAGGGACTCTGCGGCAACAGGCTCCGGTGATGTTCCGGGTCGTCGCGGTGCAATTCCTCACTTCGCTGCTCGTCGCGGCGGGTGCTTGGATGGTTGGGGGACACCGCGCGGCGGTTTCATCGTTGCTCGGCGGGTTGGCATGCGCCCTGCCGAACGGGTTGTTTGCGCTGAATTTGGCGTGGGTCGGGCGTTTGCCCGCGTCGCGCGCTGTTGACGGCGGACCGGGACCTGCAACGGCGCACACGCTCGCGCTCCTGGTCGGCGAGTTCATCAAGGTCGTTCTGACGATCGGGCTGCTGGTCCTGATCGCCCGGACGATCGAGGATGTGGTCTGGCCGGCGCTGATCGTTGCGGTCATCGCTGTGTTGTTGATTCAACCTGCTGCGCTGAGCCGGCGCTGAACAAACCGGCAATGCCGGGAAGAACGCGAATCGAACCATGGCTGCCGCCGAATCCATGACCGGCTCCGAATACGTAGCGCATCACCTGCGCCACCTCGCAAGCTCCACCCAGAACGGCCTGTTCGACCCGTCGGTTCTGCACTACGACACGGTCGCCTTCTCGCTGCTGACGGCCGCACTGGTTCTGATCGTGATGCGGCTGGCGGCCGCGCGCGCCACCTCCGGAGTGCCCGGCCGCTTCCAGGCGCTGGTCGAGTGGGCGTTTCAAGCGGTCGACGAGCAGGCCAAGGCCATGGTGTCGGTCGACCGCACCTACGCCGCGCCGCTGGCGCTGACGGTTTACATCTGGGTGATGGTGATGAACGCGATCGACCTGCTGCCGGTCGATTGGATACCGGGGGCAGCCCGCGTCCTCGGCGTCGACCACCTGCGCCCGCTGCCGACGGCGGACCTGAACGCCCCTCTTGGAATGGCACTCGGCGTGCTGATCCTGTCGCTGTACTACGGGATCAAGGTCAAGGGTCTGTTCGGCTTCATCAAGGAGCTGTTCGTCGCGCCGTTCGGGAAGGTGCATCTGAGCCTCAATCCGCTGACCTGGATCGGCGCGGCATTGCTCGCGGCGGCCAACTTCGGTTTGAACATCATCGAGTACGTCTCCAAGACCTTCTCGATGGGGATGCGACTGTTTGGAAACATGTACGCGGGCGAGCTGCTGTTCTTCCTGATCGCGCTGCTGGGCGGCGCCTTTGCCCTCGACGGCTGGCGCGCCGCCCTCGGCAGCCTCGGCCTGGCATTTATCCAGGTGGTGCTCGGCTTCGGCTGGGAAATCTTTCACCTCCTGATCGTGATCCTGCAAGCGTTCATTTTCATGATGCTGACGCTGGTCTACATCGGGCAGGCCCAGGAATCGCACGCCGCGCACTGACGCATCCGACCCGATTTCAATTCACTTCGTATATGGATAGGAGAAACAACCATGTCTAACGTCGGCCTGGTCGCCATCGCGTGCGGCCTGATCATCGGACTGGGAGCCGCGGGCGCATGCGTGGGCATCGGCATCATGTCCGGCAAGTTCATCGAGTCCTCCGCGCGCCAGCCCGAGCTGATGAACACGCTGCAGACCAAGGTGTTCCTGCTGCTCGGCCTGATCGACGCCTCGTTCATCATCGGAACCGGGATCGCACTGTGGTTCGCCACGGCCAGTCCGTTCAAGGGCTGAGCACGAGCCGCCACGTCCCCTACCATTCGAGCGTCGCGCCGGGGTCCGGCCCGCGGCGGGGCGCGTATCGGGGTACCGTATGAACCTGAATGCAACGCTGTTTTTCCAGACGGTCGTTCTGGTCGTCGCCGGTTGGGTGACGATGCAATTCATCTGGCCGATGCTGCGCGACACGCTGGACGCTCGCCGACAGAAGATCGCCGACGGCCTGGCCGCGGCCGAGCAGGGAACCAAGAGCCTGGGCGAGGCGCAGCGGCGGATCGCCCAGCTCGATGCCGAGGCGCGCGCGCGCGCGCAGGCGCTGATCGCCGACACCGAGAAGCGCGCCCACCGGATCATCGAGGACGCCAAGGCCCAGGCCAAGGTCGAGGGCGACCGGCTGATTCAGGCGGCGCGCGCCGAAGCCGAGCAGCAGGTGGTCCGCGCCAAGACCGTGTTGCGCGACCAGGTTGCCGCGCTGGCGGTCGCCGGCGCTGAGCAGATCCTGAAGCGCGAGGTCGACGCCAAGGTCCATGTCGAGCTGCTCGATCAGCTCAAGGCCAGGTTGTAGTCATGGCAGAACTGTCAACCGTCGCCCGGCCCTACGCCGAGGCCCTGTTCTCGGCCGCCTCCGCCAAAGGTGCGGCCGACGCCTGGCTGCCGCTGCTGCAGACGCTGGCGCAGGCGGTGTCGCAGCCGCAGATCGCCAGCCTGGCGGCCGATCCACGCCTGTCCGACCAGCAGACGTTCGAACTGGTCAGCGCCGTCGCGCGCGACGCGCTGCCACCGGAGCTCGCCGCCTTCCTGAGGCTGGTGATCGAGAACGACCGGCTTGCGGCGCTGCCCGAAGTCGCCTCGCAGTTTCGTCAGCTGAAAAACGACGCCGAGGGAACCGCCGACTGCCTGATCGAGTCGGCCTTCGCGCTGAGCGAGCCGCAAGTCAGCGATCTGGTCAAACGGCTCGGCCGCAAATTCCCGCGCCGCCTGAAACCGGAGCTGCGCATCGAGCCGCAATTGATCGGCGGCGTGCGAGTGACCGTGGGCGATCGCGTGCTGGACGGGTCGGTGCGGGCCCGGCTGGACGCGATGCGCGTGCAACTGACGTCATGAAATCGATTGCCCGGAGTCCAACATGCAACTGAACCCTTCCGAAATCAGCGAGCTGCTCAAGAGCCGAATCCAGCAGCTCGGTGTCGATACCGATGTGCGCACGCAGGGCACGGTGGTCACCGTGACCGACGGTATCTGCCGCATTCACGGCCTGTCCGACGCGATGCAGGGCGAGATTCTCGAGTTCAAGGACAACACCTTCGGCCTGGCGCTGAACCTGGAGCGCGATTCGGTCGGCAGCGTGATCCTGGGCAACTACGAGCACCTATCCGAGGGTGACACCGTGAAGACGACCGGGCGCATCCTGGATGTGCCGGTCGGCCCCGAGCTGCTCGGCCGCGTCGTCAACTCGCTGGGCCAGCCGATCGACGGCAAGGGCCCGATCAACGCCAAGGCCCGCGACGTGATCGAGAAGGTGGCGCCGGGTGTCATATTTCGCAAGTCGGTTTCGCAACCCGTGCAAACCGGCTTGAAGTCGATCGACTCGATGGTGCCGATCGGCCGTGGACAGCGCGAGCTGATCATCGGCGACCGCCAGACCGGCAAGACCGCGGTCGCGATCGACACCATCATCAACTCCAAGGGCAAGGACCTGGTCTGCGTGTACGTCGCAATCGGCCAGAAGGCGTCCACCATCGCCACCGTGGTGCGCAAGCTGGAGGAGACCGGCGCCATGGCCTACACGATCATCGTGGCAGCGGCCGCGTCCGAGCCGGCTGCGATGCAGTACATCGCGCCCTACTCCGGTTGCACGATGGGCGAGTACTTCCGCGACCGCGGCCAGGACGCGCTGATCATCTACGACGACCTGACCAAGCAGGCCTGGGCCTACCGCCAGATCTCGCTGCTGCTGCGCCGCCCGCCGGGGCGGGAAGCCTATCCCGGCGACGTGTTTTACCTGCACTCGCGCCTGCTGGAGCGCGCGGCGCGCGTGAACGAGGAGTACGTCGAGAAATTCACCGGCGGCAAGGTCAAGGGCAAGACCGGGTCGCTCACCGCGCTGCCGATCATCGAAACGCAGGCCGGCGACGTCACGGCCTTCGTGCCGACCAACGTGATCTCGATTACCGACGGCCAGATCTTCCTCGAGACGGACCTGTTCAACGCCGGCATCCGCCCGGCCATCAACGCGGGCATATCGGTGTCGCGCGTCGGTGGCGCCGCCCAGACCAAGGTGATCAAGAAGCTGGGCGGCGGCGTGCGCCTGGCACTGGCGCAGTACCGGGAACTGGCGGCATTCGCCCAGTTCGCCTCGGACCTGGACGAGGCCACTCGCAAACAGCTCGAGCGCGGCCGCATGGTGACCGAGCTGATGAAGCAGCCCCAGTATCAGCCGCTGGCGGTGTGGGAGCAGGCCGTGGTGCTGTTCGCCGTGAACAACGGCCAGTTCGACGACGTCGAGGTCGGTAAGGCGCTGGCGATGGAAAAGGCATTGCGGGACCACTTGAAGGCCAAGCACTCTGCGCTGATCGATCGGATCGAGTCCACCAAGGACCTGACCAAGGACGACGAGGCGGCGCTGCTGGGGGCGATCAAGGCGTTCAAGTCGAGCGGCGCGGTCTAGGCGCGATTCAGGCACGGGGCCAGAAGATGCCGAGCACCAAAGAGATCCGGCTCAAGATCAAGAGCGTGCAGAACACGCGCAAGATCACCAAGGCCATGCAGATGGTCGCCGCCTCCAAGATGCGCAAGGCGCAGGATCGGATGCGCGCAGCCCGCCCATACGGGGACAAGATCCGCAATATCGTGGCGCGCCTGGCCCAGGCCAACCCCGAGTATCGCCACCCGTTCGTGGTGCGGCGAGCCCAGATTCGCGGTGTCGGGCTGATCCTGGTGTCGACCGACAAGGGACTGTGCGGCGGATTGAATACCAACACGCAGCGCGCGGTGCTGGCACGCGTGAAGCAGTGGGACGCGGCACAGCAGAAGCTGCAGGCCACCGCGATCGGCAACAAGGGCCTGGGCTTCCTGCAACGCCTGCGCGCCAACATCGCGTCGCAGCTGGTGCACCTGGGCGACAGCCCGAACCTGGAAAAGCTGATCGGGCCGGTCAAGGTCCAGCTGGACGCCTATTCGCGCGGCGAAGTCGACGCGGTCTACCTCGCCTATGCGCGCTTCATCAACACGATGAAGCAGGAAACCGTGATCGAGCAGCTGTTGCCGTTGTCGAGCGAGCGCTTCGCCCAGAGCGAACAGGAGCGTCGCGCCCACGCGTGGGATTACCTGTACGAACCCGATCCGCGCCATGTGATCGACGAGCTGATGACCCGCTATGTGGAGGCACTGGTGTACCAGTCGGTGGCCGAGAACATGGCTTCCGAGCAGAGCGCCCGGATGGTCGCGATGAAGGCGGCCTCCGACAACGCGAAGAAGCTGATCGACGAGCTGCAGCTCATCTACAACAAGACGCGCCAGGCCGGCATCACCAAGGAGATTTCGGAAATCGTCGGCGGTGCGGCGGCGGTTGCTTGAGCAGATTTCGCAAATTCGAGGCCACCATGTCCAGCGGCAAAGGAACTATCGTTCAGTCCATCGGCGCCGTCGTCGATATCGAGTTCCCGCGCGACCAGATGCCGCACGTCTACGACGCGCTGGTGCTGGAAGCGGATCCTTCCAATCGCCTGATCGAGCAGGGGCTGACTTTCGAGGTGCAGCAGCAGCTGGGCGACGGCGTGGTACGCACCATCGCGATGGGCTCCAGCGACGGCCTGAAGCGCGGCATGCAGGTTCGCAACACCGGCGAAGGCATCAAGGTGCCGGTGGGCGCCGCGACGCTGGGCCGCATCATGGACGTGCTGGGGCGCCCGATCGACGAGGGCGGCCCGATCAAGACCGAGGAGCGGCGCGAGATTCATCAGCCCTCCCCGAGCTTCGAGGAGCTTTCGCCGTCGGTCGAGCTGCTCGAAACCGGCATCAAGGTGATCGACCTGATCTGCCCCTTCGCCAAGGGCGGAAAAATCGGCCTGTTCGGCGGCGCCGGCGTCGGCAAGACGGTGAACATGCTGGAGCTGATCAACAACATCGCGACCCAGCATTCGGGCCTGTCGGTGTTCGCCGGGGTCGGCGAGCGCACGCGCGAGGGCAACGACTTCTACCACGAGATGATCGAGGCCGGCGTCGTCAAGCTCGACAACCTGCCCGAGTCGAAGGTCGCGATGGTGTTCGGTCAGATGAACGAGCCGCCCGGCAACCGGCTGCGGGTCGGCCTGACGGGCCTGACCATCGCCGAGCGCTTCCGCGATGATGGGCGCGACATCCTGTTCTTCGTCGACAACATCTACCGCTACACGCTGGCCGGAACCGAGGTCTCGGCGCTGCTGGGCCGCATGCCTTCGGCGGTCGGCTACCAGCCGACGCTGGCCGAGGAGATGGGCAAGCTGCAGGAGCGCATCGTCTCGACCAAGACCGGCTCGATCACGTCGGTGCAGGCCGTGTACGTGCCCGCCGACGACCTGACCGACCCCAGCCCGGCCACCACTTTCGGCCACCTGGACGCCACCGTGGTGCTGAGCCGCGACATCGCGTCGCTGGGCATCTACCCGGCAGTGGATCCGCTGGATTCGACCTCGCGCCAGGTCGACCCGAATACGATCGGCGAGGAGCACTACACGATCACCCGGCGCGTACAGGCCACCCTGCAGCGCTACAAGGAGCTGCGCGACATCATCGCGATTCTCGGGATGGACGAGCTGTCGCCGGAGGACAAGCTGGCGGTCACGCGGGCCCGCAAGATCCAGCGCTTCCTGTCGCAACCGTTCCACGTGGCCGAGGTGTTTACCGGTTCGCCGGGCAAGTACGTGCCTCTGAAGGAGACGATTCGCGGCTTCAAGATGCTGGTCGACGGCGAATGCGATGCGCTGCCCGAGCAGGCCTTCTACATGGTGGGCTCGATCGACGAGGCCCTCGAGAAGGCCAAGACGCTGAAATGAGCAAGGGCTTACACACTCGGATATCGAAGCCGAGGCCTCATTACTTGGTAAGGCTTACGCAATGAGCACGATGCATGTCGATGTGGTCAGCGCCGAGGAGTCGATCTTCGGCGGCGAGGCCGAGTTTGTCGTCCTGCCGGGCGAAGCCGGGGAACTCGGCATCTACCCCCGTCACGCGCCGCTGATCACCCGGATCAGGCCGGGTGTGGTCCGCATCCGCATACCCGGCCGCATCGAAGAGGAGCAGGTGTTTGTCGCCGGCGGCATCCTCGAAGTGCAGCCGCACGTGGTCACCGTGCTGGCCGACACCGCGATCCGCGGCCGCGACCTCGACGAGGCCAAGGCCAACGAGGCATTGAAGCGCGCCGAGGAGGCGCGCCGCCACGCCACCGACAAGATGGAAATCGCGCAGGTCGAAGCGGAGATATCGATCCTGGCGGCGCAACTCGCCGCAATCCGGAGACTTCGCGGCAAGTAATGCAGCGGCATCCGGGATCCCGACGCTGACGCAGGGAGCGCCCGGCGTCGGAATAACGCCACAGCAGATCGACCGGCCGTCCATCGCCGCTGCGCACATGGAATAATCGCGACCGTTCGGGGGGTGCAAGGGCCGCACCGCAGGCCCGTGGGACACCCCATGGTTTCGCACCGCCGATTCCGGTCGACGCCGGTACCGTTAGCGCTCGCCCTCACGCTGGCCGCCCAGACCCGGGCCGAACAAGTTCCCCCCGAGGCCGCACCGGCGCCCGAGTCGCCGCCGCAGGTGATCGTCGTCACCGCCACCCGCACCGCGCGCGATTCGCTCGAGGTCCCGGCGTCTGTCGACGTGATCGACCGCGAGGACCTGCACGAAGCCCGCTTGCGCGTGAATGTCTCGGAGACGCTGGACCGTATCCCGGGAGTGGTCGCGCTGAATCGGCAGAACTACGCGCAGGACCTGCAGATCTCGATTCGCGGTTTCGGCGCACGCTCCTCCTTCGGTGTACGCGGCCTGCGGCTGTACGTGGACGGAGTGCCTGCGACTCTGCCGGACGGCCAGGGACAGGTATCGAACTTCCCACTGAACGCGGCTGAACGGATCGAAGTGTTACGAGGGCCGTTTTCCGCCCTGTATGGAAACTCCTCCGGGGGCGTGATCGCGCTCACCACCGCCCTGAAGCCGCGGCCCACCGGCGGCGAGGTGAGCTTCGCGGCGGGCACCAACAACACGCAGCGCACCGCGGCGGACCTGGCCGGCGGCTCGGACTCGTTTGCCTACGCGCTGGACGGCGAGGCGTTCCACACCGGTGGCTTTCGGCCGCACAGCGCCGCCGGCCGCGGCATCCTGAACTTTCGGGCCGGTTTCCTGGATACGCCGATCGGCGCGCTGCGGCTGTCGGCCAACTCGCTCGAATCGGACAACGCACAGGACCCGATGGGCCTGTCACGCGGGCAGCTGCAGGCCAACCCGGACCAGACCACGCCCGAGGCGTTGCGGTTCAACACGCGCAAGAGCACGCGCCAAGGCACGCTGGCCGCCGATCTTCGCTCCGACCTGGGCGAGGGGCGGCTTGAAACGGCGGTGTGGATGGGAGCGCGCGCCATCCGGCAGTTCCAGTCCATCCCCGCGTCCACTCAGAACGCCGCCTCCAGTCCCGGCGGCGTGATCGACCTGGGCCGCCATTTCGGCGGGGCCGATTCCCGCGCAACGTTCGACACCGGGAGCTTCACGACGACCGCGGGCGTCGATTTCGAGCGACTGGTCGAGGACCGGTTCGGATACAACAACTTCACCAGCCCGTCCCCCGGGCCGATTCCCGCCTCCGCAGTGTGCGGCGTGGCCGCTCTGCGCTGCGGCGTGCTGGGCAAATTGCGACGCGACGAGACCAACACCGCGACTTCGCTCGATCCGTACGCACAGACCGAGGCGCGCCTTGGCGAGGCCTGGCGCGTGCTGGCCGGAGTGCGCGCGGCCCACCTGGACGTCACCTCGAGCGACCATTTCCACACGACCGCCGCCACGAACAATTCAGGGGCAGTGAGCTACTCGGGACTGAATCCGACCGCCGGGGTCGTGTTTCGGGTCACGCCACGCCTGAGCACCTACCTGTCTTATGGCCGCGGCTTCGAGACGCCGACCCTGAACGAACTCGCCTACAAGCCGGACGGCAGCGCGGGCCTGAACACCGCGCTGAAGGCAGCCCGCAGCAACAACTACGAGCTGGGCGCCAAGGCGCACCTGAGGGCGGGTCTGCGTGCATCGATCGCGCTGTTTTCGACGTTCACCAGCGACGACATCGTGGTGCGCAGCAATTTCGGCGGCCGCTCCGGCTACGCCAATGTCGGGCGCACCCGGCGCGACGGGGTCGAGGCCGAGATCGAGGCCCATCCGTCCGACCGCTGGTCGCTGGCCGCCAGCGGCTCGATCATCAATGCGCGCTTCGACGCCGCCTTTCTGACATGCACCGCCGCTCCCTGCGTGACGCCCACGCTGCAGGTGGCCTCCGGCAACAAGCTGCCGTCGGTTCCGGCTCGCACCGCATGGGCCGAAGTGAAGTACCGCGCCGGCTGGGCCGACCTGTCGCTACAGGGGCATGTCCAATCGGCGCTGTACGTGAACGACCTGAACTCGGACCGCGCCGCCGGGTCCGGCGTACTGGACGCCGCGATCGAACACACGGGCTCGTGGGGACCGCTGCGCCCGCATTTCTTTGCGCGCGTCGACAACCTGGCCAACCGGCGCTATGTCGGGTCGGTGATCGTCAACGACGCCAACAGCCGCTTCTTCGAGCCGGCGCCGACCCGGACCTGGCTGTTCGGGTTGGACCTGCCGTTTTGACGGCATCACGCATGCTGTTTCAACCTCCCTAGCCGCGCGCCTTGGCGCGCGCCACCACCTGGCCGATACGCCACTGCTGCAGGATCGACAGCGCGTTGTTCACGACCCAGTAAAGAACAAGTCCGGCCGGGAAGAAGAAGAACATCGCGCCGAAGATGAACGGCATGACCGCCATCATCTTGGCCTGGACCGGATCGGGCGGCGTCGGGTTCAGCTTGTACTGGATCCACATGCTGGCCATCATCACGATCGGCAGCACGAACCAGGGATCGGGTGTCGCCAGGTCCCGGATCCACAGAATCCAGGGCGCGTTGCGCATCTCCACCGACGCCAGCAGCACCCAGTACAGCGAGATGAACACGGGAATCTGGACCAGCACCGGCAGGCAGCCCATCAGCGGGTTGATCTTTTCCTGCTTGTACAGCTCCATCATCGCCAACTGGAGCTTTTGCCGGTCTTCGCCGTACTGCTCGCGCAACCGGACCATTTTCGGCTGCAGCTCCTTCATCTTGGCCATCGACTTGTAGCTGGCAGCGGAAAGCGGATAGAACACGGCCTTGATCAGCACGGTCAGCAGCACGATCGCCCAGCCCCAGTTACCGACCAGCCGGTGCAGGGAGCCCAGCAGCCAGAACAGCGGCTTCGCGATGAAGGTGAGACGGCCGTAATCGGCCACCAGGTCCAGACCGGGCGCGATCGCCTCCAGGGTCCTCTGGTCCTGCGGGCCGACGTACAGCGTCGCGGCCAGCGAAGTGCTCGCACCGGCGGCCAGCGTACCGAGTTTCAGGAGCGCGCCAGCCGAGTACAGGTGGTCGCGATCCGCCGCATAGTATTCGCGATGGATTCCCGCCGGCGGCACCCAGGCCGTGACGAAGTAGTGTTGCACCAGGGCTACCCAGCCGTTGTCGGCCGGCTTCAGATCGTCGGCTTTCTGCTTGTCGACGTCTTCAAACGAGATCTTGCGGTACTTGTCGACGTCCGAGTAGAAGGCCGGCCCGGTATAGGAGCGCGCGAAGTAGGAGTCATCTCCCGCCGAGCTCCCGTCACGGACCAGTTGCAGGTACAGCGACGGCGGCACCTCAGCGCTTCCGACGTTCGTGATCTTGTGCTCGACCTGGATGTCGTAATGGCCGCGACGGAAGGTGAAGGTCTTCACCACGCGAACGCCACCGGACTGTGCCTCGAACCGAACCGCCAACGTGTCCTGACCATCGCCGAGTACGCGCGGACCGGCCGCAGCCTCGAAGAGCGTGGTGCCATGATTCGGAAATGGGTCGCCCGACGGGCCCCCGATCAAGCCGGTCTGCGCCTGGTAGATGTGCCCCGCGCTGGTGTCGAGCAGGACCACGTGGGCATCGCCGCGCAGCGCGCCGGTCGAGTGACCGATTCCCTGCGAATGCAGCAAGTCCGTCAGGCCCAGCAGCCGGGCCAGCCCCTGCTCCGTCCAGTCGAGGGCGAGCTTCTGCGTGGGAAGTTCGGCACGAACCAGCACGGCGCCCATCGGGTCGATCTCGGCCCAAATCAGATCCGTTCGGATCTTCACGCGCTCGGCACCTGCCGCCGGGGCCGCTCCCGGAGGTGACGGTACGGCGGCAGCGGTTGCCGCCTGCCCGCTCGGAGTCGGCACCCCGCCGGGCGCCTTGGCCGCCGGAGCCGTGGGCGCGGCTGGCGCCGGCGCGGTGACGGCCGGCCGCTGGTAGGCCTGCCAGCGATCCCACAACATGATCAAGGACAGACCGAAGACCAGCCAGAGAATCGTGCGCTGAGTGTCCATATTGTCAGTAGCGTCGGCTGGTGAGGAGCATCAGCGCCAATGAAATTGATCGGGCACCGGGTCGACGCCCCCAGGGTTCCAGGGGTTGCAGCGAAGCACGCGTCGCATTGCCAACCAAGTGCCCCGGACCGTGCCGAATCGACTGATCGCCAGGTGGGCGTACTCCGAGCAGGTTGGCCAGTGGCGACACTGGTTTCCGAGCCATGGGCCCAGCAGGTACTGGTAGCCGCGAATCAACGCGAGCAGCACTGGCTTCATCGGGCGCCAGCACTCAGATGCCGCGCGAGCTGAGCAATCAGCGAGTCCGCTTCGGAACGCAGTGCGCGCTTCAGCTGCGCCCGGCTCATCTGGGAGGGTTCGGGCAAAGGGCTGCGCAGCCGCAGCACCAGGTCGACACTGCAGTCCCGCGCCAGCGGGCGCAACGTGTCCGCCGCATGGCGGATTGCTTCCCGCAACACCCGCTTGACCATCACACGCCGGACCGCATGGCGTACCTGGCGCCGAGCGACGGTCAAACCGAACCGCACGCCGACCGGCTGGGACTCGAACGAAAACAACGAGATGCGATGCTCCACACGGTCCCCTGATTGCCCCAGTACCTCGGATTCCGATCCAGCCTTCTTAGGCTCGACCCGGGCCGACGCGGCCAACCACTGACCCGCTGCTCGCCAGGTCGCACGCTCGCCGGCCACGGCCGCGAATTGCTCGGGCGTGCGCAACCGCTCTGCGCGGCGGCGAACGCGCGAGGACTGCACTCGGGCAGGACGCGACTCAGACCCGCAGTTCAGACCGCGAGGCGCTTTCGGCCCTTGGCTCGTCGCGCATTTAACACGGCCCGCCCGCCGCGTGTGCTCATCCGTTCCCGGAAGCCATGGGTGCGCTTGCGCTTAACCACGGAAGGCTGAAAGGTTCGTTTGGTGGCCACGTTCGCAATCCCGGTTTGGTGTGACTTCGCCGCTGAATTTGGCAAAGCCGCCTATTAGACGCGAGCCGCGCGTCGTCCGTCAAACCGGCATACCGCAAGGGGGTCCGACGCGGTCCTGACCCCCCGAATCCGTAGCGGGATATAGCGTGTCAGTGTATACTCGCTGTTGTCATAAAGCAGTCTGAGACTTGATCTGCAGAAGCAAATCCAAGGGACGACCGGTGCCTGCGCTTGTGGATAACCTGATCGGAGCCAAGTACAATGCGCCCTCGGTCACGCCGGTCGTGGGGCTCGATTTCCGATGCAGATCGGGGCGGGCCACGCGATTCGCGCTGCGGCGCGGCGCGGGCAAGGCGGCTGCCGAGTCGCATCATCATCCAACAACTAGAGACGCCGGCGTCCAAGCGACCGGCGAGCGGCGGGATCGACATACGATGCTCAGCTTCTGGCAAGACTGCTCGCGCCTTTTGGAGCGCGAGCTGACGCCCCAGCAATTCGCGGCCTGGATCAAGCCCCTGAAGGCGATCAACTTCGACGACGAAACCGGTGACCTTCGATTAGGTGCACCGAATCGGCTGAAGCTCGACGCGGTGCGGGCCCAGTTTTCCACTCGGATCCAGGCCGCCGTTGCCAGCGTGCTGCGGCGGCCGGTCAACGTGGTGTTCGAGGTGGAGGGCGACGGGCGCGATGAGCAGCCCGCCACGCGCGAGGCCGCTGTGGCCGAAGCGCCCGAGCTGTGCGCGGTGACCGCCTGCTCGCAAAACCAGGAGCGGGCGCGCCTGAACCCGATGCTGACGTTCGATAATTTCGTCACCGGCAAGGCGAACCAGCTGGCGCGTGCGGCCGCCATGCAGGTGACGGAAAATCCGGGCGGCTCCTACAACCCGCTGTTTCTGTACGGCGGCGTCGGGCTGGGCAAAACGCACCTGGCGCACGCGGTGGGCAACGGCGTGCTGCCGCGTCGCCCCAACGCAAAGGTGCGCTACATCCACGCGGAGCAATACGTCAGCGACGTGGTCCGTGCCTACCAGCGCAAGGCGTTCGACGACTTCAAGCGCTACTACCATTCGCTGGACCTGCTGCTGATCGATGATATCCAGTTCTTCGCCGGCAAGAGCCGCACGCAGGAGGAATTCTTCTATGCCTTCGAGGCGCTGGTCGCCGGCCACAAGCAGATCATCATCACCTGCGACACCTACCCGAAGGAGTTGAAAGATATCGAGGACCGCCTGGTATCGCGCTTCGACTCGGGGCTGACGGTGGCAATCGAACCGCCCGAACTGGAGATGCGGGTGGCCATCCTGTTGAAGAAGGCCGAGCTCGAGGGCAGCGAGCTGCAGGAGGACGTTGCCTTCTTCATCGCGAAGAACCTTCGCAGCAACGTGCGCGAACTGGAAGGCGCGCTGCGCAAGGTGCTCGCGTTCGCCTCGTTCCACGCGCGCCCGATCACCGTGGAGCTGGCGCGCGAAGCGCTGAAGGATCTTCTGCAGGCCAGCACCGGTCAGATCACCGTGGAGCTGATACAGAGGACGGTGGCCGACTACTACAAGATCAAGATCTCCGACATGTACAGCAAGCGGCGGCCTACCAGCATCGCGGCGCCGCGCCAGGTCGCGATGTACCTGGCCAAGGAGTTCACGCAGAAAAGCCTGCCGGAAATCGGCGAGCTGTTCGGCGGGCGCGATCATACGACCGTGCTGCACGCGGTTCGCAAGATCGCCGACGTCCGTGCCAAGGACTCCGAGCTCAATCACGCGCTGCACGTGCTGGAGCAGACACTGAAAGGCTGAGGCGTGCAACCCTGTGGATATCAATGCTGGAACCGTACGGATTTGTGGACAAACCGCCCTCCCGGCGGATGCGGTGGCAGTTTCCCCAAAACCGTCCACCGACTGACCATGGCGATCAGGTGTACTTGTCCACATGATCAGGTAAACCTAAGTGTATGTAAATAAAGGAGTTCCACAGGTTATCCCCAATGTCGTCTCCTTTATTAGTTAACTATTACCAAATAAGGAAGTAAGCAATGCAACTTGTCAAAGCGCCACGAGATGCCTTGCTCAAGCCGTTGCAGGTCGTCAGCGGCATCGTCGAAAGGCGCCAGACGCTTCCGATCCTGGCCAATGTGCTGCTGCGACGGGACGGGGAACGATTGTCATTTACCGCGACCGATCTGGAAATCCAGATCCAGACGGGCGCCGATCTGTGCAGCGGCAAGGAGTCGGCGGCCACTACCGTGTCGGCGCGCAAGCTGCTGGACATCCTGCGGGCGTTGCCCGATGACGAGGTGACGCTGGCGCTGGCGAACAAGCGGCTGGCCGTGCAGTGTGGCCGCAGCCGCTTCAGCCTGCAGACGCTGGCTGCCGAGGAATTCCCGACTGTCAGTCAGGCCGAGTTCAACGTCGATTTCACCTTGTCCTCGATCGCGTTCAAGCATCTGCTGGCGATGGTGCACTTTGCAATGGCCGCGCAGGACATCCGCTATTACCTGAACGGGATGCTGCTCGTGTGCGAGGGCAACCGGGTGCGAGCGGTTGCGACCGACGGGCATCGGCTGGCGATGTGTGAAACGGTGCGGGAAGGCGAATCGGCCGAGGTGGAGGTGATCATTCCGCGCAAGACGGTGCTGGAACTGGCGCGCCTGCTGCCGGACAGCGACGAGCCGGTGCGTGTCCAGATGGCGAGCGGCCAGGTGCGCTTGTCCTTTGGCGCCGTGGAGTTCATATCCAAACTGGTCGAAGGCAAGTTTCCCGACTACGGGAAAGTCGTTCCGGTGGCCAATCCCAAGCAGTTCCTGATCGGTCGAGAGACGCTGATGCAGGCCCTGTCGCGGGTCGCGATCCTGACGACCGACAAGTTCAAGGGCGTGCGCTGCGTGCTCGGTCCCGGGTCGCTGAAGATCAGCTCGACCAACACGGACCAGGAAGAGGCGCAGGAGGAGATCGAGATCGAGTATCCCGGCGAGGCGCTGGACATCGGATTCAACGTCACGTACCTGCTCGACGTGCTGAGCAACCTGAAAAGCGAGCAGCTGAAGTTCGCGTTCGGCGATGCGCTGGGCAGCGCGCTCGTGACCCTGCCGGATTCGGACCGGTTCAAGTATGTCGTGATGCCGATGCGCATCTGACCGCGGTCGGCCATCCGAAACCTGTCGAGAAGTCGCGCATGTCAGCAGTACCCACTCCGAGCGGTCCATCGCAAAGCGGTTCCAACGGCAACGGACGCCATGAAGCCGCTCCGGCCAACGACTACGGCGCCGAGAGCATCCAGATCCTGGAGGGGCTGGAGGCCGTCCGCAAGCGGCCGGGCATGTACATCGGCGATACGCAGGACGGCACCGGGCTGCACCACATGGTGTTCGAGGTGGTCGACAACTCGATCGACGAAGCGCTGGCCGGCTACTGCGACGACATCGTCGTCACCATTCATACCGACAATTCGATCTCGGTGATCGACAACGGGCGCGGCATCCCGACCGATATCAAGCTGGACGACAAGCAGGATCCGAAACGCTCCGCCGCCGAGATCGCGCTCACCGAGCTGCACGCGGGCGGCAAGTTCAATCAGAACAGCTACAAGGTGTCGGGCGGCCTGCACGGCGTGGGCGTGTCGTGCGTGAACGCACTGTCCAAGTGGCTGCGACTGACAGTGCGGCGCAACGGGCGCGTGCGTTTCCTCGAGTTCAAGCGCGGAGACGTGCAGGGTCGGGTATTCGAAACCGCCGAAGTGGAAGGGGCAGCGGTCGCAGTGACGCCGATGCGCGTACTGGGCGAGACCGAGAAGCGTGGTACCGAGGTCCACTTCCTGCCGGACGACGAGATCTTCAACCACGTCGAGTTCCACTACGACATCCTGAGCAAGCGGCTGCGCGAGCTGTCGTTCCTGAACAACGGTGTGCGGATCCGCCTGGTCGACCAGCGCAGCGGCAAGGAGGAGGATTTCGCGTTCGCCGGCGGCGTGCGCGGCTTCGTCGAGTACATCAACAAGAACAAGACGGTGCTGCATCCGAACGTGTTCTACGCGCTGGACGAATCGACCGTGGGGGCACCGGGCAGCCGGATCCAGGTCGAGGTCGCGATGCAGTGGAACGACGGCTACGTCGAGAATCTGCTCGCATTCACCAACAACATCCCGCAGAAGGACGGCGGCACGCACATCACGGGCCTGCGGGCTGCGATGACGCGCGTGCTGAACAAGTACATCGAGGAGCACGAATTCGCCAAGCGCGCCAAGGTCGAAACCACCGGCGACGACATGCGCGAGGGGCTGACCTGCGTGCTCAGCGTGAAGGTTCCCGAGCCCAAGTTCAGCTCGCAGACCAAGGACAAGCTGGTGTCCTCGGAGGTGCGGCCTGCCGTCGAAGAGGTGGTGGGGCGCGTGCTGGAGACGTTCCTGCTGGAGCGGCCGACCGATGCGCGCATCGTCTGCGGCAAGATCGTCGACGCGGCGCGCGCGCGCGAAGCGGCCCGGCGCGCGCGCGAGATGACGCGACGCAAGGGCGTGCTGGACGGGGCCGGGCTGCCGGGCAAGCTGGCCGACTGCCAGGAACGCGACCCGGCCAAGTGCGAGCTGTACATCGTCGAGGGCGATTCGGCCGGCGGCTCCGCCAAGCAGGGACGCGACCGCAAGTTCCAGGCCATCTTGCCGCTGCGCGGCAAGGTGCTGAACGTGGAGAAGGCGCGCTTCGACAAGCTGATTTCCTCGGAGCAGATCGCGACGCTGATCACCGCGCTCGGAACCAGCATCGGCCCCGACTTCAATCCGGACAAGCTGCGCTATCACCGGATCATCGTGATGACCGATGCCGACGTGGACGGCGCCCACATCCGGACCTTGCTCCTGACGCTGCTGTACCGGCAGATGCCGCAGCTGGTCGAGCGCGGCCACGTGTACATCGCGCAGCCGCCGCTGTACAAACTGAAACACGGCAAGAGCGAGCGGTACCTGAAGGACGACCACGAGCTGGCGCGGTACATGCTCGAGCTGGCGCTGCACGATGCTCAGGTGTACAAGGACCAGGCCGCCTGGGACGAGCAGCGCCCGGTCGACGGCGAGGCGCTGGCCGAGCTGGCGCGCCGTTACGTGACGGCCGACGCGATCGTGCGGCGTCTGTCCAAGGTGATCGACCGCGGGGCGCTGGAGTCGATCCTGGCGGGCGTTGCGATCGATTTGAGCGATCCGGACAGCGCGGCTGCCAGCGCGCAAGCCGTGGCTGCCGCGCTGCCCGTCAACGGCGCGGGACCCGCGATCGTGGCCGCGCAACTGGACCCGAAAACGGACCGCTATGGGCTGCGGATCGAGCGTCGCCAGCACGGCAACGCGAAGGTCAGCGCGATCGACGCCGATTTCCTGTTAGGGGCGGACTACGCGGCGCTGTCGTCTGCCGCGGCGCAGTTCCGAGGGCTGCTGGGGCCGGGCGCGCGCGTCGCCCGCGGCAGCGGGGACAAGCGCAAGGACGCGCCGGTGGCGGATTTTCGTGGCGCGATGAACTGGCTGCTGGCGCAGGCCGAGGCTGGCGTCACGAAGCAGCGCTACAAAGGCCTGGGCGAGATGAACCCCGAGCAGCTGTGGGAAACGACGATGGACCCGACGGTGCGGCGGCTGCTGAGAGTGCAGATCGACGATGCGATCGGCGCCGACGCGATATTCACCACCCTGATGGGCGACGAGGTCGAACCGCGCCGGCAGTTCATCGAGGCCAACGCCCTGGCGGCGGGGAATATCGATATTTGATAGGTGTAGGTTCTCGGAAGAGTTTCAAACAATCTCAGTAGTTGCAAATTAGTTAATTCTCGCGGCCGACCCTTCCCGGTTGGCAGGAATTCTGAGAACCTACAAGTGGTTGTTGTTGAGTGGCGTTGTATAGGTGCCCACCGCCGTCAGTTCCTCTTCGGGCGCGGCAGCATTGCCACCAGCACGGCGTCGCGCAGCACGTAGTGATGCCACAGAGCGGCCAGGGCGTGAACGAAGACGAACCCCATTAGACCGTAGGCAAGCCACGCGTGGTAATCGGTCAGTTCGTCGGCCAGGTCGGAATCGGGCGCGACCAGGGCGGGCAGCGGGACAAGTCCGAACAAGCGCAGATCGACCGCGTGGGCACTGGTGACGGACCAGCCCACCAGCGGAATCGCCAGCAGGAATGCATACAGCACCACATGTGAGAGTCGGGCGGCCCATCGAAGTATCGTGGCTACATCGGTCGAAAAGTCCTTGTGACCGGCGATGTAGCGAACGACCTGGCGCAGCGGCACGCACAACAGCACCAGCATGCCAAGCTGCCGATGCAGGTCCAGCAGGGCGGCGCGCACCGGTTTGTCTTCGACGACGTCGCGCAGGTAGACCGCGACGACCGCGATCACAATGGCGATCACGGTGCCCCAATGAAATGCGATCGTCGCGGCCGGCTGGCGGCGGGCTTGTTCAGGCCCGGTGCCAATGGGCGCCTGGGTCTGCGGACGATCGCGCTCGGACAACGACCGCAAGATCGGCTCAAACGGATGGCTCTGTCTGCGGATTTGCATGATGTCAGCTCCCAGTCGTGTCGGCGCGGATGAAAGCGCGGCTCGCTCGCTCAGCAGTCGTTGTCAGTGGAACGTAAACACATAGGAGATCCCGAAAACATGCACCGAGTAGCCGGGCGCCTGCTCGGCGGTCGGCATCACCGTGGTCTGACTTCCGAACCGCAGGCCGTCATACAGGTAGTCGCTCGAGCTCAAGTGCTTGAAGCCGTAACTCAAGCGCAAGGACGACGACTTGGCGAGGCGGTACAGCCCGTCGAGGTGCAGCTCGAACGATCGGTTCACCGCTTCGGGCATATCGGCCGCCGGGATGAAAAGCACTGCGGGATCACCCGCCGGCAGCACAGGCGCCCCCGAAAGAGCAAAGGGATTGTTGGCGTAGCTTCCTCCCGCGACGCCCACGTGCGTGCGCACCCAGCTCAGCACTAGGCTTGCCGCAACGTCGAGCTTGCCCGACATCAGGCCGGCATCGCGCAGCGAAACACCGAGCGTGTCGGCTTCCTCGACGTGGTCGGCCGCCCAGTTCAGGCACGGATCGATCTTGCCGTTCCTGTTTTTCAGCAGGACCGTGGCAAAGCAGCCTCCGGACACCAGTGTGTTGCCAGCGCGGCCCACGAAAGCGGCGTTGGTGTTGGAACCATATCCGTCGCCGGCGTTGCGCGAGCTCAGATTCTCGTGTGAAAAGAACAGGCCCGTGGTGAAGCTGTCGCTCAGAATGAGGTTGGCATCGAAATTCAGGGCCCAGCTCGCGGCCCTTTGCAATCCATAGACCGAGCGGCTGTAGTCGTCGCGGTTCCAATCGGCGCCGGCCTGAAACGACAGCCGTTCGCTCGCCTCCCAGGCAAGCGACGCTCGCAGCGTGTCGCGGGATCGGTCGGCGACGTTGAAGCGCCGCATGCCCGGCAGCTCGGCCAGGTTGTCCCGGCTGCCGTAAAGCGACTGCGGCACGATGTTGTTGTTGGGCGAGAAGATCGCCGCGTTGCCAGTGAGCGGCGTGGCAGGGTAGCCGGCGATCGGACCCCACCCGGTGAGTCCGGTTTGCTGGAGGTAGCCGTACACGCTGGTCGAGGCCCCCACGACGGGCGCCCCGGGGATCACGTTTGCCATCGGGACCAGCGCGAGCCAGGCATTGGGGTCGTACTTGCTGCTTCGCTGCGAATTGGAGTAGCCGACGCGCGAATTGAGTCCTTCCGAGATCCTGCTGCGCCATTCGAGCCGCAAGGTATTTTCCTTGCTGTCCGTGGCGTTCTCGCATTCGATCCACGTGCTCTCGCAGTGACGCAGGATTCTTTCGAACCCATAGCCGGCGGCGATCGAGTTGGCGCGGGTGAGCGCGAAGTCGGCGTCGAAATCGAGTTTCAGATCCTTTCGGCTGTGGGCCCGGTTGTTGAAGATGTTGATGTTGTTGCCGAGCGTATTCGGCGCCAGTCCGAGCGCGGCGTTAAACGGCGAGGCCGTCGCCGAGGCCGGTTCGTTCACGTCCTGGAAGATGTAGCGGTCGACCGGTGTCTGGTTGTCGCGCTCGTCGAACTTGAACCCGGCTCCCAGGCTCAAGCGGCTTTCCGGCCTGCTGGTGAGCTTCAACGTGAACGACTTGGTGATCACACGACCGTCCAGGGATCCGCGCGGGATCCCCAGCGGCAAAGACGGATCGCTCAGAAAGGCGTCGTTTTGCGTATTGCGCCCATAGGCTCCCGATATCACAAGCTGCGTCGACCGCGTGAGGTGGTATCCGCCGCTCAGGCTGAGCTGGTGAAACTGATTGCTCGGGGCGCTGCTCATCGTGGCCGAGGTCGTCGGATCGTTGGGGTCGGCCCATCGAATGGCGTCGACCTTGTTGTCATACAAGGAACCGTAGTAGGCGAGCTGCGCGAATCCGCGCTCCCCGGTGAAGCGCATGCTCAGGTTGTACTGATCTGTGGTCTCATCGACCAGCGTCGGAAGAATGACCGCCGAATTGCCATTCAGCGCATCATTGATCGCGCCCTGCGCGCGCAGGCCGTCTTTGTGGTCGCGGCGCCAGCTCGCCAGCAGCTCCCATTGCGGATCGAACGAGAAGCCGAACGAAGTGCCGAAGGTGCGGCGCTTGGTCGACAGGTCGACCGCTCGGAACGCCGGCGTGTCCGCATCGAAAATCCTGCTCAGCGTGGTCAGTTGCGCGGAAGTCGGGGGCCTGACGAGGCCGGCCCCGTTCACTGCGCTCGCCGTGCCTTCAATCGTGGACAGTGATCGGTAATTCAGGGCGCTGCCACTGACCTGGGGAACCAGCGGCTTGAGCCAATTCGCGGGCAGCACGAAGTTGCTCGAGCCCACGCCGAGATACGGCGTTTGGTACGAGTCGGAGTAATTGCGTCGAAGCTCGTCGTATCCGATGCCGAATCGAAACCTGCCCTGCTTTCCGTAATCGAGCGACAGCGAACGCGTGTCCAGGCCGAGGTCGCGGCCTTGAATCGCCCAGCGCGACGTATCGTCGCTGTCGTAACGACCGCCTCCGCGCAGATCCAGGTTGCCGATGGCGAAGGGGCCGCGATCCTGCAGACCGTTGTATTCGCCGAACTTGAACGAGCTCCGACTGACGCTCCCGACGCCGGCCTCAACGGTGCTGGCAGGCTCCGTCAGTTCAGCCACGCTCGTGCCGGCGGCCTGCGCCGGCATACCGAGCGCCAGGGTCGCGAGTGCTCCGGCGCTTGCGCCAACCGATGCGCGAAGGAATTTGCCGCTCGGGCGTCTTTTCATGATGCTCTCCTCACCGGGGATCTTCAGTTATCGGCTGAACCGGGCACCGGCCGGATGATTCGAGCCGTGAATCAACGGATGGCAGCTCAGGCAGTTGCGCCCGTTGGTTTGTGCCCTCGGCGCCTGGTTGGCCAGGGGCAGCAGACCGTTGACGCTCGTTGCGAGGCCGCTGGGCAAATTGGCGCCGCTGTTAATGGGGCCCGAGTGATCGGCACTGTGACACTCCTGGCACAGCCAGGGCGTGCGCGTCTTCAACAGCGCGGCGTTGTTCGAGCCATGCGGCGTATGGCAGTTGGTGCAGTCGTCCGACACCGGGCTGTGCTCCCAGAGGAAGGGTCCGCGCCGCTCGGCGTGGCAGGTGTAGCAAGTCTCGTTGATCGAGTCCTTCGCCATCAGCCGGGGCCCGGCGGAGCCGTGCGGGTTGTGGCAGTCGGAGCAGCCTATCCGCCCCGCTGCGATCGGGTGGGTCGAGACGCGATGAATCTGCGCCCGCTGCGTTTGATGACAGGCGAAGCAGACGTCGGGTTGGGTCAGCTTGTTCAGTACCGGGTCGTCCTGCGTGTGGACCAGGTGACAGGACGGGCATCCGATGTTGCGCCGTTCGTGCTCGCTTCCGGCCCAGTGCGTACGCAGCCCTCCCTGGTGGCAGCCCAGGCAGGTGCCGGCCTGGGTTTCGGCCGGCGTGTCGGAGTGCGGGCCAAAGTTGATGTCGACCAGCGGCCGGGTCTGCGTGCCCTGCGGATTTTTCACGTGAGCCTGACTGGCACCGTGGCAGCTCTGGCAGCCGGGTGTGCGCGCATCGGCTTTGACGCCGTGCCGAGTCTTGTAGATCGAGAGGATGGGATTGGACTCGGTCTCGTCGTGACAGCGCGTGCAGACCGCGTCGCCCGATAAGGAACGGTCGGCAGCCTCCGGCTGCTCCTGGGCATGCGTTTGCACGGCGCACAGCGCAACAAGGATCAGCGCGAGAAGGTGAATGACCGGATAGCGTTGCGTCATGATTCGAGTCCTACTCAGGGTTCCTTCGAGAGCTGCGCGGCCCTTGCTGTTTCGGCCGGGCCGGCTCAGTACTTGGTTCCACCTTGCAGCGAAAGAATCCAGTTGATGAGATTCTTTGTCTGCTCGAGGTCCTGCGTCTTGACCTTCTTGTGTTCTTCCTTGTGGCCGTCGTCGAACTTCACCATCTCGCCGCTGGTGACGTGCTTGATCAGCTTGTCTTCGGCGTGCTCGTCGTCCCGATACTTGGCAGCGACGTCTCGCAATGCAGGACCGTCCTTTTTCTTCTCGACCGCGTGGCACTTGTTGCAGCCGCTATGACGGGCAAGGCTTTCGGCGGCGCCGACGTCAAGCCCCGCCGCGTCCAGGCTCAGCAGCAGGCTGGCGGCCGCCACCGCGAGTCGGGTGACTCCGCGCGAACTACGAGCGAGCGCAATCCGGCGGCTTGCCGATTTCGCCTCGAACGCGGTCGAATCCGCGCGCCGGTGGATTGTGCATTGCACCATCCGTGCGGCGGATCTGCATTTCCTACGTAGGCATTTGGTCTTGCCGGATAACATTGGCGTATCACGCGTTGTAAGAAAAAGAACTAAACAGCTAGCTGATTTAGGGTAGGCACTAACTGTCACAAAATCTGGACCCACTTCTGATCTCCGGCCGGGCTTAATAATATAGTTGCGTATACTCAATAACTTATATAGGCATCGCTAAGCTAGTACCGTGTATGCGTCAGCATGGTATCTTCTCCCAAATGCAAATGTCAATCATTTTCATTTACCTTTTGTCCAAAGCAGAAAATTCCTACGCCAAACATGTGCGTTCGCAGCACAAATGAGTGCTAGCCAAGGCCAATTTCGACGCGAGCGAAGCGGGTGGTTCAGGAAGGGCGGCGATCAGGGATGCAGCTTCTCGTGTCGAGCCAGCATCTGGACAAACTGCGCAATGCGCTTCGCGCGGGTCTCGTTTCGGCTTGAGGCCGGCAGCCGGGACTGCGGCGACGGAGATGTCCCGCTAGTAACATGCAACGCGAGAAAGACCACAGCGATGACGCCCTGCCCTCATTTCGACCAGATCCGCGACGTAAAGCCGAGCGCGAAAGGTTGCGAGGATTGCTTAACGGTCGGCGACACCTGGAACGAGCTGCGGGTATGCCTTAGCTGCGGCCACGTCGGCTGCTGTGACGATTCGAAGAATCAACATGCGACCAGGCACTTTCAGCAAACCGGGCATGCCTTGATCCGGTCATACGACGCGGGCGAGCATTGGGGCTGGTGTTATGCCGACAAGCTGTACTTCGAGCGAATGCCGGCCCTGACCAGGCGCAGACCATGGTCGTTCCTGGCCCGTTGGCTTCGTGGCTGATGTTGGTCCGACTCGCTAGCGTCACGCGAAGCCGTAATCCGTGTCGAGCCGGCGGCCCCGGGTTTCGGGAAGCATCAGCGCCGCGGCCAGCATGATGCCGTAGGCGATCACTGCGAACACCGTGATCGCCACCGACAGCAGCATCGCCTGCGACACGTAGCCCACCAGGGCGGGGAACAGTGCGCCGAAGCCACGACCAAAGTTGTAGGTAAAGCCTTGCGCCGACCCGCGCAGCCGGGTCGGGAAAAGCTCTGTCAGGAACGGCCCCATTCCGGAGAAATATCCGCTTGCAAAAAAACCAAGCGGAAATCCGAGCGCCAGCATCGCATCGTTCGAAATGCCGAGTTGCGTGTAGGCGATGATCAGCAACAGCGCGCCGGCCGAAAACACGATGAACATCCGCCGTCGCCCGATGCGATCGGCGAGCCAGGCGCCGACCAGGTAGCCGGCAAAGCTGCCCAGGATCAGCAGCGCCAGGTAGCCCGTGGAACCCACGACGGAAAGATGGCGCTCGGTCTTCAAGAACGTGGGCAGCCACGCCGTGATCGCGTAGTAGCCACCCTGGGCGCCCGTGGCAAGCAGCGACGCCAACGCGGTCGTGCGCACAACGCCAGGGGCGAAGATCTCCCAGATCGCCGGCTGCTCGCCGCGGGCGGCCTGGCGCGCCCGCGCCGCGGCAGCGATCTCGGGCTCGCGAACGTGGCGGCGCAGGTAAAAGACCAGCAGCGCCGGCGCCGCGCCGAGCGCGAACATCGCGCGCCAGGCCGTTTCGCCGGGCAATAGCGTGAACAGCACTGCCTGAGCCAGCAGGGCACCGCCCCAACCGACCGCCCAGCCGGACTGCACGCTGCCGACGGCGCGGCCGCGGTACTCGGCACGGATCGTCTCGCCCATCAGCACCGCACCGGCGGCCCATTCCCCACCGAAGCCGAACCCGAGCAAGGCGCGCGCCAGTATCAACTGGCCGAAGGTCTGCGCGAACGCGCACAGCAGGCTGAAGAAGGAAAACCACAGGATCGTGATCTGCAGCGTGCGCACGCGCCCGATCCGGTCCGACAGGTAGCCCGCCACCCAGCCCCCGAATGCGGAGGCGATCAGCGTCAGTGTCACCGCCAGACCAGCCGATCCCTTGCTGACCTGCCAAAGCGCCATCACGCTGGACAGCACCAGCGGATAGATCATGAAGTCCATGCCGTCAAGTGCCCAGCCGCCGAAACAGGCCCAGAACGTGTCACGTTCCGGGTCGGTCATGTCGCGATAGAAGGCGGTCAGTCCGGCGTTGGAAGCGGCCCCAGCGGCAGATGGTGGCTCGGTGGCAGCCATCGTGCTCTTGCAGCCAAGCTAGAGCGACCGCAAAAAGTTGACCAGATCCTGCTGCTGCTGCGTTGGCAGCCGTTCGTAGCGCCGCACTACCCTGCTTGCTTCGCTGCCGGGGCTTCGGTGAGCCCCGATCGCCTGGACCAGGTCTTTGGTGCGCCCGTCATGCAGGAAGAAGATTCGTTGTCCAACGCCCCACAGCGGTGCGGTGCGGAATTCGTCGGGGCCGGCAGCGCCCTGGGTGATGCCGTCGGCCAGGCCGCTGCCCATGTGGTGGACCAGAAGGTCCGAGTACAGGTTGACCGGCTGGTTCGACAATGCCGCGCTCGGCGATGTGGACGAGCCACTGGCGATCGCCTTGCCGGTCCTGAGCATCGGCGTGTGGCAATGCGCGCAGCCGACTTCCTCGAAGACGGCACGCCCTTTCGAGGTCGACGGTGTAGACGCGGCGGGAGTCGGAGGCGCCAGCATCCGCATGAAATTGGTGAAGCCGTCGACATCCGAGATCACCGCCGGGCCGGCTGCCGTGGCGGTGAAGTTGATCGTGTCCTCCGGCGTCGGATTGAAGAGACAGCCCGGCGTCTCGTCGCGCTCTTGGGGGAACAGCTGGTTCGTAACACCCGACTCGACGTTGTAGGCCTCACCAGCGAACATCCGCAGCGACTTGTTCTGCGCCTTCCAGCCGAAGCGGGTGATCGTACCGTCGTTGCCGCTGCGGTTCACGTTACCGCTGAGGATCGAATTCGGGTGGCCGGAAATCCCCATCGCCGATTTCTCGAAGCGATTGCTGTTCATGTTGGCCAGGATCGCCGAATCCGGGATCGCCTCGATCAGCCCGGTGCCGAAGGTCGGCGTCGGGATCCGGTAAATGATGTTCGGATTCCCGCCCTGGCCCGTGACCGGGTCGCCGGCCGGCAGGAAGCTTTCCTGCGCGATGTTGCAGCCGACGGCATCGCTGCGCCCGGTGATCACGAACAGATCGTGGACGTTGCCGTCCGCGGTCCCGTCCGGGTGCTGCTTGAAGCGCGCTTCGCGGATCGGCCCCGCTGCCGTGATGAACCAGGGCACGACGTTCTTTGCGCCGTTCAGAGTCGCGACGGCGATCAGCGGATTGGAGGCGGGGCTGGTGCCGCCGGGGCCGGGCTGCAAGTGGCAGCCCAGACACTGGTTCGAATTGAAGCGCGGGCCAAGGCCGCTGTGGTCTGCACCGGTCACCGTATTGACTTCGGCGAAGCGCGTCAGACCGTCGTTGAAGAACGTGGTCTCGTCGGCGGCGAGGCCGTTCAGCGGGCCGCCGGCGCCGGCCGCGCCGCCGCGCACGCCCGGATCGACAGCGTCGGACTGCACCGGGCCCATATCGGAGCACCCGGCCAGCATCAGGGACATCAGGACGATGGGCGCGCCAGTGCGGCGCACGATCCATACTGCACGATTCGCCTTTTCCATAGTCGCTCCTCCGGAAAGCGCCGCCCCGTTCGAGGTGGTCGCTCATGGGGCCGAAGTTTGCGCCTCAGCGCGGGAGTCGACTGTCGCGCGTTCGGCTTACCCAATCCGTCTGCAGCGTTTGCGGGTCGAACATGCCCTTGTGGTGAAAGTAGATGATGCTGGCGGCGGTGCGTATCGCCCTGGTATGGAGGAACAGGTTGAAAAGCACGTCGCTCTGAAACCTGTCGAAAAGGAACCGCAGAAGTCGCTTGACCCTGAAGGTCGGGTAGGAATTCACGAACCAAGCGCTCGGATCCTCACGCTTCCCGCCGAGATAGTCGGCGAAGGCATGAGCCGCGGCCAACCCGTGTGCGGCATGCACCGTGATCGCGCAATGCCTGCGCGGGTAGCACCAGGGTAAAGCGGCATCACTTGGTATCGATCCGTTACACAGTGTCACGCCCATGAAGGTCGACAACCACTAGGCTGCGCGGCTATGGACAGGTGGTCCTAGGGCTCACGGCACGATCGGCGTCGCGGCAGTCTGCACTCAGGGATGGGCTGGCAAATGGGCGGTCGAATGGAAAGTTCTCTGAAGGCAAGCGTCCTTGCGCTCGCCGTGCTGCTGGCGCTCGCGGCGTGCGGCGGAGGGGGCAGCAGCTCAGGCACCGGTGCCGGATCTTCCTCTTCGGGCGGAGGCACACCAACCGGGCAGGCAATGAAGGGCGACGACGCGTCGCGCCTGGCCGATCAAGCTGCATTCGGCCCCACGCCCGCGCTGGTGGCACAGATCTCCCAGCAAGGGTCGGCCTGGATCGATGCTCAGATCCAGACACCGGCGACCGGCTATCCGAGCTTGGCGGTCGTGAGCCCGAATGTCGCGATCGGCTGCCCGTCGACCCTTCCGGCCGGCAACACCTGTGTGCGCGACAACTACAGTGCGTTCCCGATCCGGCGCGTGTTTTTTCAGAATGCCTTGAGCGGACCCGACCAGTTGCGTCAGCGCGTCGCGCTCGCGTACTCGCAGATCTTCGTGGTCTCTTCGGTTCAGATCGGGCCGGCCTACGCGCTGCGCGAGTACCAGCAGATGCTGCTCGACGACGCTTTCGTCAATTTCCGGCAGATCCTGCAGCACGTCACGCTCAGTCCGGTGATGGGCGCGTACCTCAACATGGCCAACAACAACAAGGGCAATCCGGCCAAGGGCATCTCGCCCAACGAGAACTATGCACGCGAAGTGATGCAACTGTTCTCGATCGGGGTCAACAAGCTCAATCCGGACGGCTCGCTCGTGCTGCAAAACGGTGCGCCGGTGCCGACCTACGATCAGAACACGATCGAGGGTTTCGCCACTTTGTTTACCGGCTGGACCTACCCGACGGCGCCGGGAGCGGTGGCCAAGCCCAACAACCCCCAGTATTTCATCGGTCCGATGAGCGCGGTCGATTCCAACCATGACACCAACCCCAAGGTGATCCTCGATGGTCAAACCCTACCCGGGAACCAGACGGCGCAGGCCGATCTGCAACAGGGACTGGACGTCATCTTCAATCACCCCAATGTGGGCCCGTTCATCGGCAAGCAGCTGATCCAGTTCCTGGTGACCAGCAATCCGAGCCCGGCCTATGTCGCGCGCATCACCGCCGTTTTCAACAATGACGGCACGGGCACGCGCGGCAACATGGCCGCCGTGATCAAGGCCATATTGCTGGACCCAGAGGCGCGTGGCAGCTCAGTCGCGGCCCCCAATTACGGCAAGCTGCGCGAGCCGGTGGTGGACGTGGTCGCCATCCTGCGGGCGCTCAATGGGAGCACCGACGGTGTCTATCCGATCTCGGTTGCCAGCAGCATGGGCCAGCCGCTGTTTG
>WNGJ01000114.1_pt1 | contig 77527 bp, 83 predicted proteins | sample 5400611 | NCBI WGS metagenome assembly WNGJ01 (sample SAMN13153375, study PRJNA577476) | soil metagenome | isolation source: 40 cm soil or saprolite under Garry oak tree replicate 1 | place: USA:California | collected 2016-06-15 | reverse complement strand
TAACCCGAACGTGATGGGCGACGGCACACGGAGGTGGGCTGATGCCTGAGCAGCAAGTCAGGACCGCGCGAAGTTTCTGCCGCATCTGCACATCTTTGTGCGGAATCCTCGTCGACACCGTCGATGAGCAGGTGGTCCGCGTGCGCGGCGACCGAGATCACCCGATGTCGCAGGGCTACACGTGCGTCAAGGGACGCGCGCTGCCGGCCATGCACCACCATCCGCAGCGCATCGAGCGTCCGCTCATGCGAGCCGGCGGGTCACTGCAGCCCGCCGCACCTTCGCCGACCTCGCCGACACCTCACGGCCACGAACACGCCAACGTCAACGTGCTCACGAGCCACCAGCAGGCCGACCCGCTGACGGGGATGGCACGCTACTCGGGAGTGCCGGTGAGCGTGCACCCGGCGGTCGCGACGTGAGCGGCTCGGAGGCCGCGGTCGACATGCGCTACGGCGTCTGCGTGCCCAATCTCGGCGAGTTCGCCGATCCGCGCCCCATACCGGCGGCCCGGGCCGCCGCGCTGAGTGCGCTTATCCAAGCCTGGCCACGATCTGGGGAAGGTCGACCGTCGAACGGATTCCCGGGGCGGCCGAGCAGACGAACGGCACGGCGTTGACCGCGCGGTTGGCCGTGTAGGCGGGGAAGACGGCTCCCATCCGGTCGAGCGGCACCGGAAAGCGGATGTCGATGTCGAGCGGCGCGTCGCCCTCGACCAGGACGTGCCAGCCGGTGGCGCGGACATCCCAGGACAGGTCCAGGTCGGCGGTGCAGTACCAGGTCGCGCAGAAGCGCAGCACCGGCCGGCCCTCCCGGATGCCCGACACCATCATCCGCTGCGCGGCCACGGTACCGGCCTCCAGGGTGCCGGCCGCGATGCGAACCTGGTGCCGCGCGGTGGCGACGTCCCCGCTCGCCTCGACCGAGTCCAGCGGCATCCCCAGCGCATCGGCCAGAAGCTGGAGCGACGGCCCGAAGCTGATCCGCCCGTAGGAGAACCGGCGCGTGTCGAACTCCGCGACAGGCTTCCCGAAGCCCATCACGTTGAACAGCAAGTCCGGCGAGTTGCGCTGCGAGAGATCGGCGTACTCGCTGATCGCCAGGCCGTCGAAGCGCCGCTGGATCGACGTCAGCACCAGCGGGATCGCCTCGGTGATGAACCCCGGACTGCTCCCGGTGCTGTGGATGGAGGTGCCGCCGCCGTCGCAGGCGGCTTCGACGAGTTTCCGAACGACCGGGTCGATGCTGTCGCCGCGATGGAACTCGCCCCGGGTGGTGACGACGTTCGCGCCGGAGGCCAGCAGCCGGCATACCTTGTCGATGTCGCAGGCGGCCGGCATGTACAGCACGCAGTCGGCGCCGAGCGCCAGGATCTCGTCGATGTCATGGGTCGCGACGACACCGGTCGGGGGGAGCCCGCACAGTTCGCCGGCGTCCTTTCCGGCCTTGGCTGACGTATGAACGTACACTCCGGCCAAGGTCATGTCCGGGTGCTCGATGACGGATCGCAGCGCGTAGGTCCCGATGTTCCCGGTGGCCCACTGGACAACCCGGTAAGGGCTCACGGCGACCTTCCTTTCAGGCTTTTCCTGCTCAGGTTTTTGGTGTATTGAGTTTCGCGATGGTGGTGCGGAAGTCGTCGGTCTGGAACGACTGGTCTTCCGCGGTCGTGGCGAAATCAAGCGTGGCCAGCACGGCGCGCTCGAGGTGCACGTTGAGCAGCCGTTTGGTGCTCTCGACCGCCTGCCGGGGCAGGCCGGCTATCCGTTCGGCACATTGCCTGGCCTCGGCCAGCGGATCGGCGGCGAGATGATTGGCCAGCCCGAACTGGACGGCGCGGGCCGCCGGGATGCGGGCCCCGGTGAGGGCGTACTCCTTGGCCAGGTGCAAGCTGGTGTGCAGGGGCCAGGTGAGCGGGCCGCCATCGGCGGCGACCAGGCCGACCTGCACGTGCGGATCGGCGAGGTAGGCGGTCTCGGCGATGTAGACGATGTCGCTCAGCGCGACCAGGCTGCAGCCCAGCCCGACGGCCGGGCCGTTGACGGCGGCCACCACGGGAACGCGGCAGCGGGCCATGCCGAGGACCAGGTCCCGGCCGTGCGCGATGGTCCGGGCGCGCAGCTCCGGATCGCGTCCCAGCTCCTCCAGGTAGGCGAAGTCACCGCCCGCCGAGAACGCCGTGCCGCTTCCGGTCAGCACGGCGGCGCGGGCCGCCCGGTCCTCGCTCAGCCGCGGCCACAGCCGGGCCAGCCCGGTGTGCAGGGCGTCGTTAACGGCGTTGAGTGCCTCGGGCCGGTTCAGCGTGATGATCCGCAGCGGGCCGTCCGCGCAGACGTCGATCTCCTCCGGCAGGTCGTACATCTACAGCTCCAGGATCCGCGAGGCGATGATGTTCTTCTGGATCTGCGAGGTCCCGCCCATGACGCTCTGCGCGCGGCTGTAGAGGTAGGAGCTCAGCAGCCCGGGGTCGCGGGTTCCGCCCACGGCCAGCGCCGCATGCCCGGCGGATTGCTCGACCCAGGTCATGAGCAGCTTGTCGAGGGACCCCTGAGGGCCGTGCGCGACTCCGTCCAGCCGTTCGGACAGCCGCCGCCGCACGTGCAGGCGGAGCATCTCGGTCTGCACCACCGCCCAGGCAAGCTCGGGGGGCGCGGACCCTTTTGCCCGGGCGGCCAGGTCGCGGACCAGCTTGCCGTACCGGGCCGAGTAGCCCAGCTCAGCGGGTTCCCGCTCATGACCGACGACCGTCATCGCCAGCGCCCAGCCCTCTCCCGGCGCGCCGACCATCTGATCCGCGGGCACCCTGGCCCCATCGAAGAGAACCTGGCCGAACTCGGTGCTCACTCCGTTCATCATCCGGAGCGGGCGCTGCTCGATTCCCGGCTGCCGCATCGACACCACGAACGCTGACAGGCCCCGGTGGCGGGGCCCGTCCGGGTCGGTACGGGCCAGCAGCAGGCACCAGTCGGCGACATCGGAATAGCTCGTCCAGATCTTGCGGCCGTCAATGACGTAGCTGTCCCCGTCACGTGTCGCGGTGGTCGTCAGGGAGGCGAGATCCGATCCGGCGCCTGGTTCGCTGAACCCCTGGCACCAGCGCTCGGTCCCGTCGATCATCCCGGGCAGGAACCGCCGCCGCAGTTCCTCGCGGCCGTGCCGGCCGAGCCCTTGCACCAGGTAGCCGAGGCTGGGCCGGGGCGGCGCGCCCGCGCGGGCCAGCTCCTCGTCCAGGATGACGTCGTAGACGGGCGGCAGTTCCTGCCCGCCGTACTCCCGGGGCCACGACAAGCCGAAGAACCCGGCAGCATACAGCGCCCGGTGCCATTCGCCCTGCCGCGCCCAGTACTCATCGCCCGAGGTCGGGAACTCCCCGGCCCGTTCGGCCAGCCAGCGCCGCAGCCGGTCGCGGAAGGCCGCCTCCTCCGGCGAGTCTCGATAATCCACAGTCGATCTCCTCGAGGCTTACTTTGAACAGTTCGGCGGACGCCAGGGCGCGCCGCAAGTACACGTGGACGAGGCACTCCCAGGTGTTGCCGATGCCGCCGTGCACCTGCACGGCGGTCTCGCAGATGTCCCGGGCGGCGCGCGCGCAGTACACCTTGGCGATCTGGGCGGCGCGGATCGCCTCGGCGGGGCGCAGCTCGTCGACGGCCCAGGCCGCGTAGCGCAGCACACTCACCGAGCCCTCGATCAGGGCGAGGCCCTCGGCCAGCGGGTGGGCCACGGCCTGGTAGGACCCGATCGTCTTCCCGTACTGCGTGCGGACCTTGGCGTAGTCGCGGGCGAGCGCGTGCGCGCCGCGAGCCGTCCCCACCAGGTCCGCGCACGTGACGACCAGGGCCAGCGCCAGCCAGCGCCCGGCGTGCGCGCCGGACAGCTCACCGGCCGGCTCAAGCGGGCCGAGCACCTCGGCGCTGTGCCTGGTCAGGTCGGCGCCGGGAAGTTGGGCCCCGACCCGGCCGGCCAGCAGCCGGTGCCCGCTCAGCGTGAGCACCCGCTGAGCTCCGCGGGCGTCCACGGCCTCGCCGTCCGCCGCGATCGTCCAGGACTGCCCGCGGTCGGCGGCGGCGCTCTGCGGCTGGCCAGCGCCGCTTCGGCGCAGGTCGTCGGCGAGTACCGGGCCGAGGAAGGGGACATCGACCAGCCGACGCCCGAATTCCTCGGCGACGAGGGCGACCTCCACTCCGGTGGCCCCGTCGAACCGCAGCGTTCGCCAGCCGACCGCGGCGACCGCCTTCTCCAGCCGCGCGACGCGGTCGGCGTCGTCCAGGTCGTGGACGGAGCCGGGCCCGAGATCACCGGCCAGCCGGGCGGCCGCGTCGCGCAGTTCCCGCTGCTCAGTGGTCAGACGGGCGTCCATACTTTTCCCTGAGGACTCGGCGCAGCACCTTGCCGGACGGCAGGCGGGGGATCTCGTCGATGAGTACCACGCGACTTGGCCGCTTGTAGGAGGCCAGCTTGTCGCCGACCAGGGCGATGAGCTCCGCGGGATCGACCGGGTCCCCTGTTCCGTCCGGCGTGACGGCCGCGATGACCGCCTCCCCGTTGGCCGGGTCGGGGATGCCGAACACCGCGCAGTCGGCGACGGCCGGATGGCCGTGCAGGATGGCCTCCACCTCGGCGGGCGCGACCTGGAACCCGCGCACCTTGATCATTTCCTTGGACCGGTCGGTGAGCCGCAGCCAGCCGTCCGCGTCGATGGTTCCGACGTCCCCGGTCCGGTACCAGCCGTCGCAGAAGGCCGCTGCCGTCGCCTCGGCCGGGAGGTAGCCGGCCATCAGCGAGTCCGACCGCGCCTGGATCTCGCCGGTTTCGCCCGGCCCGGCCGGCGCCCCGGTCTCCAGGGACACCACTCGCAGGCTCACCCCGGGTACGGCCCGTCCGGCGCTGTCGAGCCGCGGCCGGTCGAGCGGGTTACAGGTGATGACGGGCAGCTCGCTGGCGCCGTAGGCGGGCAGCCAGCCGACCCCGGTCCGCCGGGTGACGATCTCGGCGACGCTCGGCGTCACCGGTGTCGCCCCCCACATGATGTAGCGCAGCGAGGACAGGTCGTAGGACTCGAGCTTCGGGTGCGAGGCCAGGGCCAGCGCGATCGGCGCGACCGCCATCTCCACGGTGATCCGGTCGGCCTCGATGTGCTCGAGCATCCGGTCCAGGTCGAACCGGCGGTGCAGCCGCATCCAGGTGCCTGTTTCCAGGGCCGTGACGATGTTGAGCAGGCCGAGAATGTGCGAGGGCGGCGTGGTGACCTGGATCCGGTCTCGGGCGGTCAGTCCCAGCGCGTCCTGCCAGTGCCGGACGGCGGCGCGCAGGGACGCGTGGGTGTGCCGGACCGCCTTGGGCAATCCGGTCGTGCCCGAACTGAACACCAGCACGGCATCCGCGGCCGGATCGGGCTCGTCCCACGGTCCGGACGGGCCTTGGCCGGGCGTGATCGGCTCGTCTAGAGGCAGCATCGGCATCAGCCCGGCCAGCACCGGATGGTCGCCGACCGCGTGGGCCGGTTCGGTGATCGCCAGCGCGTGCTCGGCTTCGGCCTGCTTCCACGCCGGGCTGAACAGCACGACCGCGGCGCCCAGCCGCCAGATGGCCTGCACGGCCACGATCCACTCCGGCCGGTTCGACGCCATCAGCGCGACCCGGTCTCCCGCCCGCACTCCCCGCCGCGCCAGCGTCCCGGCCAGCCCGCCGGCCAGCGCTTCCAGCCGCGCCGCGCTGTACTCCTCCTCCTCGAAGGCGAGCGCGATCCGGTCAGGCGACAGCATGAGAGGCTCCCGTCTTTCATGAGAGAATATGATTCTCTCATTACTAGAGCCTTCATACCAGATAGCGGCCGTCCTTGCCGGGGCCTGTCATGTTCCGGCGCCCGACCGTCACGCGGCTTGTCGGCAGCGGCATACTCTCGGCCGGGATGCGCTCTGTTACCGGGTTGACTGGTTGGGTGTTCTGGGTGACGATGCTTGAGAATGTTTCCTCATCATTCGAGCATGGAGGACTTCTCATGCACGTACGGTTTCTCGGCAAGGACCCCGACTCGCAGGAGGGGCAGTCGCCTACGCTGTTCGCGACCGACCGGACTGACCGCAAGACCTACATCGCCCAAGGGTGGATCGTAACCGATCCCGCAGCGCTGGCGGAGCTTGGCGACATCCCGCCTGGTGAGGCTGTGATCGAGATTCCCGCCGATGTCCTGCGCTTTGCGGAGGAGGTCCGCTGAGCCTGCTCATCGGTGAGGAGTTCTCCCGGCTCCTCCGCACGTTCGAGCACACGGCCTTCCGGCTGGAGACGCGAGATTACTACTACTCGCCCAACGAGACGAAGGCGCTGGCCCAGTTCGTCGCGGGAGAACTGGTTGACATCGGCTGGTTCCAGAACTGGCTGTCGATGATCCGCGCGGCCACCGCCGAGAGACGCCGGTTCTCCCGCGTCCGCGTAGTCAGTGTGCCGCTGACCGACTACAGCCGCTTCGGCGTGTTCTGCTCGCAGTACACGAACGCGGCTGGCGAGGAAATCCGCTACCTGACCCGCGATCAAGCCCGTGACCTGCCCGACTACGATTACTGGCTGTTCGACTCGCGGCTGCTGATCAAGATGCACTTCGATGAGGAAGAGCGCTTCCTCGGCGGTGAAGTGATCGAGGACCCGGCCGTGATCGTGCAACACGGCTACTGGCGCGATGCTGCCTGGCATCGCGCGGTTCGACGGGATGACTTTGCCACCGAGCAGAATGAGCAGCGTTCTCAGCGTTCATGAGGCACGCCACGCGCTGGGGCAGCGGCTCCGCGAGCTTCGCCAGCAGGCCGGGCTGACTGGCCGGCAGGTCGCGGAGTCGCTGTCCTGGCCTGCCTCGAAGGTCTCAAAGCTGGAGAACGGCCGGCAGACGCCTACCGATGACGACATTCGCGGCTGGGCCAGCGTGACTCATGCCGAGGCCGAAACTGAATCACTGCTCGCTTCGCTTCATACCCTGGAAGTCCAGCACGCCGAATGGCAGCGTCAGCTCAAGACGGGACTGCGGCCCCACCAGGATGAGATTGCCGACCTGGACGCGAAAACGCATCTTTTCCGGGCGTTCGAGCCGACGTTCATTCCGGGGCTCTTGCAGACAGCCGAATACGCCCGCGCCCGCTTCGCGCAGAGCATCACCGTCTTCAAAGTGCCCAATGACATCGACGAGGCGGTACGTGCGCGCGTCAGGCGTCAGGAAATGCTGTACCGGCCCGACAAGCGGTTCCATTTCGTCCTGACCGAGGCCACGCTGCGGTACCGGCTGTGCGCACCCGAGGTGATGCTCGGACAGCTGGACCGGCTGGTCACGTTCGCGGCGCTGCCGAATGTGCGGCTCGGCATTATCGGCTTCGAGACGGCCTACGTGGTCGCCCCGGCGCATGGTTTCTGGCTGCTGGACAATCACAGGGTGATGGCCGAGACGTTCTCGGCCGAGCTGAACCTCGCCCAGCCGCAGGAGATCGAGCTATACAGCAGCATCTTCGACCAGATGGCGGCCGTAGCCAGTTACGGACGGGCGGCCCGCGCGGTCGTCACCCGTGTCATCGATGACCTTGCGCCAGAGATACCTGAGGATGGCCCGTAATTTCCCCGGCCCGCCCGGCTACAGTAATTTCTAGAAACTCTGAGAAACTTTCTGGTAATTCGCTTCGGTCGGCTCTACTCTCCGCAGTGAAGCGCCCGCGCATAACCAGGCGCCCGGGAGGTCGAGTGAGCACGTTCGTCCCGCTACTGGACGGGGAACAGGCCGAGCGGCTGCCAGCACGCGCCCGCGAGGTAGTCGAGTACCGGAAGAGCGGGCTCAGCCTGAACCACATCCAGGGCTGCCCGCTGGACTGCGCTTACTGCATCCGGCATACCTACGGCTCGTGGGACCAGCGCCAGCCGCGCGCCCTTATGACCGACGCCGAAGCGGTTGACCGGCTGGTCAGCCACCGTTACTTCCAGGCACACGTCACGCCGGTTCAGGTTCTCAACCGTGCGACAGACCCGTTCCTGCCCGCTGTCCGGCCGCACACGATGGCGGTGCTGGCCGATCTCGACGGCCGGGGCTTGACGAACCACGTGCTTGTCATCACCCGGCACCAGATGAAACCGGACGACATCACGCGGCTGAACCGGCTCGTGAACCTCAAGGTGACGCTGCTGTTCACCTATTCCGGCATCGATGACCGGCGCATCGAGCCCTACCCGTCCCAGGTCGCGGCCGACTCGCTGAAGCTCATGACCGCCCCCGCCCGCCGTCGGTACCGGACGATCTTGTACTGGCGTCCGCTGGTACCGGGGCTGAACGATAGCGAGGAGCATCTCGCACAGGCGTACGCGCTGAGCCTGGTTGCCGACGCCACGGTCTTTACCGGCTTGTTCTACCGGGATCAGATCGCGCAGTATTACCGGGCGAACGGGCTGCCCGAACCCTACGACGCCACGGCACGCCGCAAGATCGTCCCCGAGACGCTCGAACAGCGCGTGCTGGCTGCCTTCGCGGGTTCGGCCTCGCTGTTCCGCAAGACCTCGTGCGCCGTGTCATACGCGCACGGCCTGCCCGATTACAACGATCATTATGGCATCCGGGAACTGTGCGACATCTGCCCGGCTAGCAGGCGACCGAGAGATTGATCCGAGCTGGTTTCGACGTGTTGCGGGTGGATTGCAATAAGCGGCCAGCGGAACAGTCCGCAGCATTCATCCGTGACCGGCTCGTGAGCTTCTTTGCTTCCGCAGGAACCGGGGAGAGCTAGACGTAATGCCTGCAAATGGGACGGCTGACAAGACGCACGCCGCGGGCATAGCCGGGCTGGGCAAGGGAGGATGACATGAGCAGGGCAGCGGCCGAAGCGGCCACGTGGTATCAGCGCACGTTCCACGGCCGGGCCGATCAGGTGAGCCAGGTACGCCGCGAGATAGCACGCCACCTGGGAGACTGCCCGGCCGCCGATGACGCGGTCCTGATCGCCAGCGAGCTAGCCGCCAACTCCGTGGTGCTGCAATCCGCCAGCGGGGGCGAGTTCTTCACCATGACCGCCATCGACACCGAGCTTGCCAGGCGAGCCGGGCGGGACGCCCCGGCAGCCCTGACCCGCAGGCCCCCGTTCCTGCCTCAATCCCTGGCGGGGTTGAGGCTTGAATGGGATGAGCAGCCCCCGGCCGGCGGAGCATGTGCATCTGATGTTCAACGTGACTACGGGGAATGATGGGAATGGCCGCGGCAGGGTTATGACCCACGATAACGAGATGACAGCTATACCAGGGCGTTCGAGCACCTGCGCTCGCCACCTGGTCCGGGGGGGTGATACCAAGGCTCGTTCGGCCTAAATCCTTGCTGGGGCAGGCGGGCGAGCTGAACTACCGCGGGGTGCAGCGGGCCGGGTCGTTCATGCCGGGTCTGGGGTGCCCTGCTCGCCGAGGCGGGGCGGCGGCTGGTAGTCGGGGTGGTATCCGGCGACGTGGACGGGGCTGCCGACCAGGCGGAAGCGGCCGGCCGTCACGATCACGTCCGGGGCGGCCGCCAGCGCCTCCGGCAGCGTCCGCACGGCCGCGGCCGGGACGCCCAGCCGGCGCAGCCGTGACTCCCACGCTATGGCGGTATCGGCGGCCAGCGCCTGGGTCACCGCAGTCAGCACCTCCTCGCGCCGGGCCGTGCGCTCGGCCATCGTCAGGAAACCCGCGATACCCGCCTCGGCCGCGAAAGACTTCCAGAAGCCGTCATGCGTGACGAACAGGGCCAGGTATCCCTCGGCGGTCGGGAAGAGCTGGGCCGGGACGTAGTAGGAGTGCGCCCCGAAGGGCAGCCGCCGTGGTTCGGTGCCCTCGTTGAGGTAGGCCGAGGCCCGGTAGTTGAGCTGGGACAGCATCACATCCCGGAGCGAGACCTCAACCTGGCCGCCGCGCCCGGAGACAATCTGGGCGAGCAGGCCGAGCGCGGCGGTCAGCCCGGCGGAGTTGTCGGCCGAGGAGTAGCCGGGCAGGGTCGGCGGTCCCGCCGGGTCACCGGTGAGCGCGGCCACGCCGGTGGCCGCCTGGATCACGTAGTCGAAGGCCGGCTCGTCGCCTGCCGCCAGGCCGAAGCCGGTGAGCGCGACGCAGACGATCCGCTCGTTCCACTGCCGCAGGGCGTCGTAGGTGAGCCCGAGCCGGACGATCGCCGACGGTTTCAGGTTGACCAGCAGCGCGTGCGCTCCGGAGACCAGCTCACCCAGGCGGGCCTGGCCAGGCTCGGAGGTCAGATCCAGGCAGACGCTGGCTTTGCTCCGGTTGAGGCTGGCGAAGTAAGAATCGCCCACCTGCCGTGAGATATCGCCGCCCGGTGGTTCGATCTTGGTGACCTCGGCGCCGAGATCGGCGAGCAGCATCGTGGCGTAGGGACCCGCCAGCATATGGCCGACCTCCAGGATGCGGATGCCCGCCAGCGGCCCGGGGTTCATCTACAGTCCGCCGCGAGTCCGGCGAGCACGTCCCGGGTCCGGTGCTTGGACGCGATGAGCTCGTCCCGCCCGTTGCCGATCGGCAGCAGCCGGACCGACAGGTCGGTGACGCCGGCGTCGGCGAACCGGCGGAACCGGGCCGCGATGGCCGCCTCATCGCCGGCCGCGCACAGGTCGCCGACGTCCTTGGCGTCGCCGTACTCCAGCATCCGCTGGTAGTTGGGGGAGATCTCCGCCTCCCCCAGGATCCGGTTGGCGCGCTCCCGCGCGGCCCCGACCTCCGCGGGACGGCACAGGCAGACCGGGATGCCCGCGACCACCCGCGGAGCCGGACGTCCCGCCGCTTCGGCGGCCTTGGTGATGCGCGGCACGACGTGCTCGCCGATCGCACGCTCGTCAGCCATCCACAGCACGGTCCCGTCGGTCCGCTCGCCCGCGAGCGCCAGCATCACCGGGCCGAGCGCGGCCACCAGAACCGGCAGCGGGGCCACCGGGGCGAGGTCGAGCGGGTTGTGCACCGTGAACGTCGCGTTCTCGACGTCGACCGGGCCCGGACCGCGCAGCGCGACGTCCAGGACGTCCAGGTAGTCGCGGGTGAACCCGGCCGGCCGGTGGTAGGGCAGCCCGAGCATGTCCTGCACGATCCAGTGGTGTGACGGCCCGACGCCCAGCGCCAGCCGGCCGCCGGCGGCGGCCTGCACGGACAGCGCCTGCCGGGCCAGCGCGACCGGATGCTGCGCCTGCAGCGGCACCACCGCGGTGCCGAGCTCGATCCGCGCCGTCCGCGTCCCCATCAGCGCCACGGCGGTCAGCGCGTCGAAATCCCCCGGGATCTGCGGCACCCACGCGGTGTCCAGCCCGGCGCTTTCGGCCCACGCCACGTCCTCGATCATCCGCGTGACCTTCCGCGCGGAGTCCCCCCGCTCCGGCCCGATCATCACACCGACCCGCACGGGCCCTCCAAGGTTTCGAATCCGATTTTCAGTTCGAGGCCGTTAGCTCACGGACCTGCGTCACGAGAACCTCGAGCGGAGTGCCAGTGGGGAAGACGGCAGCGGCACCCGCGGCCCGCAGGCGGGGGACGTCGGCCGGCGGGATGGCGCCGCCCACGACGACGGCGATGTCGCCGGCGCCGGCCGCCCGGAGGCCCTCGATGGTGCGCGTGGCCAGGGCGAGATGCGCACCAGAGAGGATGCTGAGGCCGAGGAGGGCGACATCCTCCTGGATGGCGGTCGCCACGATGGCCGGGACACGCTGGCGGATACCGGTGAAGATCACCTCGAAGCCGGCGTCGCGAAGCGCGCGGGCGACGATCTTGGCGCCGCGGTCATGGCCGTCCAGGCCGGGCTTGGCGATCAGGACCCTAGCCGGCGGGGGGGTCCAAGGGGGGTACGGGGGGATGGGTCCCCCCGTGCGCGGGGGGGTCTGGGGGGGTTGTCCCCCCGGGGTGTACGGCATCAGAACACCGCGGGCTGCTGGAACTCGCCCCAGACCGCCTTGAGCGCGGCGACCATCTCGCCCACCGTGCAGTACGCGGTGGCGCATTCGATCAGGGGCGCCATGAGGTTGCCGGTGCCCTCCGCGGCACGGACGAGATCGGCCAGGCGGGCTCGCACGGCGGCGGTATCGCGCTGCGCCTTCACCGCGGCGAGCCGGCTCCGCTGCCGGTCGCGGCCCTCGGCGTCCAGCTCGTAGGTGGCCAGGTCGGGAGGGGGCTCGTCGGTGGCGAAACGGTTGACCCCCACGACCGGCCGCTCGCCCGCCTCGATGGCCAGATGGAGCCGGTAGGCCTCGTCGGCGATGAGGCCCTGCAGGTAACCGTCCTCGATGGCCTGCACCATGCCGCCATGTTTGTCGAGGTCCTCCATGATCTCGACGATGCGGGCCTCGGTGGCGTCGGTGAGCGCCTCGATGAAATAGGAGCCGCCGAGCGGATCCGCCACCCGGGCGACACCGGTCTCGTAGGCGAGGATCTGCTGGGTGCGCAGGGCGAGCGTGGCCGACTCCTCGCTGGGCAGCGCGAACGGCTCGTCCCAGGCCGCGGTGAACATCGACTGGACACCGCCAAGCACCGAGGCCATCGCCTCGTAGGCCACCCGGACGATGTTGTTCTGCGCCTGGGGGGCGTACAGGGAAGCGCCGCCCGCGACACAGCCGAAGCGGAACATCGACGCCTTGTCCGAGGTCGCCCCGTATCGTTCCCGGACGATCGTCGCCCAGCGCCGGCGTCCCGCCCGGTACTTGGCGATCTCTTCGAAGAAGTCACCGTGCGTGTAGAAGAAGAAAGAGACCTGCGGGGCGAATTGCTCGATCGTCATCCGGCCGCGCGCGAGCACGGTGTCGCAGTAGGTGACGCCATCGGCGAGGGTGAAGGCCATCTCCTGCACCGCGTTGGCCCCGGCGTCACGGAAGTGGGCACCGGCCACCGAGATCGCGTTGAACTTCGGCACCTCGGCCGCGCAGAACTCGATGGTGTCGGCGATCAGCCGCAGAGACGGCTCGGGCGGCCAGATCCAGGTGCCGCGGGACGCGTACTCCTTGAGGATGTCGTTCTGGATCGTCCCGGTGAGCTTCGCCCTCGGTACGCCCTCGCGCTCGGCGGCGGCCACGTAGAAGGCCAGCAGGATCGCGGCCGTCCCGTTGATGGTGAAGCTCGTGCTGATCCGGTCGAGGGGAATGCCGTCGAACAGCACCTCGGCGTCGGCGAGAGTGTCGACGGCGACGCCGACCCGGCCTACCTCGTCGCTCACCTCCGGGTCGTCGGAGTCGTAGCCGCACTGGGTGGGCAGGTCGAGCGCTACCGACAACCCGGTGCTGCCCTGGGCGAGCAGGTACCGGTAGCGGCGGTTGGACTCCTCCGCGGTGCCGAACCCGGAGTACTGCCGCCGCGTCCAAAGCCGTCCCCGGTAACCGGAGGCGAAGTTACCCCGCGTGAACGGAAAGCGGCCCGGCTCGGGCGGCTCGGTCCGCCGGTCCTCCGGTCCGTAGACCGGCTGGAGCGGGATACCGGAGGAGGTGTAGGCGAAGTCGTCCATCGTCAGATACGTTACTTGCGAATAGAGAGAATGCCAATATCATCATGGAGAATGATATGACCGAGGTAGTGCTCGACCTGCGTGAAGGCGTCGCGATCTTGACCATCGACCGCCCCGGCGCACGCAACGCCATCAACCTCGCCACCATGGACGCCCTGGATCACGCGCTGGACGCCGCCGCCGACGCTGACGTCCTGGTCATACGCGGCAGCGGCGACCGTGCCTTCATCTCCGGCGGCGATCTCAAGGAACTCGCGAAGATCCGCACTCACGAAGCGGCCGTCGAGATGGCCGTCCGCATGCGCCGCCTGTGCGACCGGATCGCCACCTTTCCCGCTCCGGTCATTGCCGCGCTCAACGGCCACGCCCTCGGCGGCGGCGCCGAGGTCGCCGTGGCCGCCGACATCCGGGTCGCCGCCGACGACGTCAGGATCGGGTTCAACCAGGCCGATCTCGCGATCATGCCCGCCTGGGGCGGCGCCGAGCGGCTCACCGCCCTGGTCGGCCGCGCCCAGGCCCTCCTGCTCACCACCACCGGCGAGAAACTCGGCACCGCCGAGGCGCACCGCATCGGCCTGATCGACCGCGTCTACTCCCGCGCCGTCTTCGAAGGGTCCTGGCTGGCCCTGGCCTACCGGATCGCCGCCTCCCCCGGCCGTCCGATCAAGTCGGTCATCGCTAGCGCCGCCCCTCACCACCATCCCGCCGGCGAACGCTCCGCCACCGCCGCCTTCGCCACCCTCTGGACTTCCGAGGCCCACTGGGCGGCGGTCGGCGACCTCGCGGGGAATTCGCGACCCGGAGAACAGCTGCCTTAGCGCAGCTGGTCCTTCATCACCTTGCCGGTGGCGTTCAGCGGCAGCTCGTCCAGGAACGCCACGAACCGGGGCACCTTGAACCCGGCCATCCGGTCGCGGCTCCAGGCGACCAGTTCCTCCGCGGTGACGGGACCGCTGCGTACTACGAAGGCCTTCCCCACCTGCCCGAGCCGCTCATCCGGGACACCGATCACCGCGGCCTGCCCGACGGCCGGATGCTCGAGCAGGAAGCCCTCGATCTCGGCTGGGTAGGCGTTGAAGCCGCCCACGATGAACATGTCCTTCTTGCGGCCCGCGATGCGCAGGCGCCCCCGGTCATCGAGGCTTCCCAGATCCCCGGTGTGCAGCCAGCCCTCCTCATCGACCGCCTCGGTGGACGCAGCCGGGTCGTCGAGGTACCCCTTCATCACGCAGAACCCGCGGACCAGCACCTCGCCGTCGTCGGCGATGCGCACCTCGTAGCCCTCGCAGGGGATGCCGACGGTCGTCGCGATGTCCTCGAACGAGTCACCGGAGCGGGACAGGCTGACCGTCCCGGCCTCGGTCAGGCCGTACCCGGTGAAGATCGACTGGAAGGGCAGTTCGCTGACGACCCTGCGGATGAGCTCGACCGGGATGTCGGCGGCGCCGGTCACCGCCACCCGCAGGGACGACAGATCCCGCCGGGCCCGCGCCGACAGCAGCGAGTGATAGAGCGTCGGCGGCCCGGGCAGCACCGTCACGTTCTCGCGTTCCACCAGCTCCAGCACCCGCGCGACATCGAAGACCGGCACCGGCAGCATGGTGGCGCCACGGATCAGGGACGTGATGCAGCCCGCCTTGTACCCGAACATGTGGAAGAACGGGTTGACGATCAGGTAGCGGTCGCCCTCCCGCAGGCCGACGGTGTCGCACCAGTGCGCGGTCCACGCCAGGTTCTGGGCGTGCGTCATCATGACGCCCTTGGGCCGCCCCGTGGTCCCCGAGGTGAAGATGATGTCACTCACGTCGTCGCCGCTGACCTTGCCCTCGAACGGCGAGCCGCTCGCCAGGAAGTCCGACTTCAGGTCGATCACCGGCACGCCTGGAGGCGCCACATAGTCCAGGCCGAGGAAGCCCTTCTCGACGAGGACGGCCTTCGCCCCGCTCCGGCTGATGATGTCGCCGGCCTCCTCGGCCTTGAACCGGGTGTTGACCGGAACCAGCACCCCGCCCGCGGTCAGCAGGCCGAACGCCGCGATGATCCACTCGGCGGAGTTGGGCGCCCAGATGGCCGCCCGGTGCCCCGTCCCGATGCCGGCCGACGCGAAGGCGCCCGCGGCGGCCCGGACCCGGTCGGCCAGTTCGGTGAAGGAGAGCCGGTGCGGCCCGTCCACGACCGCTTCGGCGTCGCCGAAGCGGTCCGCCGCGCTTAGCACCATCTGGGGGATGTTCTCCCACGTCATGGTCGTGTTTGCGGAGTGTCTCAGGCGGCGATCAGGCGGGCCAGGTTGCCGCCCATGATCTTGGCCTTGTCCTCCTCGCTCAGCTTCGTCCGCTCGGTCAGGACGTCGATGTACCTGGCCGGCTGGGCCAGGCCTTCCGGATGCGGGTAGTCGGAGCCGAACAGCACCCGGTCCACGCCGACGATGTCGGCCAGCTCGCTCAGGTTGTCCTCCCAGAACGGGCTGATGTGGATCCGGTTCCTGATCTCCTCCACCGGGTCGCCGGGGAACGCCTCCGGCATCTTCTTGTAGACGTCGGCCAGCTGGTCCAGCAGAGGCACCAGCCAGGCGGAGCCGTTCTCGATGACCGCGACCTTCAGCTCGGGGAACCGGAACAGCGCGCCATGGCAGACCCAGGAGGCCACCGCGTCGGTGACCGGCCGCCACTCGCCCACCATCCGGAAGGCGTTCGCCACGAACGGCAGCATCTCCGTCTTGGCGCCCTCCCAGTCCTGGGCGTACCGGGAGTAACCGCTGTCGGAGGAGTGCATCGCGACCAGCACACCGTGCTCCACGACCCGCTGCCAGAACGGGTCGAACTCGGGCAGCGCGAACGAGCGCGAGCCGCGGAATCCGGGCACCGGGGCCGGGCGGACCAGGATCGCCCGGGCCCCGCGCTCGACGGCCCAGTCGAGCTCGGCGATGGCCTTGGAGACGCTGGGCAGGCTGATCACCGGGGTGGTGAAGATCCGGTCCTTGTAGTTGAACGACCACACCTCGTCCAGCCACTGGTTGAGCGCGTGCACGACCACGTGGATGAGCTCCGGGTCGTCCTTCATGCGCTCCTCGAGGAGGCTGGCCAGGGTCGGGAACATCAGCGTCCGCTGGATCGACAGTTCGTCCATGAGCTCCATACGCGGCCCCGGCTCACGGAAGGCGGGGATGGAGCGCATCGGCTCGCCGAAGATCTCCCGGCGCGACTTGCCCTCGGGGTTGCCCGTCGCGAAGTACTCCTCCATCGCGCCCGGCCGGGCCACCACCTCGAAGGTGGGGTTGGGGATGTACTCGCTGATCTGGCCGCGGATCGCGATCTTGGTACGGCCGTTGATCTGCACGTACTGAATCGCGCTCGCGTACTCCTTGGGGAGGTACCTGGTGAACGCGTCCTGGGTCTCGTACAGGTGGTTGTCCGCGTCGAACAGCGGATAGGGCAGCACGCGCGACGGCATGAGATCCTCCTTTGCTTAGTACGAGAATATTATTCTCATTTTTGGCGTGCTGCAATGTTCCCGCGGAGGACGTACTTCTGGACCTTGCCGCTCGCGGTGCGCGGGAAGTCGTCCACGGCGTGCAGTTCCTCCGGCCACTTCTGCCGGGCCAGGCCCGCCCGCTCGAGGTGTTCTCGCATCTCACCGAGCGTGGGCACCGGGGTGCCGGCCTTCAGCCGGACGAACGCCGCGGCGTGCTCGCCCAGCCGAGCGTCGGGGCCGGCCACCACCGCGACTTCGGCGATGCCGGGCATCGCGAGCAGTACGTCCTCGACCTCCAGCGCGCTGATGTTCTCCCCGCCGCGGATGATGATGTCGGACTTGCGGTCGGTGATCGTGAGGTAGCCGTCCTCGTCGAGCACGCCGATGTCGCCGGTGCGGTACCAGCCCTCATCGTCGAAGGCCCGCGCGGTAAGGGCCGGATCGGTGTAGCCCAGGCACAGGTCTGGCCCGCGGCTGAGGATCTCCTCGTCGGCGTCCAGCCGGATCTCCACGCCGGGCAGCGCGTTCCCGTCGGTGTACAGCCGCTTGCGTTCGGGCGCGGTCCAGTGGGAGCCCGTGATCGACGGGTGCTCGGTGCTGCCGTAGGAGCGCCACGCCGTGATGCCGAGATCCGCCAGCCGGGTGGTGACGGCCGCCGGAACCGCCGCCCCGCCCAGGCCCGCGTACTTCATCTGGCGCAGATGCACGGAGGCGAAGTCGGGATGGTCGAGCAGGCTCGTCAGGTAGTACGGGGCGCCACCCCCCACCGTGAGCCCGTCACTCGCCATCAGGGCCAGCACCCGGGCCGGATCCCAGACGTCGGTCAGGTGCACCGGGCTGGCGTCAAGCACGGGAATCAGGAAGGCGTTCACCATGCCGATGAAGTGCCCCACGGGTGCCGCGGTGAGCTGCCGGCCCCGGTCGGGCGGGTAGCGCTCGGCCAGCTGGCGCGTCTCGAACCCGAGCGTCTGGTGGCTGTGGATGACGCCCTTCGGGTCGCGCGTGGTGCCGGAGGTGAAGGCGATCAGAGCGGGCCCGGCCGGGTCCGCAGCGACGGTGCCCGGCATGGGATCGGCGCCGAGCAGCTCGCCGAAACTCGTTGCCCCGGGGGGACTCCCCCCGGACTCCCCTTGGCCCACTACCCCGACGATGGGCACGCCCGCGCACATGTCCGCCTGGTACTCCAGCCGCCCGAACCGCTCGGCGGTGACGAAAACGCGGGGGGCGATCGTCTGCAGGATGTATCCGACCTCCTTGCGGCCATAGAAGTGGACGATCGGCACCACGGCCGCCCCGAGGAAGGCGGACGCCCAGAAAACCGCGGCGGCCTCCATCCAGTTGGGCAACTGGAACGCGACCGCGTCACCCGGGCCGACGCCGCGGTCGCGCAGGCCGGCGGCCAGCCTGCGCGCGACGAGCTCGACATCGCGGAAGGTCCCAGACCAGGGCCGAACGGCCGAATGCACGCGGAACACCGCCTGCGGAGCGGCCGCCAGTCCGCGCGCCAGCATGTCCCCGAAGGTGTCCCGGGTCCACCACCCCTCCGCTTCGTACCGCTTGGCCAGCTCGGCGGGGATCGTTCGCATGCGCAGCCTCCGCTCCTGATGGTCGGAAATTGCATTCTCTCATTAAGAGAAGTTACATTCCATACATGGTGCGAGACCACGGCTTCCATCAGGTCCGGATCACCCGGATCGTTCGGGAGACGGCTGACACCCGCACCTACGTCCTCGAGACCCCCTTCTCCTACCGGGCCGGGCAGTTCCTGACCTTCCGGGTCGGCGGTACCCTGCGCAGCTACTCGATGTCCAGTTCACCGGATACCGATGACGAGCTGATGATGACGGTAAAGCGGGTCCCGGGCGGCATGATCTCGAACTGGATGCACGACCATCTCGCACCCGGTGACCTCATCGAGGCCACGCTTCCCGCCGGTGTCTTCTGCCTGAGGGAGAACCCCGCCCCGCTCGTCGCGTTCGCCGGCGGCAGCGGCATCACGCCGATCCTGTCGCTCGCCAAGAGCGCGCTGGCCACTACGAGCAGAGAGGTCCGGGTGCTGACGGCCAACCGGGACGCTGATTCGATCATCTTCGGGTCCGCGCTGGCCGAACTGGCCGACCGGTACCCGGCCCGCTTCGAAGTCCGCTATCACCTGGACGTCCAGCATGGATTCGTCACGGACAGCCTCGTGCAGGACTTCGGCGGCGGCGACCGGGACGCAGACTTCTACATCTGCGGCCCGGCACCCTTCATGGACCTGACGGAGCGCGCCCTGCTCGCCCACGGCGCCGATCCCGGTCAGATCTTCATCGAGCGCTTCGAGCACGCAGGCGACGAGCAGGCCGGCGACGAGCCCGCGGGCCAGGAGAAGGAGGGCACGGTCAGCATCGTCCTGTCCGGCCAGCGGCACACCGTGCCGCAGCATTCCGGCGAAACCCTGCTGGAGAGCGCGCGCCGGGCCGGGCTGGCTCCGCCCTTCTCCTGCGAGGCCGGCAACTGCGCTACGTGCATCGCCCAGGTCACCGAGGGCGAGGCCAAGATGCGCGTGAACAACGCGCTCGATGACGACGAGATCGCCGACGGCTGGGTCCTGACCTGCCAGGGCGAACCAGTGACACCACACGTCACCGTGGTTTACGAGGACTGAGGGCAACCATGATGGGTGATGTGCGGGTCGAAATGAGTTCGGTGGGTCCGGTGGTGCGTCCGCCGGGCCCTGCCGGAATCAGGTGACGGCGCCGGCCTCCTTGAGCGCGATGATACGGTCCCAGTCCAGGCCGAGCTCGAGCAGGATCTCCTCGCTCTGGGCGGCGAACTCGGGGGCCGGGCGGAGCTGGGGGGCGGTGACGTCGAACTGGACGGGGTTCGAGACCAGCTCAAGCTGCCCGGCTGGGAGGATGTACTCGTTCGCCCGGACCTGCGCGTCCTGGCCCGCCTGCAGGGTGTCCTGCACCGGGGCCCACGGCCCGGCCAGGGTGGCGAAGCGCTCGGCCCACTCGGGCAGGGTGCGGGTGGCGATCACCTCCTGCAGCAGCTTGACGGCTTCCGGGGTATTGGCGGCGAGTTGCTCGACCGTGGCGAAGCGCGGGTCGTCGGCCCATTCCGGGTGGTCGACGTGGCGGCAGACGTCGGCCCAGAACTTGCCTGGCTGGAGCATGACGAAGGACAGGTAGCGGTCGTCGGCCGTGCGGTACAGGCCGGACAGCGGATTGGTGGGCGCGCCGTGCGCGCCGACCGGCGGCGCCACCCAGGAGCGGTTCAGGTGCAGGGACACGGCGAGCGCGTGCCCCATAGTCCACAGGCCGCTGCCGAGCAGGGAGACGTCCACGACCGAGGGCTCGCCGGTCCGCTCGCGCTTGAGCAGGGCCGCGGCGATGCCGCCGGCGAGGTTCGTGCCCGAGATCGTGTCGCCGTAGGCGGGCGGCGGGTTGATCAGGCCGTCCACGTTGGGCGGGGTGAGGCTGGCCGCGCTGGTGCCACGGCACCAGAAGGCGGTCATGTCGTAGCCGCCCCGGTCGGCTTCTACGCCGCGAGGGCCGAAGGCGCTCCCCCGGGCGTAGATGATCCGCGGGTTAACCGCGCGGATGTCGTCCACGTCGATCCCGAACTTGCGCCGGGCCGAGGGCAGGAAACTGGTCAGGAACACGTCAGAGCGGCGGGCCAGGTCATGGAGTACCTCCCGGCCTTCTGGGCGGGCCATGTCCAGGCCGAGGCTGCGCTTGCCGCGGTTGGCGTGCTCGATGTTCGGGTTCGGGTCGCCCTCGACGCGGTAGGAGCCGACCTGGCGCACGCCGCGCTGCGGGTCGCCGGTCACGGCGTGCTCCACCTTGATGACGTCCGCGCCCCAGTCGGCCAGCACGGCCCCGGCCGAAGGAACGAAGCCGTACATCGCGACCTCCAGGACGCGGATGCCCTCCATGGGTCCTGCGCTCATGAAGCTACCGCCGCGAAGGTCTTGCGCTCCTGGAACTCCTCCAGCCCGGCGACTCCCATCTCCCGGCCGATGCCCGACTGCTTGTAGCCGCCGAAGGGAGCGTCGGGGCCGAAGTAGTTGCCGCCGTTGATGCTGAAGGTGCCGCTGCGGATCCGGCGCGCCACCGCGATGGCCCGCTCCTCGTCGCGGCTGAACACCCCGCCAGACAGGCCGAAGATGGAATTGTTGGCGATGCGCACCGCGTCGTCGTCGCCGTCGTGAGGGATGACCGCGAGCACCGGCCCGAAGACCTCGTCCTGCGCGATCTCGCTGTCGGGATCGACCCCGGTCAGCAGCGTGGGGGTGTAGAAGAAACCGGGATCCACCTTCTTTCCGCCGGTAACCAGGGTCGCGCCCGCCGCGATGGCCCGCTGGACCATGCCGTCTACCTTGTCGCGCTGACGCTCGCTGATGAGCGGTCCCATGTAGGTTTTGGGATCGGCGGGGTCGCCGTACGTCACATGGCCCATCATGGCCGCGACCTGCTCGACGATGGCGTCATGCTGCTCCCTCGGCACCAGCAGCCGGGTGGTGATCGCGCAGCCCTGACCGGCGTGCGAGCAGATCATGAAGGCCGCCATCATGGCGGCGGTGCCGATGTCGGCGTCGTCGAGCAAGACCATGGCGGATTTGCCGCCAAGCTCGAGGAAGACCCGCTTCACCGTGCGGCTGGCGGCTTCCATGATCCGGCGGCCGGTGGCGGTGGAGCCGGTGAAGGTGATCAGGTCCACGTCAGGATGCGTGGTGAGCACTTCGCCGACCGCTGCCTCGGACGAGGACAGCACGTTGACCACGCCGGGCGGGATGTCGGTGTGGCTGCCGATCAGCTCGCCCAGCGCCAGCGTGATCAGGGGCGTGTCCGGAGCCCCCTTGAGCACCACCGTGCACCCGGCGGCGAGCGCGGGGGCCAGCTTGGCCAGCCCAATCTGGTTGGGGTAGTTGTACGGGATTATCGCGGCCACCACCCCGGCGGCTTCCTTCTCCACCCAGCGGCGATGACGCTGCCCCCGGAACTCGACGTCGCTGAGGTTCTCGGTCATGGGATAGCTCTCGAGCAGGTTGGCGTAGAAGCGGACGATCTCGATCGGCACGTCAAGCTGGTTGGCCAGGGTGAGCATAAGGGGCGCGCCGACCTCGGCGATGGTCAGCTCGCGCAGCTCCTCCTTGTGCTCGGTCAGCGCCTGGTACAGCTGGTTGAGACACCTGACGCGCAGGTCGACGTCGGTCGCCCAGCTCGTGGTGTCGAACGCGCGGCGAGCAGCCGCGACGCAGGCTTCGGCATCGGCGGCCGTGGCGTCGGGAGCGTGGCCGAGGATCTCACCGGTCGCGGGGTTGAGCGAGGGGAACGTCCGCCCGTTCACCACCAGGTGCCCGCCGATGAGCAGGCGCCGTGTGGGGGCCAGCGGCGGGCCATCGCCACCGTTTTCCTGTCCGGGGCGGACTCCAGTCGCCGCGTTACCCTGAAGGTTCATCATGCCTCCTTGCTATGGTGAAAATTACATTCTCAAGACGAGCAAATCAACCATCCGTCTTACGGTAACGCCCGTCTGATTGCGCTGGCGCCTGCCAGCCGCCTGGTTCCTGTCCAGGGTGCGCGGTCAAGCAGTGGGCCTTCCGGAATCTCCGTTGATGAGAGTAAGATTCTCGTATTCGGAAGGGAGATTTCCATGGCCGACACGACGGCACTGAGCCAGCACCTGGGCCCGCACCTGGGCGTGCAGGTCGCTGGGGTCGATAACCTGCTCGACGACGCGCTGGTCAGCCGGTGCCTGGAGGCCGCGTGAAGACTGCCGTGGTGACCGGCGGCGGCTCCGGCATCGGACGGGCCATCGCCGAGCGGCTGAGTGCGGACGGCTACCACGTCGGCACGCTGGATCTCAACCCGGCCGGTACGGTTTTCGCGCAGGTGGCCGACGTGACCGACCGGGCCCAGGTAGACGCGGCACTGGCCGCGGTCAGGGAACGGCTGGGGCCGATCACCATCTTGGTCAATGCGGCGGGGATGGACGGGTTCAAGCGCTTCACCAACCTCACCTTCGCGGCCTGGCAGCGGGTGATCGACGTCAACCTGAACGGCGTGTTCCACTGCATCCAGGCCGTGCTCCCCGACATGCTCGAGGCGGGCTGGGGGCGGATCGTCAACATTTCCTCCTCCAGCGCGCAGTCCGGCCAGCAGTTCATGGCGCACTACGTGGCGGCCAAGTCGGCGGTCAACGGGCTGACCAAGGCGCTGGCCCTGGAGTTCGGCCCAGCCGGCATCACCGTCAACGCGGTGCCCCCCGGGTTTATCGACACCCCGATGCTGCGCCGGTCCGAGGCGCGCGGGCTGCTCGGCGGGACGATCGATGAGCACATCGAGCGGACGCCGGTCCGGCGGGTCGGCCGGCCGGAGGACGTAGCCGCCGCGTGTGCGTTCCTGGTCTCGGAGGAGGCGGGTTACATTACCGGGCAGATCCTGGGCGTGAACGGCGGGCGGAACACGTGAGCCCCGCTCCGAAACCGGCCGAAGGCAGCCGGGCCGAGCACTCCCCGGACGTGGACACAGTGGATTTCTTCCGGGATGACGGGCTGGTCGCGGATCCGTACCCGTACTTCGATGCCCTGCGCGGGCAGTGCCCGGTGCGGCGCGAACCTCACCACGGCGTGGTGATGGTGACGGGGTATGACGAGGCGGTCCAGGTGTTCCAGGATTCCGGGACGTTCTCCTCGTGCATCTCGGTGACCGGCCCGTTCCCCGGGTTCCCGGTCCCGCTGGAGGGCGGGGACGTCACCGCGCTGATCGAGGCGCACCGTGACCAGCTGCCGATGAGCGACCAGCTCCCGACGCTGGACCCGCCCGTGCACACCGCGCACCGCGCGCTGCTGATGAAGCTGATCACGCCCAGGCGGCTGAAGGAGAACGAGGCCTCCATGTGGACCCTGGCCGACCGCCTCCTGGATGAGTTCCTGGCCGGGGATGAAGGCGAGTTCATCAGCGGCTTCGCCGGCCCGTTCACCCTGCTCGTCATCGCCGACCTGCTCGGCGTGCCCGGAGCAGACCTGGAAGAGTTCACGCAGGCCCTGCAGCACCGGCCCGCGGACCACGGCATCGGGAGCACCGGTGAGGACTCATTGACCCATAGTCCGCTGGAGTTCTTGTACGCCCGGTTCGCGGCGTACGTGCAGGACCGCCGCCGCGAGCCGCGCGGTGACGTGCTGACCGGCCTGGCCACCGCGACCTTCCCCGACGGGTCCGTCCCCGACGTCGCCGACGTCGTGCGCATCGCCGCCAACCTGTTCTCCGCGGGGCAGGAGACCACCGTGCGCCTGCTCAGCTCCGCGGTCAAGGTGATCGCCGAACGGCCCGCGATCCAGCGGCGGCTGCGGGAGGAGCGCGACCTGATCCCCAACTTCATCGAGGAGGCGCTGCGGACCGAGAGCCCGGTCAAGGGCGACTTCCGGCTGGCCCGCGTCCCGGCCGCCGTCGGCGGGGTCGACCTGCCGGCCGGCACCACGGTGATGGTGCTCAACGGCGCCGCCAACCGCGACCCGCGCCGCTTCGCCGACCCGGCGGCCTTCGATGCCGCCCGCGCCAACGCCCGGCACCACCTCGCGTTCGGACGCGGCATCCACACCTGCCCCGGCGCGCCGCTGGCCCGCGCCGAGGCCCGGGTGGCCATCGAGCGGATCCTGGACCGCACCGCCGCCATCACGATCAGCGAGCGCGCCCACGGCCCCGCGGACGCCCGCCGCTACCGGTACCTGCCGACGTTCATCCTGCGCGGCCTGACCAGGCTGCACCTGGAGTTCACGCCCGCCGGGGAGCAGCCCCGGTGAAGGCCGCGGTGGACGCCGACCGCTGCCGCGGCCACGGAGTGTGCTGCACGATGTGCCCGCAGGTGTTCACCCTGACCGACGACGGCTACACCGTAGTGCAAACGCCCGAGATCCCGGCCGGGTTCGAGCAGGCAGTTCACGCCGCCGTCGGCAGCTGCCCCGAGCAGGCGATCACGGTGAGCTGACGAACCCCGCGATCTTCTCCCTCAGCCGCCGCAGACGAGCATGGATGCGGCAACCTACACCAAAGAGTGGGTACGGTGTCACAACCATGCCCTGGCGCCTTGCGGGCATACCCGGGGGCGATCCTTGGGGGCGCGGCTCCTGGGCTTTCTAGGCCTGGGCGCGGACAGCGGCGCAGACGCCGCCATCGATCAGGATGTCGACTCCGGTGAGGAAGCTGGCTTCGGCTGACAACAGGAAGCCGACGACGACGGCGACCTCGTCGGGCTGGCCCGCGCGGCCGAGCGGTGTCTGTTGGACGAGCTTGGCCATCGTCGGGTGGCTCGCCGCTTCCTGCTGGCCCTGGGGCGTGTCGATGATGCCGGGAGAGACGGAGCAGACCCTGGCCCCCGCCGGCCCGAGCCGTACCGCCTCCCGCTGGACGAAGCGGTGCACGCCGTGTTTGGCCCACGAGTAGGCCGCTCCGGTGTTCTCGATGGCCGGCCCGAGGGCGTCGTGGATCCGGTCGAGGAACCGCTCGTCGAGCGGGTCGTCCAGGATGGCGGCGACCGCCGGATCGGGCTGCATGTTTTCGAGCAGCGGCGCCATCGAGGCGAAGCACACCATCGCCGTCCCGGCGGTGGCGAGCGGGCGGAGCGCCTCGGCGAGCAACGCGGTCCCGACAAGGTCCACGGTCAGGATGCGACGCCAGCCGGCCATGGTGGGAGAGATGCCGGCGGCGTGGGCGACGGCCCGGAGCGTGCCGAGCTCCGCGACATGAGCGGCCAGCCGGGCGAGACCGTCGCGATCGGTGATGTCCAGGACGAACGGCTCGACGACGGCTCCGCGACCGGAGTCCGCGAGGTCCTTGGCGACCGTGGTTACCGCTGCCTCATCCCGGTCTACCAGCAGCAGCGTGTCCACCATGCCGGTCAGCCGCCGCGCGCAGGCCAGCCCCATGCCGCGCCCGGCGCCGGTCGCGATGCCTACGGTCGTCATGCTGTGTCTCCTGCGGGCTCCGCCCAGCACCGCTCCAGGCCCGGCTGCGCGGTCCGGCTGACCAGCTCGACGCGGAAGCCTGTCGCGCTGCGGTAGAACGCGAAGAACGGGACGCCGTCGGGACCGTTACGCGTCGCCTCGGCTACGTAGCCGCGGCGTTCGAGCTCGGCGGAATCCGCCGCTACGTCATCGGACCAGTAGCCGACGTGGTGGATGCCCGAGCCGGCCGTTGGTTCCCACAGGGTCCCGGGGATGCGCGCGACGATCTCCAGCCGGGGTGATGTCCTGGAGTACGCGCACCTGAAGTTCAGCCGGGCCTCGCCGGCGGGCAGCTGCACCTGGGCGGGCCCGCCGAGTTCGTCGGACCACTGGTAGCCGAACAGGGAAGACAGGTCGGCCAGCGCCGCCTCGAAGTCCTCGACGACGACGCCCACATGGAACTGGTCCTCAGCCCTCACAGTCACCTCTCCCTCGGTCGGGACCACACCGCGGTTCATGATCCGAGAATTATACTCTCACATGTGAGAGAGATATTCTCATCGTCAGCCGGGGCTTCACCCGGCTCCGCCAGCCGCCGTTGACGTCATGACCCGATCTATGAAAATCTGATACTCAGCTATGAGAACATTGTTCTCAAACGGGAGATCGGAGTGTGTATGGCTGTTCGGCTACCGACCCTGGCCCGGACATGGCCCGGATCCGCTGCGACAGCGGAGGGATGAGCGGCTGATGCGCCTGCCCCCGCTACCGGAGGATCAGTGGGACGATCGGACGCGCGCCGCGCTGGCGGCGCTGCTGCCCCCGGATCGGCGCAATCCACAGGGCGCCGGCAACGCGATGGCTACGCTCGCGCGGCACCCCGACCTGACCGAGACCTTCCTGCCCTTCAACACCCGCCTGCTGCTGCGCTCCACGCTGCCGCCCCGCCTGCGTGAGCTCGCGATCCTGCGGGTCGCGCGGCGCTGCGCCTGCGCGTACGAGTGGACCCACCACGTGAAGATCGCCGCGAAGGCGGGCCTGTCCGAGGCCGAGATCGAGGCGGCCGGGCAGGGCAAGGCCGCCGCCAGCCTCGCCAGCGCCAGCCTCGCCAGCACCAGCCTCGCCAGCACCGTTCTCGAGAGCGCCGTGCTCAGCGCCGTCGACGAGCTCGGCGACGCCTGCAACGTGTCCGACCCGACCTGGGCCACGCTGGGCGAGCATCTCGACGAGCGCCAGCTGATGGACCTGGTCTTCACGATCGGCGCCTACAGCATGCTGGCCATGGCGTTCAACACCTTCGGCGTAGAGCCCGAACAGGAGAGATAGACCCGTGCCCCACTTCGCGAAGCCCGCCGAGGGAAGCTGGACTGAGCACTATCCCGAGCTCGGCACCGCCCCCGTCAACTACAACGACTCCATCGACCCCGCCTACTACGAGGCCGAACGGGCGGCCATCTTCAAACGGACCTGGCTGAACGTCGGCCGGGTGGAACGCCTCCCCCGCACCGGCAGCTACTTCACCAGGGAACTCGCGGCCGCGGGCACGTCGCTGATCCTCGTCCGGGGCAGGGACGGCCAGATCCGCGCGTTCCACAACATCTGCCGCCACCGCGGCAACAAGCTGGTCTGGAATGACTACCCCAACGAGGAGACGGCCGGCACCTGCCGCCAGTTCACCTGCAAGTACCACGCCTGGCGCTACGACCTCACCGGAAAGCTCACCTTCGTCCAGCAGGAAGGCGAGTTCTTCGACCTCGACAAGGCCGACTACGGTCTGAAGGAGGTCGCCTGCGACGTCTGGGAAGGCTTCATCTTCGTCAACCTGGACCCGCGGGAAACGCTGGCGGAATACCTCGGCGAGATGGCCAAGGGCATAGCGGGCTACCCGTTTGGTGAGATGACCGAGGTCTACACCTACCGGGCCGAGGTCGGCAGCAACTGGAAGCTGTTCATCGACGCGTTCGCCGAGTTCTACCACGCCCCCGTCCTGCACCAGAAGCAGGCCGTCAGGGAAGAAGCCGACAAGCTGCTCGGCTACGGGTTCGAGGGGCTGCACTACGAGCTGTTCGGCCCGCACTCGATGATCTCTTCCTGGGGCGGGATGGCCCCGCCCAAGGACCCGAGCATGGTCAAGCCGATCGAACGGGTCCTGCGCAGCGGGCTCTTCGGCCCCTGGGACCGGCCCGGCATCGAGAGACTGGACTCGCTACCGCCCGGCATCAACCCCGCCCGGCACCCCTCGTGGGGCATCGACTCGTTCGTCATCTACCCAAACTTCATGCTGCTGATCTGGGCACCAGGCTGGTATCTCACCTACCACTACTGGCCGACCGCGGTTAACCGGCACCTGTTCGAGACGAGCCTGTACTTCGTCCCGCCGAAGACCGCCCGCGAGCGGCTGGCCCAGGAGCTGGCCGGGGTGACGTTCAAGGAATACGCCCTCCAGGACGGCAACACCCTGGAGGCGACCCAGACCATGCTCGCGTCCCGCGCCGTCACCGAGTTCCCCCTCAACGACCAGGAGATCCTCCTCCGCCACCTGCACAAAGTCACCCGCGACCTGGTCCAGGAGCACGCCGATGCTGCCCGCTGAGACTCTGCCCGCTGAGTTCAGGGCGCTCGACCCCTACCTGGCCTGGGCACTGCCCACCGAACCCGAACGCTACGCTCGGCGCCTGGCCAGCACGATGGCCGAGATGCAGGCCTTCTACGACACCGCCTTCCCCCTACTCGAACCCGCCCTCACCCACCTCGACAAGTTCGGTCTCGACGAGCTGCCCGAAGCCGAGCGCACGCTGCTGCACCTGATGCAGTCGCTGATCATGGTGTCGTTCCCTGTCGAAGTGTGGAAGCAGCCGCGCGTCCCCGACAGCGGCGCCGCCTACCTGGATCTCGTCGTCGGACCCCGGATCTGAGAAAGGCCCGGATCTCAAGAAAGGACAGCCCAATGGGACGTGTTCAAGGCAAGGTCGCCTTCATCACGGGCGCGGCGCGCGGCCAGGGCCGGAGTCACGCGGTACGGCTGGCCGAAGAGGGCGCCGACATCATCGCGGTCGACCTGTGCCACGACATCGAGTCGCTGAAGTATCACCTGGCCGGGCCGGATGATCTGAAGGAGACGGTCCGGCTGGTGGAAGCGCAAGACCGCCGCATCGTGGCGGTGCAGGCCGACGTGCGCGAGCGTGCGCAGCTGGCCGCGGCGCTGGAGCAGGGCATCGGCGAGCTGGGCAGGCTGGACATCGTGGTCGCGCAGGCGGGGATCGCCGCGATGAAGGGGGAGCCGCCGATGCAGGCCTGGACCGACGTGATCGATACGAACCTGCTGGGGACGATCAACGCGATCCACGCGGCACTGCCGCACCTCGGCGAGGGCGCCTCGATCATTGCGACCGGATCGACCGCGGCGTTCATGAACGCGCTGCCCATGCAGCAGGTGGGGACCGATCCGGGCGGCGTGGGCTACATGGTCGCCAAACGGATGCTGGCCGAATACGTGCACGCGCTGGCCCGCGAGCTGGCTCCGAGGAAGATCCGCGCCAACGCGGTGCACCCCACTAACGTCAGCACTGACATGCTGCACAGCGAGCCGATGTACCGGTCGTTCCGGCCCGACCTGGAGAACCCGACCCGGCAGGACGCCGAGCTGGCGTTCCCTGTGCAGCAGGCCATGCCGATTCCGTACATCGAGGCGGTGGACATCAGCAACGCGGTGCTGTTCCTGGCCTCCGACGAGGCCCGCTACATCACCGGCATGCAGCTGCGCGTGGACGCCGGCGGCTACCTCAAGTGGTACGACTTCCACCTCTGAGCGACAAGGAGGATCCATCCGTGAAGGTCAAGGTCGACCCGGAGCGCTGCCAGGGTCACACGCTCTGCGCCATGATCGCCCCGAAGGTATTCGAGCTCGATGAGGTCGACGGCCATTCCTCGCCCATCAGCGAAGACGTCCCGGCCGATCAGGAGGCCCAGGTGGCCGAGGCCGTCCGCTCGTGCCCGGAACAGGCAATTTCCATCTCAGGGGGTGCGGCATGAGCACAGAAGAATTCCTTGACGACGCCGAACGCAAGAAGAACCGCTTTCATTTCGACCGGCATACGCCGGAATACCGTCAGCAGTTCGAGGCGGTCACTCAGGAGATGCAGGCCAAGTGTCCCATCGCCTGGTCGGATACCTACGACGGCCACTGGGTCGCGTCCGGCAACCGCGAGGTCTTCGAGCTCGCCCGTTCGGCCGAGTACCTGTCCAACGACCATGACGTGAACAACGAGCGGCGCGGCTACAAGGGCATCACCATACCCACCCCCGAGAGCATGAAGATCCAGGGCGGCTTCCTCGAGATGGACCCGCCCGAGCAGCGTCACTACCGCCAGGTGCTCAACCCCTACCTGTCCCCCGCCGCCGTCAGCCGCTGGGTCCCGGTGGTAGAGGAACTGGTCCGCGCCAGCCTGGACGAGAAGATCGAGACGGGGCAGATCGACTTCGTCGACGACCTCGCCAACATCGTGCCGGCCGTCCTGACCCTGGCCATGATGGGCATCCCGCTGAAGCACTGGACGATCTACTGCGAGCCGGCGCACGCCTCGGTGTACACGCCGCCGGACTCGCCGGACATGCCGCGGGTGCGAGAGGGCCAGATGGGGATGTACCAGGACCTGTTCGCCCAGCTCGCGGCGATCAGGGAGCACCCGAGGCCCGGCCTGATGGACGCGCTCGCGCGGGCGGATATCAACGGCAAGACCCCGCCCGACATGGAGCTGCTCGGGGTGATGGCCCTGATCATCGGCGGTGGGTTCGACACCACCACCGCGCTGACCACGCACGCGCTCGAGTGGATGTCCGAGCACCCGGACCAGCGGGAGCGGCTGAGCCGGGAGCGCGACACGCTGCTTGACCCGGCCACCGAGGAGTTCCTGCGCTTCTACTGCCCGGCGCCCGGCGACGGACGCACGATCGCCGCCGACTGCGAGATCGCCGGCGTCCAGTTCAAGGAGGGCGAGCGGCTCTGGCTGTCCTGGGCGATGGCCAACCGCGACCCGTCGGTATTCGACAACCCCCACGAGATCGACCTGGCCCGCACCGGCAACCGTCACCACAGCTTCGGGCTGGGCATCCACCGCTGCATCGGCTCGAACGTGGCCCGGATGGTGTTCAAGCGCATGGTCACCGCGGTGCTGGACCGGATGCCCGATTACCAGTGTGACCCCGCCGGAGCGGTGCACTACGAGACCATCGGCGTGATCCAGGGCATGCAGCATCTCCCGGCCACCTTCACCCTCGGCCCCAGGGTCGGACCCGGGCTGGACGAGACCATCGAGACCCTGCAGCGGGTCTGCGACGAGCAGCGCCTTGCCGAGCCGGTCACCGTGCGGAAGGCAAAGGCTGAGATTGTCCATTGATCCCCCAGGACGTCCTCTCCCGCTGGTGACGATGGAGAACGAGTTCTTCTGGACGTCTGGGGCGGATGGCCGGCTCCGGCTGCAGGAGTGCGAGTCCTGCCGCGCCCTGATCCACCCGCCGCAGCCGGTCTGCCGGTACTGCCGCGGGCACCAGATCGGGGTTCGGGTTGTCTCCGGGTTCGCGACGCTCATCGGGTTCACCGTCAACCACCGGTTCAGCCTGCCCGGCCTGCCGCCGCCCTACGTCGTGGCGCAGGTCGCGATCGAGGAGGACCCCCGGGTCCGGCTCACCACCAACGCCGTCGAGTGCGACCCGGAGCAGCTCGAACTGGGCATGCGCATGGAGGTCGTCTTCGCCCGCGCCGGGGACGCATGGCTGCCGCTGTTCCGACCCGTAGACCCCGCGGCTGAGCAAGGGGAGCTGGCCCCCTTGCCGTCCGACGAGATCGAACCGGACCAGATGTGGCGGCACGTGCGCCCGATGGTCACGCCGGACAAGTTCGAGGATAAGGTCGCGATCAGCGGCATCGGGAGTTCGGAGCTCGGCCGCAGGCTGATGGTGCCCCCGCTCTCGCTGACCGTGCAGGCGTGCGAGCGCGCCATCGCGGACGCCGGCCTGTCCATGGACGACATCGACGGCCTGTCGACCTACCCAGGCGCGGGGCAGATCGGGCCGTTCGGCGAAGGCGGGGTGACCGCGCTCGAAGCCGCCCTCGGCATCCGGCCGACCTGGTACAACGGCGGCGGTGAGACGTTCGGGCCGGGCGGCTCGGTGATCGCGGCGATGCTGGCGGTCGCCGGCGGCCTGGCCCGGCACGTCCTGTGCTTCCGGACCCTGTGGGAGGCCACCTATGGCGAGCTCGTGCGCCGCGGCACGATCGTCCAGGACCACAGTCGAGTGAGCGGCTGGATGTGGCCGTTCGGGGCGACGTCGGCGGCGCACACCCTGGCGCAGAACGCGCAGCGGCACTTCCACCGCTACGGGACCACCCGCGAGACGCTGGGCTGGATCGCGCTGAACCAGCGGGCGAACGCCGCTCTCAACCCCACGGCTATTTACCGCGATCCGCTGACCATGGACGATTACCTGACGGCCAGGCTCATCACCACCCCGTTCGGACTCTATGACTGTGACGTGCCCTGCGACGGGGCGGTCGCGGTGATCGTGTCGGCCGTGGACGCGGCCCGGGACCTGGCGAAACCGCCCGTCCTGGTGGAAGCCACCGGCACCCAGATCATCGAGCGGCTGGAATGGGACCAGAGCACCCTCACCCACGAGCCGCAGGTCCTCGGGCAGGCCGCCCACCTGTGGACGCGCACATCGCTGCGGCCCGGTGACGTCGACGTGGCCGAACTCTACGACGGCTTCACGTTCAACTGCCTGTCCTGGATCGAGGCGCTGGGCTTCTGCGGGATCGGGGAGGCCAAGGATTTCCTCGACGGGGGAAAGAACATCGCCAGGGACGGCATGCTGCCGCTGAACACGCACGGCGGCCAGCTCTCCCACGGGCGCACCCACGGCATGGGCCTGTTCCACGAGGCGATCGTCCAGTTGCGCGGCGAGGGCGGCCCGCGGCAGGTGCCGGGCGCCCGGGTCGCCGTGGTGAGCTCCGGCGGCCTGACTCCCAGCGGAGCCATCCTGCTGCGAACTCCAGACGTGTCGCCGTGATGGCCGCAGCGGACGACCTGGCACCCACCGGGGCCGCCGAGCGGCATACCGTCGACGTCGAGGGCATTCCGATGTCGGCGCTGCTGGCCGAGGCGGCCCGGCCCCGGGCCGTCATCCTGGCGCTGCACGGCGGCGCGGCGACCTCCGCGTACTTCGACGCACCGAACCAGCCGCGGCTGTCACTCCTGCGGACCGGGGTGGCGCTCAGGTTCACCGTCCTCGCCCTCGACCGGCCGGGCTACGGCAGTTCCGCTCCCTGCGCGGACGTGATGGCGTCCGCTCAGCGGCGGGTCGACCTCGCCTATGCGGCGGTGAGCCTGCTGCTCGGGGCGCGTCCGCAGGGAGCGGGCGTGTTCGTGCTTGGCCATTCGATGGGCTGCGCGCTCGCGATCCAGATGGCGGGCGATGAGCGCGGGGCCGACCTGCTGGGGCTGGAGATCGCCGGCATCGGGCGGCATCACCACCCCCGCGCCGCGGCGGTCCTGGAGACGAGGGTGCTGGACAGGCTAGGGCGGCCCAGGGCGGGGCGGGACCGGACCGGGATAACGATGCGGGTCGTGACCGAGGAGCAGGCGGGCGGCGGCCACAACCTGAGCCTCGGGCTGTCCGCCCTGGCGTATCACCTGAAGGTGCTGTCATTCGCCGAAGAATGCGTGCTGGCCCGGGAAAACGCCGATGCTATGAGCGGGGACGAAAAGGCCGGCGCTGCGGCACCGGTTGAGCTGGCAGGAGGCTGAGATGGGGAACGCCCAGGTAGTCGCGCTGCTGCTGCTGCGAGTGGTGGTCGGCATCACCATGATCGCGCACGGGACCAACCACTGGAAGGGCGGCGGCCGCATCGAGGGCACCGCCCGCTGGTTCGCCGGCCTCGGCCTGCGGCACGGCACGCTGCAGGCGTGGATGAGCGTGGTCACCGAGATCGGCGCGGGAGCGCTGCTGATCGTTGGCCTGCTCACGCCGCTGGCCTGCGCGGCGGTCATTTCCGTGATGCTGATCGCGGGCATCCTCGCGCACCGGCCGAACGGGTTCTTCGTGTTCAAGGACGGTTATGAGTACGTCCTGGTCCTTTCTGTGGTCTGTCTGGCGCTGGCGACCCTGGGACCCGGGCGGGTGTCGGTAGACGCCGCCGCCGGGATCACGGTGACCGGCTGGGCGGGCGGCGGCATCGCGCTGGGAGTGGCCGTGGCGGCGACGGCGGGCATGCTCGCGACGTTCTGGCGGCCGCAGCCGCAGGCGAAGGCCGATGCGGCTACTGCGCCTGGCGGACGGGCAGGATGACGGCCGAGGGGTGCGCCCCGTCGTGGTAGACCTCCTGGTCGGCGGGCAGCAGGCGGGTGGCGGTGGCGTGCGGCACGCCGGTGCCGGGATTGCGGGCGTAGCGCGGGAAGGCGCCGCTTGAGACCTGGACCCTGATGCGGTGGCCGCGCTTGAATCGGTACGCGGTCGGCCACAACCGCACCGCGGCGCAGATAAGCTCGTCGGCGCCGGACAGGCTGACCAGGCCGTCGCAGACGTTACGGGAGCGGCCGCGGGGGTCGACGTCGCAGAGCCGGGCGAACACGTCGGCGTGAGGCAGGCTGGACCGGAACCAGATCTCGGCGCTGACCTCGCCGATGACCTCGACGTCCTCCTCGAGCGGGGCGGTGGTGTAGGTAAGCACGTCCGGCCGCGCCTCAAGCGCGGTGTTATCGACGCGGCCGCTGCCGCGCCCCATGCGCACCCCGCCGACCGCGGGTGTCGGATCCGCCGGGTCATAGCGGTACCGGTCAGACGCCGATTCGCCCGGCGGCTGGCTGGCCAGCGCCCCGTCGGGCTGAAGGTGGAAACGCTGCGGCAGATAGCCGCCCGGGGGCCAGGAGTCGAAGTCCCGCCAGGCTTCCTCGCCCATCACGTACAGGCGCACCGGCGGGCGTGGCGGTGGCTGCTCGCCGCGCGCGTGGGCGAGGCCGAACTCGATGGACTCCCGCAGCGCCGTGCCGTCGGCGGATATGTGCGTCCACGGCCCGACCATCAGCCGGGCCGGGCGCCCCGCCTCCTGCAAGATCAGGAAGTCGCGCAGCTGGCCGGGCAGGAAGATGTCATACCAGCCGCCGATCGAGCAGACCGGCACGCTCACCTGCGCCACCCGGTGCCGGTGGTCGATCCCGGCCCAGCGCGGCTGATCGGCATCGTAGGCGAGGACGTCCTGGACGTAGTCCGAGTGGTGCCCGATGGCAGCCACGTCGGCCTGGCCCAGCGGAAGCGTGGATAGCGCCCGGCGGTTTCTCCGGACTTGTGCCATCCCCCGCAGCAGCGCCCCGCGGCGCTCCTGGCCCGCGACCATGACCCCCCAGCTGAACGGCGTCTCCAGCGTGAGTCCGTCCTTGCGCAGGAACTCCAGCGTCAGCGCCGACTCGGTGACCTGCGGGATAATCGCCTTGACCTCCGGCGGCAGGCTGTCGGCCACCGCCCACTGCACGTACCCCAGATAGCTGCCGCCGGCCAGCACTATCGCCGCGCCGAACCACGGCTGCTTCACCACCCACTCCAGGGTGGCCAGGCCGTCCTCACGCTCGAACCGGAACGGGTCGAAGACCCCGCCGGAACCGAACGTGCCCCGGGTGCTCTGAATCAGCACCTGGAAGCCGCGTTCGGCCAGCGGCCGGGCGATGACGGAGCCGAGCACTCCCCGCCGGCCGTAAGGGCTGCGGAACAACGCGGTCGGCAACGACTGGTCGGCGCCCCGGCGGCCCGCAGGGCCGCGGCATAGCGGGCTCCGTCGTCGCGCAGCGGGTCATGCTCGCCCACCTGGATCAGCGCCGCGGGCAGGCGGCTGTGGTCGCCGGCGAGCAGGGGCGACACCCGGGGATCGCGGGGATCGGCGTCGCCGAGGTAGTGCCTGCGGTAGGCGAGCACCTCCGGCAGGGGAATGAACAGCGCGTTAGCGCTCGCCGCAGTCGGCGGGGAGGACATGTCGGTGGGCGGGTAGAGCAGGGCCTGATGGCTGAGCGCCGGCCCGCCGCGGTCGCGGGCCAGCAGGCACATCACGGCCGAGAGGTTGGCCCCGGCGCTCTCCCCCATCACCCCCATCGGCCCGTCGGCTTCCAGGCCAGCGGCGTTCTCCGCGGCCCAGACCAGGGCCGCGTAGCAGTCGTCGACGGCAGCGGGGAACCGATGGCCCGGCGCGAGCCGGTAGTCCACCGACACCACGACCGCACCGACGGTCACCGCGACGGAACTGCAGAGCCAGTCACCCAGACGCAGGTCGCCGAAGACGAACCCGCCGCCGTGGAAGTAGACGACCAGCGGCCGGGCGCCGGAATTGGGCCGAACGGGCCGGTAGACGCGCACCGGAAGATCCCCGCCCGGCCCGGGAATGGTCCGGTCCTTCACCACGGTGCCCGGCGACACCGTCCCGAAGATGCGGTTGGTGAGGGCGTTGTCCGGGACGTGCCGGGCCTGCAGGGCGATGACCTCGGCCTCGCTCCTCGTGGCGATCGAGCCCTGGCGCCGCACCATCCAGGCCCACAGCCGCAGCCGGCGATCTATCGGTGCCATCCGCGCTCCCTTCCATCACGGCGTTCGATCACGGTGTTCGATCACGGTGTTCCATCACCGGTGAGACCCTTACTTGCATTCACGGAGAATGTTATTCTCCAAGAATGCACCCCCCGGGATGGCAGGTAAAGCGGTTGGAGGTTGCCCGTGGAGTTTGAGTTCGACGAGGACCAGCGGCTGCTCCAGCAAATGGTCCGCGAGACGGTGGCCAAGTCGCGGTCGCTGCCCGCCGAACAGCTCTGGACCACCTACCTGGATCTGGGCTGGCTGGAGGCTCCTCCGGTGGAGCTGGCCATCGTGCTTGAGGAACTCGGATACGTCGCCGATCCGACCCCGTTCCTCGCCACCGCCACCTGGTTCGCGCCGCTGGCCGGCCGGCTGCCCGCAGGCGCGGGCACGGGGGTGTGCGACGGAACCGGGCGGTTCGTCCTCGATGCGGACAGGGCCGATGAGATCGCGCTGGTCACGCGCGACGGCGTGGTGGTCGCGAGCGGCCCGGAAGTGAACGCGGAACGGGTGACGACGTTCGACCCGACCTTGCATGTAGCTCACGTTAACGCGCCGGACCTGGTGCCTGCTATTCCGGACCTGGCCCTGATGGGCCTGGCGATCTCCACCGTCGGGAGCTGCCGGCGCATCCTGGACCTGACCGTCGCGCACGTGAAGCAGCGGGTCCAGTTCGGCGTGCCGATCGGCTCCTTCCAGGCGGTCAAGCACAAGGCCGCGGACATGTACGTCGCGATCGAGCGGGCCCGGGCGCTGGCCTACTTCTCCGCGCTGACCATCGCCGAGGACGATCCGCGCCGCGGCCGGGCGGCCCGGATGGCCAAGGCCGCCGCCGGGGAATGCCAGCGGGTGGTCTTTGCCAACGGCTTCCAGCTTTTCGGCGGCATGGGCTTCACCTGGGAGAACGAGTTGCAGATCTACCTGAAGCGGGCCAAGGCCGGTGACCTGTTGCTGGGGACGGCAGCCGTGCACAGGAAGGCGCTGCTCTCGTGAGGCTGGCCGCTGACCCGGCGGTCGAGAAGTTCCGCGCCGAGTTCTCCGCCTTCCTCGACGCGCACCTGCCCAGCGAGGCGGAGGCCACGCCCCGCCCGCGGTCCAGCTCGGACATGCCGGAGTGGGCTGGGAAGTGGCAGCGGGCGCTGTTCGACGCGGGCTGGCTCCTGCCCGGCAACCCGCCCGAGTATGGCGGGCGCGACGCCACGCTGCCGCAGCAGCTCGCGTACCTGGAGGAGCTGTCCGAGCGGCGGATCTACCACAGCTTCAACCCGCAGGGCCTCGGCATCATCGCGGCCTCAATCCTGACGTTCGGGACGCAGGAGCAGAAACAGCGGTGGGCGGTGCCGATCCTGCGGGCGGAGATCACCGCGTCCCTCGGCATGAGCGAGCCGGGTGCCGGATCTGACCTGGCCGGGCTGCGCACCCGCGCGGTCCTGGACGGGGACTACTTCGTGGTGAACGGGCAGAAGGTGTGGACCTCCGGAGCACATGACGCGGATGTGCTGCTGACGTTCGTGCGCACCGATCCCGATGCCCCCAAGCACAAGGGCATCAGCGTCCTGCTCATCCCGACCAGCACCGAGGGAGTGGTCAGGAGGCCGTTCGCGTCCATCGCCGGCCTCGATGACCTGGACTTCAACGAGGTCTTTTTCACCGACGTGCGGGTGCCACAGGAGAACCTCATCGGCCAGCTGAACCAGGGGTGGACGGTGGCGCACGGCTCGCTCGGCCACGAGCGGACCCTGCTGTGGCTGAGCTTCGCCGAGCGGCTCGACGACCTGATCAGGGACGGAGCCTCCGACCAGGAGTGGTACGCGACGCTGCTGATGGACGCCCAGGCGCTCAGGCTGCTCGGCTACCGCCAGCTCGGTGCAGTCAAGGGCGGGGGCGAGCGGGACCCGGCCGAGCTGTCCGTGCTGAAACTGCTCGGCTCCGAGGCGGTGCAGGCCGCCTCCCTGCACGCGCTGGAGGAGCTCGGCCCGGAAGGCCTGGTTCATCCGGCGGTGACCGGCCCGTACAACCACATGAACAACGACGCGTTCATCGCCAGCTGGTTCGAGCGGTACACGCGGAGCTTCGCCGGGACGATCGCCGGCGGCACCTCCGAGATCCAGCGCAACATCATCGCCGAGCGCATCCTCGGCCTGCCCAGGTAGAGGCTCTGCTGGCCAGGAAGGAACCCTGATGGACGACCAGATTCTCTACGAGGTCAGCGACCGGGTGGCGGTCATCACGCTGAACCGGCCCGAGAGGGCGAACGCCCAGACCATGGGGCTGCTGGACGACCTGGACGCGGCCTGGACCCAGGCCGCGTCCGACGAGGAGGTCCGGGTCATCGTGCTGCGCGGCAACGGCAAGCACTTCTCTTCCGGGCACGATCTGAAGGACCGCTCCTACCCGACGCCGGAGAAGATCACCCTGGACCGGATCTACAACCTCGAGGCACGTAAGTACCTGGAGTACTCCCTGCGCTGGCGCAACGTGCCCAAGCCGTCGATCGCCGCGGTGCAGGGCAAGTGCATCGCGGGCGGGCTGCTGCTGTGCTGGCCCTGCGACCTGATCGTGGCGGCGGACAACGCCGAGTTCTCCGATCCCGTGGTTTACATGGGGATCGGCGGGGTGGAGTACCACGGCCACACCTGGGAGCTCGGACCGCGCAAGGCCAAGGAGATCCTGTTCACCGGCCGGGCCGTCACCGCCGAGGAGGCGGAGAAGGTCGGCATGGTCAACCGCGTGGTGCCGCTGGCCGAGCTGGAGGAGGCCACCATGGAACTGGCCCGCCAGATCGCCCAGATGCATCCGTTCGCGCTCCGGCAGGCCAAGCGGGCCGTCAACCAGACCCTGGACGTGCAGGGTTTCTACGCGGCCATCCAGTCGGTGTTCGACATCCACCAGACCGGGCACGGGAATGCGCTGAGCGTCAGCGGATATCCCGTCCTCACCCGCCTGGCCGACATGAAAGAACGCATCAAGACGCAATGAGCGGCATTGAAGAGCAAAGCGCCCCGCTGATGCGGGTCGGGTTCATCGGCCTGGGCAGCCAGGGCGGTCCGATGGCGCGCCGGATCATCGGCGCGGGCTATCCGGTCACGCTGTGGGCGCGGCGTCCCGCCACCCTCGAGCCCTTCGCCGACACCTCCGCGAAGGGCTCCGGCTCCCCCGCTGAGCTGGCCGCGGCCAGTGACCTGGTGTGCGTTTGCGTGGTCAGCGACGCCGACGTCGAAGAGGTCCTCGCCGGCGAGCACGGTGTGCTGGCCGGGCTTCCGAGGAAGGGGGTGGTCGCCGTACACAGCACCATCCACCCTGACACCTGCCGCCGCCTGGCCGATATGGCTGCCGCCGCGGGCGCGCGCCTAGTCGACGCGCCGGTCAGCGGCGGCGGCCCCGCGGCCGCGGAGGGCCGGCTGCTGGTCATGGCCGGCGGCGACGCCGAGACCGTGGAGTACTGTCGTCCGGTCTTCGCGACCTACGCTGATCCGGTGGTCCACCTCGGCCCGGTCGGGTCCGGTCAGCTCACCAAGCTGCTCAACAACGTCCTGTTCACGGCCAACCTCGCGACCGCCGCCAGCACGCTGGCGCTCGGGCAGGCGCTCGATATCGACCCCCGCCGCCTCGCCGACGTCATCGCCCACGGCAGCGGGTCGAGTTTCGCGCTGGGCCGGATCAGCGCCGCCGGCGGCACGCTCGATCGCATCGCCTCCGTGGCCGGACCGCTGCTGCGGAAGGATGTCCGGCTGGTGGCCGATCTGGCCGATGCGGTCAACGCCCAGGCAGGCACCGTCATGACCGCCGCCGACGACGCCCTTTCCCTGATGCACCACCCGCGGTGAGATCCGCGGACCGCATCGTCGTGGTGGGCGGCGGAGCGGCCGGCGTCGCCACGGCTGCGATGAATCCGAGGTGCATCATGAGCTCCTGTTCACAGTGGTGAGCGTGCCGCCCACTAGCACGGCCCGGACGGGTTCGGGCAGGCCGGGCACCTCCGCCAGCGGCGTGTGCAGGACGACCAGGTCGGCCGTCATCCCGGGGCGCACCCGGCGGGAGGCGCCGCCCGGGTCGTCGGGTGGCGCCAGGTAAGCGCAGAGAGCCTGACGGAAGGTGATTCGTTCCCCGGGCCCGGCGACCTGCCCGGAGGCGGTACGCCGGGCGGCTGCGGCGGCCATCACGGCCCACGGGTCGAGCGGCCCGTACGGGGCGTCGCTAGACAGCGCCACCGGGATGCCGGCCTGCCGCAAGGTGGCGCAGCGGTACAGGTCGGGACGGTCATCGGGGGGCAGTTCCCGCAGGAAGTCATCGCCCCGGTGGGGCAGGAAGCCGGGCTGGGTCACCACCCGCAGGCCGAGCCGGGCGAGTTCCGGGATGAGTTCGGCCGGGATGAGCGCGGCGTGCTCGATCCGGTCGCCGGGCCGCGGGCCGGCGTCGCCGAACGCCGCCAGCAGCAGCACCAGGGCCTCCCGGGTGACGCAGTGCACGGCGACCGGGCGCCCGGCGGCGTGGGCGGCCCGTATCCGGCCGGCCAGCTCGTCGTACCGGGGCAGCCTCGAGTCGGCGAGAACGATCTTGTACGGCCCGGCAGCCGGCCTCTTGGCGCCGCCGGGGAGCGCCGCCCCGAGGGGCGTACTGAGGGGCACGCCTAGCAGTTGCACGCGCTGGGGCAGGTCCCCGCGGGCCATGGCGTCGCTGATCGCCGTGAGGGCGGCGGCGTCCAGGTCCGGGGTGGCGTCGGTGACAGCCGTGATGCCGTGGCGGAGCAGGGCGGCGCCCACGGGGGCCAGGCCGGGCGGACCGGAACCGGGCAGGCGGGAACGCAGCCAGGCATCCGCTCGCCAGAGCCGCCCGGTCGGGCGGCCATCCGCGCCCCGCTCAACCCCGGGCTCCACGCCAGGCGCTCCGCCTTCTCCGATCGCGGCCGGCGCCCCGGTCGCGGGCAGCGCCCCGATAGAGGCCAGCGCCGCGGTGTTGAGCATCCACAGCGCGCCGCTGCGGTGCTGGATCCGGACCGGTCGGTCGGCGCGCAGCCGGTCCAGGGCGACCGCGTCCAGGTCACCGGCGACCGATTCGGTGTATCCCACCCCGCGGATCCAGCCGCGGGCGTCCGGCGCGGCGGCGGCCAGCGCCGCGGCCAGCCCGGCCCGGTCCGTCACCTGGGGCGGGCCGCAGCGGGCTGACTCGCGCCAGGCCGCCAGGGCGTGCAGGTGAAGGTGATGATCGCAGAGCCCGGGGAGCACGGCGCCGCCCCGGCAGTCATGTACGTCCTCGCCTGGCCGCCGCTGGAGCGCGGGGGCCACGTCGGTGACCCGCCCGCCGCTGACGCGAAGATCTGCCCGGATCCGCCCGTCGATTTCGGCCCCGTCGATTTCGGCCCCGTCGATTTCGGCATTGCGCAGGAGCAGGCCGGTCACGGCGACACCCCGAGGGTCCTACGCTGGTCAGCGTGGCTGACCTGCCCCGGGTTTCGATCGCCGAGCTCGCCGATCTCGCGGGCGGCGGCGCTGCGCGGCCGCCGCTTGACGAGGCCGGTCAGGTCACCGAGCCGCTGATGGCGGTCGACCTGGACGGCGGCGCCCCGCAGGCGGTGCTGGAACGCGCCGCGGCCCGGGCCCGCGACCAGGACCGGCTGCTGGTGGGGATCGCCACCGGGCCGCTGGCCGGGTCCGTCCGCCCGCTGCTGGCGGCACTCGACCTGACCCTGGCCGCCGCCGAGGCCAGGGGGGTCTGGGGGGATGGAGTCCCCCCAGGATCGGGGGGGTCTGGGGGGGGCGTCCCCCCGGCTAGCACAGTCGAGTGCGTGAGCGTCGCCGATCTGGACGAGGCGGCGGGAACCCTGAGCCGGGCGGCGGCGCGCAACCCGCAGGCCTCCCTGGTGCTCGGCCAGGTGCTGAGGATCACCGAAGGGCTGCCGGTCAGCGCGGCGCTGGAGGTGGAGTCGTTCGCCTATTCCACGCTGCTTGGCGGCCCGGAGTTCGGCCGCTGGCTCGGTGCCCGGGGCGACCGGCCGCTGCCCCCGCCGGCCGAGCTGCCGGTGATCGTCCGCCGGGACGGCCCGCGCCTGCTCATCACCCTGAACCGCCCCGAACGCCGCAACGCCTACGGCCGCCAGCTGCGGGACGCGCTCACCGACGCGCTGCGGGTGGCACTGCTCGACCCCGCCGTCACCCGCGTCGTGCTCGACGGGGCCGGGCCCTGCTTCTGCTCGGGCGGCGACCTGGCCGAGTTCGGTACCACCCCGGACCTGGCCACCGCACACTTCGTCCGGACCCGCGCCGGGGCCGCCCGGCTCATCGGTGAACTCGGCACCCGGATAGAGGCGCGGGTGCACGGGCCGTGCGCCGGGGCGGGCATCGAGCTGGCCGCCTTCGCCGGCACGGTCGTGGCCGACGCGGGCACCACCTTCCGGCTCCCCGAGGTGGGCATGGGACTGATCCCCGGGGCCGGCGGCACGGTCAGCATCCCCCGGCGCATCGGCCGGTGGCGCACCCTGTACCTCGCCCTGACCGGCCAGGCCCTCGACGTGGCGACCGCGCTGGCCTGGGGCCTGGTCGACCGGGGCCCTACCGCCGGGCACGAGTGACCTGCCGCGGCGGTGTCACCGGAACGGTCCCGGCCGCGCCCTCGACCACCCAGCCTGACCCGTCCGGGCGGGCGGCCAGCGAGGGCTGAGCGGTGTTAGCTGGGTCGAGGGTGGCGGCGACCACGTCGGACATGGCGATGTCCAGCAGTGCGCCTGCCGCGGGGGCGCAGGCGGCCGCGACCGCGGCGGCCAGGCCGGTGAGCGGGTCGGCGATAGCGTCGCCGGCGAACAGCGGGAGCCCGTCGGCGTCGCGTGCCACCAGGCCGGCCCCGGCGGCGACGTCGTCGCCGAACCCGACCCGGTCACTGGCCCGTCCGTACGCGGTGATCGACACCCACGTGGTGCCCGCGGCGGCGGCGGCTTCCGCGTCCAGCCCGAACCGGGCCAGGGCGCGCGGCCGGGACGACTCGATGACGATGTCGGCGGCCCGCACCAGGGCGGCCATCTCCGCCCGGCCGCTGCTGGTCCCGGGGTCCAGGGTGACGCAGCGGTGCCCGGCGTGCAGCAGCCGGTAGAACGCGGCGTTCCCGGACCGGGCGCCGTCTGGCCTGTCCGGCGTCTCGACCTTGACCACCCGGGCACCGGCCAGCCCGAGCAGGTGGGCACAGAGCGGGCCGGCCCACAGGGCGCTGAAGTCGGCCACCATCAGCCCGGCGAGCGGCCGGGAGGGGCTGCTGGCCTGGGGAAGCACCGGTGCGACGGCACCGCGCACGACCGGGGCCGCTGGGGCCATTGGGGTGACCGGGGTGACTGGGGCCGCGGCGATGCTGAGCATCTCGGCCCGCTGGGCCAGTTCGGCCCCGGTGTGCACACGCAGCCAGCGGGTCAGCGCCGGCCACGGGTCAGCGCCGGTGTCTTCGCCGACGAGCGCGCCGAGCAGCGCGGCGTCGTCGGGGCGGGCACAGGACACGGCGGCCCACCCGTCGGCGGTGGGCAGCAGCCGACAGGCGCCTCCCGCCGAGATCGCGCCCCGCCGGCGGTGTCCGGTGAAGGCAGCCCGTTCGGCCAAAATTTGCGCGCCATCCACCTGCACGCCGGTCGCGGTGGCGAACCGGTCCGCTAGCTCCGCCGCGACGGTGGCGGCGCGGCCGGGCGGGACCAGCGGCGGGCCGTCGGCCCGACCGGTCAGGGCCATCACCCCGCTGCGCGCCCAGTCGGCGACCAGGTCCTCGCTCAGCGTGGTGCCATCCGGATGGAGCCGTCAAGGCGAATCGTCTGGCCGTTGGGGGCACCGCCGGTGACTAGGGCGGACAATCCTGCGATACGCACGCGTGACTCTATCCCCTTCCTGGCGCGATAAGAGGCCGAGCGACTTGCTGATGATCGACTTCATGACCTCGCTGGCCGGTAGAGCTTCCGCGCGGCCCGCGTGCCGATGTGAGAATCGGCATCTACTACAAAGGTTGTCTCGGACACAAATGTGAGAATACGGTTCTCCTGTGGCTAGAACAAGGGTAAGCGGGCTGTCGATCGACTACGAGCTGATTGGCGATGGGCTATCGCGGGGGCGGCCGTGGGTGATCACGCCGGGCGGCCGGTTCAGCAAGGACTCGCCCGGCGTGCGGGAGCTGGCGACCGCACTGGCGGAGCGCGGCAACCGCGTGCTCATCTGGGACCGGCCGAACTGCGGCGCGTCGGACGTGTGCTTCACCGGACCGTCCGAGTCCGCGATGCAGGCCGACGTCCTGGCCGCCCTGCTGGCCGACCTCGACATGGCGCCCGCCGTGATCGCCGGCGGGTCCGGCGGCTCCCGGGTGTCGCTGCTCACCGCGGCCCGTCACCCCGATGTCGCGGCCGGCCTGGCCATGTGGTGGATCAGCGGGGGAACCTACGGCCTGATGGTCCTGGGTGTCCACTACTGCGGCGGATCGCTCACGGCCGCGTGGAACGGCGGCATGGAGGCCGTCGCGAAGCTGCCCGAGTGGGCGGAGGTGCTCAGCCGGAACCCCGCCAACCGGCAGAGGTTCCTCGACCAGGACCCCCGGGAGTTCATAGCCGCGATGGAACGCTGGATGGCGGCGTACTGTCCGTGCGGGGACGAACTCGTCCCCGGCCTGCCGGACACCGAGGCCCGGCGGCTCGACGTTCCGGCCCTCGTGTTCCGGAGCGGCGCGAGCGACTTCAATCACACCCGCGCGACGTCCGAGCAACTGGCCCGGCTGCTGCCGAACGCCCGGCTCGTCGAGCCGCCCTGGGGGGACGGCGAATGGAACGAGCGCTCGGCCGCGCGCCCCGGGGGAAGCAGCGAGGGCCTGTTCGTGGGCTGGCCGCTCCTGGCCCCGGCGTTGCACGCCTGGGCGGACGAGACCGCCTTAGCGTGTGGCGGGGCGATCCGCAGTCGGACTGACCAGCAGCTGCCGCGCCAGCGAGCTGGTGTACTCCCGGAACACCTCGGTCAGCGGGATCGAGGGATCGAGCAGCCAGGACGTCTCCATCCCGTACAGGAAGGCGACGATCTCCGTGGCCTTGACCACCGGATCCACATCCGCCCGGTACCGGCCCGCACGCTGGCCCCGCCGGATTCCCTCCGCCACCGTCTCCACCGCCGACCCGTACCGGCGCAGGAAACGCCCGTGCAGCGGAGCATCAGGATCGAGGTTCTCATGCAGCAGGACGGTGAATGTGCCGACCAGGCCGGGGGCGCGCCGGAACCGCTCGGTGACCTTCTCGAGCTCCTCGAGGATGTCGCCCGAGCGGTCGGCGTTGGCGTCGTCGTCGGCGTCGCGGACGTCGAGCACCGCGCTGAGCAGCTGCTCCTTGGACTCGAAGTGGTGCAGCAGGCCGGCCGGGCTGACGCCAGCTTCCTGGGCGATCTGCCCGAGGGTGGTGCCACGCCCGCCGTTACGCATCAGCAGCCGCTGCGCGACCGCCAGGATCCGCTGCCGGCGGTCCTCACCCTTGGCCAGGAGCGTGGCGTAGGGCCTCTGATCGGGCATCCGGCTCCCTTCAACCAACCTACTGAACGTACATTAGATAAGTTATTAGACGGTGACAAGGGTAACCCGAGCGTAACCTCACGTTCGGGCCTGAGCGCACGGCTGAGCCATCCAGGTCGGCCCGGGAAGTCACGACTCCGTGCTGGTGAGATCGCGGCTGACCTCTTTTTCGAACACGCGGTCAGCCAACAGGCTGAGATCGTAGGACCGGCGGGCCATCCAGAACCGCAGGAAACCGGTCAGCGAATACCGCAGGAACAGCGCCGAGCCGACAATGCTCACGGTTACCCCGCCGAGAGCGACCGTGATGGCGTCCCGCTGGACGAGCGCATCGGTGGTGCGGTGCGAGATCAGGTAGGCCGATACCGCGAGCACCGGCCCGAGCACCATCAGCACCACGCCGAGGCGAAGCCACAGGCGGGGCCGGCCGGCAGCCGGGTCGGGGATCTTCAGTTCGCCCAGTTCGCGGACGAAGCGGTCCGCACGCGTCTCGGTCGAGGTCAAGTGGAACTCCCCAGGTAGAGGGCGGACAATTCGGCACGCAACGCGCTGTCGGGGCGGCCCTGCCGTTCCACCCGGCCGCGCACGAGCACGGCCGCGTGATCGGCGATACCGAGGACGGCGGACGCGAACTGCTCGACGATCAGAACGGCCACGCCCTGCTGGGCGATCTCGGCCACCTGCTCGTAGAGCCGGCTGACGACCAGCGGGGCCAGGCCCATGGAAAGCTCGTCAAGCAGCAGCACGGCGGGGTCGGTGGCCAGGCCCCGGGCCAGGGTGAGCATCTGCTGCTCGCCGCCGGACAGGGTACCGGCCGCCCGGGAAGCACACCGGGCCAGGACGGGAAACCGGGTGAACGCGAGCTCCTCGATGTGCTCTCGGCTGTGGCCGGTGAACGTCATCATCAGGAGGTTGTCGCGGACCGACAGGTTGGGGAACACGCCGCGTCCTTCGGGAATCAGGCAGACTCCCGCGCGGGCCAGGTCCCGGGGGACGGCGCCGGTCACGTCCCGGCCGCCGAGCAGGAGCCGGCCGGATTGCACGGGATGAACCCCCGCGGCCACCCGCAGCGTGGTCGTCTTGCCCGCGCCGTTCGGGCCGAGCAGGGCCACCACCTGACCCGCGGAGACACACAGGTCCACGCCGTGCAGCACAGCGACCCCGTCGTAGGCGGCGCGCACCTCGCGCAGCTCCAGCAGGACATTCACAGGACCTCCCCGACGTCCCCGAGGTAGGCCGCCAGGACGGCCACGTCGCGGCGGATCTCCGCGGGCGGGCCGACCGCGATGATCTTCCCCAGATCGAGAACGTGCACCTCGTCGCACACGCCCATGACCAGGCCCATGTCGTGCTCGACCAGGACGACCGCGGTCCCGTCGGCGGCCAGGACGCGCAGCAGGACCGCGAACCGCTCGGTCTCCTCGGCGTCCTGCCCGGCCGCGGGCTCGTCGAGGAGGAGGAACTTCGGGCGCAACGCCAGCGCTCGCCCGACCTCGACCAGCCGGGCCACCCCGGTGGACAGCGCGTCGGCGGGGCGGTCGGCGAGTTCGGCCAGGCCCAGTCGGGCCAGGAGGTCGGTGACGGCGCGGGCGGCCCGGCGCCGCTCGGGTCCGAGCTCGGCGGCGAGCAGCAGGTTGTCGTGAACGCTCAGCCGACCGAAAAGCTCCAGCCGCTGGAACGTCCGGGCCAGCCCGTGCCTGGCGCGGCGCGCGGGCCCCAGCCGGGTGACATCCCGGCCGTCTAGGAACACCTGCCCCGTCGACGGCCTGCGCAGCCCGCAGATAACGTCGAACAGGGTGCTCTTGCCCGCCCCGTTGGGCCCGATCAGCCCGGTGACCCGCCCCGCCGGCGCCGTCATCGCGACCCCGTCCAGCGCCCGGTTGCCGCCGAAGGCAACGGTCACGCCGCTAACCTCCAGCGATGCCACGGGCCAGCACCTCCTCGTCCTCCGGCCGCCACTCACGCCGCACACCCCACCATTCCACCGGGATCTCCGGCTGGCGAGCGGCCTGGCGAGCCGCGTAGCCGCGCACTGCCAGCACCATGAGCAGGGCGGCGCCGAAGAACACCCACCCGTTGATCACGTGGGCTAGCTCCAGCACCCAGGCCAGCGTGAGCCCGCCGACCAGCGCGGCCGCGGCAATCCGGTTCCGGCCGACCGGCTCCCCATCCCGCCGCAGCCTGGGCACGACGCCGTCCGGGTTGCTGCCGAGCCCGATCCCGGCCAGGGCGGGCAGGATCGCGGCCAGGTTGCCGGCCCACGGCGCCACCTCGACCAGCGCGGCGAACGACCCTCCGACGGTGATCCCGGTGAACAATCCGTCGCCCACGCTGGCCAGGCCGCCGACCACCGCGATCAGGAAGATTGGCAGCCCCGCCACCAGGCTGAACTGGCCGGCGGTGACCGACTGCTGCTGCATCGTGTACAGCGCCCCGCCGAGCCCCGCCATGCCCGCCGCCAGCGCGAACACCGCCACCCTGGCCGCCAGCAGGCTGCCGCCGAGCGTCGCATAGGCGGCCTCGCTGTCGTGCAGCGCGATCAGCCGCCTGCCGAACCTGCCGCGCCGCAGCGCCGCCACCCCGAGCGAGAGCAGGCCAAGGCAGACGGCGGCCAGCACCATCAGGTCCGGCTCGCTGCCGAGCGTCAAGCCGAACAGCCGGGGACCGACGGCGCTTACCGAGCCCTGGTTGAATAGCGCGATCCGGTTCCCGAACACCTGGAACGACGGCAGGTTGAAGATCCACTGATCGCAGACGACGGCGAAGGCCGCGGTCCCCAGGGCCAGGTAGATCCCGGACAGGCGCAGCGCGGGCACCGCGATCAGCGCGCCGGCCACCGCCGCGACCGCGATCGCCACCACCAGCGCCCACCACTGCCCGTCCGCCCCGAGATGCGCCCAGACGAGCGCGCCGATCCCGGCCATGCTGAGCTGGCACAGCGAGATCTGCCCCGCGTAGCCGGCCAGCGGGACGTAGGACAGCGCGACGATGCCGAGCGAGAAGATCGCACCGTAGCTGAGGAGATCGGCATTGCTCAGCACAGAGGCCAGCACCACGCCGAAGGCCACGACCGCCGCGGCGAAAACGGCCGTCCCGCGTATGGTCGGCGCAGGGACCGGGCGCAGCCGCCGGTCGCGGCCTCGCAGCCGCCCGTGCGGGAACACCAGCAGCGCCGCGAACAGCAGCAGCGCGGGAGCGGCCAGCCGCAGCCCGGTCAGGAAGGCATTATTCGGCGGCAGGTAGCCGGTCAGGTAGCTTTCCAGGGCGCCGACGACGACCGCCCCGGCGAAGGTCAGCGGCAGGCTGCGCAGCCGGCCGAAGACGGCCGCGGTGTAGGCGCTGACGATCAGCAGCGAGAGCTGGGTGGCGTCCAGCGTGAGCTCCGGCGCGATGAGGATGCCGCCGACCGCCGCCATCTGGGTGCCGAGGATCCACGCGACCCGGTTCGCCCGCACCGGGTCGGCGCCCATGAGCCCGGCCAGGGCCCGGTCATCCACGACCGCCCGCATCTCCGCGCCGGTCCGGGTCCGGTGCAGCACCGCCCACAGGCCGGCCGCGACCAGCACCGCGACGATCATGGTGATGGCCTGGTGCCAGGTGATCGTGGCCGGCCCGAGGCGCAGCGACGCGGCGCTGGGGAAGAACGGCGGCAGCGCCCGGACCAGGTTGGGATTCCAGATCCAGCGGGCGGCGGCGATCAGCCCGCTGAGCAGCGCCACCGTCACTACCAGGCGCTGCGCCTCACCCAGGCCCTGGACTGGCCGCATCAGGACCCGCTCGACCAGCAGGCCGAAGGCGGGGGCGAGCCCGAGCAGCACCACGGCGAGGGCGACCGGGACCGGCCACCCCCAGCCGATGGTGAGCTGCCAGTAGGTGAACGCCGCCAGCATGCCGACCGCACCCTGCGCGAAGTTGAACACGCCGGTGGTGGTGTAAGTCAGCACCAGCCCGCTGCCGATGATCGCGTAGATCGCGGCGGTGCTCAGGCCGACGATGCCGTAGGCGAGGAACTGCTGCATTGGTTGCGGATTACTTCAGGTCGCTCAGGCTCTTGCCGACGCTGGCCAGGGTGACCGGCGGGGGGTAGGTGCCCTTGAGCTTGTACACCGGGGCGCCGCAGCGGTAAGGACCGTCGTTGGCGCCGAACGAGGCGGGCTGCCACCCGGCCGGGGTGGCCTGCTCGATGTCGTAGCAGTTCGGCGGGGAGTCCGGCTGGGTCAGGTCGACCGGGGCGGTCAGGCCGCCACCGGTCCAGGCGGTCTGCTTCAGGGCTGCTTCGTACACGCACTTGCGGGTCAGGTTGCTGCCGCAGGTCTCGGCGGATACGGCGAAGATCAGCCAGGCGGAGAAGGCCTGCAGTGCCTGCAGCGTGATCGGCTGTCCGGGGGCGTACTTGGCGTACATGTTGATGACCTGCTGGCTGGCCGGGTTGGCCGAGGCCTTCTCCAGCGGGTAGACCGCGGGCAGGTCGGCGTAGTTGTGCTGGAAGGACAGGGACTTGCCGGCCAGCTGGATGAGCGCGGGGCCGTAGGCGTTGGTGTTGGCGTCGATCCAGTCCAGCTTGTAGTTCATATTGGTGAGGACCGCTTCCAGCGCGGCGAGCTCCTGGGGCGTGCCGAAGAAGGTAATCCCCTTGATGGCGTGGCTCTTGATGAACTGGCCGTAAGGCGTCCAGTCCGAGGCTCCGGTGACCGGGAAGACGTCGTTGTAGACGTTGGTCGCGCCCAGGGCCCTGTAGGTCTCCTCCGTTTGAGCTACATCGATCTGGGTGATGGGCGACTGGCCGAAGACGATGCCGACGGAGCTCTTCGAGTCCGGGTACGTCTTCAGCAGCCAGCTGAAGTAACCGGCGTAGGGCGAGTAGGAATGGCCGAACGTGATCGGGTAGACCTGCAGGGCCGAGTTGTTGTTCTGCGGCATGACGACCTGCGCGTCGAAGTCAGGCAGCAGGCAGGACACCCGCTGCTTGACCGCCAGGCCGTCAAGCGCGGCGGAGCCGCCGGCCAGGACGAAGTCGGAGCCGCAGGCTCCGGTCACCGTCTGGACGACGTTGAGCATCCCGGTGTCCCTGATGTCAGGCACCAGCTTGCGGCCGTTGATGCCGCCCGCCGCGTTGCACCAGGCGGTGAACACGTTCGCCGCGCTGATGAGCTGCGGATCCTTGGTGAAGCCCACGTCGGTGAGCACGCCGACCTTGATCTGGCTCGCGGTCACCCCCTGGTCGGGCGCGCCGGTCGCGCTGCCGGAGCGGCAGACGTTCTTCAGGCTGCCGAAGTCCCCCGGGGCGGTGGCCGCGGTGGATGCTTGCGAGGTGGTGGTTCCGCCGGCGGAGCTGCTTGAGCCGCTCCGGCTGCATCCGGCGGCGACCAGGGCAAGCGCCGCTAGGGCGGCGATGGTTCTTATCTGGAACTTCACTGGGTTTCCTCCTCAATACGGTCCCTGGTCGAGTGTCCTCCTCTCGATAGAAGGAAACTAGCTTCTCTTTTATAAAGAATCAATAATCTTGACGATGAGATCCGGCGGGTCATACCTTGCGGGTGACGCCGCCGTCCACGCGGATGATCGCCCCGGTGGTGTAGCTCGACGCCGCGCTGGCCAGGTGCAGCGCTAGGGGCGCCACCTCCTCGGGCTCACCCATCCGCCCCAGCGGCACGAACGGCACCTGGGCCCCCTCGGGTGGCGCCCAGGCCTTGCTGATGTCGCTGCGGAACGGGCCGGGCAGGATGGCGTTGACCCGCACCCTGGGGGCGTAGGCGTCGGCCAGCCCTACGGTGAGGGCGTTGAGGCCGGCCTTCGCACAGGCGTAGGGCAGCTCGTGGACGCTGGCCGTCAGGGACCCGGCGGTGCCGATGTTGATGATGGATCCGCCGTCGTGGGCCGCCATGTAGGTGGCGGCGAGCACCGCGAGCCGGAACGGGCCCTTCAAGTTCACGGCGAGGGTCTTGTCGTAGAGCTCCTCGCTGATCGCGTCGAGGCTGTCGTAGAGCGGCGAAATGCCCGCGTTGTTGACCAGCACGTCCAGCCGGCCGAACTGCTCCAGCGACGCAGCGATGAGCCGCTCACAGTCGGCCCACCGGCCGACGTGGCTGGCGATGGCGACCGCCTGGCGGCCGGTCGAGGCCCGGATTTCGTGCGCGGCTGCCTCGCACGCGTCGAGCTTGCGCGAGGCGATGACCACGTCGGCGCCCGCCTCGGCCAGCGTCTGCGCGATGGCCCGGCCGATGCCACGCGATCCCCCGGTGACGACGGCCACCTTTCCGGTCAGGTCATGGAGTGCTGCTAGGGAAGCCACCAGCCGATCGTGTCACGCTCGGACGCAAGAAGGAAATGCCGTTCTGATAAAATGAGATCAACATTTTCACTACTGCCTTCGAGGTGCGGGAGGTACTGCAGTGACCGCTGCGCCGATGACGCCAAGCTGGCACGCCGAGCACACACCGGACGTGGCGGCCCTCGTCACGGGCTCGGCGGGCGAGACGGTCACCTATGCCGAGCTGGAGGACCGATCCAGCCGGCTGGCCCGGGCGCTTCCGGGGGTGATGGCCCGGAGACAGAACCCGGTGATGTGCTCGATCTCGGCCGGGCTGGGGGTCGCACGTCGCCACAGGTAGTCGGAGATCTTGCCGACCGTGGCGTGGGCGGCGAGCGACGCGTCCAGCTCCGGATCGGCGCTGCCCAGCTGGGTGAACGGCTCGTGCAGCAGCACGGCCAGCGGGGCCGTGGCCGAATGACGCCCGGCGGCGAAGCTGTCGCCGATGCCGCCACCGTTCCAGAGCACGGCGAGGGTCGTCGCCGCGATCTCTTCCCGGGTCTGCGACAGGACGCCCTCGACCCAGCGGCGGACCTTTCCCGCGGGCGTCGGCTCCTTGTCCATCTGGTGGGCGACGTAACTCGCCAGCCGTTCGGCCCCATCTTCCAGCAACGCGGCGACCAGCGCGTCCTTAGAAGGGAAGTGACGGTAGAAGGCGTCATTCGACAGCCCGGCGGCGGCCACGATGTCGGCGACCCGCGGGCGGGAGGCCGTGCCGCCCTGCCGCATGACCTCGAGCGCGGCGTCGAGCAGACGCCGGACCTCGCTCGCGTAGTCCGCGCCCCGCTTGGCCAGCGCGCGCTGGGCGATGCGCGCTGGAACATCGTTCTGTTGGTTCAGAATTGCGTTATCCATCACGAGAATTATATTCTACGACAGACGTCCGCGGCCAGCGAGGAGGCACAATGGCGTGGGATTTCGAGACCGACCCCGAGTACCAGGCTCAGCTGGACTGGGCCGACGAGTTCGTGCGGGAGGAGGTCGAGCCGCTTGACCTGGTATGGAGAGGGCAGCAGTTCGTGCCGCCGGACGCCTCGCTGCGGCGGGTCATCGACCCGCTGAAGGAGGAGGTCCGCAAGCGCAAGCTGTGGGCCACCCACCTGGGTCCCGAGCTCGGCGGCGAGGGGCACGGGCAGCTCAAGCTGTCGCTGCTCAACGAGATCCTCGGCCGCTCCTCGTGGGCCCCGCTGATCTTCGGCTGCCAGGCCCCCGATACCGGGAACGCCGAGATCATCGCCCACTACGGCACGCCGGAGCAGAAGGAGCGCTACCTTCGCCCGCTGCTCGACGGCGAGATCTTTTCCTGCTACTCGATGACCGAGCCGCACGCCGGTTCTGACCCGACGCAGTTCATCACCCGCGCGGTGCGGGACGGTGACGACTGGGTCATCAACGGGTGGAAGTTCTTCTCCTCCAACGCCAGCACCGCGGCGTTCCTCATCGTCATGGCGGTCACTGACCCCGACGTCAGCCCCTACAAGGGCATGTCGATGTTCCTGGTGCCGACGGATACGCCGGGCGTCAACATCGAGCGCAACATCGGGCTAGGCGGCGAACGGCTGGGCGAGGGCCACCACGCGCTCATCCACTACGCGGACGTCCGGGTGCCGGCCGACGCCCTGCTCGGCGGCGAGGGCCAGGCGTTCGCCATCGCCCAGACCCGCCTCGGCGGAGGCCGGATCCACCACGCCATGCGGACGATCGGCCTGGCCAGAAAGGCGCTCGACATGATGTGCGAGCGGGCGCTCAGCCGGACGACGCAGGGCAGCGTGCTGGCCGACAAGCAGTTCGTCCAGGGCTACATCGCCGACTCCTACGCCCAGCTCACCCAGTTCCGGCTGCTGGTCCTTTACACCGCGTGGTCGATCGATAAGCACAAGGACTACCGCAAGGTGCGCAAGGACATCGCCACGGTCAAGGTGGTGATGCCCGGCGTGCTGCACGACATCGCGCAGCGGGCGCTGCAGGTCCACGGCGCGCTCGGCGCGAGCAACGAGATGCCGTTCCACCAGATGATCCTCGGCGCGAGCGTCATGGGGATCGCCGACGGGCCGACCGAGGTGCACAAGGTCACCGTGGCCCGCCAGGTCCTGCGCGACTACTCCCCCAGCGACGACCTGTGGCCCACCCAGCACATCCCCAAGCGCCTCGCCGCCGCGCGGGCGAAGTACGCCGAGTACCTGGAGCACGAGGTGGGCAACCAGTGATCGACCTCGAGCGCCTCGCCCAGTGGATGGACGGCATGGGCCTGCCCGGCAAGGGCGAGCCGGTCGAGCATCGTTTCGTGTCCGGCGGCACCCAGAACGAGATCTACGAGATCCGCCGCGGCGGGTTGCGCTGCGCGATGCGGATCCCGCCTCCGTCGGCGCCCGCGGGGCGGGACGAGGGCATCTACCGGGAGTGGCGCATCATCGAGGCCCTGGACGGCACCGACGTGCCGCACACCGAGGCCGTCGCCATGTGCGCCGACACCTCCGTCCTGGGCCGGGCCTTCTACCTGATGGGTTTCGTCGACGGGTGGTCGCCGATGGACCAGCGCGGCTGGCCCGCGCCGTTCGACGCGGACCTGGCGGCCAGGCAGGGCCTCGGCTACCAGCTGGCGGAGGGCATCGCGCTGCTTTCTAAGGTCGACTGGCGGGCGAAGGGCCTGCACGACCTGGGGCGGCCCGACGGCTTCCACGAACGCCAGGTCGACCGCTGGACCGCCTTCCTCGACCGGATCAAGGGCCGGGAACTGCCCGGTTTCGACGTGGCCGCCGGGTGGCTGCGGGCGCACCGGCCCCTGGACTACATCCCCGGCCTCATGCACGGCGACTACCAGTTCGCCAACGTGATGTTCCGCCATGGCGCCCCGGCCCGGCTGGCCGCCATCGTGGACTGGGAGATGGGCACGGTCGGCGACCCCAAGCTGGACCTCGCCTGGATGGTGCAGAGCTGGCCCGAGGACACCAGCTCGCCCACGGCGTCCTTCTCCAGCTACGCCGACCTGTTCGGCATGCCGTCCCGGTCCGCGCTGCTGGCCCGCTACGCCGAGGTGTCCGGGCGTCAGGTCGATGACATCGACTACTACCTCGTCCTGGCCAAGTGGAAGCTCGCGGTCGTTCTCGAGCAGGGCTTCCAGCGGGCCGGAGACGACGTGAAACTCCAGTCGTTCGGCCCGGTGGTGCTCGAACTGATGAAGGGCGCCGCCGAGCTCGCCGAGAGCACGGACTACGGCTCATGACGTCTGAGGTGCGTGCCGCGGTATGCCGGAGGTACGGTCCTCCGGAGGTCGTGCGGGTCGAGGTGTTCCCGTCACCGCCGCTCGGGCCGGGGCAGGTCCGGGTCCGGGTGCGCGCCGCAGCGGTCAACTACCCCGACGTGCTGCTCGTGGCGAACGAATACCAGGTCAAGGTGCCGGTGCCGTTCGTTCCCGGCAGCGAGTTCGCCGGCGTCATCGCGGAAGTGGCCGAAGGCGTCAGTCATCTCGCGGCCGGCGATCGCGTTTTCGGGACCGCCATGGTGGGTGCCTTCGGCGAGGAGATCGCGGTGACGGCTGAGTCCGTCCGCCGCATACCGGACGGGGTGGACGACGTCGTGGCGGCCGCGTTCGGCGTGGCGCACCGGACGGCGTACCACGTGCTGAAGTCCGTGGCCGCCGTGCAGCCGGGCGAGGAGCTCGTGGTGCTCGGGGCCGGCGGCGGGGTGGGCCTGGCCGCCGTGCAGCTCGGTTCCGTACTCGGCGCCACCGTGACCGCAGTCGCATCCTCTGCTGAGAAGCTCAAGGTCGCGGCGGCCTTCGGCGCGGCCCGCCTGATCAACCACCGGTCAGGCGACCTGCGCCAGGCCCTGCGCGAGGCCCTTCCGGACGGGGCCGACGTAGTCGTCGACCCGGTCGGCGGTGACCTGTCCGAGCCCGCCCTTCGGGCGATGCGGTGGGGCGGCCGGTTCGTGACCGTCGGCTACGCGTCCGGCGCCATCCCGCGGATCCCCCTCAACCTGGTGCTGCTCAAGGGCGTCCATGTCATCGGCTTCCAGTTCCGCGATTTCGCCACCCACGCGCCGGAGGAACTCCGCCGCAACGAGCAGGAGCTCCTGGAACTGCTCGCCACGCACCGGGCGGTGCCCCACATCGGCGCCACGTTCGGCCTCACCGAGGCGGCGGCGGCCCTGCGTCATGTTGGCGACGGCAAGGCCATCGGCAAGGTCGTCCTCGACGTCAGCCAGACGGCCGCGCCTGGTCCCTAGCCGCCGAACGGGGTTACGTCGCAGCGGGCTTCTACTCGGATGGCGTCGGCACCCGCTCAAGTAGCGCGGGGCAGAAGCCGCGGGCAACGGGCTCGCCGGGCGGCGACTTGGGCGCCCACCGACGGGTCAGCCAATGCTGCAGCAACTGCGCGGCGGAACGGTCTCGCCGGTCATGCCTCGACAGATCACGCACGCCGTGCGCGTCAGGTGCACCGAGCGGGAAGCTCCACGTCCCGGCAAGCAGGTCAATCGTTCCGTCCGCCGCCTGAACGTAGAGCACCGGCGGGTCGGCCGACGCCGTGAACTCCTGCCAGCAACTGTCCTCAGAAGCCGTCAAGGCGCACCTATCGATGGGCGAGATCACCGGTGCGCTGCGCGGCGTGTTCGGCACCTACACCGAAACCCCAGTCTTCTGACCAGCGCCAAGGGCGACCGCCGCAGGGCACGCGGCTGATGTGGTCAGACCAGTGACGGGTAACATTGGCGGTCTGTAGCCAGACCTCAGTCCGTGTCCGTCTCTGGCTGGGTGGAGGAACGACATCATGACCGGCGAGGCGGACTGGGAGCCGGTCCGGCGGGTCCGCGCCCACGAGCAGGTGCTCGCGCAGATCGAGCAGAAGATCCTGGACGGGAGCCTTCGCCCAGGACAGAAACTGCCGAGTGAACGCGAGCTCGTGACGGTGCTCGGGGCCGTCGAAGCGGAAATGGCGGCCGCCTTCGCGCGCTTGCCAGATTGGCACAGCACCGCACACTCGCTTGCGACCGAGCACGAAAACATCCTGCGCGCGATCGAGAAAGGCGACGACGACAGGGCAGCCGAACTGGTCGCCGACCATATCACGCGCTTTTACCAGGACAGCATCCTGAACAACAGCTAAATGGAATCACAGGATCGCGAGCAGTCCTCAGATACGGCCTGGTCCAAACTCGGCGGCCAGCCGGGGCTGTGCCTGAACTGCCAGCACGCCAAGATTAACGAGACGCGGCGGGGCACCGCGTATCTTCGCTGTACCCGTTCGGCATGGGACGCCAGGCTGGTCCGCTATCCGCGGCTGCCGGTACGCGACTGCGTCGGATTCGACGCGGAGAACCGCAACGAAAATATGAAAAGCGGCGAACAGCGCCAGCAATAGCTCGGACACGGAAATACCGTGTAAGCAGGCAAATCCAGGCATGGCAAACCGTCACCGTGCCCGGCTCGGGCTGCGGCGGGTGCGCTGCCTGCTGTTTTGCCCTCCTTTCTCGGCCGCCCGTGTCGCTGAGGTGTTAGCCGACGCTGACCGTGAGGGCGTCCTTGTGTCCGCCCGCAGGGTCCGCGCGGCCGAGTCGTGGATGATGCTGACGTGAAGCGGCGCAACCCGGCCTGCCAGGCCGCCTACGCGAGCCCGTCGACCGGCCGACCGGCCGGAAAGAGCATCCGGTTCTAGCCCGGCAGCTCTTCGCGGTGCATCCGTGCCACCAGGCACTCCCCGCCGTGCACTCCCTACCCGGCCACAACGGCATCCTCACCCGCATCGCCGACACGCCGTGCAGAACGGCCAGATCCGCCACCGAAGCCCGAGATCCCCGCAATCCCCCACAACCGAGTTGGCTCACCGGCCCGCCAGAACGCCGTCACACTGCCCACCGGTCCCGCATTCGCGCAGGTCAGGGCACTATATTGTCATCAACCAGCAGCATAAGGTGTGCTGCCCGATGCACCCCTTTCGCGGACACCGACGTAAGCCGCCGTCCAGCTCAGAGGAACGCCGGGAGGTGAGGGTTGGCGGCGGCCCCTTCCTCGTGCCTCAAATGTGCCTCACGCAACGTAGCGGACGTGTTCCGCGCTGCCGAACCAGGTCCAGTCCGGTGGTAGTCGCCAGCGGCTGCCAGCCGCAAGGCATCACGTCGCCTCGGTCTGAAGCATCTCAGCAACGGGCCGCCGGATGCCGATCCGTGCCGGAACACTGGTGAGCGCCGCCACAACGAACACGGTTCCGAGCACCGCGGCGACCAGCCAGAGCACTGGCGGCAGGCCACTCAGGCCATGGGCCCCGACCTTGAACAGGCCGATGCCGAGTGGGAGGCCGAGGATCGCGCCGGGCAGCGCGGGGATGACCTGCGCCATGACCAGCCCGGCTCGGACTTGCTGCGGGGTTGCGCCCAGCGCGAGCGTCACTGCGGAGGCGCGTCTCGCGTCGAGGACCGTCGCCAAGGCGGCGAAGATCGCAGTGAGCGCGGCCAGGGCGACCAGCGAGATCGTGATGGCGGTCAGCACCTGCTCCGCTCGGGGGACATCCGGGTTGACCAGCCCGCCCGACCTCCCGAAGTGAGAGAACTTGTTGTCGACGGCGGCGTGGATGGCGAGCGCGGCGACGAGACCCATGACGGCGACGGCGATACTCGCCGCGCTGAAGATCGCGCGCCGTGGTCGGCGGGCGACAAGGCGCAGCCCGAAGAGCGCCGGCACGGGCAGCTTCCTTGACAGCCGTATCAGCGAATCCCGCCGGCTCGGCAGGCGAGGCGCGTCGGCGAGAGCGCTGACCGTGCTCATCCGCGCCGCACGGATCGCGGGAACGAGAGTCGACGCGAGCGCCACGGCGAGCGAAACGGCGAGGGCAACGACGACCGTGACGAGCGTGAGCGGCGGCGCTCCCGGAGTACCGACGAGGTCGGTCTCGGGCTTGGAGAGGAGCGGGGCCGCACGCCAGCCGGCCAGCAGGCCGACGACGGCCGCGACAAGCGCCAGGAACAGGTTCTCGGCCAGGAAGGTCGCCGCGACCAGGCCTGGCGTGCCGCCGGTGGCCTTCAAGAGTCCGACCCGCCGGGTGCCTTCCGCCAGGCGGCCACCGACGAGGACGGCCACGCTCGCGAGTGCCAGCAGGCCGAGCAGCACGGTGCCGGTAAAGAGGAAGGCCTGGTCGGTGCGCAGGAAGCTGGCGTCCGTGTAGGCGACCGCTGTCCATGCGTGATCGTCTGGCCGAGACTCAGGTTCGCCGCCTCAGCAAAGGACCGCTCGACCACCACGCCCCCCGGTCGGATCCACGTCCCGTCCGTCACCTTGGGCTGGTCGACCGCAGCCACGCCAGGCTCACGCCCTTCGACCTATACTGAGGTAACGATGTCCGTGCTGCGCATGACGGGACCCACCGGGCCGGTACCGCCCACAATCGGATAAGGGCCACTGTGGGCAGCCACCCCCTTGGCGTGGTTCAGCGCCACAAGCGCAGCGAGGTCCGCCGGTGACGTCACGCTGGTGTAGGGGTCATATCCACTCTGGGCCACGACGTCGGGCCCCTTCGTCGCTGCCATGGTCTGCTGGTAGGGGTTGGTGTTCACGCCGTTCAGCGCGAAGGCCAAGCTGAGCACGGCCGTGGCCGCGGCAATGGCGACCACCAAGAGCACTGCCTGGGCGAAGTGGTGACGGATGTCTTGCCGAGCGAGACGAAAGAGCAGCAGGGCTCGCCCCTTCACTCCGCCCGCGCGGCGCGCACGCCGCGGTTGGTTCATGACGTTCTCCTTGGACCTCACCCGAGCTGCTCCCACTCCGCGAAGGTGCCAAGGTGCCCTCGTGAACCGCCTGTCAGCCGCGTCTCGTCGACAAACGCTCCGTCGCGCATCGAGATCAAGCGGTCCGCGGTCGTCGCGATCCGCTCGTCGTGGGTGACGATCACTAAGGTCAAACCCTTGGCGTGCAAGTCCCCCAACAGCGAAAGGACGTCGAACGCCGAAGCACTGTCCAAGTTGCCGGTCGGCTCGTCCGCCAGCACGATTTCCGGGTCGTTCACGAGTGCCCGCGCGATCGCGACGCGCTGGCGCTGGCCCCCGGACAGCATCGAGGGAAGGTGCCGGGCGCGATCGGCCAGGCCGACCTGTTCGAGGAGTGCCGTGGCGCGCGCACGAGCCTCGTTCGGCGAATAACCCGCGAGGAGCGCGGGCAGCTCGACGTTCTCCTGTGCGGTGAGCTCGTCCATCAGCTGGAACGCCTGGAAGACGAATCCGATCTCGTCGCGGCGCAAGTACGCGAGGGCGCGTTCGGAGAGCTCGTCGACGCGTTGCCCCGCGACCGACAGCTGACCGGCGCTCGGACGATCGAGCCCGCCGATCAGGTGGAGCAGCGTCGATTTGCCACAGCCACTCGGACCCATCACCGCCACGGCCTCGCCGCGATTGACGTCGAGGTCGACCATGTCGAGCGCGCGCACCAAGCCCTCGCCGCTGCCGTAGTCCTTGCGCAAACCCTTGGCGTGCACGAGCACGGTGGGCGAGTCGTTCATTTCGGGGTACTCCGTTTCGTCCAGGTCATCTCGCAGGCTTGCAACCAGCGCAGGTCGGCTTGCAGGCGAAGCACGATGCCTTCCATGAGCAACGCTGCGTCGGAATCCTTTTCCTCTTCCATCACCGCGCGCCCCACTTCTCGCAGGCGGCGCAGCAGGTCGCGACGTTGCGCGTCGATGAGGCTGATCGGGTCGGCGAGCGTGCCCTGCGCGGCGGCGATGAGCTTCATGTGGAACTCGGCGAGGTCGGGCCGCGGCCAGCTCACGTCCGACATCCATGCCGTCACCCGCTCCTGACCGGCGGGAGTGAGGCAGTACACCTTGCGATCGGACCGCTGGGTCGGCGCGTCGAGCCGCACAACGAAGCCCCCTTTTTCCAACCGCGCAAGCGTGACGGGCTTCGTTGATCCCCTCGGCCACGGGGCCGAGCGCCCGGGCCAGACGAGCTCGCAGCTCGTACCCGTGGGACGGCTCCTTCGCCAGCATCGCCAGCACGACTTCCTGCTGCACGCTCCAACCTCCCTTAACGGTTCAGCATCCTAAACCGTTAAGGGTATTGGGTCAAGGTCGGTCTCAGACCTCCCCACCTGCGGTCGGATTCGGTGCCACCTTCTGGCCCAACTACGTCGGACACCCGTAGCTGTAAAACCCTCAGGTCCCTGCCGCACGGCGGTTCCGGGTGATGCTGGCTTGCGGGGGGAGCGCTGCACGTTATCTGGCAAGCTGGCGGAGCCTACCCGTGCGGCCTGGAAGGAAACCGATGCCTGTCCGCTTCCAGCTAGTGATCGACTGCGCCGACCCGGACCAGCTTGCCCGCTTCTGGGCTGCCGCGCTCGGCTATGAGCTCGAGCCGCCCCCGTCTGGTTTTCCTACCTGGGACGACTACTACCGCGACCTCGGGGTGCCCGAGGAGGACCTGGGTATCGGGGCGGACAGGATCTTCGACCCGCAGGGCCACGGGCCGCGCATCTGGTTCCAGGTAGTCCCCGAGACCAAGGCCGCCAAGAACCGGCTGCACCTCGACATCCACGCCAGCGGCGGGCGGACGGTCCCGATCGAGACTCGCAGGCAGCGAGTCGACGCTGAGGCCAGCCGGCTAGCCGGCCTGGGCGCCACCATTACCGGCGTCTTGCACCAAGAAGGGCTCGACCACTATGGGGTCGCGATGACAGATCCGGAGGGTAACGAATTCGATATCAACTGACCTCGGCAGCCACGGCCGCGTCGCACGGCACCTGGCGATCACGACCCATACGCCGGCATCATGCTGCTGAATGGCCAGAATGTTACCCGCGGCCCCTGCTGAATGGCCAGAATGTTACCCGCGGCCCGACTACAGGACTTCCGAATACTTACAGCTACACAGACGCGGGCCAATTAGCAGCAAAGATTTCCTGCCATTTAACGATGAAAGTCACAAGGACTGCTGACGAGTTATCAGGGGTAATGCGCGATTACCTCTGATAACTGGCCTGCGGGCCTCAGCCGGCCTGACTTGCCATCTATCACCCAGGCCTTCTGGGACCGATTCAGCTACCGACCACTTGGTGTCCATAAGGCGGACCGTGCGGGTGAGGTCCGCGCGGCGCAGGTCCACGCCGGTGAGGACCGCGTTGGTGAGGACCGCGCGGGTGAGATTCGCGCCGTCGAGGTTCGCGCAGCGTATTCCAGTACGTCGGCTGGTTTCAACCACCGGCGGCTGCGCCAAGCCTGCGGCGACCTCCCGCCCGCCGGACTCGATTAGCACTACTACCGCCAGAACACAGGCCTGGCATAGGCCAGGCCTGTGTTCTGGAACCTGAGTCTCCGGGACTGGCCGGGATTCAGTCAGCCCGTCTTGAAGAGAAAGAGGAAGTCTTGCACTGTAATGTCCTCACCATCGCCGTTCTTCGCCACCGTCAAGGTGTTGTTCTTTTTCAGGATGCTGGCAGAGAAGTTCTCCCGCCACACCCGTCCGACCGTCGAGTTGAAGTTCTCGCTAACAACGGTCGTGCCGTTGATTTCGACGGTCAGAGTCACGGCGCCGGCTGGTATGACGAGGAACTCGACACTGGCGTTCGTGGCTGTGCTGACGTTGGCGGTTTCGAAATCGACTTGCTCGAAGTCTACGGCGGCGCCCTTCTTCAGGGTGATCGGGGTGTCCACCAATGTCGTGAAGTCCGTGGCCATGTCTGCCTCCATGATCTGTTGTCTCGAAGTCGTTACGGATTATGAACGCGAGGGTAATCCGACCGGCGCTAACCGACCGTTAACCGGTTCGCCCGCCGCTGGCTCCCCACCCCGCCGCGCAGAAGACCCCAGCCCGCCCAGCTACCAGGAGGTACTCCGACCGGAGGACACGCCATTTAGTGCTGAAGATTCCGTGCCATAGATCGGGGTCTGGCGATTTCTGTGTGGTTCTGTCACGGATGGTGATGTTGGTCTATGCCGCGCAGAGAATGGGTGCGCCGCCAGGGGGCGGATTCGCCATCAACGTTTTCCTACGCGACGGCGGCACCGTCTACCGCACCTGGCATACCGACGGCCGCGGCACCGAGCAGCTGAGCCACACGTTCCCGCTGCTCGACCTGCTCTCCTACGGCCGGCAAGAGGAGTGGCAGGACGTCCCGGAGGGCTGGCCGCAGACACCGACGTATAGCCATTGGTGGAGCTCGGAGCGCTACGCCCGATACGGCGAGGAAGCGGTCCGGTGAAGACGCTCCACACGGCGTATCGGGTCACTGACGTGGCTGTCTCGCTCGACTTCTACTCCGCGCTCGGGTACCGGGAGGTCGGGCGCATCGGCATGGGCGAGGGGGCTAGCCTGACGATGCTCAAGTTCCCCGGCGAGCAGGTCGTCACGCTCGAGCTGGTCCACCGACCGGCCGACGGACCCGTGCAGGCCGGTATCGGGTTCAGCCACCTCGTCGTCCAAGTGGACGAGCTCGCCGCCACCATCGAGGCGCTGTCGCAAGGGGGTCTGGAGCCCGGCCCGGAGCAGCATCCTGCTGGCCCGCACGGCCTGCGGACATCGTGGCTCACCGACCCTGACGGCTACCGGATCGAGTTGGTGCAGTGGCCGCCCGGGCATCCCGACGGGATCAGCGCCGCCGACTTCGGCTAAGAACACACCACGCGCGGCAGCCGGCCGCCAGCCCCAGGTATGACACGGCACATCAGCCACCGGAGTCGAGTCCTGCGCCGCAGGGGCGAAGGATGCGCCGCGCGCGACGTGATGAAGCCGCCGGCGAGCACGGCCGTCCCGGCGGCGAGGCTGCGCACGCCGCAATCGACTGGACCGCCGCCGCCACCGCCCTTGACGCCGGCACCCTGCCCTGCTCCGGCGGGGAACGCAGGATCTTCCGCCTCGCAGCCAGCCTGGCCGCCGGGCTGCCGGTCAATCTCCGTGACGCCCTCACCGGCCTCGACGAGCACAACCTCACGCTCGCGATCAGCGCCTTCATGCACGCCTCAGGCCACCGTCCGCCTCACCTAGAACCATGATCGTCTCTAAGTTCAGAGAAGCTACCGGCTCTTGAGCCTGCCCGCCCGGCTGGTCCGCCACGCCCGGGTCCACCTGCTGAAGATCTGGCCCTGGAAGGACGCCTTCCTAGCCTGCTGGCAGCGGCTGTGCGCTCATTAGGAGGCCGCCCCGGCGCAGTCGGAGCCGGTGCCGTCCCGAGCACATCGGGCGGCACCGCCACCCGTCGGAAACCCGCGAACCAGACACCACGCCCGAAAACCGACACAACACAATCAGTAACCAGCCTCGACCGCCCCCTGAATCATCGAGGTCAAGCACCGCACAAAGCGGTGACGTATCCAGGCGACGCCCAATACGGGCTCATCTCCGATCCTCTGGTGCTGCACCAGGAGTGTTCCGCAATTCAGCCATGGTTCGGGGAGACGTGAAGGCAACTGACTGGAACAGGAATTCACCGGACCGCTGAAGGCTGACAGCTCTCCGGATTCATCGCCATGCCTCCGGCAATGCCACGCCGTCTCGTGGACGTGGATCAGTTAAACCGCGTCGTCGACGACCGCAACGGCGTCGACTTCTAGGAGATACTCCGGCCTGGATAGCGCGGCAACTCCCACCAGCGTGTCAGTCGGCTTGTGGTCGCCGAACAACGCGGCTCTCCCCTGCTCGATGTGCGCGAGGTGCTCACGCTTATAGTTGGCGACGAAGATCGTCAGTTTGGTCACCTGGTCGGGTCGAGCGCCGGCTGCGGCGAGCGCGTGTCCGATGTTCGTGAACACCTGGTGAGCCTGAGCCGTCATGTCGCCGTGTCCGACGATGTTGCCTTCTTTATCCTCGGCTACCTGACCTGCGACGAAAACCATTCGAGTGCCGGTAGCGATGACAACGTGGCTGTATGTCAGCGGTGAGTCTATGTCCTCAGGATTTATGGATTCCAACGCCATTGGAACACCCTCTCTGCGTTGGGAGAGATCAATGTAGCCGGCTTCACTCGTTCGATCAGCACCGCCGCGGCGACCAAGGCTCCAGCCTAGTGGCACGATGCCCGGTTTGTGCGGGCGACGGCGTGCGGGTCTCCCGGCGGGAAACAGCCAACGCCGTCGCCCGGCCCGGCTATGACGACGACCGGGTCCAGCAGCTGCTCAGGAACGGGACGCTGCAGCGCCGCTATCGCGACCTGGCAGTGGTGTGGCTGGACGCGCACGGCGACTTCAACACCCCGACCATAACGATCAGCGGCTACCTCGGCGGCATGCCGCTGGCGATGCTGACCGGCCGGGCACCCGAGCTCTTCTGCGATGCGCTCGGGCTGCGGCCGGTGGCCGACACCGACGTCGTGCTCGCTGACGCCAGGGACCTCGACCCCGCCGAGCGCGACGCCCTGACCCTCAGCCAGGTCCGCCGCGTGCCCGCCGACCCGGCCGCGATCACCTCCGCCCTCGACGGGCTCGGCCGCATGCCGGTCTACCTGCACCTCGACGTGGATGTCATCGACAGCGCGCAACTGCCCGGCCTGCGCTTCCCCTCAGACCCCGGACCCGCCGTCACCCAGATCGAGGAATGCCTGGCCGCCGTCTGCATCACCGCCGACGTGAGAGCCGCCTGCATCGCGTGCGCCTGGCTTCCCGATCGCATCAGCGACCAGACCACACGCGAGACAATCACCCGGCTCGCCAGAGCACTCGGCACCGACCTGGCATGGCACGAACCCGCCGGCCGCTGACCGTTCAACCAGGCACTCGCCGCCCTCGCGAGCCGAACATGATCTAGACGGATCTTGACCGATCAGGATGGGGCTTGGACACCGTCCCACGACGCCACCGCCAGGTGCTGGACCTGTTCATCCCACTTGGTGAAGTAGGCGTGGTCTTCTGGGTAGAGAACCGCCTTGCTCACGTCATCGCCCGCGAAAGCGGTGATCGCATCCCAGCTGGTCCAGAAGGTGAGCAAGGTGAACTCCACGTGCCCGTCACAGCCATCGGCGCGAAGGAGCAGCGCTCCCTGGTTGCCGGGGGTGCTCAGGGCCTCTCCGACACCAGTGCGCCGAAGATATGGCTCAAGCTCGTCGGCCCGTTCTTGGGCTGTCCATACTCTCCAACGTCGTACAATCACTGGAGCACTAGCGCCAGGTCAACGTCAGTACGCGGGGGCCCGTCGCGGACATGATTAAGGCGCCGAAGAACTCGGCGCCCAAGACCTTTGCTGCTACTGGTTGTCGGGTTGGGTGTCCTCGGCGCTGTCCGGCACGACGTCGTGGACGTCAACCGGATCGTGTGAGCCCGTAAGGGGCTTACGGCGCGGACCTCGCATCGCGTCGCGCATGCGGTGCCACTCTTCTGCGGTACGCGCGATCTGCCTCATCAGCTCGCGCGACTGCGCGAGGAACAAGATCAGAACGGTGAAGACGATGAGGATGACCAGTTGAATACTGTCTGCCACGGTTCGACACATCCCTTGGTCAGGCAGGTGGTCGACCGATGCAGGCAGCTCAGCGACCACCTACAGCGGTAGATGGTGCCGAGCGACTGCCGACGCTACAGACCTCGAACTCGCGCTAACGGGCGCGCAGCCACGCATTTCAACGGGACGAGCAACGCTCACCGCTCGTCTGCCACCTCTGGCGCCTTGGGACGCGTCGTGCCCAGGTTTCCAGAGGCATCACCGAGTATACCGGCGAGCCAGAAGCTCGTTGCCTGGGCTTTCCCTCGTAGCGTGGAGACATCACCTTAAGCCAGCCTTACCAGGCGGCAGTCCGGCGGGACTGCGCTGGCCTCGCCGAACGCGGTGATGAGCGCGTCGCGCGCTTGGTCGGCGCCTGGGAACCGGGCGACGTCGTTGTCGAGTGCCGGTGACCAGGTCCCCGCGCGGTCCTGGCCCGGTGCGGCGCCGCCGGACCCGCGCCAGTATGCCCACGGCTGCCCGCTGGGCAACAGCCGGAGGGCTGGTCCGGGGCGCCGGATCACCCATATGGCTGTCGGCGGCGGGAGCTTGCCGCGGTCGGCGAGGGCGTTGCGGACGGCGGCGCGGATGGCCTGGCGGCACGATCCGCCCCGGCCGCTGTGCCGGCGTGCGTCTGCGGGGAAGGCCTCGGCCTGGTGCCAGGCCTGGCAGCGGTAGCACCACAGCAGTCCCTGCCGGAGCCGTGCCTGGTACTCCTCGACGCCGACCCCAGCCCGGGCTGCCTCGATCTTGAGCGTGTGCTCGCCGGTCACCGCGGTCACCTGCCGGCGGGTCATCAGGTCCCCGTCCCTATCGCTGGCGGTCCTCGGCGCTATCACGTCCATCGGGTTTCCTCGGCGGTCCGGTTCAAGCTGGGCCCGGGAGGGCGCTGGCCATCTCTGTGCGACTGAAACCCGGGAAAGCCTGATCAGTTGCATAGAAAATTGTTCTGCAACTTGCAACACTCTCGGATTGGCACGTCCGTGTCAATCCCGGGAGGGGCGTACCGGTGCGGGATGACCGGGTACTCGAAGGCGCGCAGCACGCTGCCCAGCGCGGTATTCATGGCCTGCTGGGTACCGGCGTAGGTGCCGCACCTGTCCCAGTCCAGGAGCAGCAGGTCGTGCGCGGTCCATGACACCGCGACCCCGCTCGGGCCGGTCCCCTGATCAGCGGCTACCGGCAGCAGGCACAGGTCTTCCCCAGAAGGCCAGCGTGTTGCTGCAGGTCGTGTTGTGGTTCTTGATCCCGTGATGTTGGGGTGCAGGACTGTTGGCGGCCATCGGATCTGCCCGCTGACAGCAAGGAGCAGCTGCACCCAGCGCGAGGCCTTCGGCCTCCTTGGCGCCCCGGTCCCGCTCGCGCTGACGTCGCCAGGACACCAACCTCGCACAGGCACAAACCGCAGGCTAGCGTCAGCGTGGCAGCAGCCTGCCGAACCGGCTGTAATTTCGTCCTAGCGCCTGATCAGATTCCCGCCGCCGCCCCGATCGCCGCCAGGCCGGCCCACGCGGCGAGGATCCCGGCGATGATCAGCCACGCGACCGGGTTGCCGAAGTTGGGCGTCCAGCCGACGCCGAAGCGGGCGCCGACCACGATGGCGGGATCGTCGCGGTTGACGTAGAGCAGCCCGGCCTTCCAGAACCGGTCGTCGTCCCGGTCGGTCCCGGCCGCCAGGGCGAGGCCGCGCACGTTGCCGTTCAGCCGCGACCCGCCCTGGCCCGCCCGCGCGGCGACGGCCGCCAGCAGCAGCAGGCCGGCCGCGAACGGCAGCGCCGGCAGGGCCCGGCCGATGCCCGGGAGCCGATAGACCTGCCAGTCGGGCAGGGCGACCAGCAGCAGGCCGAGGTCTGCCAGCGCGGCCATGGTCAGCAGGGCCCGGGTCATGGCGGCGAGGAAGCGGCGGTAGCGCAGCGTCGACGCCGCGGGGTCGGCTGCCTCGATGTCCGGCCGGGAGCGGTGGACGATCAGCATGAGTCCGCTGTACACGGCGGTGAAGTACAGCTGGCCGGCCACCAGCAAGATGCTGACAACCGACTTGGGCACCCGGTGACCGGACCCGGTGACGATGTGGGCGGGCAGGCCGGGGTAGCGCAGCGCGCCGACGGCGGCGGTCGCCGCCATGACGGCCAGGGCGGGTATCAGCCAGCGCACCGGGAAGCGGGGCGGATCGGTGCGCCAGTTGGTGTCGGCGACGATCGTCTGCTGCAGGCCTGCGAACCAGTTGTCCGCGTTCTTGACTGCGGCGATCTTCCGCCGCGCGGCCCAGAAGCAGCCGAGGTCCGCGGCCAGCTCCGGCAGCAGGATGATCCTGGGCAGCCACCATGACCCATAGCCCCGCACCGCCACCGCGACGGCGGTGCAGCAGAGGCCGATGGCCGCGGTCCGCCAGTAGTAGGCCCGCCGTTCCCGCCGTATCACCGGCGCCCCCGCCCGCTCGCGGGGAACGCGGACCCCGAACTGCAGGGTCGGCCGGGTCACCGCGGGCGCCGAGCACGTCAGCGCCCCGACGACCAGCACGGGGGAAACCGCGGCCAGGTTCGCGGCGCTCATGGCGGGCTTCCGCTTCGGTTCCCCGCCTCGGCCGCTGCGGCGGGGAAGTCGAAGTCCGCCATGGCAGCCTGGCATTCCCGGACGATGCCGGTGGCCGGCATGCCCTGGGCGGCGGCCTCGGCGAGCAGCGTCCGCAGCCGACCTGTCCAGTCCTGGACCCAGCCGGGATCCGGCGGCCCGCTGCCCGCGTCGCGGCGCACCACCGCGCCGGACTTGCGGCCGAGCCGCAGCAGGCCCTCCTGCCGCAGCAGGTCGTACCCCTTGTTCACGGTGTGGAAGTTGACGCCCAGGTCGACCGCCAGCTGCCGGGTGGACGGCAGCGCGGAGCCGGCCGGCTGCCGGCCGCGGGCGATCGCCTCCACGATCCGGTCCCTGATCTGCTGATAGATGGGCACGGGGCCATCTGGTTCGATGCTGAGCAGCATGACGCCTCCAGGATCGCCCGATGGCATTTGCGGTAGTAGTTATAGAACAAATTATGCAGCGCTGTCAAACGCTCCGCCGCCGCACCCGAGCGCTCATATCGGACTGCTGGCCGCCCGCCCGCGGCAAAGCCGCGCCTTGACAGTTTGATCCCATCTGTTCTATAAGTTATATAACAGTTGAACGTGAGCTATTACCGCACCGTTGTTTTCGGCGGGGCGGGGAGGTGTCAATGCTGGCCGGCATCGGGTCACTCGGAAAGGCACTGGCCAGGCCATGGTCGTGCCGCGGTCGGGGACAGCGCCGCCCCGGCCAGGTCACTGGCGTCTTCGGGGCCGCAGTTGCCCTGGCGATAGCACTGTCGGCGTGTACGTCGGCGCAGCCGTCCGGCTCCGCTGCCGCGGAGGGCAGCCAGCCGGTTTCCGCGCCCGGGACGTCCTGCGCGTGGCCGACGGAGCTAAGCGCGCAGGCGAACAACACGGCGTTCCCTGATGCGGCAGCCGCATACTGGGTCCAGCCGATCGTGGCGTCCGCGGGCACCCGGATCGTCCTGTCGGGCCGCTTCCCGGATGCTCGCTACGCCTCGGTCGACGTCTACACGCCCGGCGGTGTGGGCGCGTCCCTGCCCGACTACCGGATCGCCCCGCAGCCCGGCAGCGTGAATCCCTGGCAGCGGGAGGCCGCGCCCGGCGGCCGGTTCACGGTGACCATCCGCCCGGATCCCGCACCGGGCCAGGCCAACACGTTGCCGCTGCCTCCCGGCACCACGAGCCGGCACCCGGGTTACCTCATCTACCGTGTCTACCTGCCGGCCGGGGGAAATTTCTCGGCTGTGCCGCCCCCGGTTCTGACGGTGGAGCAGGGAGGCGCGGCGCGCACTCTTCCCGCCTGCCGCAGCCACAACGCCCCCGTGATCCTCCCGGCGGCCGCCCCTGCCGCGGGCGGATCCGGTGCAGCAGCGCCCCCGCCACCCCAACTGGAGTTCTACAAGCCTCCGCAGAGCACATTCAACAACGCAGGGCTCGCCAACGTCGACACCGCCTACGCCTTGGCCTACCTGATCCGCCCGCCGGCAGCCGACGTGGTCGTCGTCACGGCGAAGGCGCCGACCTTCGCGCCCGGCAGCCATCCGTCGCCCTGGCCCGCCCGCGGGGAGGACGTCCGCTACTGGTCGATGTGCATCGGCCTGGGAATCAGCCACATTCCGATCGTCGCCAACAAGCTGCCCGGGGGAGTGACCGACTACGGGTGCCGCGCCGACGAGGCCACCAGGCTGAACGCGGCCGGGGACTACACCTACGTGATCGGCAGCGAATCCCAGCGGGCTGCCATCAGCCGCATCGCCGGCGTCACCTTCCTGCCCTTCGCCACCGCCCACCCGGGCCGCCTGTACGTCCTGGGCCTGCGGAACACGCTGGTCAGCGCATCATTCAAGTACTCGCCCCAGGACATTACGCAGGCCAACGTCCCGGCCGCGGCCGCAGCGGTGATGGGCCCGTACTACCCGCACATCGCGGCGTGCGCGCTGACGACGCTCATGGCCAAGGGGCCGCAGGCCTGCCGGTGATGAGCGAGGCAGCGGCGCTCGAAGAATTATTTCTATAGAAGATAGAACAGATATAACAGGAGGTACAATGGCGGGGCTTGCGGGGCGAGCAGGCACCCGGTGGGGACAGGAGGCAGGCGGAAGTGAGCGGTGACTTCGCGGTGTATGAAGGCCTGGACGAGACGGGAACGGCCCGCAGGGGGCAGGCTCCCCAGAGGCCGTCGGCCCGGGCCGTGCCTGCGGCGATTGAGGTCAGCCGCCTGACCAAGGTTTTCGGCGGGCGCGCCGCCGTGTCTGACGTGTCGTTCAGCGTCGCGGGCGGGGAGGTGTTCGGGTTCCTGGGGCCGAACGGGGCGGGCAAGACCACGACGGTGCGGATCCTGGGCACGCTGATCTCGCCGACGTCCGGCTCGGCCACGGTGGCGGGCATCCCGGTGGGCCCGGCCAGCGCGGCGCAGATCCGGCAGCGGATCGCGGTCATGCCGGAGTCCCCGGGGCTGTACCAGCGGCTGACGGTGACCGAGAACCTGGACTACTTCGCGCGCCTGTACGGCCTGCCGCGGCGGCAGGCACGGATCACGGAGGCGCTCGCGGCGGTCGGCCTCGCCGACCGGGCGCACGACCTGACCGGGAGCCTGTCCAAGGGCCTGCGGCAGCGGGCCGCCCTGGCCCGGTCCCTGCTGAACGAGCCGGCCGTCATGTTCCTCGACGAGCCGACGTCGGGGCTGGACCCGGTGGCGGCGCACGAGGTGCACGGCCTGATCGCCGGGCTGCGCGACCGCGGGGTCACGGTCTTCCTCACTACCCACCGGCTGGAGGAGGCAGAGCGGCTGTGCGACCGGGTGGCGATCATCAGCACCAGCCTGCGGACCATCGGCCGGCCCGAGGATCTGCGGCAGGAACTGTTCACCACGTCGCTGGACGTCACGGTCGCCGCCGCCCTGCCCGGGCCCGGCCGGGTCTTCGGCGGGCTCCCGGCCGTGCAGGAGTGGAAAGCTGCCGGCCCGCCGGGCGGCGGCCCGGCCGGCTACGTGCTGACCGTGTCCGACGTGGCGCAGGCGGCGCCCGCGGTGACCCGGGCGCTGGTCGCGGCCGGGGCCGACGTGCTGTCGATCGCTCAGTCACGGCACACGCTGGAGGACGTCTACCTGCAGCTGGTCGGTGACGACGGGGGGCGGCCCCGGTGAGCGCGAGCACCGCCCGCATCGGCGCCGTCATCCGCAAGGAACTCGCGGAGCTCCGGCGCAACCGGCTCATCGTCGGCACCGCGGCCATGCTGCCCGTGATATTCCTGGTCGCTCCCACCGCCTCCATCCTCACCGTCAAGGCGTCGGCGCTGAGCACAGGGCTGGGCAAGGGGATCGACAGATCGCTGTTCCTCCCGTTGATGGTCCCGGTGCTCGTGCCCGCGATCATGAGCGCGTACTCGGTGGTCGGGGAGCGCGAGCAGGGAACCCTCGAGCCGGTGCTGACCACGCCGGTCAGCCGGGCCGAACTGCTCATCGGCAAGGCCGCGGCGATCTTCATGCCCGCGGTCGCCCTCGGCTACCTGATCTTCGGCGTCTTCGTGGCGATCACGCAACTCGCCGCCAGCCCGGCGGCGGCCGCCGCCGTGCGGCACGCGCCGCAGCTGCCCGCCGCGCTGATCTTCATCCCGCTGCTGGCCGCCTGGGCGATCTGGGTCGGCCTGGCGATCTCGGCCAGGGTCACCGACACCCGCGTCGCGCAGCAGCTCACCACCCTGGGAAGCCTGCCCCCGGTCGCGGTGACCGCGCTGATGTCGTTCCAGGTGATAAGCCCGACGTTCGGGCTGGCTGCTGCCCTGGCCGGCGGCCTGCTTGCGGTCGACTGCGCCGCCTGCCTCGTGGTGGTCCGGCTGTTCGACCGCGAGCGCCTCATCACCGGGGCCAGGCCCGGCCGCGGCCTCCCCGCACCGGCCGCGCCGCAGGACATCCGGTCCCCAGGCGAAGCGGGCTCGCATCAGTAACCCGGTACCCGCACGGGAGGAACACCATGGCCACGGCGACGCTGGCACTCAGGCGGAACGGGCGGGTCTTCGGCCGCAGGCACGCGTGGCAGATCCTGCTCGACGGCAAGCCGGCTGGATCGATCGCCGATGACGATGCGGCCAGGCTGCCGGTCGAGCCCGGGCACATACCCTGCGGCTGTCATCGGGGCGGTTCACCAGCCCGGAGCGATCCTTCGACGCCGCCGACGGGGAGGTGTCGCCGACTCTGAAAGTGACGCAAGAAGCATTCACTAACCCTGCGGGGATCATGCGCGGCACGTTCGATGTCGTGGTCGACGGTAAGAGTGTCGGGTCGGTCAAATGGCACGAAACGATCGAGATGCCAGTCGAACCTGGACGTCACACCCTGCAAGTCCGCAAAGGACGATACTCGAGTCGAGTTAAGACCTTCGACGCGGCCGAGGACGAATTCGTCGCCTTCCGCTGCAACAGAAGGAGGCATCCGCTGGTCTTGGCCGCGACGCTCGTCAAGCCCAGCCTGGCCATCTCGCTCATCCGCGAGTAATCAGCGATGCGAGCGGCTCGTCGGACTGCCCGCCCTGAGATCAGGCGCGGGACGGGTCGACGGTCACCTGCCACGGGGCGGGTACCCCGTACATCAGCGCCGATAACCGGGGTCGGCGTCGCCGGACTGCGGGCACACCTACACCCGGGCAGTTGAAGAGCGCGAGCTGCCTGCCGCGGTCGGCCTCATCCGGCGCGGGATGCCGACGAACGCGGTGGCGCCCGCGGCGATTCAGATCAACCTGACGCGGCACATGCCGCAGGAGGAGCTATCCGAAAGGGCGGCTTGACTGAGCGCGGGAGATTCAGCGTCGGGACGGCAGTGATGTGACGTTGGATGATCTGTGTTTCTCGATGTCCCGGCGGAGGTTGTCGTTCTCGATGGTGAGGACGTTCATTGCTCGCGCGAAGGTCTCGCTCGCCGTCCGGTACTGGTCTCGTTCCTCTTTCAGAGTCTTGATCTTCTCGGTCAGGGCGGCGATCTCGTCGTGGGGGTTTGCCGGCGAGCAGTCGTTGCATCGCCTCGGTGATGGCCTTGCGTTCGTCCTCATCGGTCATCGCTGGCTCCGCAGGCCGAGACGATCCGGGTCCGGTCGTGCCGCTCGACGATCGCCTGCAGTGCGGTGATCCGCTGCTTCAGCCGTTCACGGAGCGGGATGGGGGTCAGCGGGCTGGTGATCTCCTCGGCGAGCTGGGCGATCTCCTCCCGGAGGTTCCTGATGTGGGTGTCGGTGCGGGCGATGTTCGCGCAGGCCAAGTCGCAGCGGTCGATCGCTGGAGGCAGGTCGCGCCGGGAGTTTCGGGTGCGTTCCGGGTGACACATCGCCTTGGCCGGATCGTTGTTGCAGGTAAGGAACGTTTCAGGGTTGTCGTAGACGTTGAACTGGGGTTCGGCGAGCAGCGCCGCCGCTTGCCTGGGGGTGAGGAACATGCCCTCGAACCGGACGGCGGCGTCCCTGGCCGCTTTGATCATGCGGCTGGCCGCGGGTCCTGAGATTCCCTCACCATGCTCGACCCGATCGGCGATGCCGCCGAGGTAGTCGGCCATCGCCCGGGCGGTCTCGACGTCCAGCACCCTCTCGGCGGGCGGCCGGGCTTCCGCGGTCCCGCAGGGGCCCGCGACCCCCGGCCGCGAGCCGCTTGTGTTACTTCTGTGTTGATCTTGGTCCGCGCTAGCGCTGCGTGCGCCATCGGGGTTCCCTCTCTTCCTGCGTTCTCGCAGGTGAGAGGACTGGAAAACTCGTAGGACTGAGCGAGGTCTTCATGTTTAGGGCTGACCTGCGCAGACGGGGGTCTGGCTGGGTGCTGCCCACAGGTTAAGCGGGCTCAGCCCGCACCTTCCGGTGGTCATGCCTTCGGTCCGGCAGGCTTTGCGGCTCCCTGCTGGCCGCCTTCCCCGGTGATCTCTAAGGTGAGGTCCTGGAGTTCGGTGAGCAGGACGCGGAGCTTTTTCGCGTTCTCGAAGAGGGGCTGGTATTCGGCGAGCTCGGCGGGAGTAAGCCGTCTGGTGATGGTCTTGCCGGCGATCTTGCGGGTCCATTCGGCATAGGGGCCGTGGAGCCGGGGCGGGTCCGCGTGGCAGCGGCAGTTGGGCTTGCCGCAGGCGTAGGCGCGGACGGTGAGGGTGCCGGGCAGGGCGGGGCCGGCCGCGGCGGCGATGCCGGCGGTGATCTTGTCGAGGGCCGCGCACTGGGCTGCGGTTGGTTCCATGCGACACACCGTCTCAGATCCGGGGGCCTGCCTCCTTTCCACAGTATATTCCTGTGGACAGGTGCCCTGGAGGCCTCATGCAGGCAGAAGAGCCCGCGGTTGCCGGCTATATCGCGCGGTGGCGGCCGTCGTCAGTGCCGGCGGAGGCGGCTGCGTTCGCCCGGAACGCGATCACGGCGGCAGCCCCCGGCGGGCAGGAGCGGGCGAAGAACCTGCTGCGGGCGGCGGGCAAGCTCGCCGACTACGGCATCGGGCTGGGCCTGGACGCCGTACCGGAGGTACTGCTGCACCCGTCGGTGGCCGAGCGGTTCACCCGGTGCGCGCCCGGCTTGTCCAAGGTGGCACGGCGGACGCTGCGGACGAACTTGCGGTTCATCGGCCGCCGGGTGGTTCCGCAGCTGTATCCGCAGGACATGCCACTTCCGCGGGAACGCGCCAAGCAGCCGTACAGCCCGGCGGAGATCGCCGGGTTCCTGGCGCTGGCGGACGCCCAGCCTACCCAGCGGCGGCGGATGCGCACGGCCGGGCTGGCCTGCCTGGGCGCCGGCGCCGGACTGATCCGCGGCGACCTGCGGCAGGTGCGCGGCACCGATGTGGCATGCCGGTCCGGCGGGGTCGTGGTCAGCGTGCGCGGCTCCCGGCCTCGCAGGGTCCCGGTGCTGGCCCGCTACCATGCCCCGCTGCTGGCGGCAGCCCGTTTCGCCGGGGACGGCCTGGTCATCCGCGGGACCGATCCCGGCCGCCGGAACCTGACGAACCCGCTGGTGACCGCGCTGGACGGCGGGAGCGGCCTGCCGCGGCTGGACACGTCCCGGCTGCGGGCGACCTGGCTGGCCGACTGCGCGGGCCTGCTAGGGCTGTCCACGTTCATGCACGCCGCCGGGATCAGCTGCTCCCAGCGGCTCGGTGACCTGATAGCCGGGCTGGAACCCGCAGGCGAAGCCACGGCGGTGCGGCTGCCCGGAGCGGCCCGGCAATCATGACCCCGCTGGCGGCGTCCGGGGAGATCATCGACGCCTCCGGCGTCGCGCCGCGGATCGAGGCCATGCTGCCCATCGGCGTGCGCCCCCGGCAGCTGAAAGTCCGCACCCTGCTGGCCGGCATGTGCCTGGCCCAGGCCGATCACCGGCCCGCCCACCTCACCAGGGTGCACCAGGCACTGACAGGCCTGCCCGGGGACGAGCAGCGGCGGCCGGGCGTGATCGCGGGCTGGAACCACGGCCCGCACCAGCTGACCTACCGGCAGACCGAGCGGACCTTCGGCCTGGTCACCGATGCCCTCGCCAGGGACGAGCCCGACGGGCTGCCCTCCGATCGGCTGCAGCGCATCTGCGACACCCTGCTCGAAGCGTCCATCCCGGAGGAGTTCAAGGATGCCAGCACCTCGCTGGCCGCCGACTGGACGGACATGGAGTCCTTCTCCCGGCCCCCGCCCGCCCGGGGCGGGGACTGCGCCGATCCCGAAGCCTGGCGGGGGCACCGCAAGAACAACCTGCTGCGCAGCGAAGACGAGCTGTTCTACGGGTACTACTTCTCCGCCGCGATCATGATGCGCGACGAGGACGGCCTGGCCGTGCCCGAGTTCGCCCGCCGCGCCGCGCTCTCGTCATGCCAGCATGACCCGGTCCGCGCGTTCGTCCGCGTGCTGACCGCGATGCCCGGCCAGGGCATCCCGCCCGGCGACATCCTGGACGACTCCGGCTATGCCCACCGCGACGCAGCCGCCTGGGCGATCCCGCTGCGCACCGCCGGCGCCCAGCTCATCCAGGACCTCCATCCCCACGACCGCGGCCCCGAAGGCACCCACCACGGCGCCGTCATCAGCAACGGGAACCTCTACTGCCCGTGCACGCCCCGCCCCCTGCTGCAGCCCGGGCCGCTCGCCCGCACCGCCACCAGCCAGCAGACCGCGGACTGGGAACGCCAGATCGCCGAGCTGGCGTCCTGGCGGACTGCAAGCCCGGCCGTCTCACCGCTGACGACGCCGACGGCTACCACCGCGTCCAGTGCCCCGCCGTCACAGGCAAGATCCGCTGCCCGCTCCGGGCCGCCTCGATGCGGCTGGACCGGGACCGGCCCGAGATCCTGCA